>Ga0123332_1002223_pt1 | contig 18596 bp, 13 predicted proteins | sample BioC12SIPDNA_4_FD_89958 | JGI IMG/M metagenome (GOLD analysis project Ga0123332, IMG submission 89958) | Anaerobic biogas reactor microbial communites from Washington, USA - Biogas_R2_A C12 SIP DNA | ecosystem: Engineered > Bioreactor > Anaerobic > Unclassified | place: Washington, USA...
GCTGCCGTCGAGGTCGCGACGCAGCACCCGCAACGCCGGCACCCTGCGCAGCGCCAGTACCGGTGGCGCGCCGAACGCCAGCAGCACCACCAGGCCGACGCCGTAGCCGCGCAGCGCCGGCCATGCGCTCGCCGGCGGGATCTCCACCTTGAGCGCCTGCGCCAGCCAGCCGGCCACCGACCACTGAAGCGCGAACGCGATCGCCACGCCCACGGTGCACGCGGCCAGGCCCAGCAGCAGCAGTTCGCCGACGTGGATCCCGACCAGGGTGCGCTGCGGCGCGCCCAGGCAGCGCATCACCGCCGCGCCCGACAGGTGGCGCTCGCTGTGGCGGCGCGCGGCCATGGCCACCGCCACCGCCGCCAGCACCACCGACACCAGCGCGGCCAGGCCGAGGAAGCGCCCGCCGCGGTCGAGCGCCGAACGTACTTCCGGCCGCGCGTCGCCGATCGTCTCGATCCGCTGTCCGCGGCCGAGATTGTCGCGCGCCACCGCGGTGAAGCGTTCGACCGCGGCCGCGTCGCCCGCCACCACCAGCCGGTAGCGCAGCCGGCTGCCTTCCTGCACCAGGCCGGTGGACGGCAGGTCGGCGAGGTTGAGGAAGGCCTTGGGCGCGACGTTGAAGTAGTCGATCGCGGCATCGGGTTCCTGGACCACCAGCGCGGCGAGCTCGAACTCGCGGCTGCCGATGCCGACGCGGTCGCCGATGCGCGCACCGAGCGCGTCGGCACCGGCCCGGCTGAGCCAGAGCGTGCCGGGCGCCGGTATCGTGGCCGCATCGCGTTCCACCCCGTCGCGGCCCACGATCCGGAACGCGCCGCGCAGCGGGAACCCTGCGTCCAGCGCGCGCAGGTCGCCCAGGCGCAGCTGCGCGTCGGCGCCGTTGCCCACGCGGATCATGCTGTCGAGTTCCACCGTCCGCGTGCGGCGCAGCGCCGGGTCGTTGGCGGCCTCGTCGATCGGCCCGGTGACCGGCGCGTCGCTGCGCACCAGTGCGTCGCCGCCGAGCAGGCGGTTGGCCTCCATCGCCAGCGCGCGCGCGGCGCGGTCGGTGACGAAGCCGACCGAGGTCACCGCCACCACCGCCAGCACCAGCGCGGCGAACAGGATCCGGATGTCGCCGGCGGCGAGGTCGCGGCGCAGCTGCCGCCAGGCCAGGGTCAGCGTGCGCATCGGCTCAGCCGCGTCCGTCCGCGACCAGGCGTCCGCCGTCCAGCCGCAGGGTGCGGTGGCAGCGCGAGGCCAGGTGGTGGTCATGGGTCACCAGCACCAGGGTGGTGCCGGCGTCGGCGTTCATCGCGAACAGCAGTTCGATGATTGCCTGCCCGGTGCGGGTGTCGAGGTTGCCGGTGGGTTCGTCGGCGAACAGCAGCGACGGCCCGGTGACGAAGGCGCGCGCCAGCGCCACCCGTTGCTGCTCGCCGCCCGACAGCTGGCGCGGGTAGTGGTGCAGGCGCTCGCCCAGCCCGACCTTGGCCAGCATGGCCCGGGCCGGCGCCTCGACGTCGGCGTCGCCGCGCAGCTCCAGCGGCAGCATCACGTTCTCCAGCGCGGTGAGCGAGGGCAGCAGCTGGAAGTTCTGGAACACGAAGCCGACCTTGGCACCGCGCACCCGCGCACGGCCGTCCTCGCCAAGACCCGAGACCGGCTCGCCGTCGAGTTCCACCGAGCCGCTGCTGGGGACATCGAGCCCGGCGAGCAGCGACAGCAGGGTGCTCTTGCCCGAGCCCGAGGCCCCGACCACTGCCACCACCTCGCCCCGGGCGATGTCGAAGCCGACGCCGTCGAGGATGGTCAGCGGCCCGGAGGGCAGGTCCACGCGCTTGCCCAGGCCGCGCACGCGCAGGGCGGGCACGGCGGCGCGGGCGGCAGGGTCGGCGGCGGCGGGGAACGCTTGGGCGTCGGCCATGTTCATTCCGGATTGGTTATCGTGGATCGCAGGCGCAAGGCGCACCACGAACGAGGATCGATCGATGCAGCAGGCCAACCGACGCGGCGTTCCGCAGCCGTCCCGCCCGCATGGGCGCGGGGCCGGCGTCCGGCCCCGTGGATGTCCTTATGGCGGCTGGGCCCGGCCGATGCAATGGGCCATGAGTTTGTTGCTGCTGCTGGCGCTGCTGCCTGCCGCCGCGCAGCCGCAGGCCGCGCCGGCGGCGGCGACGCAGCGCACGGTGCTGGTGATGGGCGATTCGCTCTCGGCCGGCTACGGCATGGCCGCGCACGAGGGCTGGGTGTCGCTGCTCGGCGAGCGGCTGGCGCGCGAGAAGCCCGGCTGGCGCGTGGTCAACGCCAGCATCAGCGGCGAGACCACGGCCGGCGGGGCCTCGCGCATCGTCGGCGAGCTGCTGCGCCACCGTCCGGACGTGGTGGTGATCGCGCTCGGCGCCAACGACGGCCTGCGCGGCCTGCCGCTGCGCGAGGCGCGGCGCAACCTGGCGCGCATGATCGGCGCCTCGAAGCATGCCGGCGCCCGGGTCCTGCTGGTCGGCATGCGCATGCCGCCCAACCTGGGCGAGGATTACACCCGCGGTTTCGAGCGCATCTACCGCGACCTCGCCGCCCTGTTCGGCACCGGCCTGCTGCCGTTCCTGCTCGAGCCGATCGCCCTCGACCGCGACGCCTTCCAGGACGACAACCTGCATCCCGCCCCCCAGGCCCAGGAGCGGCTGCTGGCGCACGTCTGGCCGGCGCTGGCGCCGCTGTTGGACGCCGCCGCCGTCCGCGATTCGCAGGCCGGCGCCGCCGTTCAGGAATGACGGCCAGCCGGGGTTCAGGGTCGTGGAGTGTTCAGGGCCGACGTCGCACACTCCGGGGAACGACAGGAGTATCGCCATGAGACACGCCAGCCGACTGCTTCTGCTTGCCATCACCGTGTTCGCGGCCGCCGCGGTCGCCGCCGGGCCGCGCAACGTGACCGACCCCGACGCCCCCCGCGCCCTGCCGGACGAGGGCCCGGTGAGCGTGCAGTGGACCGACCCCGCCGAATTCGCCGACCTCAAGTACAGCGGCAACCGCTGGCGCGCCGCCCAGGGCAACTGGGTGTACGAGCTGGCCAGCTACCTGCGCGAGGCCGCCGAACGGCGCCTGCCCGAGGGCCATCGCCTGGAGGTGACCATCACCGACCTCAACCGCGCCGGTCGCTACGAGGGCTGGCACGGCGTGCAGATGCAGGACGTGCGCATCGTGCGCGACCATTACCCGCCGTCGATGACGCTGGAAGTGCGCCATCTCGACGCCACCGGCCAAGTGGTGGACGAGGGCACGCGCGAGGTGCGCGACATTGGCTTCCTGACCGGCGGCAACTATCCTGCCCGCGACAACCTGCACTTCGAGAAGCGCATGATCGACCGCTGGGTCCGCGACGAGCTGGGTCCGGCGCCGGTGGCCCGCAGGTAGGCGGCCGCGCCAGGCGAACGGCCATGACAGGGGCGCCAACCATGGCGCCCCTGTCGTTTCCGCGCGGTGCGGATCGGTCGCAGGCGCGGTGACGTCCGCGCCCGTGCGTCGTCCCCGCGGTCGCGGCGCAGTGTCCGCGCGGGCGCGCGCCCAGCGCACGTGCGGCGTTTGCGCGAAGATTGCCGCCAGTCCCCGGAGGAGCCTGCAGCCGATGGCGGTGTACGTCGATGATGCGGTCACGCTCTGGCGCGGCAGGCGCTGGGCGCACCTGATGGCCGACACGCTCGACGAACTGCACGCCTTCGCCGCGCGCCTGGGGATCCCGCGGCATGCGTTCCAGGACCGCACCAGCGGCGCCCACTACGACGTCACCGCCGAGCTGCGCGAGCTGGCGATCGCGCTCGGCGCGCGGCCGATCTCGCGCCATCGCGACCGCGACCTGGTGCGCGCGGTGATCGCGCGCGCGAAGGCGCAGGGACGCGGCGAGGCGCCCTGAGCCGGGTGGGCTACAATCGGCGCGCACCACCGCCACCCGCCCGCCATGACCCAGATCGACTCCCCGCCCGACCGCCTGTCCAACGATCCCCGCAGCCCGCACTACGACGAAGCCGCGCTGGACCGGGGGATCGGGATCCGCTTCAAGGGCGTGGAACGGCGCGACGTCGAGGAGTACTGCATCAGCGAAGGCTGGATCCGCGTGGCCGCCGGCAAGGCGCTCGACCGCCGCGGACAGCCACTGACGATCAAGCTCAACGGCGAAGTCGAGGCCTGGTACCTGCTGCCGCCGAAGGCCTGACCCGGGGCGCGGGCCGGCCGGTTGGGCATCGGCGGCACCGGTGGCAAACTCGCCGCAGTGATCGCAGGAGCCGTCCCCGTGTCCGGATTCGACCTGACCCCGCCCGATCCCGCCCAGCGCGCCGCGCTCGAAGCCGGCCTGGACGAGGCCGAACGCCGGGTCCTGCTCGCCCACGGCACCGAGGCACCGTTCTGCGGCGTGTTCCTCGACAACAAGCGCGAAGGCGTCTACTGCTGCCGCCTGTGCGGGCTGCCGCTGTTCCGCTCCAGGGCCAAGTTCGACTCAGGCACCGGCTGGCCCAGCTTCTTCGCCCCCTACGCACCGGAGCACATCCGCTACGTGCGCGACACCAGCCACGGCATGGTCCGCACCGAGGAGGTCTGCGCGCGCTGCGGCAGCCACCTCGGCCACGTGTTCCCGGACGGCCCGCCGCCCACCTTCGAGCGCCACTGCATCAACTCGGTGTCGCTGTCCTTCGTCGACGCCGGGCAGCCGCTGCCCGACCCCCTCGGCCGCGGCGGCGCCGAGGCCGGCGTCGCGGACTGAAGCCGCTCCCCCGACAGGACGATCCCATGCAATACCTGCTGCTGGTCTACATCGACGAGGCGCTGCAGGAAGCGCTGCCCGAGGGCGAGTACGAGCGCCGCATGCGCCACTGCCTCGAACGCGCCGACGAACTCAAGGCCGGGGGCACGCTGGTCGACTACAGGCAGCTCGAGCGGCCCGCGACCGCCAAGTCCGTGCGCCGCCGCAACGGCAAGGTCAGCGTGGTCGACGGGCCGTTCGCCGAAACCAAGGAGATCCTGGCGGGCTTCAACCTGGTCGAGGCCGACAGCCTGGAGGAGGCGCTGGAGCTGGCCGCGCAGTTCCCCTGGGCGGAGACCGGCTGCATCGAAGTGCGACCGGTGCGCGACGTGGCGGCGGTGCGGCGGCAGGTGGGCGCGCGCCCGGCGCACGCGCCGGCCTGACGGCAATTCAGCGCCCGCCGTTCCCGTCGCGCGGCGGCATCGCCGCGGCGATGCGGTTGCGCCCCTGCGACTTGGCCGCGTACAGCGCGCGGTCCGCGCCCGACAGCAGGCGCGCCGGGGTCCTGGCCTGCCCCGGGGCGGCCACGTTCACGCCCACGCTGACCGTGACCCAGGGCGCCACCACCGACACCGGATGCGCCATCGCCGCCTCCTCGACCCGCTGGCGCAGCCGCTCGGCGATGGCCATGGCTTCGGCCTCGCCGCGCCCGGGCAGCACCAGCGCCAGCTCATCGCCGCCATAGCGCGCGGCCAGGTCGGCCTCGTCGGCGGCGAAACCCGCGCAGATCCTCGCCAGCCGGCGCAGGCACTCGTCGCCGTGCAGGTGGCCCAGCGCGTCGTTGAGCTGCTTGAAGCAGTCCGCGTCCACCAGCAACAGGGCGAGGGGGCCGCGCCAGTCGGCGCAATCCCGGGCCAGGCGCTCGTCCAGGCAGCGGCGGTTGGCCAGGCCGGTGAGGCCGTCGACCGTCGAGAGTTCGCGCAGCTTGCGGTTGGCCGCCTCCAGCTCCGCCACCACCCTGGCCAGGTGGATGGCCCCGGCGACCTGGTGCGCCACCGCGTCGAACACCGCGCAGGTCTCGGCGGTGAAGAAATCGTCGCAGGTGCTCTCGATGTTCAGCACCCCGTGCAGGCGGCCGCGATGGTGGATCGGCACCACATACTCGGAGCGGACTGCGGGATTGCCCATCACGTAGTCGGGATCGCGGGTGACGTCGCTGATCAGCTGCGGTCGCCCGGTCCGCGCGCAGCGCCCGGCGATGCCCATGGACACGTCCCAGATCGCCACGTCCATCTCGGCCAGCGGGATGTCGCCGGCCCAGACCTCCTTGACGAAGCGGGTACCCGAATCGTCGAGCAGGATGATGCTGGCGATCGGGACCGGCAGCCGCTGGACGACGCAGTCGACGATGCGTTGCAGCACTTCGTCCAGCCCATCGGCCTGCAGCGCTTCGCGCGAGATCCGCGCAAGCACGTCGGACAGGCGCGCGGCGTCGACCGACAGCCCCCCGCCGGGCGCACCCGTCCCTGCGCCAGCCGCCGTCCGCCACCGCATGTCGCGCATCCCCCGCTCCTCCATGATGAGGCAGTGTATCCCGCTGCGCCGCGACCGCCATCAAGGTCACGGCCGCAACGGTCACTGCGCGGTGGCGCCACCGAGATGCCCGGCCAGGAACGACAGCAGCTCGGCGTAGTAGCGACGGCGGTTGTCCTCGCTGCGGAAGCCATGACCCTCGCTGTCCACGTACAGCGTCCGCACCGGCACGTCATGCGCCTCCAGCGCGCGCTGCATGCGGCGGCTGTGCGAGATCGGGGCGATGGTGTCGGCGCCCCCGGCGACCAGCAATACCGGCGCCTTGATCCGCGCCGCCAGGTTGACCGGCGAGCGCGCGGCCAGGGTGTCGCGCGCGCCCATCCATTCGTTCACCCAGTGGCGCAGGGACGCGGCCGTGCGCGCCCGGTCGGCGTGCAGCGCGGGCAGGTCGTAGACCCCGACGTAGCCGACCGCGCAGCGGTACAGGCCGGGCTCCCGGGCCACCCCCATCAGCGCCGCGTACCCGCCGTAGCTGGCGCCAACGATGCAGATCCGGTCGGCCACCGCGATCCCCTCGTCGATCGCCCAGCGGGTGGCATCGGTGAGATCGTCCTGCATGGCGCCGCCCCACTGGCCGGCGCCGCTTTCCTGGAAACGGCGCCCGTAGTTCCCCGACCCGCGGTAGTTCACCCGCAGCACCGCATAGCCGGCGGCCGCGAGCAGCTGGCTCTCGGTGTCGAAGTACCACGCATCGAAGACCCCGAACGGGCCGCCATGGGGCATCACCACCAGCGGCAGCGGCCCTTCGTCCGCGCCGGCGGGACGCGTCAGGTAACCGTGGAGCGCGACGCCGTCGCGCGCCTGCAGCCGGATCCGGCGGGTGGGCGCCGCCTGCCCGGGCGCGAGCCAGTCCATGCGTGCGAACACGCCATCGAGCGTCCTGGCCTCGGCATCGAACAGCAGGTACTGGCCGGGATCGCGATCGCTGGCGGCGTGCACCAGCGAGAGCCGGCCGTCGCGGGTGCCGGAGGTGATCGCCACGGCGCTGCCGGGCAATGCGCTTTCGAGCATGCGGTAGCGCCGTGCCACCGCCGAATCCTCGTCGAAGAAGCGCAGGCGCACGCCATCGTCCATGTAGCGCGCGCCCACCGGGGTGCGACCGTCGCTGTCGTAGATGATTCGCTCCGGATCGACCACCGGATCCTGGAGCAGCGGGGTCCGGGCCAGGGTCCGCATGTCCCAGGCCTCGATCGCGTCCGGCCCGCCGTCGGGCCGGGTGACCTGCACGTAGGCGGTGGCGCCGTCGGCCGCCATGCCCACGGCCTTGGCGATGAAGTCGCTGCCGCGTGCGTCGTGCACCAGGCGCCACGCCGCGCCCTCGCCGTCGCGGTAGTACAGCTTGCTGTAGTTCTCCACGTCGAAGCCGTAGGCGAAGCGCGCTACGCCGGCAGGATCGAGGATGAAGCGGGCGCGGCGCACCGGCGCGGCGGTCACCGTGGTGCGGCGGCCCGAGCGCAGGTTCAGGCGCTCGAGCTGGGCCCTGGGCTGGGCATCGGGCAGTTCCACCGCGACCAGGGCCACGCCGGGCTCATCGGGGAGCGGATCGACCACGATGGCGAACTCCGGCGTGGTCGGGACGAGGTTCTGCACGATGCCCGCCTGCCCGGCCTCGCCGATCAGGCGCCGCACCCGCTTCCTGTCCAGTTCGAGCACGTGGATCTCGCCGGTCGGGTAGGTGACCTGCCTGCTCCCGAAGCGTTGCCCCATGGTGAGGAGCACGTGCCCGTCGTCGGCCCACCAGAAATCGACCACCTCGGTGTTGGCCGCGCCCGCGCCGCCGCTGGCGATCCCGCCGGTGGCCCGGTCGAGCACCACCAGCACCACCCGGTCCTCCAGCGGCACGGTCGCGGCCAGGTGGCGGCCGTCGGGCGAAATGCGGATGTCCTCGAAACGGTCGCGGCGGACGTAGTCCCCGAGGTCGACCGGCGCCGCGGCGCGGGCCGGCGCGGGCACGGTGGCCGCGAGCGCGGCCGCCACCGACAGCCGCCAGGCGGCGGCAAGCACGATTGCCCGCATGTCGTCCCCTCCCCAGGCCGATCCTACGCGCTTGCGGCGCGCGGTGGAACGCGCGCGGCCTTACCAGAACACGGCGTACAGCGCGACCAGGATCGCGAGCACCGCCACGGCGCCCGCGTTGAACGCCGCACCGGTCCGGTAGTCCACGTCCCCGGTCTCGATCACGTCGCGCGCCGGCACGTGCGGGGTGAGCAGCGAGACCACCGCCGCCAGCCCGAGCGCGAGCAGGAACACCAGGCCGACGCGGTCGATGAACGGCAGCGCCGGCCAGGCCAGCTTGAGCACGATCGAGAGCAGGAACGAACCGATCGCGGCCGCGAGCGCGCCCGCTTCGTTGGCGCGCTTCCAGAACAGCCCGAGCACGAAGATCACCACGATGCCGGGGGTGAAGAAGCCGGTGTACTCCTGGATGTACTGGAAGGCCTGGTCGAAGCTGCCCAGCAGCGGGCGCGCCGCCAGCACGGCCAGCAGCATCGAGGCCGCGGTGACGATCCGGCCCACCCGCACCAGGTGCTGTTCGCCGGCGTCGCGGCGGCGGTAGAGGTCAAGGGTGAAGATCGTCGAGATCGAATTGCTCATTGAGGCCAGCGACGAGACGATGGCCGCGATCAGCGCCGCGAACACGATCCCCAGCGCACCGGCCGGCAGCAGCGCCATCATCGCCGGGTAGGCCGCGTCCGGCCGCTCCAGGCCCGGCGCCAGCAGCACCGCGGCCAGGCCGGGCAGGACCACGATCAGCGGCATCAGCAGCTTGAGGAAGGCCGCGAACAACACGCCCTTCTGGGCCTCGCCGATGTCCTTCGCCGCGAGCGCGCGCTGGATGATGTACTGGTTGAAGCCCCAGTAGCTCACGTTCATGATCCACATCCCGCCGACCAGCACGCTGATGCCGGGCAGGTCCTTGTAGAAGGGATGGTCGGGCGAGAGGATCATGTGGAAGTGGCCCGGCGCCTCGGCGCGCAGGCGCTGCAGGCCGCCCCACATGCCGGCGTCGCCGCCGATGCGCTCGAGCATGATCCCGGCCAGCAGCAGCCCGCCCAGCACCAGCAGCACCACCTGCACCACGTCGGTGAGCGCCACCGCGCGGAGCCCGCCATGGATCTGGTAGGCAAGCGCGAACGCGGCCAGGCCCAGCAGCGCCCAGGTCTGGTCCACGCCGGAGACGTGGGCGATCGCCAGCGAGCCCAGCCACAGGATCGAGGTCAGGTTCACGAACACGTACAGGCCGATCCAGAAGACCGCCATCACCGTGCGGATGCGGCGGCCGTAGCGCTGCTCGAGGAACTGCGGCATCGTGAAGATGCGGTTGCGCAGGAACACCGGCAGGAACCACTTGCCCACGATCAGCAGGGTGGCGGCCGCCATCCATTCGTAGGACGCGATCGCCAGGCCGATCGCGTAGCCCGACCCGGACATGCCGATGATCTGCTCGGCCGAGATGTTGGCCGCGATCAGCGAGGCGCCGATCGCCCACCACGGCAGCGCCTTGCCGGCCAGGAAGTAGTCCTCGGCGTCGCGGTCGTGCCCCGCCTTCGCGCGCGAGACCCACTGCGCGAGGAGGAAGATGCCGGCGAGGTAGGCCAGCACGATCCCGATATCCAGACCCGACAGCTGCATCCGTCACCTCCGGCGATCGCGCCGCGCGGGCCGGCGCGGCGGGTGGCGAGGCGGCGCCGCGCGCCGCCGTCCGCGGGTGGTCGCGCCAGGCGTGGCGCACGCTCCGCCGCGCCGCCGGGGCGACGCGGCGGGACGTCGTGCGGCGTCAGCCTTCCATCTGCTCCAGTTCGCGGCCCTTGGTTTCGTGCACGAACCTGAGCACGAAGAACACCGACAGCACCGCCATGACGGTGTAGATGCCGTAGGCGAAGGCCAGGCCGAGGCCGGCGAGCAGCATCGGGAAGGTCCAGGTGATGAGGAAGTTCGCCGTCCACTGCGCCAGGCCGGCCACCGCCAGGCCCGAACCGCGGATCTGGTTGGGGAACATCTCGCCGAGCATCACCCACATCACCGGGCCCCAGGACATGTTGAAGAACACGACGTAGGCATTGGCCGCGACCAGCGCCAGCAGGCCCATCGAATCGCTCAGCTGCAGCGTGCCGGCATCGTCGAGGCCGCCGGTGGAGAACGCGTACGTCACCAGGCCCAGGGTGATCGCCATGCCGACCGACCCCAGCCACAGCAGCGGCTTGCGGCCGACCCTGTCGATCAGCAGCACGGTCACGATGCAGGCGCCGATGCTCAGGCCGCCGGAGAGCACGTTGATCGCCAGCGCGTCGTTCTCGGAGAAGCCGACCGCCTGCCACAGCACCGCGCCGTAGTAGAACACCACGTTGATGCCGACGAACTGCTGGAACGTGGCCAGGCCCACGCCCACCCACACGATCGGGCGGATCTTGCCAGTGGCCTTGTTGATCAGGTCCGACAGGCGCGGACGGTGGTGGTCGGACGCCAGCGAGGCGTCGATCTCGCCCAGCTTGCGCTCGCCCTGCAGGGCGCCGTACAGGCGGGTGAGCACCGACGTGGCACGCTCGCGCAGGCCGCGCGCGACCAGGTAGCGCGGGCTCTCGGGGATGAAGAACAGCAGGAACAGGAACAGGAACGCCGGCACCAGCTCGGCCCAGAACATCCAGCGCCAGGCTTCGTACCCCCACCACAGCATCGCGGTGGACGCGGTGGCCAGGCGGGCGAGGATGTAGTTGCTCAGGAACGAGGCGAACAGGCCGGAGATGATCGCGATCTGCTGCACCGTCGCCAGCCGCCCGCGGTAGCGCGCCGGCGCCACCTCGGAGATGTAGGCCGGCGACATCACGCTGGCCGCGCCGACCGCCAATCCGCCCAGCACGCGGTAGATCACGAACTCGGGCGAGGAGTTGGCGATGCCCGAGCCCCAGGCCGAGACGATGAAGAACACCGCCGCCCACAGCAGCATCGTGCGGCGGCCGTAGCGGTCGGCCAGCGTGCCGGCGAACCAGGCGCCGACCGCGCAGCCCAGCAGCATCGAGGCGACGTTGAAGCCGGTGACGGCGGCATCCGACTGGAAGGCGGCGACCAGGCCGTCCACCGTACCGTTGATCACGCCACTGTCGTAGCCGAACAGGAAGCCGCCGATGGTGGCGACCAGGCTGATCAGGATGATGAAACGGGTGTTCTCGCCTGAGGCGTTGGGACTGCTCATGTACTCGCTCCCCGGGAATGCATTGGTTGCTGCTCGAATGAAGGACCGCCGGCGCCCGGCTCCCGTCGCCGAGGCGCCGGCCTGACGGCGATGACTGCGCTGTCACACGGCGCGCTAGGGTAGCGCGAGATGTGGCCGGGATGGTTCGTGCAATGCAGCATCGGCGTCCGGAACCGTTGCCGGGGAAACCACTCCGTCCTCACCCGGGCGAGCTTCATCCGCGCACCAGATCGCCATTGCGGCCCGCTTGCAGCCGTGCGGTCTCGCCCGCGGCCAGCTCCACCGCCAGTTCGCGGCCGCGATGATCGATGCGATAGCGGCCGCCGCGTTCGCTGCGCAGCACCGCCGACTCCAGCGTACCGCCGCGCCAGGACAGGTCGAGGCGGGCGGCGTTGCGCACCCGCACGCCGCGCAGGTGGCCGTCGCGCCACTCGCGCGGCAGCGCGGGCAGCAGGAATACGGTGTCGCCCCAGCTCTGCACGAGCATCTCGGTGATTCCCGCGGTGCCGCCGAAGTTGCCGTCGATCTGGAACGGCGGATGGGCGTCGAACAGGTTGGGATAGGTACGCGAGGGGCTGATGAGCAGGCGCAGGATCCGCATCGCGCGCCCGGAATCGCGCAGCCGCGCCCACAGGTTCAGGCGCCAGCCCAGGCCCCAGCCGGTGGCTTCGTCGCCGCGCAGCTCCAGCGAACGGCGCGCGGCAGCGGCCAGCGCCGGCGTGTCGCGCACGTTGATCTGGCTGGAGGGATGCAGGGCGTAGAGGTGGGAGACGTGGCGGTGGTCGGGCTCGGGCGCCTGCATGTCCCAGTCCTGCTGCCACTCCTGCAGCTGGCCGGCCCTGCCGATCCGGTGCGGCGGCAGCCGTTCGCGCAGCGCGGCCAGGCGCGCCGCGAAGTCCGCATCCACGCCCAGCAGGCGCGAGGCGGCGATGCAGCGGTCGAACAGGTCGCGCAGGATCTGCGCGTCCATCGACGGGCCCGCGCACAGGGTGGCACCGTGCGGATGCGGGTTCTCCGGCGAGATCGAAGGCGCGGTGACCAGCGCGCCGGTGTTGGGGTCCTCGACCAGGGTGGCGGCGAAGAACTCGGCGGCGCCGCGGAACAGCGGATACACGCGCTGCAACACGGCGGGATCGCGGCCGTAGTCCCAGCGGTCCCACAGGTGCTGCAGCAACCAGGCCCCGCCGAGCGGCCACAGGCCCCACTGGGCGCCGTCGATCGGCGCGGTGGCGCGCCACAGGTCGGTGTTGTGGTGCGCCACCCAGCCCGGCGCGCCGTACATCGCGCGCGCGGTGCGCGCTCCGGATTCGGCCAGTTCGGCCACCATCCGCTCCAGCGGCTCCACGCACTCGGGCAGTGCGTTGGCCTCCGCCGGCCAGTAGTTCATCTGGGTATTGATGTTGATCGTGTACTTGCTCTCCCATGGCGGGTGCATCAGGTCGTTCCAGATGCCCTGCAGGTTGGCCGGCTGGGTGCCGGGCAGGGAGCTGGCGATCAGCAGGTAGCGGCCGAACTGGTGGTAGAGCGCGGCCAGCTCGGGGTCGTGGTCGTCGGCGAAGCGCGCCACGCGCTCGTCCGTGGGCAGCGCGGCCACGTCCGGCGGCGAGCGCCCGAGGTCGATCGAAACCCGGCGGAACAGCGCGCGGTGGAAGCGCAGGTGCTCGCGGACGATCCCGTCCCAGCCCTGTGCGAGCGCGCGGTCGAGCCGCTGCGCGGTGGCGAGGTCGGGGTCGGCGGAGACGTCGTCGTAGCGGCGGAAGCTGGTGGCCGCGGCCAGCAGGACCACGACCTCTTCGGCGTCGCGCACCTCGATCCGGTCGCCGAGGTGGCGCAGCGTGCCGCCGACCGGCAGCACCCGCGCCCGGGCGCAGAAGCGCAGCCGGCCCTCGATGCCGTGCGCCGGTTCGTTGCGCCCCTGCAGCAGCAGGCCGCCGTTCCCGTCGGCGACCGCGCGCGCCGAGGGCTGGTCGCTCTGCAGGCCCACGCGCAGGCCGATGCGGCCGGGCATGTCGCCGGTCAGCCGCACCGCCAGGCACTGGGCCGGCGCCGACACCAGCGCCTCGCGCCGGTGCTGCATGCCGCGTGCCTCGAAGGTCGTGGTCGCGATGGCCGCATCGAGATCGAGCTCGCGCCGGTAGCCGCCGGTCTCGGCGATCTCGAGGAAATCCAGCACCAGGTCGCCGAGCGGCTGGTAGGGCATCTGCTTGAGCGGCCGCGCCATCAGCCGTTCGTTCGCCAGCGCCTCGGCCTCGGCGTAGCGGCCGGCGAACAGCAGGCTGCGCACCTGCGCCAGCGCCTCGCCCACGCCCTCGGGCGCCGGGTCGTACGGGCCGCCGGCGTACAGGGTGTCGTCGTTGAGCTGGATCCGCTCATACCTGGCGCCGCCCCAGACCATGGCGCCCAGCGCGCCGTTGCCCAGCGGCAGCGCCTCGACCCACTGGGTGGCGGGGCGCGGGTACCAGAGGCGGAGATGGTTCCACGCACCCGGCTCCGCGGCGGTGTCGATGGCGCCCGCATCGGCTGCGGAAGGCCGCGCATCGCCGCCGGCGCGTGGAGACCCCGGGACGAGGCCAAGCCCGCCGGCGACGGCGGCGAGGGTCGCGGCCTTGAGGGCGTCGCGGCGGCGCGGGTCGAAGCTCATGGCGAATGGTCGGGGCTGGATGCGGGTGGGGCCTGCTCGAGGCCGTTGCTGCCCCCACCCCGGCCTTCCCCCGCACGCGGGGGAGGGAGCTGGTTGCGCGTGGAGCGGGAGCAGTCGCCACACGGTAGTGCACGGCGCCCCTTCCCCCGCGTGCGGGGGAAGGCCGGGGTGGGGGCCGCCAGGCGCGCGCCGCGCGTCATGCCCCCGGCCGCTCCACGACCACCTCGCTGCCGTCGTACACCACCGTGACGTCGGCCGCCGGCTCCAGCGCGCCGTTGTCGCCGCGCGGGCCGTCGATGAAGCGCACGCGCAGTTCGCGCGTGGCAGGCATGCCGGGGTACGCGCCTTCGCGCGCGCCGATGGTCAGCACGCCCGCCGCGTCGTCCCAGGCCAGCGGGATCCGCGACCATTCGCCGCGCTCGTAGCCGTAGCTGCGGCCGTCGTCCCCGTACAGCGCGAAGCGGCCGTCGGCGCCGGTATAGACCTCGATGGTCAGCGGCGCGTCGGGCACCTGGTCCACGTACTCCTGGACCACGGTCCGCGGCACGATCGAGCCGGCGCGCACGAACAGCGGCATGCGCTGCAGCGGCGCGGCCGCGGTGATCGTGCGGCCGCCCTCGTGCCGCTGCCCGGTGTCGAAGTCGATCCACTGCGCGCCGGCCGGCAGGTACACCTCGCGGCTGGTGGCGCCGAACGTGGTCACGGGCGCGACCAGGAAGGCGGGGCCGAACAGGTACTGGTCGGCGACCTCGCGTGCCTTCGGGTCGCCGGGGAAATCCATCGCCAGCGCGCGCAGGAGGGTGCCGTCGCGGTGCCAGGTGTCGCCGGCCAGGGTGTAGATGTACGGCAGCAGGGTGTAACGCAGCTTCAGGTAGTGCACGAAGCTGTCGTAGTGCGGCGTGCCCTCCGGCGCGATCTCCCAGATCTCGCGGTACGGGAACTGGCCGTGCGAACGGAAGATGGGCACGAAGGCGCCATGCTGGAACCAGCGCAGGTTGAGCTCGCGCCATTCGGCCAGGTGCGCGGGATCCTTGCGCTCGTAGCGGCGCTCGGGCGAGAAGCCGCCGATGTCGAAGCTCACGTTCGGCGCGCCGGCCATGGAGGCGTTGACCAGGCCGGAAATCTGCTCGCGGAAGTCGTCCCAGCGCGGCACGATGTCGCCGCTCCAGAACGCCGCCGCGGCCCGCTGCTGGCCGGCGAAGAAGGCGCGAGACAGGATGAACACGCGCTTGTCCGGGTCCACCTCGCGCGAGCCGCGGTACACGCCTTCCGAATGCGGCAGCGGATAGGCGTTGAAGTACTCGGTCGAGGAGCCCAGCGCATTGGGCATGGTGCGCGCCTTGCGCTCGCCGATGTCCAGGTTGCTGTGCAGGTCCGGCTCGGTGGCGTCCAGCCACCAGGCGTCGAAGCCCTTGCGGTTGAGCTTGGCGTCGACCTGGCGCCAGAAGATCGCCTGGGCCTCGCGCGAGAACGGATCGTAGAAGGAGTTCAGGTAGCCCTCGCCGATCCAGTCGCGCTCGCCGACCTCGATGTTGCGCCGGTACATGAATCCGGCCGCGTCGAGTTCCTTGAAGTGCTCCGTGTCCGGGTAGAACTTCGGCCACACCGAGATCATCACCTGGGCGTTGCGCTCGTGGACGTGGCGGACCATGCCCTCGGGATCGGGGAAGCGCCCGGGATCGAAGTCGTGCGAGCCCCAGGCGTCCTCCGGCCAGTACGACCAGTCGAGCACGATCGCGTCGATCGGCAGCTTGCGGCGGCGGTACTCGTCCAGCACGCCGGTCAGCTCCTGCTGGGTCTTGTAGCGCTCGCGGCTCTGCCAGAAACCGTAGGCCCACTTCGGCAGCAGCACCGCCTTGCCGGTGAGCTCGCGGTAGCCGGCGATGGCGCCGTCCATGTCGCCGCCGGCCACGACGTAGTAGTCGATCACCTGCGCCGCCTCCGACCAGACCGACAGGTCGGCGGCCTCCTCCGGTGGCAGCGGGTCGCGGCCCTGCAGCGCGATGTACGCCGGTTCGATCCGGTCCCATTCGATGCGCAGGTCGTGGCGCTCGCCCGCCCGCAGGTCGAGCGCGAACTCGTGGTGCCACGGGTTCCAGTTCTGGCGCCAGCGGTCGACCACCAGCTCGCCGTCGACGTACAGCTTCATGTACTCGCTGCCGAACAGCGAGAAGGTGTGGCGGCCGTCGCGGCGGGCGGCGAACCGGCCCTCCCAGACCACCAGGCTGCGGCCGCCGGGCTCGAGGTTCTTGCCCTCCTCCGGGAAGTCCTCCAGCCCGGAGATGAACTGGTAGTCGATCTTCTCCTCGCGGCGCACGAGCCTGGCGTCGCCGTCGATGGAGTAGGTCGCGGTCAGCGCGCCCTCCACGCCGTCGCGGTCGTACAGCGCCACCACCTCGCCGATCTGGCGCAGGCCGCGCGGGTCGCCGTAGCGGGTGATCGAATTGTTGTCCCAGAGGATGCCGTAGCCGCGGCTCGAAACCAGGTACGGGATCGCCTTGTCGATGTTGTGCTGGAGCAGTTCGATGTCGCGGCCCTTGAGGTCCATCCAGCCCTGCTGGTGGAGGCCGGTGCCGCGCAGGCTCTCGTCGCCGGCGGACTCGAAGCGCTGGCGGACGCTGTAGTAGTCGCGCCCATCGAAGCGGACCGGCGTGAATCCACGCCCGCCCGCGGCCTCCGCGAGCAGTGGCCGGCCCTCGCCGTCGAAGAACGCGACCCGGCCGTCCTCGAGCGAGACCTCGGCCGACACCCCGGCAGCGGACACGCGCAGCGTGCCGTCGGCCTCGGCGACGTCGAAACGCGGCGCCGGACCGTCGCGCTCCACGCGCATCAGGCTCGGCGATCGCTCGAAGGTCCCGTCCGGATCGGCGGTGATGCGGATGATCCGGTCCGACACCACCTGCAGGCGCACGTCGGCCGCGTCCGCGGCGGCCGGTCGCACGACGACGTCGCCGCCCACGTGTTCCCAGCGCGTGTCGGCGCGGGCGCCGCAGCCGGCGAGGATCGCGGCGAGCGGAAGCGCCAGCAGCGGCGCGGATCGGCGGAATCGTTGCATGGCGTCAGTCCTCCCGGGGCTCGACGTCGGTGGTGGTGCGGTAGGTCGCCAGGCGCACGCGCAGCAGCTGCACGGCGTCGGAGAAGTTCAGTCCATAGTCGGTCTGGTCGCCGTTCCAGTTGCGGTGGAACTCCCAGCGTCCGTCCACGTAGCGGCCTTCCTCGACCCGTTCGTAGATCAGCGCCTCGCCTTCCGCGGCCGGTTGCAGCGTCACGCGTGCATGCATGCCGGTGACCAGGAACTCGTCGGGACCGAGCTCGGCGATCAGCGCGCCGCCAACCGGTTCCGGATTGCCGGGCGCCTGCCCCTGGAACCAGAAGTGCGGCAGGCCGTAGGCGATGGTGGCGTTCCAGCGCGCGTTGAGCCGGATCGTGCGTTCGGGCACGCCGGGCTGCTCGGCCACGCCGTGCAGGCGCCCTTCCGACGCCGCCTTCGCGAACTCGCGCATGCCCTGGTTGACCAGGGCGAAGGCCAGCTTGAACGGCGCGATGGTCCCGGGCGTGGTGCGCTTCACGCCCAACGGCCAGTTGCCGTAGGGCGTGTAGTCCATGCCGAACGGCACCCAGCCGATGCCGTCGTGGTCGAGCGCGGCGAACAGGTAGCGCGCGTACTCGGGCGCGTTGCCGGTCTCGGCCACGAACAGCGCGTTGTCCGGGCGCGCGTAGCGTTCGAGCACCGTGGTGTAGTGCAGGTACTCGGGCATGTAGATGTCGGGCGCCAGCAGGTCGATGTCCGGCGCCGCGGCCTTGTACACGTCGAGCATGTTGTCGGTCGGACCGCCGCTGGCGTACTGGCCCGGCTGGCCCGGGTTGAAGGGGCCGCGCAGCGCGGCGTTGACGTACATCGGCAGCGGGTACTCGGCCTTGCCGGCCTTCGCCACCTCGTTGATGTAGTGCGCGATGTGCCAGGCGTGGAAGGTCTCGTCGGCATCGCTTCCGAACACCTCGCGCCAGGTGCCGGGCGACTTGCCCAGGTGCGCCAGCAGCGCTTCGGGCACCTGGCCTTCGAAGGCCTGCTGCGCCAGCGGCGAGAAGTCGCGCACCCCGCCGTAGGTGCCCGGCTCGTTCTGCGGCTGCACCATGATCACCGTGCGCTGCGGATCGGCCTGCTTCAGGTGCCGCATCAGCGCCGCGAAGGCCGTGCGGTCGGCGTCGAGCGTGGCCTGCGCATGCGGCGACAGCGAATTGAGCACCACGCCGTCCTCGCGCACCACGCGCGGGAAGCGGTCGTTGTCGAGCTTGACCCAGGCCGGCGCGTAGTTGGGCCCGTTGTTCTTCCAGGTGGCGAACCACAGCAGGATCAGGCGCTTGTCGTGCGCGCGCGCCTGTTCGAGCAGGTGGTCGACGAAGGAGAAATCGAACTCGCCCTCGACCGGCTCGACCTGCTCCCAGGCGATCGA
>Ga0123332_1002225_pt1 | contig 18594 bp, 18 predicted proteins | sample BioC12SIPDNA_4_FD_89958 | JGI IMG/M metagenome (GOLD analysis project Ga0123332, IMG submission 89958) | Anaerobic biogas reactor microbial communites from Washington, USA - Biogas_R2_A C12 SIP DNA | ecosystem: Engineered > Bioreactor > Anaerobic > Unclassified | place: Washington, USA...
GCTGCTGACCGTAGGGCTGCTGACCGTAGGGCTGCTGGCCGTACGGCTGGGCCCCGTACTGCGGGATACCCGTCGGACCGCCCGGTTGCGGGTCGCGGAACTGCTCGTTCTGGCCCTGGAAGGGCTCGTCGGGGGAGCTCACGGGCGGCATCCTGCCACGAGAGGGCAGGTCACGGGGCCAACCACGGGGCGAGGGCGGGGACGTTGCGCGCGACCGAGTAGCCGACGACGACCCCGAGCAGCACCCACACGGCCCACGCCGGCGCGATCCACCGCCGCGGTTCGCCTGTCCACGCCCGGCGGAGCCAGAGCACCCAGGTGACGACGAGCACGGGCAGGGCAAGCACGACGAAGGGGTTCATCCCCCACGCGCCCGCGAGGTCGAGGTGGGTCAGGTCGTGGACGGCGCGCAGCGCCCCGCACCCGGCGCAGTACCAGCCCGTCAGCGCGAGCGTCGGGCAGGTCGGGTAGTGCCCCGCCTCGTACGGAGAGATCGAGCCGACGTAGGCGGTCGCGGCGAGCGCAGCCGCCCCGACCACGAGGACGGGCGCGACGGCGCGGCGCTGGACCCCACGAGCTCGCGCGGCCTCGAGCGACACCGGACGAACTAGCCGGTCGTCATCGAGTCTTCGAGGATGCCGAAGTACCACTCGAGACCACCGAAGGCGAAGACCCACACGAGCAGGGCGACGTAGCCGATCGTGATGACCCAGTTGATGATCGTGCCGGCCATCGACAGACCCTGGTTGTTGGCCGTCTGCTCCTTGTTCGCCTTGAGGGCGAGGTGGCCGAGGATCACGCCAGGGATCGACGCGAGCGGTCCCGCGCAGAAGAACGCGACGCCCGCGAGGACGATCGACCACACCCCGAGGGAGTTCTTGGGGTACAGCGGTCCCCCGCCGTAGCCCTGGCCGGGGGGCGGCCCGTAGGCGGGCGCACCGCCGTAGGGCGCCTGGCCGTACGCGGGCGGCTGCTGCCCATAGGCCGGGGGCTGCTGGCCGTACGCGGGCGACTGCTGACCGTACGCGGGGGGCTGCTGGCCGTAGGCGGGTGGCTGCTGACCGTACGTGGGCGGCTGACCGGGGGCTGGCGGCTGCGCGCCGTACGGCGGCTGGCCGCCCTGCGGCTGATCACCCTCGGACGGCGGGGCGAACGGGTCCTGGGGTGACGACATCGGCGATCCCTTCCGGTTCTTCGTGAGCCCTAGTGGGCGCGGCCCTTGGCGAGACGGGCACGGTCGCGCTTCGCGGTGCCCGGACCGCCCTTGCCGTGGCCGAGGATCGCGAGGACCCTGCCCACGACGAGCGAGACGACGACGACGACCGACCCGCCGATCACGAGCGGCATGCTCGGCAGGACCATGCCGACGGCGATCGCGACACCGCCCGCAACGACGAGCCACGTCGTGACCCACGCGGCAAGGGTCTTGCCCTCGTTCCACGGGGTGCGGGCCGGCGGAAGGTAGTCGTCCTTCTCGGTGGTCATCTGCAGTGCTCTCCTTGCTCGAGGTCCTGGGTCAGGGTAGCCGACCGGGAGAGGTCGGGTCGTCCCCGTCGGACAGAGCGTCCCACGTGCTCGTGGGGTCGTTCGTGACGTCCGCGCGGGGCTCGTCGGCCGCGCGGTCCGCACCGCGACGGACCCGCGCGCCCGGCTCGGGCCACGGACCCGCGCCGAGCACGTGCGCGACGCCCACCGCGACGACGACGACGGCGAGCCCGAGGGTCAGGAACGGCCACGGGGACGTCGCGACGCTCTCGGGCACGGCGCCGACCCCGGTGTGCTCGGCGACCGTACGACGCAGCGCGGCACCCGGGGAGCGCACGACCGCGAGCACGAGCCAGCCCGCCGCGACGCCCGCGAGGAGCAGGAAGCCGCCCACGACCCGCCGCCCGACCGGTCCGGAGATCCCGAGCGCAGCACCGGCCGCGAGGAGCACGAGGCCGAGACCGGTCAGCGCCGGAACCGCCTGCGCCCCGCTCGCGGTGAGGCGCACCTCGCCCTGCAGGAGCGTGACGACCTCGACCGAGAACCACCCGGGCGCACCGCTCGCGAGGAGCGCGCCGCCGAGCACGAGGGCCACGAGGACTGCGCGTCGCCGCGCACGACGGCCCGTCACGTCGCGTCGCGCAGCCGGGCCGCGAGCTGGACGGCACGCACAGCCGCTGCGGCCTTGTCGTGCGACTCGGCGAACTCGGTCTCGGGGACCGAGTCCGCGACGATCCCCGCACCCGCCTGGACGCTCGCACGACCCTCGCGCACGAGCGCGGTGCGGATCGCGATCGCCATGTCCATGTTCCCCGCGAAGTCGAAGTATCCGACCGTGCCGCCGTACAGGCCGCGGCGAGCCGGCTCGAGCTCGTCGATGAGCGCGATCGCACGCGGCTTGGGTGCCCCCGAGAGCGTCCCCGCGGGGAAGGTCGCCGCGAGCACCTCGAGCGCGGTCGCCCCGGGGCGCAGCCGCCCGACGACGGTCGAGCACAGGTGCGTGATGTGCGAGAAGCGGCGCACCGCCATGAACTCCACGACGTCGACCGAGTCCGGCTCGCACACCTTGGCCATGTCGTTGCGCGACAGGTCGACGAGCATGATGTGCTCCGAGCGTTCCTTGGGGTCCGCGAGGAGCTCCTCGGCGAGCTCGACGTCCTGCGCAGGTGTCGCCCCGCGCGGCCGGGAGCCCGCGATCGGGTACGTCATCGCCTCGCCGTCGTCGACCTTGACGAGCGTCTCGGGGCTCGAGCCGACCACGGCGAAGTCGACGCCCTCCTCGTCGCGCAGCTGGAGCAGGTACAGGTACGGGCTCGGGTTGATCGTGCGCAGCACGCGGTACACCTCGAGCGGCTCGGCCGGGCAGTCGATCTCGAGGCGTTGGGACAGCACGACCTGGAAGACCTCGCCGTCGCGGATCGCCTCCTTGCCGGTCCGCACGATCTGGGCGTACTCCTCGGGGGTCGAGCGCGAGACGTGCTCGGGCGCTCGCGCGTCCCCGAGCACCGCGGGGCTCGCCGCAGCCGGCTCGGCGAGCGCGGACTGCATCGCGTCGAGGCGCGCGCACGCGGCGGCGTACGCCTCGTCGACCCCCGTCGCGGCCCCGTCGACGTTGATCGCGTTCGCGACGAGCCAGACCGAGCCGTCGAGATGGTCGACGACAGCAAGGTCGACCGCGAGGCACAGGACGAGCTCGGGCACGCCGAGCTCCTCGGGCGCCTTGCGCGGCAGGGTCGGCTCCCACTGGTAGACGAAGTCCCAGCCGACCGCGCCGACGAGCCCCGAGGTGAGCGGGGGCAGGCCGGGGATCGCCGGGGTGCGCAGCACCTCGAGGGTCTCGCCGAGCACGTCGAGCGGTGCACCGTGCGTCGGGACACCCGCGGGCACCTCGCCCTGCCACGTGACCTGGCCGTCGCGCACCGTGAGGGTCGCGAGCGAGGACACGCCCACGAAGGACCAGCGCGACCAGCGTCCGTCGTGCTCGGCGGACTCGAGGATGAACGTCCCGGGCCGTCCCTGGGCGAGCCGGCGGTACAGGCCCACGGGCGTGACGTCGTCGGCGAGCAGGCGCCGCACGACGGGCACGACCCGTCGGTCGCTCGTGAGGTCGCGGAAGTCTTCGAGCGAGGGCCAGGTCCGGCCCCACGCGATGTCGTCGCGCGTCGGTCCGCTCACTGGCCCTCCTCCTGTCCTCCCGGACCGCCGACGACGGCGCCCAGGTCACCCCCGGCCTCGAAGCACGAGCGGGCCCCCGTGTGACACGCGGGCCCGACCTGGTCGACGCGCACGAGGAGCGCGTCGCCGTCGCAGTCGAGCGCGACCGAGCGCACGTGCTGGAAGTGACCCGAGGTGTCGCCCTTGCGCCAGTACTCCTGCCGCGAGCGGGACCAGAAGGTCACGCGCCCTGTCGTGAGGGTCCGGTGCAGCGCCTCGTCGTCCATCCAGCCGAGCATGAGCACCTCGCCGGAGTCGTGCTGCTGGACGATCGCAGGCACGAGGCCGGCCTCGTCGCGCTTGAGCCGGGCGGAGATCGTGGGGTCGAGGTTCACGGGCGGAATCCTGCCACGGACGACGCTCAGCGCGTCTGGGCGACCCACGCCCCGTACAGCTGGGCGTAGATCCCCTCGCTCGCGACGAGCTCGGAGTGCGGCCCGACCTGCACGACCTCACCCTCGTCGACGACGACGACGAGGTCGGCGGCCTCCGCGGTCGACAGCCGGTGCGCGATCGTCAGGGTCGAGCGTCCCGCGGTGAGACGCTCGAGCGCCTGCGCGATGCGTACCTCTGTCGCGGGGTCGACCGCCGAGGTCGCCTCGTCGAGCACGAGCAGGTCGCCTCCTGCGAGGTGGGCGCGGGCGATCGCGACGAGCTGACGCTCGCCCGCCGACAGCGACTCCCCGCGCTGGCCGACCGAGGAGTCGAGGCCGCGTGGCATGCCCTCGACCCAGTCGGTCAGGCCGAGCTCGTCGACCGCGGCCGCGGCGGCTGCACGGCGCTCGGCAGGAGCCGGTTCCGCACCGACCTCGTAGCGCAGGCCGTAGGCGACGTTGTCGGCGATCGTGCCCTCGAACAAGAAGCCCTCCTGGGGCACGAGGACGACGCGCCGCCGCAAGGACTCGCCGTCGATCTCGCGCAGGTCGACCCCGTCGAGGAGCACCTGCCCCTCGGTCGGGTCCATGAGGCGGCACACGAGCTTGGCCATCGTCGTCTTGCCCGAACCGGTCGCGCCCACGACCGCGACCCGTTTGCCCGCGGGCAGCTCGAGGTTGACGTCGCGCAGCACGGGCGGACCGCCCGGGTAGGCGAAGCTCACCCCGCGCAGCTCGACCCGGGCCGGTCCGCGCTCGGAACGCACGCCCTCGGCACCGCGATCGACGACCTCGACGGGGGTGTCGATCACGTCGATCACGCGCCGCCACCCCGCGACCGCGTTCTGCAGCTCGTTGAGGATCTCGGTGGCCATCTGCACGGGGCCGGCGAACATCTGGGCGAGGAAGATCATCGCGACGAGCTGGCCCGCGGTGATCTCACCCCACGAGCCGAGCACGACACCGACCGCGACGACCGCAGCTAGCACGCCGTTCGCGACGAGCACCCCGCTCGAGAACGCGACCGCGACCATGACCTGCGCACGGACCATGGCCCTGCGGGTCGCGTCGATCGCGGCGTCGATGCGCCGCTGGGTGCGCGGTGCGACGCCGTAGGCGCGGATCGTCTCGGCGCCCACGACCGCCTCGGAGATCGCCCCGAGCATCGCGCCGACCTTCTCGCGCACCGCGGTGTAGCGCCGAGCGACCGAACGCTGCGCGGGCCGGGAGAGGAGCGCGACGGGCAGGAAGCAGGCCCACACGACGATCGTGAGCTGCCACGACAGGCTCAGCATCACGGCGGTCGACACCACGATCTGCAGCACCGAGACGAGCAGCATGATCCCGCCCCACTGCACGAACAGCGAGATCGTGTCGACGTCGGAGGTGACGCGCGAGACGAGCGCGCCGCGTCGCTCGGTGTTCTGCGTGAGCACCGCGAGGTCGTGCACGTGGCGGAACGCACGCACGCGCAGCTCCGCGAGGCCCGCCTCGGAGGAACGGAACAGCCGGACGTTGACGAGCGCCGAGCACAGCCCCGCGACGAGCAGCACCCCGGTCCCGATCGCCGCGAGCACGACGACGTGGCGCACGTCGGGTCCGCCCGCGCCCGTCGCGGAGTCGATCGCCTGCTGGACCACGAGCGGGACGACGACCTTGCCGAGCGCGGCGACGAGGGCGAGCCCGAGCGTGACCCAGATGCCCTTGACGAGCTGGGGCGAGAGCTCGACGCCGCGGCGCAGGGTCGCGAAGACCCCGAGGCCGCCGTCGTCGCGGATCGAGGCGCTCACAAGGCCACCTCCGCGTCGTCGTCGAGGTCTTGGGCAGCGAGGCGTGCCCTGCGCTCGGTCTCACGCTCGTACGCGGTCGCGAGTTCGGCGTACCCCGGGTCACGCGCGAGCAGCTCGGCGTGCGTCCCGCGGTCCACGACCCGCCCGCTCTCGAGGTGCACGACCTCGTCCGCGAGCAGGATCGAGCTCATGCGGTAGGCGACGAGCAGGACCGTCGGGCGCGACCCGCCGTCGGCCCCGAGCGAGCCAAGGATCGCGCGCTCGACGCGGGGGTCGACCGCGCTCGTCGCGTCGTCGAGCACGAGCACGCGCGGGCGGCGCACGAGGGCACGGGCGATCGCGATGCGCTGGCGCTGCCCGCCCGAGAGGTTCGCACCACGCTCGCCGAGCGGGGCGTCGAGACCACCGTCGAGGCGGCGCACGACGTCGGCGACGTGCGCCGCCTCGAGCGCGGCCCACACCTCCTCGTCGCTCGGGGAGTCGGGGTCGTCGGGGTCGGCGAGCGTGACGTTCTCGCGCACGGTGTCCTCGAACACGAAGGTCGACTGGGACACGAGCGTCACGGTGCCCGTGCGCGCCTGCGGGCTCAGCTCGCGCACGTCGACGCCGTCGAGCAGGACCTGACCGCGAACGGGGTCGAGGAGCCGGCACACGGTCGCCGCGAGCGTCGTCTTGCCCGAGCCCGTCGAGCCGACGAGCGCGACCGTGCGGCCCGGGGCGAGGTCGAGGTCGACCTCGTGCAGGAGCGTGAGGGGGCCGCGCGGCGTGGGCACCTCGACCGTGACGCCCCGCAGCTCGACCTGCGCGGGGCCTGCCGACGGCGACAGCGTGCGCGTGCCCTCGCGCAGCGTCCCGCCCGCGTCGACGACGCGCGCGACCCGCTCGTAGCCCACGAGCGCGCGCGGCAGCTCGCCGAGCACCCAGCCGAAGGCCCGCACGGGCACGGCGAGCAGGGTCAGCAGGTAGGCGGCCCCGACGACCTCGCCCGGCTCGACCGCCCCCGCGTCGAGCCGCAGCACGCCCACGACGACGACGAGCAACGAGCCCAGGCTCGGCAGGGCGTCGATGAACGGGTCGAAGTAGGCCCGCACGACACCCACGCGCACGTTCGCCCGGCGCAGCTCGTCGGCCTTGTCCGCAAAGCGCTCCTCCTCGCGGTCGGCCGTCCCGAGCGACTTGACCACGAGCGCGGCCTCGAAGCTCTCGTGCGCGACGTCGGAGACCTCGGCGCGCAGCTGCTGGGCGCGCGTGATCGCGGGCGACATCTTGCGCTGGAACACCGCGTTGACCGCAATCACGACCGGGATGATCGTGAACGCCGCGAGCGTGATCCACGGGTCGACCGTGACGAGCGAGACGAAGGCGACCACGAGCATCACGACGACGCCGAGCGCGAACGGCAAGGGGTTGAACACGCCCGTCGCGGCCTCGACGTCGGAGTTCGCGTTCGACAGCAGCTGACCCGCGGGGTGCTGGCGGTGCCACGAGATCGGCAGGCGCAGGTACTGGCGCGTCACGCGGGTACGGTGCCGGGCCTGGAGGTTCGCGACGCCGAGCCCGGCGACCATGCGCCGACCCGCGACCGAGAGCGCGAGCGTGATCGCGACGCCAAGCAGCACAAGGCCTGCGACCCACCACCGTCCTTGCGCGTCGGTATCCCCCGAGAGAGCGGGCAGCACGATCGAGTCGGTCGCCCAGCCCACCGTCCGTGCGACGAACACCGTGAGGGCACCGAAGAGCCCTGAGGCGAGGATCGCCCAGAAGTACACGACGGGCTCGTCGCGCAGACCACGTCCGACGAGGACCAGGCTGCGCCGGACCTTCGAGCCGGTGAGCGTCATCTGCTCCGGGCGGGGTGCCCCGGACTGGGGGCGCTCAGGCACAGCGGTCCTTCCGACGTGAGGGGGGAGATCGCGGACCATCCTCGCACGACGCACGGCGACCCGTCGCCGTGGCAGCATCGCTCCCATGGCCTTCCACCAGATCGATCGCGCCCACCTCGTCGACGCCCTCGAGGCGGCCGGTCCGGGTGCCCCGACGCTGTGCGAGGGCTGGGCGAGCGAGCACCTCGCGGCGCACGTCGTGCTGCGCGAGAGCTCGCCCGTGACCGCGGCCGGCCTCGTGCTGCCCTTCGCGCGCGGCGCCGCCGAGCGACGCCTCGAGGACCTCGCCGCCTCAGGGCGTGACCCACAGGGGTGGGCCGAGCTGCTCGCCCGTGTCGCGGCCGGCCCGCGCGCGGTGAGCCCGGTCGCGTGGGGCGGGGACAAGGCCAACCTCGTCGAGATGGTCGTGCACACCGAGGACGTCCGCCGCGGGAGCGGGGACGCCGAACCGCTCGAGCGCTCCGCGGAGCACCTCGAGGCGATCTTCGACCACCTCCGGCTCGCGGCACGGCTCGCCTACCGGCGCACCGCGCCCGGCGTCGTGCTCGTCGTCCCCGGCGGGCGCCGCGCGCGCGTCAAGCCCCCACGATCTGGTGCGGGGACCGTCGTGGTCCGCGGTGACGTCGTCGACCTGCTGCTGCACGCGACGGGGCGCACGGGGGCCGCCGTCGTCGAGATCGAGGGAGCGCCCGAGGACGTCGCGGCCCTCGCGGCGCGCTGAGTCAGCGCACCTCGACGCCCGCCGCTCGCAGCGCGTCCTTGACCTGACCGACCGTGAGCGTGCGGAAGTGGAAGACGCTCGCCGCGAGGACCGCGTCAGCCCCCGCACGGGCGGCCGCGACGAAGTGCTCGGGGGTGCCCGCTCCCCCGCTCGCGACGAGCGGGACGCTCACCTCACGGCGCACGGCGGTGAGCATCTCGGTGTCGAAGCCCGCGGTCGTCCCGTCCGCGTCCATCGAGTTGAGCAGGATCTCCCCCGCCCCGAGCTCCGCGGCGCGTGCGGCCCACTCGACCGCGTCGATCCCCGTGCCGCGTCGCCCCCCGTGGGTCGTGACCTCGAAGCCCGAGTCGGTGGGCGTACCGTCCGCCGTGCGGCGCGCGTCGACCGAGAGCACGAGCACCTGGCGTCCGAAGCGCTCGGCGATCTCGGTGAGCAGCTCGGGGCGCGCGATCGCCGCGGTGTTGACCCCGACCTTGTCCGCGCCCGCGCGCAGCAGCCGGTCGACGTCCTCGACCGAGCGCACTCCCCCGCCGACGGTGAGCGGGACGAAGACCTGCTCGGCCGTACGCCGCACGACCTCGAGGGTCGTCGCCCGCTGCTCGAGCGACGCCGAGACGTCGAGGAAGGTCAGCTCGTCAGCCCCCTCGGCGTCGTAGCGCTGCGCGAGCTCGACCGGGTCGCCCGCGTCGCGCAGATTCTCGAAGTTCACGCCCTTGACGACGCGCCCCGCGTCGACGTCGAGGCACGGGATGACGCGTAGCGCCGGGGCCATCAGCTCTCCTCCTCGGTGGTCGCCGCCAGGATGTCGACGACGTGGACGACGGTCTCTCCCGTCAGGTCGTTGCCCCCGTCGTCACCGACCGCCGCTGCGGGCGGCACGACGAGCAGGACCCTGCTGCCGACCGTCTGCTCGGCAAGCCCCAGGGTCCACCCCGTGATTGCCTCGGCGAGGGAGAACGAGCGCGGGCCGAGCGCCTCCCACGTCGAGTCGACGACCTCCCCGTCGCGCCAGCGCACCATCATGTACTGCACGACGACGGTCGACTGCGTCGAGACCTGCTCGCCCGAGCCGCGCACGAGGGTCTGCACCTCGAGCTCGCTCGGCGGGTCAGCGTCGGGAATGGAGACCTGCGGGACGCCGTCGTCGTCGAGCGTGACGACCGGGAGGTCCGCACGCGGCTCGACGGGGGTGCCGGTCGCCTCGGTCGGGAGCACGTCGGCCACGAGAACCGTGGGCACCGTCCCGATCTCGGGGTCGCCCGTCGTCAGGAGCAGCACGCGCGAGCCGACACGCACCCGCACGAGCGCCTCGTAGAGCTCGAGGCTCAGGTCCTCCGGGGTCAGTAGGTAGGTCTTGGGCAGCCCGGCGAAGGTCTGGTCGATCAGCTCCCCCGTCGTGGCGGACTCGAGGCGGTAGTGCAGCAGCACGGGCTCGTCCGCGCGCAGCCGCGGTCCGTTGCCCTCGACGACGACGTCCGAGCTCGTCTCGGTGATCTCGAACGGCACGGGGTACCTCACGACCGGTTCCGAGCCTGGGGGCCCCTCGACCGTGACCGAGGGCGGGACGGGCGGCTCGCTGCAGCCCACGAGGAGGCCGAGCGCCGCAAGGGGTGCCAGCAGGAGGGCGAGCCGCGTTCTCGTCACGGCAGACCACTGTACGTCGCGCTACATCGAGGCGATGAGACGTTCCACGCGCTCGTCGACGCTGCGGAAGGGGTCCTTGCACAGCACGGTGCGCTGGGCCTGGTCGTTGAGCTTGAGGTGCACCCAGTCGACGGTGTAGTCGCGTCGTGCTTCCTGCGCCGCACGCACGAAGTCCCCGCGCAGCTTGGCTCGCGTGGTCTGCGGCGGGACGACCGTCGCCTCGAACACCTCGAGGTCCGTGACGACCCGGTCGACGAGCCCGCGCGCCGCAAGCAGGTTGAACAGCCCGTCGGAGCGCGAGATGTCGTGGTAGGCCAGGTCGAGCCGCGCGACCCGCGGGTCGGACATCTCGAGGCCGTGCTTGGCCCGGTACCGCTCGATCATGCGCAGCTTGATCACCCAGTCGAGCTCACGCTCGACGAGGTCGAGGCGACCCGTGCGCACGGCGTGCAGCCCGCGTTCCCACAGCTCGAGCATGCGCTTGGCGAGCGGGTCGAGATCGAGGTTCTCGGCCGCGAAGTCGCGCACCCTGGACAGGTACTGCTCCTGCAGGTCGATCGCGGTCACGGTGCGACCCGAGGCGAGCGTCACGGGCGCGGTGCCCGTGACGTCGTGCGAGATCTCACGGATCGCCCGCATCGGGTTCTCGAGCGCGACGTCGCGCATCGGGACGCCCGCCTCGACCATCGCGAGCAGCAGGTCGGTCGTCGTGACCTTGAGGGCCGCGGTCACCTCGGACATCGAGGAGTCGCCGACGATCACGTGCAGGCGCCGGAAGTGCTCGGCGTCCGCGTGCGGCTCGTCACGGGTGTTGATGATGGGCCGCGAGCGGGTCGTCGCGCTCGAGACGGCCTCCCAGATGTGGTCCGCGCGTTGGGACAGGCAGTACTTCGTCCCACGCGGGGTCGTGAGGACCTTGCCCGCACCCGTGAGCACCTGACGCGTGATGAGGAACGGCACGAGGATGTCCGCGAGCCGGGAGAAGTCCCCCTGCCGGCGCACGAGGTAGTTCTCATGGCACCCGTAGGAGTTGCCTGCCGAGTCGGTGTTGTTCTTGAACAGGTGGACCTTGCCGTCGATCCCCTCGGCCTCGAGCCGCTGCTGGGCGTCCGCGACGAGCCCCTCGAGGATGCGCTCGCCACCGCGGTCGTGCGCGACCAGCTGGGCGACGTCGTCGCACTCGGCCGTCGCGTACTCGGGGTGCGAGCCGACGTCGAGGTACAGCCGTGAGCCGTTGCGCAGGAAGACGTTCGAGGAACGCCCCCACGCGACGACCTTGCGGAACAGGTAGCGCGCGACCTCGTCGGCGCTCAGGCCCCGGCCCGAGTCCGAGGCGCACGTGACGCCGTACTCCGTCTCGAGACCGAAGATCCGTCGGCGCACGTCACGCACCGGTCGCGAGCAGCGCCTCGAGCGCGGCGGGTGCGATGCGTCGGAACGCGCGTCGCGGTCGCGTGCGGTCGAGCACCGCGACCTCGAGCTGCTCGGTGTCGAGCTCCTTGGCCGGTCCGTCGGGCTGGGTCGCGAGCACGTCGACCGCGAGGCGCATCGCGCTCGCGAGGTCGAGACCTTCGCGCCAGCCCTCGGCCGCGACCGCGCTGAGCTCCTCGGCCTGCCCGCCCATGACGACGAAGCCCTTCTCGTCCGCGACCGAGCCGTCGTAGGACAGTCGGTAGATCTGGTCGAGCGAGGGGTCGATCCCGACCTCGGCGACGACGAGCTCGACCTCGAGCGGCTTGGACTCGGTCGTGAACACCGTGCCGAGCGTCTGGGCGTAGGCGTTCGCGAGGGCACGTGCGTTGACGTCCGCGCGGTCGTAGGAGTAGCCCCGCAGGTCCGCGTAGCGCACGCCCGCGACCCGCAGGTTCTCGAACTCGTTGTACTTGCCGACCGCGGCGAAGGCGATGCGGTCGTAGATCTCGGAGATCTTGTGCAGGGCGCGCGAGGCGTTCTCGGTCGCGAAGGCGATGCCCTCGTCGTAGGCGAGCACGATCACCGAGCGACCGCGCGCGATGCCCTTGCGCGCAAAGTCCGCCCGGTCTTTCATGAGCTGCTCGGGCGAGACGTAGAACGGCATGCTCATGACGAGCCACCTCCTCGCTGACCTTGGCCCCGACGCACCTCGTCGAGGTCGCCGACGACGTCGCGCAGGACGGCGTCGGGCACGCGGCGGTACCCCTCGGCGGTCACGGTCACGACGACGGGCCAGATCTGGCGCAAGGTGTCCGGTCCCCCGGTCGCGGCGTCGTCGTCGGCCGCGTCGACGAGTGCCTCGACCGCGGTGCGCACCGCGTCCTGGGAGTCCAGGCCCGCACGCCAGCGCTTCTTGAGCGAACCGCGCGCGAACACCGAGCCCGACCCGACCGCGTGGAAGTCGTGCTCCTCGTACCGCCCGCCCGTGACGTCGTAGGAGAAGATCCGTCCGACGCCGCGGTCGAGGTCGTAGCCCGCGAAGAGCGGGACGACCGCGAGCCCCTGGATCGCCAGGCCCAGGTTCGAGCGGATCATCGTCGCGAGGCGGTTGGCCTTGCCGTCGAGGGACAGCAGCGTGCCCTCGATCTTCTCGTAGTGCTCGAGCTCGAGCTGGAAGAGCCGCACGAGCTCGACCGCGATGCCCGCCGTCCCGGCGATGCCGACCGCGGAGAACTCGTCGGCCGGGAAGACCTTCTCGATCTCACGGTGCGCGATCATCGCGCCCATCGTCGCGCGCCGGTCGCCCGCCATGACGACACCGCCGTCGAAGGCGACCGCGACGATCGTCGTCGCGTGCGGGAAGCTCGGGACCTCACCCGCGGGCAGGTCCCGGTGCCCGGGCAGCAGGTGCGGGGCGTGCCCCGCGAGGAACTCGACGAAGGACGAGGTGCCCGGCGCCGTGAACGACGCGGGGAGACGCGCGTGGTGCTCGCTGCTCATCGCCCGCTCACTCGCCACCCTTCTGCACGAAGCCACGCACGAACGTCTCCGCGTTCGACTCGAGCACGTCGTCGATCTCGTCGAGCAGCGCGTCGACCTCGGCGTCGCGCGTCTGGTCCTTCGGCGCCGCGGGCACGGGCGCGTCGGGGACCTCGGGGTCCTCGCGCTCGACCCTGCGGTGCTCTTGCTCGGACATCGACGCCTCCTCGAGGGACAGACTGCTCGTGCGTGCTCAGCCTAGTGCGTCGCGACCCTCAGCCGCCGAGGGCCTCGAGCAGCTCGCCCGCGCTCGCGCTCGACTCGAGCAGCTCGGCGACGTGCGAGGCCGTGCCGCGCAGCGGGTCGGGCATCGGGACGCGTCGCAGGGTCGGTGCGCCGGGGACGTCGAACACGAGCGAGTCCCAGCTCGCCGAGGACACGTGCGCACCGAACCGAGCGATCGACCGGCCCCGGAAGAACGCTCGCGTCGTCGTCGGTGGCTCGACGACGGCGCGCTCGACCTCGGCCTCGTCGACGAGCTGCTCGACGGCGCCAGCCCGCACGAGACGGCCGTGCACGCTGCGCTCGGGCCGCAGGTCCGACCACTGCAGGTCGACCGCGGCAAGGCGTGGGTCGTCCCACTCGAGCCGGTCGCGCCGGCGCAGGCCCTCGAGCACCCGCAGCTTCGCGAGCCACTCGACCTCGCGCGCGCACGCGGCAGGCTCGGTCTCGAGGCGGTCGAGGAGCGAGCCCCAGCGGCGCAGGACGTCGGCCGTCTCGGTGTCCTGCTCGGCGGGCTCGCCGAGCGAGCGGACCGCCTCGAGGTACTCGCGCTGGATCTCGATCGCCGTCAGACGCCGGCCGTCGACGAGCTCGAGCCGACGGGTCAGGGCGAGGTCGCGCGAGACCTCGTGCGTCGCGGCGACCGGGTCTGCGAGCGCGAGCGCGTCGATCCGCGCGAGCGCCTCGGCGGTCCCCCGTGGGGGGTCCTCGACCTCGGCCCGCTCGACGAGCCACAGCACGAGGGACGTCATGCCGAGCTTGAGGTAGGTCGCGGTCTCGAAGCAGTTCGCGTCCCCGACGATCAGGTGCAGGCGACGCCAGCGCCGGGGGTCGGCGTGCGGTTCGTCGCGCGTGTTGACGATCGGTCGACGCAGCGTCGTCTCGAGGCCGATCTCGGCCTCGACGTAGTCCGCCCGCTGGGAGATCTGGAAGCCCGCCTGCTCCCCGCGCTGGCCGAGCCCGACCCGTCCCGCGCCGACGAGCACCTGGCGCGTGACGAGGAACGGGGTGAGGCGCGCCGCGAGCTCGGTGAACGGCACCGCGCGGTCGACCAGGAAGTTCTCGTGCGTGCCGTAGGTCGCGCCCTTGCCGTCGACGTTGTTCTTGTAGAGCACGACGTCGGGCAGGGCTGGGTTCTTGCCGAGCTCACGCATCGCGGTGAGCATCACGAGCTCGCCCGCCCTGTCCCACACGACGCCCTCGCGCGCGGTCACGACCTCGGGCGAGGAGTACTCGGGGTGCGCGTGGTCGACGTAGAGCCGTGCGCCGTTGGTGAGGATCGCGTTCGCTGCGCTCGGGTCCTCGTAGGGCTCGACCGCGGGCCGGGCGACGTCGTGCGGGGTCTCGCCCGAGGGCGCGGGGCGGTCCGGGTCGTCGGTCAGGAGCGAGGGGTGCGCGGCCGCGCGGTCGAGCCGGAAGCCGCGCGCGTCGAGCAGGGGATCCTCGTCGTCGTAGTCCCAGCGGGGGCGCCGTCCCGCCGTCATGCGCGCACCGTAGGCCGCGACGACATAGCTCGACAGGGCCATCGGGTTGGCCCCGGGCCGCCCGGGCTCGATGACGCCGTACTCGGTCTCGATCCCCATGACCCGGCGCGTCGTGGGGCGCGCGCTCACAGGTACTGACCGGTGTTCGAGACCGTCTCGATCGTGCGGGCCGTGGCCGAGCCCTTCTTGCCCGTGACGATCGTGCGGATGAACACGATGCGCTCGCCCTTCTTGCCGGACACGCGGGCCCAGTCGTCAGGGTTGGTCGTGTTGGGCAGGTCCTCGTTCTCCTTGAACTCGTCGACGCACGCGCTCAGCAGGTGCTCGACGCGCAGCCCGCGCTGGCCCGTCGCGAGGAAATCCTTGATCGCCTGCTTCTTCGCCCGGTCCACGACGTTCTGGATCATCGCGCCGGAGTTGAAGTCCTTGAAGAACAGGATCTCCTTGTCCCCGCTCGCGTAGGTGACCTCGAGGAACTGGTTCTCCTCGGTCTCGGCGTACATGCGCTCGATCGCCCGGTCGATCATCGCCTCGACAGCGAGCGTCGCGTCGCCGCCGTGCTCGGCGAGGTCGGCGGGGTGGATCGGCAGGTCTGGAGTGAGGTACTTCGCGAAGATCTCCCGTGCGCCCTCGGCGTCGGGGCGCTCGATCTTGATCTTCACGTCGAGCCGTCCCGGGCGCAGGATCGCGGGGTCGATCATGTCCTCACGGTTCGACGCACCGATGACGATCACGTTGTCGAGGCGCTCGACACCGTCGATCTCGGCGAGCAGCTGGGGCACGATCGTCGTCTCGACGTCGGAGGAGATGCCCGTCCCGCGCGTGCGGAACAGTGACTCCATCTCGTCGAAGAACACCACGACCGGGTGCCCCTCCGAGGCCTTCTCGCGAGCCCTGGAGAAGATGAGCCGGATGTGCCGCTCGGTCTCCCCGACGTACTTGTTGAGCAGCTCGGGGCCCTTGATGTTGAGGAAGTAGGAGTGCGCCTGGCTCGGGTCGATCCCGCGCACCTTCGCGGTCGTCGCGGCGAGCGAGTTCGCGACGGCCTTCGCGATGAGGGTCTTGCCGCACCCGGGCGGGCCGTACAGCAGGACGCCCTTGGGCGCCTTGAGCCCGTGCTCGCGGAACAGCTCGGGGTGCAGGAACGGCAGCTCGACCGCGTCGCGGATCTGCTCGATCTGCGGACCCAGGCCACCGATGTCGGAGTAGTCGATGTCGGGGACCTCCTCGAGCACGAGCTCGGCGACCTCCGAGCGCGGCACGGCCTCGAACACGAAGCCGCTGCGCGAGTCGATCGTGAGCGCGTCCCCGACGCGCACCCCCGCCGAGCGCAGGGCGCCCGAGAGCCGCACGACGCGCTCCTCGTCGGCCCGCCCCACGACGAGCGCACGGTCCGCACCGAGCAGCTCCTTGACCGTGACGACCTCACCGACGGGCTCGAAGCCGAAGGCCTCGACGAGCGTGAGCGACTCGTTGAGCAGGACCTCCTGACCGGGCTCGAGCGAGGCGAGGTCGACCGAGGCCGCGACGGCGACGTTCATCTTGCGTCCCGCGCTGATGACGTCGGCCGTGCCCGCGGGCCCCGGCGCGACGAACTGCGCGTAGCTGCCCGGCGGCTTGGCAGCCTCGTCGAGCTGCTCCTTGAGCTCGACGATCTGCTCGCGCGCGGCGTGCAGGGCCGAGGCGAGCCGCTCGTTCTTCGACGCGAGCAGCTGGACCTGCCGCTCGAGGTCCTTGAACTGCCCGTAGCCGGGTGTCTCGGTCATGCCCACCCCCCGGGTGCCGTACGAGACGTCGCGTGGTTCCGTTCCAGCCTATCCCGCAAGCCCGCGCGCACGGGCTCAGCCCTCGGCGGCCTTGCGGCGGGCCCGGCGCACCTTCGTCTCCGAGACGGGCGCCTCGCCGAGGTCCTCGGGCGTCCAGGCCGCATCCGGCGCGGGGTAGGAACCCTTCGCGGGGCGGCGCTTGCGCTCGGGCGGTGTGACGCCGTCGGCGAGCCGGCGTGTCGTGAGCAGGAAGCCGGTGTGGCCGATCATGCGGTGCTGGGGGCGCACCGCGAGACCCTCGAGGTGCCAGCCGCGCACCATCGACTCCCACGCCTCGGGCTCGGTGAAGCGACCGTCGGCCCGGACGTCCTCGGCGAGCCGGGACAGCTGGGTCGTCGTCGCGACGTAGCACGTGAGCACCCCGCCCGGGACGAGCGCGGTCGCGACCGCGTCGAGGTTCTCCCACGGGGCGAGCATGTCGAGCACGACACGGTCGACCGTCCCGGTCTCGCTCACGGTCGGCAGGACCTCGGCGAGGTCGCCGACCTCGAGCCGCCACGCAGGGTGCGGACCGCCGAAGAAGTGCTCGACGTTGCCGCGCGCGATGTCGGCGAAGTCAGCGCGCCGCTCGATCGACACGAGCGAGCCGCCGTCGCCGACCGCGCGCAGGAGCGAGCACGTCAGGGCGCCCGAGCCGACCCCGGCCTCGACGACGCGCGCGCCGGGGAAGATGTCACCCATCGTGACGATCTGACCGGCGTCCTTGGGGTACACGACCGCAGCGCCGCGCGGCATCGACAGCACGTAGTCCGCGAGCAGGGGGCGCAGCACGAGGTACTCCTGCCCGCCCGAGGCCGCCACGACCGTGCCCTCGGGCCGACCGATGATGTCGTCGTGGGAGAAGAATCCCTTGTGCGTGTGGAACTGGGCGCCCGGCTCGAGCGTGATCGTGTGGTGGCGCCCCTTGGCGTCGGTGAGCTGGACGCGGTCGCCCGGGCGCAAGGGTCCGCGGCGCTGCGTGGCGCCGGTGGGGTCGTGAGTCACGGTCACCGAGTCTAGGTGCGCGGCTCAGCGCAGCGAGCGCGCGACGTCGCCGTCGACGAGGAGGGCGACGACACGCCCCTCGGCGAGGGCCACGACGACGGGCTGGACCCGGAAGGCCGCGACGAGCGCGGTGAGCAGGTCCGTCCCCCGCAGGTCCGCGTCGACCGCAGCCCCGGGGTGCAGCGGCGCGGCGACCGACCACGCAGGGGTCTGCGCGAGCGCGTGCGGCGGGACGCTCGCGAGCGCTCCGCGGTCGACGTAGGCGACCGGGACGCCGTCGTCGACGAGCACGACCTCGAAGCTCCCTCCCGTGAGCGCCGCGACGACGTCGGCCGCGCTCGCGACCGCGGGCACCGCCCGCGCGGGGCGACCGACCGACTCGACGCTCAGCGCGCCCGCACGTTCCTGCGTGCGGGCCTGACGCAGCGCGCCGCTCGCGCCGGACCACACGGCGGCCGCGACCGCGAGCGTCCACAGCACGGTGAACGGCACGGGGCTACGACCCGCGGCGAGCGGGAGCACGAGGGCCCACCCGAGGAGGCCGACCGCAAGCGCCCGACCGACCCACGCCGCGACGACGGTCCCGGTGTGCTGGCGTCCCGTCAGCCGCCACACGAGCGACGCGAGGAGCTGCCCGCCGTCGAGCGGGAGCCCCGGGACGAGGTTGAAGGCCGCGACGACGAGGTTCGCGCTCGCCATCGCCGCGACGAGCACCCCCGCGGCGCGGTGGGTCGCAAGGAGCGGCTGGGCCAGTGCGAGCAGCGCTCCCCCGAGGACGAGGTTGACGAGCGGGCCGGCGAGCGCGACGAGGGCGCTGCCGCCCGGGCCGAGCCCGCCGCGCGTGAAGGCCGTGTGCCCCCCGAGCGCGCTCAGGACGATCTCGTGCACGCGCTGGCCGAGGCGCGTGGCGACCCACGCGTGCGCGAGCTCGTGCGCGAGGACCGAGGCGAACAGCACGACCACGAAGGTCGCCGCGACGAGGATCGTCCAGCCCGTCGCGGTGCCCGGGAGGGCC
>Ga0123332_1002244_pt1 | contig 18498 bp, 14 predicted proteins | sample BioC12SIPDNA_4_FD_89958 | JGI IMG/M metagenome (GOLD analysis project Ga0123332, IMG submission 89958) | Anaerobic biogas reactor microbial communites from Washington, USA - Biogas_R2_A C12 SIP DNA | ecosystem: Engineered > Bioreactor > Anaerobic > Unclassified | place: Washington, USA...
CGAGGCTACCCACCGGCGCCGCCGGGCACCGTTGGGGGATCCACCCGGTTGTCGGCGTGCACGGGCACCCCGTACGCTGCCCCCCGATGGCGGACGTGGGGGTGGCGGCGCCGAGCTTCGTCTCGCAGGCGCCGAAGCTCGGGTTCGTGGGCGGGTTCGACGGCGTCCGGGGCATCGGCATCATGCTCGTGCTGGCCCAGCACGCCTACCCGCTGCTGTTCCCGAGCGTCGCAGGCATCATCGACGTGTTCTTCGTGATGAGCGCGTTCCTCATCGTGAGCCTGTTGCTCCAGGAGCACCGGAGCCTCCACGACATCAACATGCGGCGCTTCTACGCACGCCGGGCGTTGCGGCTCCTGCCCTCCGCGTACCTGTGCCTCCTGGCCTGGGTGGTCGTCAGCCTGCTGTTCGACCGGGACCGCCTCGTGTGGGTGCTGCAGGACGCCGCCGCGGCGGTGACCTACGTCTACAACCTGGTCTTCCCGGTGGGCATCGAGGCGGTCGACCCGCAGGCGGCCTCGCAGCGGTCGATCGACCAGTTCTGGTCGCTGGCGGTGGAGGAGCAGTTCTACCTGATGGTCGCCGTGACGGTGCTGGTGTGCATCCGGAAGCGGTGGATCACCCAGCTCGCCGTCGTGATGGTGGCGATCGCCACCTACATCGGGCTGGCGCGCCTGTTCGGCCAGACCGGGCCCTGGCCCGGCGGCCCGACCAACTCCAGCGTGCCCGCCCGGGGCCTGAGCCTCCTGTGGCTGTCGCGACCCGACTCCCTCATGTGGGGCGTCGCGCTGGCGGTCCTCAACGCCCGCCTCCCCGACCCGCTGCCGGAGAAGTGGCGGGTCTGGCTGCCCCGTGCCGGTGCGGTTGGCCTCGTCGTCGCCGGGACGACCATGCTGCTCGGCAGCCCCTTCCTGCACGACCTCGCGTCCCGCGCGAACGTGCCCCACCTCTTCTTCCCGATGGCCCCCCACGACGGCGTCGACGACGGCGCGCTCTACTGGATCAAGTTCGGGCACACCCTCACGGCGCTGGCGTGCATGCCCGCGCTCTTGGCGATGGTGCGGACCAAGGACTGGTGGGGGAACCGGGGCCTGTCCTGGAAGCCGCTGCGCTTCCTGGGGCGCATGTCCTACACGCTGTACGTGTGGCACACGCTCGTGTACTTCCTCGTGCTGCACGTGCTCGGCGGCAACGACGTGCTGGGGCAGAAGTGGCGGGTGCCGATCCTCATGGTCGTCGCCGTCGTCGCCTGCCTCCCCGTCTTCTTCTGGGTGGAGCAGCCGCTGATGCGGGCCAAGCTCCGCTTCGCCTCCGAGAAGGAGGTCGTCGACCTCAACACCGGCAAGGTGATCCACGTCGACGACCTGCGCGCCGCCTCCGTCGACGGGGCGCGGGGAGGCCGCCGGTGACGGTGCTCGACGCCCCCCGGCCCTTCACCACCCGCGCCCCGAAGCTCGGGCTCGTCGGCGGCTTCGACGGCATCCGGGGCATCGGCGTGTGCATGGTGCTGGTCGGCCACGCGCTGTTCGAGTACGTCGAGTCGTGGGTGACGATCGTCGACACCTTCTTCGTGCTGAGCGGGTTCCTCATCACCACGCTTCTGCTGCAGGAGGTCCGCACGACCGGCACGATCAGTCTGAAGAAGTTCTACCTGCGTCGTGCCACCCGCCTGCTGCCCTCGGTGTGGCTGTTCGCGACCGTGTGGATCCTCATCAGCCTCGTGGCGACCGCGGTGGGGTTCGAGCCGCTGCACCTGCGGAACGTCGGCGCGGACGCGCTCGCCGCGGTGGCCTACGTGTACCACGTCGTGTTCCCGAACGGCCTCTACGTGATCGAGCCGGCAGTGCAGTCGGAGCGCACGATGTGGCACCTGTGGACCCTCGGCGTGGAGGAGTGGTTCTACATCGTGATCGCCGGCACGGTCCTGATCTGCGCCCGGCGGCGATGGGTGCTCCAGCTGGGCGTCGCGATGGTCGCGATCTTCGTGGCGATCGGGCTCGCCCGCTGGTTCGCGTTCACCGGCTTCTTCCAGGACGACGAGGGCATGATCCCCGGCGTGCGCATGGCGTTCCTCCAGCGGCCCGACGCGCTGGGGCTGGGCGTCGCCATGGCGGCGTTCAACGCGTACGTCACCGAGGAGCACGCGCAGCGCTGGCGCCGCCCCGTGCTGTGGGCGTGCAACCTGGCGCTGGTCGTCTGGCTGGTCATGCTGAACCTGTCGAGCGGGCTGGTGCGCAAGCTCGGCGGTCCGTACCTCGACTACCTCCCCTCCGGTCCGAGCCAGTTCTCACGCCCGCAGATGCTCGACAACCTGTACTGGTTCCGCTTCGGGCACACGATCGGCGCACTGGCCTTCGCCTTCATCCTCGTCGGCCTCGTCCGCTACCGGGACTGGTGGCTGGCTCGGTGGTGGTCGTGGCAGCCGTTCCAGTGGATGGGGCGCCTCAGCTACACGCTGTACGTGTGGCACGCGCTGCCGTTCATCATCCTGATGGCGGTGATCGGCGGAGACGACCCCTCGCTGGGCGTCCAGCTGCTCCGCACCCCGATCCTGATCGCCGCGGCGTTCCTCGTCTCGATGCCCGTCTACTACCTGGTGGAGCTCCCCGTGCTGCGCATGAAGCTCCGCTTCTCGGCCGAGCCGGAGGCGCTCGACCTCACCACCGGCAAGATGGTGCCCACGGGCGAGGCGGCCGAGGGCGACGGTGCCGCACCTGCGCCCGGACGCGACGGAGCCCCGGGCGAGCCCGGGGCCCCGACCGGCTGATCCGGCTCCCGCCGGTCAGTCGCTGAGCGTCTTCAGCAGCTTCTGCAGCTCGCCGCTGGGATCCTCCGGCACGATGTAGCCGGTCTCGTCGCGGATCTGGTCGAAGTTGTCGCGCACGTCCTCGGCGGTGTGCCCCTCGGAGTACCAGCCCTGGGTCAGCCCGATGAAGTAGCGGGCGACCACACCACCGGCGACGGAGTAGATCTCGCCGTTGACCGGGCAGTCCTCGTGGGCGAGGTACACGACCGTCGGGGTCACCTCCGACGCCTCGAGCTTGTCGCCGAGCGGGCCGAGCAGGTCCTCGGTCATGCGGGTCTTCGCGACCGGCGCGATCGCGTTGACCTTGATGCCCTTGGACTTGCCCTCGTTCGCGAGGACGCGGGTGAACCCGACGAGGCCCATCTTCGCCGCGCCGTAGTTGGACTGGCCGAAGTTGCCGAGCAGCCCCGAGTTGGAGCTGGTGTTCACGACGCGGCCGTAGCCCTTCTCGCGCATGATCTTCCACGCCGGCTGGGTGACGTAGAACGCACCGAGCAGGTGCACCTGGATGACCGGCTCGAGCAGCTCCGGGGTCAGGTTGTGGAACGTCTTGTCCCGCAGGATCCCGGCGTTGTTGATGACGATGTCGACGGTCTCGAAGTTGTCGAGCGCGGTCTGCACGATCGCCTCGCCGCCCTCGGGGGTGGCGACCGAGTTGTGGTCCGCGACGGCCTCGCCGCCGGCGGCGACGATCTCGTCCACCACCTTCTGCGCCGCGGAGGCGCTCTCCCCGGTGCCGTCCACGGAGCCGCCGAGGTCGTTCACGACGACCCTGGCGCCACGCCGGGCGAGCTCCAGGGCGTGCGACCGGCCGAGGCCGCCGCCGGCGCCGGTCACGATCGCCACCTTGCCGTCGAATCCAAGATCAGCCATGGGGTCCCCTCATTCGCTGTCGATGCTGCGGGTGTCGGCTGCAAGTTACCGACGGCCCATCGGGCGGACGAATCAGGCGGGGCGGGGGCTCAGCGGTCGTCCCACCACCGCTGCCGGTAGGGCGCGAGGGCCGACCCGATCGGAGAGGGAGCCGGGCGTGCGCGGTCGCGGCCCACCGCCGCGAGGCCGCCCGCGAGCAGCAGGCCGCCGCCGAGGACGAGCACCACGGCGCGCTCCCACGGGCCGGTCCTGGGCAGCAGCGGCTGGGCCGGGTCCAGCTCGACCACCGCCGGGGGAGGGGGCGGCGGTGGTGGCGGCAGCGTCGTGGCGGTCGTGCCCGCCACGGCGTCGCACGCGGGGCGGTCGCCGACCCCGCAGGTCACGGCGCCCGCGACCGGTCCGTCGCACCCGCCGACGGCGCCGGTCGCCACCGTGGTCCCGTCCAGCTCCACGGCGACGGTGACCGCGCCCGCAGGCGGCAGCTCGAGGGTGCGCTGGACGAGCCGCTCGGGTGACATGGCCGCCCGGTGCACGATCGAGTCGCCGAGCCGGATCGCGACCTCCGACGCGGGCGGGCTGCCCGCCCTGGCGTGCACGACCGCCTGCCGCGCCGCGCACCGCTCGAGCACGACCGCCGCTGGGCCGTCGAGGCCGCAGTCGGGCTCGACCGTGGCCTCCGCGACGACGAAGTCGCCGGAGGACACGCGCACGTCGCTGGGGCGGCCCTCGAGCAGCGGCACGATCAGCTCCGCGGTGCCGGCCGGCTCGAGCCGGACCTCGCGGACCGGCACCCCGTCGCTCGCCACGGTGGCCGCGTGCGGGTGCTCGCCGGTGTTGCGCAGCTCGACGAGCGCGCCGCCCGCGGCGCAGTCCCCGGTGACCGTCGCGACGACCGGCTGCTGGTCACAGCCCTCGGGCAGCTCCGCCCTGCTGAACCTGGGGGCGCCGGGCGGGTCGCCGTCGGCCCGGGTGCCCCACGGCTCCAGCGGGGTGACCCGCAGGTCCACCGAGTCCGCGCCCTCGGGCAGCCGGAAGGAACCGGAGAACTCGAAGCCGCCCACCGCGTCGAAGGACCCCTCCGGCCCCGCGGGCGTCCACTCCTCGAGCGGCTCCTGGCCCCGGGTGGCACGACGCTCCACGAGGACCCGCCGGTTGGTGCGGTCCTCGTCGCTGCCCTCGCTGGATGCCGACGCCGTCCACGTGACGGTGCGGTCGCAGGTGATGCGGGCGCTCACCCGGCCGTAGTTCGCACCGACCGGGGGTGCCGCCAGCCCGAACAGCACGATGGCGAGGCCGGCGAGCACGGCGAGCCTGGCGGGCCAGCCCGCCCGGTGCCGAGGTGCACGGCCCCTTGCCCACACGCGTGCCACGACCCGCTTCCTCCCGCCGTGCCGGGTGCCCCAGCGGCGTCCCGTGGGCCGATTCTGCCAGCGTCGGGGCCTACGCGTCGATGCCGAGCTGCTCGGTGGCGAAGCGCTTGAGCCGCTTGTAGTCGACCTTGCCGTTGGGGGCCCTGCCGATCGTGTCGATCGGCAGGACGTGCTTGGGGGCCTTGTACGCCGCGAGCTGGCCCTTCACGTGGGCGATGAGCTCCGCGGGGTCCAGGGTGGCGCCGGCCTCCGGCTCGACGACGGCGGTCACCGCCTCGCCGAACTTGTCGTCCGGGACGCCCACCGCGACGGCGTCGAGCACGTCGGGGTGCGTCTTGAGCGCCTCCTCGACCTCCTCGGGGAAGACCTTCTCCCCGCCGGTGTTGATGCACACCGAGCCGCGGCCGAGCAGCGTGATCGTGCCGTCGGCCTCGACCGTCGCGTAGTCACCCGGCATCGAGTACCGCACGCCGTCGCGCTCGATGAACGTCGCGGCGGTCTTCTCCGGGTCCTTGTAGTACCCGATCGGCTGGTGGCCGGGGACGGCGACGCGGCCCTGCTCGCCCGAGCCGGGCTGCACCTCGCGCCCGTCGTCGGTGAAGACCTTCGCCCCGTTGCCCAGGCTGAAGTGCGCGGTGCGCTTCTCGGCGCCCGCCGCGGACACGGACTGACCGAGCCCGATCGCCTCCGAGGAGGAGAACGAGTCGAGCAGCAGCATCCCGGGGTTGTGGTGCAGCAGGCGCTGCTTGGTGGCCTCGGACCACATCACCCCCGAGGAGGTGATGAGCTGCAGGCTGGAGATGTCCCACTTGCCGGGGTTGGCGTCGAGCGCCTTGACGATCGGCTTCGCGAACGCGTCGCCGACGATCGTCATCGCCCCGACCGCCTCGCGTTCGATGGTCGACAGGAGCTCCTCGACGTCGAACTGCCGGCTCTCGAGCAGCACGAGCGACCCCGCGGTGGTGAGGTACAGGTTGGCGGTGAACCAGCCGGTGCCGTGCATGAGCGGGCAGGCGGGGAGGCCCGGCGCACCGGGCTCGGCGATCGACTCGATCGGCGCGTCGAAGCCGACCTCCTCGGGATCCTCGCCGTAGACGGGGTTCGCCACCGCGATGACCGCCCGGATGAGGTCGTCCTGGCGCCACATGACGCCCTTCGGCATCCCGGTGGTGCCGCCCGTGTAGATCATGAGGATGTCGTCACCCGAGCGGCCCCACGGCGCCACGACCCGCTCGGTGGCGGTGGCGGCGGCGTCCTCGTAGGACTCCGCCCAGTCCGGCTTCGGGCCCGAGCCGTCGTCGACCCACAGCCAGTGCCGCACCTTGGGGAGGCGCCCCCTCACCGCGTCGACCCGGTCGGAGAAGCAGCCGTGGAAGATCACCGCGACGGCGTCCGCGTTGTCCCACAGGTACGCGAGCTCGTCGTCGAGGTAGCGGTAGTTCGTGTTGACCGGCACGAGCCCGGCCTTGAACGCCGCGAACGCGCCCTCCATGTACTCCGGCGCGTTGTAGAGGTACAGCGCGACCTTGTCCTGGTGCTGGGCGCCCCCGTCGAGCAGGTGGCGCGCCAGGCCGTCGGCGCGGCGGTCGAACTCCCGCCAGGTGAACCGACGGCTGCCCTGGACCTGGGCATCCGCGTCGGGGAAGCGGTCCGCGATCCGCTCCCAGAGCTCGGCGAAGTTCCACCCTGCCATCGATTCCCCCTAGCTGCGTCGACCCCACGTCGCGTGTCGGAGCGCGCAGTGTAGGACAGCGCGAACGTGACCGATCGCACTCCGGCCCCGTCGGGCGCTCCCTACACTGCGCCCGTGGACTTCGAACTGCCCGGTGAGGACGATCCGCGACGCGTCGAGGTGCGGCGCTGGCTGGACGAGCATCCGAACCCGACGGGGGAGCAGCTCGCACGGGCGGGCTACGTCGCCCCGCACTGGCCGAAGCCGTGGGGGCTCGAGGCCGATCCGGTGCACCAGCTGATCATCGACGACGAGCTGCGGCGCGCGGGCGTGCGGCGCCCCCAGAACATGATCGGCATCGGCTGGGCCGGGCCGACGATCCTGGCCGCGGGCACCGAGGAGCAGAAGGAGCGCTACCTCATGCCGCTGCTGAGCGGCGAGGAGATCTGGTGCCAGCTCTTCTCCGAGCCGGAGGCCGGCTCGGACCTCGCCTCGCTGGCGACGCGTGCGGTGCGCGACGGCGACGAGTGGGTCGTGAACGGCCAGAAGATCTGGACCTCGCTCGCGCACCACTCACGCTTCGGGATCCTCATCGCCCGGACCGACCCCGACGCCCCGAAGCACCGCGGCATCTCCTACTTCATCTGCCCGATGGACGCGCCGGGGGTCGAGATCCGGCCGATCACCGAGATGACGGGCGAGCACACCTTCAACGAGGTGTTCCTCACCGACGTGCGGATCCCCGCCGAGAACCTCGTGGGCGAGGTCAACGACGGGTGGCGGCTCGCGAAGGTCACCCTGTCCAACGAGCGGGTCTCGCTGTCCTCGGGCGGCTCGCTGTGGGGTCAGGGCCCGACCGCGGAGGACCTGCTCGACCTGGTGCGCGCACGGGGCGGCACCGACGACCCGCTGCTGCGCCAGCGGCTCGCCCGCCTCTACACCGAGTCGGAGATCCTGCGGCTCATCCGGCTCCGCACCGTGACCGCCGCGATCAAGGGCCACGAGCCGGGCCCGGAGGCCTCCGTGCGCAAGGTGCTCGCCGACGAGCACGGCCAGCACGTCATGGGCCTCGCGAAGGACCTCGCCGGCGCCGGCGGCATGCTCACCGACGTCGGACCGATGGGCGGCGACGTGGGCGTGTGGCACTACGGCTTCCTCTTCTCGACCGCCCTGACCATCGGGGGCGGCACGGGCGAGGTGCAGCGCAACATCCTCGGCGAGCGGGTCCTCGGCCTGCCGCACGAGATCGACGTCGAAGAGGGCCGCACCTGGGCGGAGACCCGTCGCGCCGCCGCGGGCTGATCCGGTGCGGGCCCTCGTGACCGGGGGAGCCGGGATGGTGGCCGCGCACCTGTTGCGGACCGCCCCGGAGGAGGTCGAGCTGGCCGTGACGTGGCGCACGGCGCCGCCGCCGGAGGGCGTGCCGGCGCACCGGGTCGACCTGCGCGACCCGCAGGCGGTCGACCGGCTCGTCGCCGACGTGGCGCCGGACGTCGTGGTCCACACGGCGTACTCGATGGGGGAGCGCAGCGACATCGTCGACGCCGCGGTCGAGACCGCCCGCGCCTGTGCCCGCCACGGCGTGGCGCTCGTCCACCTGTCGAGCGACGTGGTGTTCGACGGCGAGCACCCGCCCTACTCCGAGGGGGACCCGGTCGGGCCCGTGAGCGCGTACGGGCGCTGGAAGCTGGCCGCCGAGCAGGGTGTGCGGGAGCTCGTCCCCGACGCCTGCATCACCCGCACGTCGCTGGTGGTGTCGCTGGAGCCACCGGACCGCGGCACGGGCTGGCTGCTCGACGCCGTCCGTGCGGGGACGCCGCCGACGCTGTTCGCGGACGAGGTCCGCAGCCCGATCCGCGCCGTCGACCTCGCCCGGGCGATCTGGTCGCTCGTCGGGCGTGACCGCTCCGAGCGCGCCGGGGTCTGGCACCTGCCGGGGCCCGAGGCGATGTCGCGCTGCGAGCTGGGCCGGCGGATCCTGGCGGCGGCCGGGCTCGACCCCTCCGCCGTGGTCGAGGGGTCGCTGCGGGACCACCCCGAGCCACGCCCGCGGGACCTCACGCTGCGCAGCGTCCGACCGTGGCCGGGCCCGGAGCCCTCGCCGGTGCCCTGAGCCGGTTCCTGCCCGCGACGGCGTCGTTGGTACGGTGTCCGCCGATGTTCAAGAAGCGACGTGGTGACGAGCTGCGGGTCCACGACAAGGTGGTCGCCGCCGAGGACCTCCCCGGCGTCCCCGCCGGCACTCCGGGCAGGGTGACCCTGGTCAACGGGTTCCGCTGGATCCGCTACCGGGTCCTCTTCGACAACGGCGAGGACATCGGTTCGCTGGACCGTGCGCAGCTCGCCCTCCCCGCCGAGTGGGAGCGGCGCCAGCGCACCGAGCGCGGGGAGCCGGAGGCGCTCGAGCCGGCCTGAGGGGCCGGGCCGGGACGTCCCCGGCCCAGCGGCTACGGTGCGGCAACCGGTCGCCGCCAGAGGGGGAGTCGTCATGAAGCTCAGCATGCAGATCGGCTACGCCGGTGGCTTCAAGGAGTCGGTGGAGCAGGTCCAGGCGCTCGAGAAGGCCGGGCTCGACATCGTCTACGTCGCGGAGGCGTACGGGTCGGACGCGGTCAGCCTCATGGGCTACCTGGCGCACGCCACCGAGACCGTGCAGATCGCCTCGGGCATCCTGCCGATCTACACCCGCACGCCGACCCTCCTCGCGATGACGGCCGCGGGCGTCGACGAGCTGTCGGAGGGCCGCTGCATCCTCGGCCTGGGCGCTTCCGGGCCGCAGGTGATCGAGGGCTTCCACGGCGTGCCCTACGACGCGCCGATCCAGCGCACCCGCGAGATCATCGAGATCTGCCGCAAGGTCTGGCGCCGCGACGAGCCCGTCGTGCACGACGGCGCCAAGTACCAGCTGCCGCTCCCGGCGGACCAGGGCACCGGGCTCGGCAAGCCCCTCAAGATCATCACGCACCCCCGCCCCGACATCCCGATCCACGTCGCGTCGCTCGGGCCGAAGAACGTGCGGATGACCGCGGAGCTGGCCGACGGCTGGCTGCCGATCCTGTTCCACCCGGGGCGCGCCAAGGAGGTCTGGGGCGCGGACCTCGAGGCGGGCCGTGCCCTGCGCGACCCCTCCCTGCCTCCCCTCGACGTCATCGCGGGCGGCCTCCTCGCGATCGGTCCGGAGTCCGAGGTGGCCCCGCTGCGCGACCTGGCACGCTCGATGGTGGCCCTCTACGTGGGCGGCATGGGCGCCAGGGGCAGGAACTTCTACAACACCCTCTTCACCCGCTACGGGTACGAGGCCGAGGCGGCCGAGATCCAGGACCTGTACCTGTCGGGCAGGAAGGACGAGGCGGCCGCCGCGGTGCCGGCGAGCTTCCTCGAGGAGACCTCGCTCTGCGGCGACGAGGGCTACGTGCGCGACCGCATCCAGGAGTTCAAGGAGGCGGGCGTGACCGTGCTCAACGTGACGCCGATCGCGAAGGACCTGGCGGCGCAGCAGGAGCTCATCGCCAAGGTCAAGGAGCTCGCGGCCTGACCCCGGGTCCCCGTCGGGGACCCGGCCCCCTGCTGCTCAGCGCAGCGCGGCCACCCGGTCGAGGACCTCCTCGGCCTCCCGGACGAAGCGCTGGACCAGCTCGCCGGCGGGCACCAGCTCGTCGATGGCACCGACGCCCTGCCCCGCGGGCATGAACTCGCGGTCGGGGTCGACGCCCTCGGTGGACTCGTCGCCCCCCAGGTGGTTCGCGCCGTCCTGCAGCGACTTGAGGAACTGGCCGGGGAACGGTTCGGCGACGCCACCGGCCATCTCGAACTCGTCGGTGTAGGAGTTGCGCAGCACCCGGCAGGTCTTGCCCGTGTAGGCCCGGGTGACGACCGTGCCGTCCTCGCCGGTGCGGAGCAGGCGCTCCTTGTACCCCCGCACCGCCCGCGCCTCGGGCGTCGCGATGAAGCGGGTGCCGACCCACACGCCGTCGGCGCCGAGGTTCAGGGAGGCCGCGAGCCCGCGCCCGTCGAAGATGCCGCCGGCCGCGACGACCGGCACCCGGTCACCGACGGCATCGACGATCTGCGGCACGAGCGCCATCGTCGCGACCTGCCCGGTGTGGCCGCCCGCCTCGGTGCCCTGGGCGACGACGATGTCGCAACCGGCCTCCACCGCCCGGACCGCGTGGGCGACCTTCCCGCACATGTTCACCACGAGCACGCCCGCGTCGTGGCACTGGTCGATGACCTCGGCGGGCACCCCCAACCCGGCGACGAACACCGAGGCGCCGCCGTCGATGATGTCGGCCACCTTCGCCGACATGTCCTGCGGGGCCGCGGTGAGCAGGTCCACCCCGAAGGGCTTGTCGGTCAGCTCCGCGGTCCTGCGGATCTCCTCGACCATCTCCTCGTGCGACATCGTCGACGCGCCGAGGCAGCCGAAGCCGCCCGCGTTCGACACCGCCGCCACGAGCTCGTGGTAGGAGACGCCCCCCATGCCGGCGAGCATGACGGGGTGTTCGATGCGGAGCATGTCGGTGAGCCGGGTGCGCATGCCGGCATCGTAGGGGTCCGCGCCGCGCGGTCGCGCCGTCCCCGCCGGCGGCCTCCGCTCAGCGACCGACGAACGCGCCCGGCCGGGACACCGCCCCCCGCCGCCAGCGCCGCGGGGTCGCGACGAGCGCCCGGGGGTAGTCCTCGAAGAGCCAGCGCGCGAAGTTGCGGCGCGTCCAGTCGTTCGCGTCCGCCAGGGCGAGCGCCCACTCGGCACGCCGGACGGTGCTGAGGCCGTGGACCAGCAGCGCCGACATGCGGTGGTCCGCGAGCAGCTCCTGGTGCAGCGCTCGCTCGTAGGTGCGTGCGGCGTCCCCCGAGGGGCCCGCGTCGCGGATCGCCTCGGCGGCGCGCAGCCCGCTCGCGAGCGCCTGCCCGATCCCCTCGCCGGTGAGCACGTCGCAGGCGGCGACGGCGTCACCGACGAACAGCGCCCGGCGCGTCACCGCGCGGGCCTGGTCGACCCGGGCCGGGATCGGCCACGCCCGGTGCGTCCCCTCGAGCGCGCTGTCGGGGCCCAGCAGGTCCCTCACGTGCGGGCGCTCGAGGAGCTCGGGCCAGAGGCGCTTCATGTCGCGGGTCCGGTACCGCCCGCCGCGCTGGATGCCGAAGCCGACGTTGGCCCGCCCGCCGGGGAGGGGGAAGGACCAGAAGTAGCCCGGCAGCAGGTCCTCCTCGAAGTAGACGACGAAGTCCCTCGAGGCGATGGGCCCGACCCCTGACGCGTACTGGCGGAACGCGTGCCACTCGCCCAGGTAGCCCTCGACCGACGCCCCGAGCTGCCGTCGCAGCGGTGACCACATCCCGTCCGCACCGATCGCCCAGCGTGCCCGGATCGTGCCGACCCCGGCCACCTCGGCGGTGACGCCGCCGTGGTCCTCGGCGGCGCCGGCCAGCGCATGGCCCTCCAGCACGTCCGCACCGGCCTTGCGGGTGAGGTCCACGAGCGCCGCGTCGAGCTCGAACCGGGGAGCGACCGCGACGTAGCGCCCCCTGCCGCGGGGGAGCTCGAACCGGGCGGTGCGCCCACCCGGTGTGCGGACCCAGCAGGTGTCCACGTCGGTCCACGAGGCGATCTCGGACGGGTCCAGGCCCAGGTGCTCCAGCGACCTGAGGGCGCTGGTCGTGAGCCCGTCGCCGCACACCTTGTCGCGCGGGAACGTCGCCTTGTCGATCACGACGGTGTCGATGCCGGCACGTGCGAGCGTGATCGCCGCGGCGCAGCCCGCGGGGCCTGCGCCCACCACGATGACGTCCACGGTTCGCACCGGGGGAAGGCTACGGGTCACCGCCGCACACCTCCATTCACGGGAGCCGGGCTCACTGTCACAGGTCGTCGGTAACGTCCCAAACGCATGTTCGAGGGGGCTGTCGTCGACGATCTGCAGCAGTGCCTGGCAGCTGCTGGCCGTGGGCTCGCCGGAGCCGCACGGTTCGACGCCACCACGTCCGACCGGCGCGAGCTCTGCGAGGCCGCGCTCGAGCTCGAGCGCCTGCGCCGCCTGCTCGACGCCGCGCAGGGCCGGCTGCTGGCCGAGATCCACGGGCGGAACCTCTCCCTCGGCGCGCACGCCCTTCGCACCTCACGGTGGCTCGCGAGGGACGGCAAGCTGCCGGCCGGCGTCGCCCGGAAGCGGGTCTCGACCGCGGTCCGGGTCCACGAGCTCCTCCCGGACGTCGCCGAGGCGCAGGCACAGGGACGCATCGGCTTCGACCACGCCCGGGTGTTCGCCGACGCCGTCAACGAGCGCAACGCCGACGCGCTCCACGCCGCCTCCGCCCGGTTCGTCGCCGCGGCGGACCACACCTCCTTCGACCGGTGGCGCAGGGACGTCCGGGCCTTCGCCGACGCGATGGATCCCGACGGCGCGCACGACCCGGCGGGTGACCTGCTGCGCAACCGGCTGACGCTGTCCCGGTCGAACGGGTTCGCCCTGCTGCGCGGCGAGTACACCGAGGAGTACGCGGTCGTCGCCGAGGAGCTGCTCGAGGCCAAGGCCGACGAGCTGTTCCACCGCTTCGCGTCGGAGCGCGAGCAGTTCCCGGACCAGCTGGTGCCGCCCCGGGCGACGCTGCGGGCGCTGGCGTGGATCGAGCTCGCCCTCCAGGGCCAGGGCGTCGACCTCGACTCGACGCGAGGTCCGCGCACCGCCGCGACGGTCGTCGTCCACGCCGACCACGCACCGGACGATCCGGCGAACCCTCCCGAGACCGAGCACGGCTCGCACGTGGTCACCACCGCGGCCGGCGCGCGCGTGTCGCGGTCGGTCGCCGAGCTGATCTGCTGCGACGCCCGCCACCGGGTGCTCACCGCCACGCCCCACGGCGTGGTGTGGGACCAGTCCGAGGTGCACGACCCCAACCGTGCCCAGCGCCGCGCGGTGCGCCACCGCGACGGCGGCTGCACGTTCCCGGGGTGCGGCGCCCGCCCCCGGTGGTGCGACGTGCACCACGTGGTGCCGTGGCCCGAGGGGCCGACCACCTCGGCGAACCTCACCACCCTGTGCCGACTGCACCACGGCTACGTGCACCGGCACGGTTGGACCGTCGTCCTCACCGGCGACGGGTGGACCCGCTGGACCAGCCCCGGCGGGACCACCCGCTGGGGCCAGCGCCACGGCGTGATCCGTGCCGGCCCCGTCGGACCGCAGGGCGGTCAGGCCAGGTCCAGCACCTCTTCGTACGCGGTGCGGAGGTGCTCCATGAACACGTCCACGTCCGGCACCGCCGCGGGGTCCACGTTGACGCCGATGTTGAGCTCGTCCTGGTAGCTCAGCAGCGTCACGTTCACCGCGGACCCCGCCAACGGCCCGAACGGGAACACCGCGGCGACCCCCGCGCCCGCGAGGTAGAGGGGGATCGGCGCGCCGGGCACGTTCGAGGTCTGGAAGTCCTGGCCGCGCATGAGCGTCCCGAACAGCTGCGTGAGCACCGAGGTCGGCAGCCGGTTGAGCAGGTTCGCGACCGGTTCGACGAGCTGGTTCGCGGGCTCGTCCCTCGCCGCGCGGACCCGGTCGTGGATCGCCTGCATCATCTCGAGCGGGTCGTCGTGGTGCACCGGGACCTCGATGCGTGCGGGCACGAACGAGTTGCCCGGGGTCGAGGACCCCGCGGTGCGCGTGTTGATCGGCATGCCCATGCGCAGCTGCGTCGGGAACGATCCGTGGTGGCGGTGGTACCGCTGCATCCCCCGCGCCGCGCCGGTGACGAACGCGTCGTTCAGGCTGCCGCCGATGCGCTTCGCCGCGGCCTTCGCCGCGTCGAGCGGCATGGAGAGTACGTCCAGGTGGTTCGACAGCGACCGGCGTCGCATGATCGGCGACAGCGGCGAGGTCACCGGTCGCAGGATCCTGGACACCGAGGACGCGAGCTCGCTCGAGGCGATCACCGAGCCGTTCGGGTCGGCCACCGCGTTCCGCAACCCCTCCACCCCTGCGGCGGCGGCCCTGCGGGCCAACCCCAGCTGGCGGCGCCGCTCGTGCTGGAACGCGTCGACGAAGCGCGCCGTCTGGTTCAGGACCTGCGCCGGCGGCTCCGGCGGCATCGGGCGCTCCGGTGCGTCCTCGCTCAGGTCGAACAGCTCGAGCATGAGCTGGACACCGCCCACCCCGTCGGTGATCGAGTGGTGGAACTTCAGGATGATCGCGCTGCGGTCACCGGCGAGCCCCTCCACCACCGTGGCCTCCCACAGCGGGCGGGCCCGGTCGAACCCCTGCATGGCGATCGGCGCCGCCATGCGCAGCAGGTCCCGCATCGTGCCCGAGCCGATCGCCCGCGCGGGTCGCAGGTGGTAGCGGAGGTCGAAGTTCGGGTCGCCCTCCCAGCGGGGCGGCGCGAGCGACAGCGGGTTCGACTGGACGCGCTGGCGCAGCCGCGGCACGACCCGGCTCGCACGCTCGAAGGTGCGGTGCAGCAGCTTGCGGTCGAGCGGGCCGTCGAGCACGACCGCCGTGGTGACCGTCGAGCGCAGCATGGGGTCCTTCTCGATCGCCCACATGAGCGCCTCGGAGTCGCTCATGCGGTCCTCGAACTCGACCCCCTCCGACTGCTCCGGAACCGCCGGAGCATCCCGTCCCTCGTCCACAGCCACGCCCGCATGTTAGGGGCGCGCCGTGCGGGCTGATCAGTCGCAGTCGTAGTTCGCGTGGAAGGTGTCCTTCTCGACGCGGCCGTCCACGTAGACCCGGGTGCGCTCCGTGGTCACCTTGCCGCACCCCGAGGTCCGGCTCTGCCCGGTCTGCTCGCCCGCGACGTACCTGGTCGACCACAGCTGCACGGTGATCGACGTGCCGGTGTAGGTCGGCCAGATGACCACGCCGTGGGGCGTGTTGTTGCGGATCTTGAGGTCGACGCTCGGGTAGTACAGCGTCGCCTCGCGGCCGTAGGGGTACCGGCTGATGTACTTCGAGTGCGCCTTGTACTGCGGGATGTCGAGCCCGCCGAAGAAGGCCGCGTTGAACAGGGTGGTCGCGTACTGGCTGACCCCGCCGCCGATGTCGGTGGTGAACTCGCCGTCGACGATGACGCCGCCCTCGGCGAACCCCTTCTCGCGGGTGCGGGGGCCGACCGTGTCGTTCACCGAGAACGTCTCACCGGGCGCGATGAGGATGCCCCGGGTCAGGTCCGCGATCCGGTGGATGTTGGTGACCCGCGATTCGCAGCACGCGTGGTGCGTCGTGAACTCGCCGATGACCTCGCGCACGCCCAGACCGGCGGCCCACTCGCGCCCCTGCGCCGCGGTGACCGTGCGCGTGGGCAGCTCGATCGTGGTCTCGCCGGTGAGCAACCCCTCCACGATCACGAGCTCGGCGCCCTCGGCGCAGCAGACCTCCGCGTCGCGGCCGCCCACGGGGACGGGTGTCCCGCCCCGGATCTCGAAGCGCACGCCGGTCGGGTTCGCCGGCGGCTGCACGACCTCGTCGAGCAGCGCGGCGACGGCCTCGGCGTCCATCGTGAGGACCGGCTCGCCCTCCTCACCGGTGCCCAGCGCGAACGCGGGGCGGAAGCGCCGGCCGTCCACGTCGTAGCTCCTGCCGCCGGCGACCAGGGTCACCTCGCCCTCGGTGACCTCGTTCGCCTGCCGGGCGAGCCGCGCCACGTCCTCGTCGCGCAGGCGCGTCGGGATCTCCGCCTGGTCGGCCGGGATGACGATCGGCTCGGAGAGGTCGTCCAGCGAGCGGGGGATGGCCTGGACGACGTCGTGGACCGTGATCTCGCGGCCGGGGGTGCCCTCGACGGCCTCGACCGTCTCACCCGCTCGCAGGGTCGGCTCGACCGGCTCCTGCCGTCGGTCGCCCTCGAGGGCGCGCAGCGTGGACGCGACGCGCTCGGCGTCGACGGAGAGGGCGACCTCCGCCCTGCGGGGGGAGAACAGCGAACGGAGCCACCGCACGGGCCGCGTGGGGAGCGGGTCGGAGGTCCCGATCCGCTCGACCCGTCGCACGGTCGCCTCGACGTCCACGCCGATGCCCAGCGCGCCGGCCGTCGACCGCAGCACCTCGTCACCCACCTCGATGCGCACCTCGGTGGCGGGGAGCTCCTCGGCGAGGCGCCGCACGGTCGCCTCCAGCTCCTCGGAGCGCATCCCCCCGACGGGCGTGCCGGCGAGGACCACGTTGCGGGCGACCGAACTGCCGTCCCGCCAGTCGTCGACGGCCCACGCGGTGGTCACCATCGCGATGACCACGAGGGGCGCCGCGGCGACCGCGAGGATGATCTTCATCGGTCTCGACACGGGCTCAGGGGTCGCGTAGGGGTTGCTCCTCGGGGTGGCATGGTGTGGCGAACCCCGGTTGGTCGCGGACCGATCCACGATAGTCGCACACCGGGGCCCACCCGAAAGCCAGGGCCCGTCGAGGGCCACTCGAAGGGAGAGCAATGCCGATCGATCCGAACGCCGTCGGGAACCGCACGGAGCCCGCCACCTCGGCCTGGACCTCCGCCGACTCGCTGCTCTACGCGGTGGGCGTCGGCGCCGGCCAGGACCCACTCGACCGCACCGAGCTGCCGTTCGTGACCGAGAACTCCATCGACGTGGCCCAGCGCGCGCTGCCGACGATGCCGGTGGTGCTGGCCGACGTCACGCCGGCCTTCGCGGGGATCGGCACGTTCAACCCGGCGATGCTCGTCCACGGCGAGCAGAAGGTCGTCTGCCACCGCGAGATCCCCGCCGCGGGCGAGGTGCGGTCGACCTCCGAGGTGACCGCCGTGTGGGACAAGGGCAAGGGCGCGGTGGTCGAGGTGACGACCACCGCCGTGTCCACCGAGGACGACCAGCCGCTGTTCGACCTGGTGATGTCGGTGTTCATCCGCGGCGAGGGCGGCTTCGGCGGTGAGCGGGGCCCGTCGGGTCCCCGCAACGAGGCGCCCGACCGCGCGCCGGACCACTCGATCACCTACACGACCCGCCCGGAGCAGGCGCTCGTCTACCGGCTCTCCGGCGACCGCAACCCGCTGCACTCCGACCCCTCCTTCGCCGCGCTCGCCGGGTTCGACCGGCCGATCCTGCACGGCCTGTGCACCTACGGGTTCACCGGGCGGGCGCTGCTGCACTCGCTCTGCGGCTCCGATCCGGCGAAGTTCCGCTCCATCGAGGGTCGCTTCTCCTCGCCGGTGTTCCCGGGCGAGGAGCTGACCGTCGACATCTGGGTGACCGGTGACGGCCAGGCCGTGTACCGCACCCGTGCGGAGGGCGACCGGGTCGTCATCGACTCGGGCGCGTGCACCTTCGACGCCTGAACCGTCCCGACGTGGCACCGAGGACCGACTGGAACCCCGTCCTGCGCGAGGAGCTGTCGAAGCCCTACTGGGGCGAGCTGCAGGCCTTCGTCGAGGGCGAGCGCTCCAGGTACGAGGTGTACCCCCCGCGCGAGCAGGTGTTCGCCGCGCTGCACCAGACGCCGTATGCCGAGGTCAAGGTCGTGATCCTCGGCCAGGACCCGTACCACGGGCCCGGCCAGGCGCACGGGCTGTGCTTCTCGGTGCAGCGCGGCGTGGCGCCGCCACCTTCGTTGCGCAACATCTTCACCGAGCTGCGCGAGGACCTCGGCATCGAGCCGCCCCGCCACGGCTGCCTCGACGCGTGGACCCGCCAGGGCGTCCTGCTGCTCAACACCACCCTGACGGTGCGGCGGGGCAAGGCGGCCTCGCACCAGGGCCGTGGGTGGGAGACCTTCACCGACCGGGTGATCCGCGCGGTGTCCGACAAGCCCGAGCGCGTCGTGTTCATCCTGTGGGGCGCG
>Ga0123332_1002246_pt1 | contig 18497 bp, 14 predicted proteins | sample BioC12SIPDNA_4_FD_89958 | JGI IMG/M metagenome (GOLD analysis project Ga0123332, IMG submission 89958) | Anaerobic biogas reactor microbial communites from Washington, USA - Biogas_R2_A C12 SIP DNA | ecosystem: Engineered > Bioreactor > Anaerobic > Unclassified | place: Washington, USA...
AGGCTCGTCAGGTCGTCCGGCCAGCCGTGTTCGGCGATCACGCCGGCCGCGCGCCGCAGGTTGTGCAGCCTGCGCAGGTACCCGAGCCCGCCCCACAGCCGCACTGCCTCCTCCGGCGCGGCGCAGGCAAGGGCCCGTGGCGTCGGGAACCGCTGGAGGAACGCGTCCCACCGTTCGACCACGCGACTCACTTGCGTCTGCTGCGCCATCACCTCGACGACGAGCACGCGCCACGGGTCCGTCTCGCCGCGCCACGGCAGGGACCGCCCGTCGCTGTCGTACCAGGCCAGGAGGGTTTCGTTCCTCGACTCGGAGTCGCTCGTCACCGCGTCACCGTATCGCGCCGCCGCGGTGCGAGCGAGTAAGCTGGTGCCGCACGGCCGGTCGGCCGCGGCCCTCGGCTCGCGGCAGATGGCGGCACGGTCGGAAGGACTACGAGATGACGCACGGCCAACCAGACGACTACGGTTCGACGAACCAGCTCACCGGCACAGCGAAGGTCAAGACGGGCTTCGCGGAGATGTTCAAGGGCGGCGTCATCATGGACGTCGTGACGGCCGACCAGGCCCGCATCGCCGAGCAGGCCGGCGCGGTGTCGGTCATGGCCCTCGAGCGGGTGCCTGCCGACATCAGGGCGCAAGGCGGCGTGGCCCGCATGTCCGACCCCGGGCTGATCGAGGAGATCCTCGCGGCGGTCAGCATCCCGGTCATGGCCAAGGTGCGTATCGGCCACTTCGTCGAAGCGCAGATCCTCCAGTCGATGGGTGTGGACTTCATCGACGAGTCCGAGGTGCTCACGCCCGCCGACGAGGCGTTCCACATCGACAAGCGCGCGTTCACGGTGCCGTTCGTGTGCGGAGCCACCAACATCGGCGAGGCCCTCAGGCGCATCGGCGAGGGCGCGGCCATGATCAGGACCAAGGGCGAGGCCGGTACGGGCAACGTCGTCGAGGCCGTCCGTCACGCACGGTCGGTGCTCGGTGAGATCAGGGCGCTCCAGGCGATGCCCCGCGAGGAGCTCATGACCTACGCGAAGGACAACGGCGCGCCCTACGACCTCGTCGTCTACGTCCACGAGCATGGCAAGCTGCCCGTGGTGAACTTCGCCGCAGGCGGCGTCGCGACGCCGGCCGACGCCGCGTTGATGATGCAGCTCGGTGTCGAGGGCGTGTTCGTCGGCTCCGGCATCTTCAAGGCCGCTGCCAGCGAGACCGACCCCAAGAAGAAGCACGCGGCGTGGGCGCGCCGCGCCGAGGCCATCGTCAAGGCGACCACCCACTACCAGGACCCCGCCATCCTCGCGGAGGTCTCAAAGGGCCTCGGTGAGGCGATGGTCGGCATAGAGATCGACACGCTGCCCGAGTCGGAGCTGCTGGCGAAGCGCGGTTGGTGAGGCGTACGGCGCGACCGACGGTCGGCGTGCTGGCGTTGCAAGGAGCGTTCCGCGAGCACCGGCTCGCGTTCGAGCGTCTCGGCGCCGACGTGGTCGAGGTGCGGTTGGCTCGGCAACTCGACGGTCTCGCCGGCCTGGTGATCCCGGGCGGCGAATCGACGACCATGGCGAAGCTGATGGCTGCCTACGGCCTCGATGACGCCATCCCGGAGTTCGTGAGGGCGGGCGGCGCCGTGTGGGGGACGTGCGCAGGCGCCATAGCTCTCGCGACCGACATCGTCGCCAACCCCGACCAGCCACGGCTCGGCCTCATCGACATCACCGTCGACCGCAACGCCTACGGCAGACAGGTGGCCTCGTTCGAGGCCGACGTCGAGGTGAAGGGCCTGAGCGGCGGCGTGCCGGTGCTGTTCATCAGGGCACCTCGCATCGTGAGGACGGGACCCGACGTCGAGGTCCTCGCCCGCTGGGACGGCGAACCGGTGCTGGTCAGGTCGGGAGCGGTCATGGCAGGCGTGTTCCACTCGGAACTGAGCGGGGACGACCGCATCCACGCCTTGTTCCTCGACGGCCTGGAGGCGACCTCGCGAGCCACCTCGGCGACATCGACGACAGGCGCCTTCACGACACGGTCGTGAAGCGGCGTATACTCCTGCGATGAACCCGCAGGCCGGAACCGCGCACACGAACGCATCGCCCGACACCACGCTGTTGGCTGTCGGTTGGTGGCGCGCGCTCGGCCAGCCTCGATGGCGGCGCTGACAGCCATACCGGCTACCGTTGACCCGTCAGCGGCGCACCTGCAGCCCCCATCTCGAGACCGGAGTTCATGATGCCTACCGACAACGCCCGTACAGGGCGCCTGCTAGCAGTCCACCGCGAGGTCCTCGCCGACCTCGAGACGCCGCTGACCGCGTACCTGAAGGTCGCCGGCCATCCCGCCTTCTTGCTCGAGAGCGTCGAACAGGGTGAGCGGGTCGCTCGCTACTCGTACATCGGCACGGGAGCCCGTAGGACCTTCGAAGCGCGAGGCGACCAGGTCAGCGTCACCACACCGACGGGCCGCACCACGGTCACCTCGAACGACCCGCTCGCCGTCCTGTGGGACGGTGTGGTGCGCGAGTGCGTGCCTGCTCCCGACCTGCCGCCGCTATGGGCGGGAGTGGTCGGCTACGCCAGCTACGACCTGGTGAGGCTCTACGAGGAGCTGCCGGACGCGAACCCTGACGAGATCGGCGCACCCGACATGCTGTTCATCGAACCGGAGCTGCTGGTCGTGTTCGATCACCTCAAGCGCAAGCTGTTCGTCGTCGCCGCGGCCGAGGAGGACGACCCGGCCGACGTGCAGCGCGCCCGCGACCTGGTCGACGCCGCCATGGTCAGGCTGCGTGGACCGCTGCCTGGCGTGCCTGGCGACAGGGCGGGCAGGGCGACCGAGTTCACCGACAGCGTCGACAAGGCCACGTTCATGGCCGGCGTCGAACGCGCGGTCGAGTACATCAGGGCCGGTGACGTGTTCCAGGTCGTGCCGAGCCTGCGCCAGAGCGCCGACCTCGGCGTGCACCCGTTCGCGATCTACAGGGCGCTGAGGACGGTCAACCCCAGCCCGTACCTCGGGTACCTCGACCTCGGCCCGGTGACGCTGGTGGCGAGCAGCCCCGAGAGCCTGGTTCGCACCAGGGGCGAGAAGGTCGAGACGCTGCCGATCGCAGGTACGAGGTGGCGTGGCGCCACCGCGGCAGAGGACGAGGAGTTGGCCAGGGACCTGTTGTCTGACGAGAAGGAGCGCGCCGAGCACGTCATGCTCGTCGACCTCGGCCGCAACGACCTGGGGCGCGTGTGCAAGCCTGGCACGGTGAAGGTCACCGACCTCATGCGCGTGGAGCGCTACAGCCACGTCATGCACATCGTGTCGTCGGTCGAAGGTGAGCTGCAGGACGGCAACACCCCGATGACGGCGCTGGCGGCGGCCATCCCCATGGGGACCGCGTCCGGCGCGCCCAAGATAAGGGCGATGGAGATCATCGACGAGCTCGAGACCGTGCGCCGCGGTCCCTACGCGGGAGCGTTCGGGTACCTCAGCGTCGACGGCGCCATGGACATGGCGCTCACCCTGCGCACCATCGTGATAGCCGACGCCCGCATGCACCTGCAGGCCGGGTGCGGCGTGGTGGCCGACTCGGATCCCGAGTACGAGTGGCGCGAGGCGCACAACAAGCTGGCCGCGCTCCGCAGGGCCGTCGCGATGGCGACCGAGGGCCTCGCATGAGCACGAGAGTGAGCAGGGTGCTGGTGGTGGACAACTACGACTCGTTCACGTACAACCTCGTCCAGCACCTGGGTGCGCTCGGTGCCGACGTCACCGTGTGGCGCAACGACGCGTTCGCTCTCGACGACATCGAGCAACTCGCGCCCGACCGCATCGTGGTGTCGCCGGGACCCTGTACGCCTGCAGAGGCGGGCGCCAGCGTCGAGGTCATCCAGCGCTACGGTCCGAGCGTCCCCACGCTCGGCGTGTGCCTCGGCCACCAGGCCATCGGCGCGGCGTACGGGGCGCGGGTCGTGCGAGCAGCGAACCTCATGCACGGCAAGACGTCTGAGGTGACGCACGACGGCAGCGGCGTGTTCCTCGGACTGCCGAACCCGGTGACGGCCACCCGTTACCACTCGTTGGTGGTCGAGGACCTGCCGAGCGACCTGGTCGCCAACGCCTGGGTCGACGAGGCGGGTGAGCGCGTCGTCATGGGCGTGCGGCACCGCGTGCATCCCGTGTGGGGCGTGCAGTTCCACCCCGAGAGCGTCCTCACGCAACACGGGCTGGCGATGCTCGGCACCTTCCTGGCAGACGGTGAGGCGTGGACGCGCCCGACCTGAGCGTCATCACCGTCACCTTCGGGCGCGTGGAGCTGTTGGCCCGCAAGGCGGCCGCTCTGGCCGCCCAGACGTTGACGTCGCAGCGTTTCGAGTGGTGCGTGACCACCAACGGTGACGCCGCGGCGGCTGCCATGCTGCGCGGGCTCGAGCTGCCGTTCGCGCTGCGGCTCGTCGAGCTGCCCGTCAACGGACCCGTCGCGGCCGGCCGGAACGAGGCAGCCGCGGTCGCAGGCGGCGAGGTGCTGTTGCTCAGCGACGACGACGTCATGCCGGGCCCTGCATGCCTCGAGGAGCACCTCGCGGCCCACGGCGTCGGCCCCGCCATCGAGCGGGGCCCCGCCATCGGGATGGGCCGCACCCCCGGCAGCGTCGTCATCGGCGACCTTAGGTTGCCGGAGGAGTTGAGGGAGGGCACGGTGCGCGAACCGTTCGAGCGCACGGCGTCGCTCGGCGGCAGGGCGTTGTGGATCAACGCGACCGGCGCGAACACCAGCCTGCTGCGCGACACGTTCATCGGTGTCGGAGGCTACGACGCGGCGTTCGCCGCGTACGGAGGCGAGGACTCCGACCTTGCGCTGCGCCTGCGGCGGGCAGGCGCGACCTTCCGGCGCAGCGCAGCCGCGTGGGCGACCCACGTCGGCAGGATCCTGCCTGACACGTCCAAGGCGTACCAGGCGGGCAGGGCGGGCGTGCGCGTGTGGCGCAAGCACGGTGGCGCGTCCACCGCGCTGATGCTGGGCGTGCACCCGGTCGGGCTCGCCCTCAAGCGAGCGCTGCTCGGCAGCCCGCTGCGAGGCCTGTACGACAAGGAGACCGAAGCCTACGAGCGCGCGTACGCCCGCGGCGCGCGTGACGAACTACGCGAGGAGCAGACATGAGCGATCACCATGACCAGAGCGCGAACGCCGATCATGCCCACACCGACGACTTCGACATGGCGGCGGTGCTGGAGAGCGTCTTCGACGGCGCCGAGCTGAGCACCGACCTGGCCCGTGAGGTGATGGGCCGGCTGATGGACGGCAAGCTCTCGCAGATGCAGGCGGCCGCGCTGCTGGCCGCGTTGCGCACGCGAGGGGAGACGGTCGACGAGATCGTCGGCTTCGCTCAGGCCATGCGCGAACGCTCGATAGCCGTCCCTGCCGCGGTCGCGGGGCCGCTCATCGACACGTGCGGCACGGGAGGCACCGGGCTGAAGACCATCAACATCAGCACCACCGCCATGTTCATCGCCGCGGCGGCGGGCGTGAGGCTCGCGAAGCACGGCAACGTCGGCGTGACGCGCAGCTCGGGCTCGGCCGACGTGCTGCAGGCGTCGGGGGTGCGGCTCGACGTCTCGCCTGCCGAGCTCGCTCGCGCCATCGACACGCTCGGCATCGCGTTCGTGTTCGCCAAGAACCACCACCCCGCCATGCGCTTCGTCGCTCCCATCCGCGCCGACCTGCGGGCACGCACGATCTTCAACAACCTCGGCCCCCTCACCAACCCTGCCGGCGCGAACCGCCAGCTCATGGGCGTGTTCTCGCCCGACCTGACCGAGCAACTCGCACGGGTGCTGCACGGTCTCGGCATCGAACGCGCGCTGGTGGTCCACGGCGACGGCATCGACGACCTCACCGTCACGGGCGTCACCAAGGTGACCGAGGTCGACGCAGCCGGCGGCATGCGCACGTACCACGTCACCCCCGAGGACGTGGGCCTGGAACGGCACGACCTTGCCGACCTGCTCGGGGGCGACGCGACCACCAACGCAGCCCACTTGCGGGCCGTGCTCGAGAACCGCGGCAACCCGGCGCAGCGCGACATCGCCCTGTTCAACGCGGGCGCGGCCGTGTACCTCGCGGGTCTCGCCGACGGCATCGCGGCCGGCGTCGAGCTGGCGCGCGCGGCGCTGGAGAGCGGCGCTGCCAAGGAGAAGCTCGACGCCTACCGGGAGTTCACGCGGTCGGCAGGGGGATGAGGGGCACGTGACCCGGCGCTCGTTACGCTCACATGAACGCTGCCGTCTCCCTCGCCTCATGGTCGCTTGGTAGCATTGCTGCGGTGAAGATCCTCCAAGCCCTCTTCCTGGTCGTGGCGACCGCGGGTCTGTCCGTGCTGTCGTTGCTCACGGCTTCGACGCTCAAGTGGGCGAACGAGCTGCCGTCGCTCGACGGCCTCGACGCTCTCGAGTTCACGTCGACCTCCATCGTGTACGCGGCCGACGGCGCCACACGCATCGGCCTCATCGTGCCTGCCGAGGGCGAGAACCGCGTCTCGACCAACCGCATCCCCGTCAGCCTCGACGAGGTGTCTCCCGCGGCGCTGCAGGCCATCGTCGCCTACGAGGACGACCAGTTCTACGAGCATTACGGCCTCGACCTCGCGGCCTTCCTGCGCGCCACCTACGAGGAGTTCTTCGGCGACGCGCAGCGCGGCGGCAGCACCATCACCACGCAGGTCATCAAGAACACGTTGCTGCAGGAGATCCGCAGCGAACGCTCGCTTGAACGCAAGTTCAAGGAGATCATGCTCGCCATCGAGCTGGAGCGCCGCCTCACCAAGTCCGAGGTCCTGCAGCGGTACATCAACGTGGTGTTCTGGGGCGGCAACGTCTACGGCATCCGCGCGGCGGCTCAGGCGTACTTCGGCAAGGACCCCATCGAGCTCAACCTGGCAGAGGGCCTGTACCTCGCGCGCATCATCCCGGCGCCCAACGCGCGCCACGAGGACTTCGTCGGCACACGCGCCAGCATGCGCGAGGTGCTCGACAAGATGGTCAGGCAGGGGACCATCAGCCAGGAGATGGCGCGGCGCACGTGGCTCTACCCGCTCCAGCCGCTCGGCTGGGAGGTCACGTACGACGCCGACGGCAACCTTCTGTCTGCGGTCCGGACCGGCGCCGACGTGCTCGTCCAGTCGAGCGTCAGCTCCGACCTGTCGAACGACGTCGTCATCGCCGTGAGGAACTGGCTCACGGACCGCTACGGCGACAGCGTCGTCTTCGGCAGCGGCGGGCTCAGGGTGTACACGACCATCGACGTCCAGGCGCAGCTCGCTGCCAACCAGGCGAGCCTGAGGGCCGAGGTGCCCGACGGCGCCCAGATGGCCATCGTCGGTGTCGACCCCAGCACCGGCGCGGTCCTGGCCATGGTCGGGCAGAAGCTCGAAGAGGGAGCCGTGCCTGGGGAGCTGAACCGCGCGACGATGTCGTTCAGGCAACCGGGCAGCTCGTTCAAACCCATCGTGTTCGCGACCGCCATCGAGCAGGGCGGCTTCAACCAGGCGACCATCCTCGTCGACGAACCCGCGACCTTCGCCATGCGCGGCCAGCCCCCGTACGAGCCGGGCAACCACGACAACCAGTACGACGGCTTCCAGACCATCCGCGCCAACCTCAACCGCAGCCGCAACATCCCGGCCGTCAAGGCCCTCGAGGCCGCGACCGCGGAGGCCGTCGCAGAGAAGGCGAGAGAGCTCGGCTACGACGTCGAACCGTACTGGGCCCTCGCGCTCGGCAGTTTCGAGGTCACGCCGCTGCAGCACACGGCCGCCATGGCCGCGTTCGCCAACGGCGGCGTCTACATCGAGCCGTACTTCATCGACCGCGTCGAGGACGCTGACGGCAACGTCATCTACGAGGCCTCGCCCCACGCCGCACGGGTGTGGAGCGAGGAGACGGCGTACATCGTGCTCGACATGATGCACGGCAACGTCGTCGACCGCGACCCTGCCTTCGGCCTCTCCAACCGCGCGGTCATCCCGGGCCGCTGGATCGCCGGCAAGACCGGCACCACCAACGACGAGCGCGACATCTGGTTCGTCGGCATGACGCCAGGCCTCGTGTCGTCGGTGTGGATCGGCAACGACGACAACACCAGCCTACCGAGCCGCATGACGCTCAGCAACGGCAACGCCGACCAGGTGAACAGCTCGCGCCAGCCGATCTACGCCTGGAACGACTTCGTGGAGAACGCCCTTCGGGGCAGGCCGGCCGACGGCAACGGCTTCCCCGTGCCCGACGGCGTGGTGTTCCACCGCATCGACCTCAAGACCGGCGCGCTCGACCCGAACGGCGTCAACGCAGCCTTCCGCCAGAGCGACGACCTCAGCGCCGACGCGTTCGAGTCGATCCTCACCATCAGCCTGCCCATCGACACGGCTACGGGCCTGCGCGCGACCATCGAGACACCGGCCGACCGCATCGAGATCATCGAGGTCTCGCCGGAGGAGGCGAGCCAGTACCTGCCCGCCGAAGGGGCCGGCTGAGAGGTAGTGCCCGACTCCGAGACGGCGCGCTCACGCGAACTCGACAACCCGACGTTGACGGCGGTCACGGGACTGGCAGTCGGTCACTGGACCGACCCGATCGCCCGCACGGGCTGCACGGTGATCCTCGCTCCAGAGGACGGCTGCGTCGCGTCGGGCCGTGTACTCGGACCGGCGCCCGGCTCGCGCGAGTCGAGCCTCCTCGAACCCGACAAGACCATCGGCCGCGTCGACGCCGTCGTGCTCAGCGGCGGCAGCGCCTTCGGGTTGGCTGCGGCCCACGGGGTCATGCGCTGGCTCGAAGGCCGGGGTAGAGGGTTCGACACCGGCTTCGCTCGAGTCCCGATCGTCCCCGCTGCCGTGCTGTACGACCTGGGTGTCGGTGACCCGCGGGTGCGCCCCGATGAGGCTGCCGGGATCTTGGCAGCGGAGGACGCCACCACCGCCCCGGTCGAACAGGGCAGGGTGGGAGCGGGCACGGGCGCCACCGTAGGCAAACTGCGTGGACCCGACCACGCGACCCCCGGTGGCCTCGGAAGCCACGCCGTGCTGGTCGGCGGCGCGGTGGTGGCCGCCGTCGCCATCAGCAACGCGGTCGGGAACCTCGTCGACCCCGACACCGGCGCTCTCGTCGCCGGCCTGCCCGAGACCATGGGCATGGCGGCGGCCGAGGGGCTTGCCGTCATGCCGGGAGCCAACACGACCCTGGTTGCCGTCGCGACCGACGCACCCATCACCAAAGCCGAAGCCCACGCTCTGTCGCTGTCCGCGCACATCGGCATCGCCCGCGTGACCAGACCGTCCCACACGCTGTTCGATGGCGACTCGGCGTTCATGCTGAGCACCTGCACCGGGCCGCGCATCGCCGCGCAGGCGTTGTCGATCGCCGTCCAGGAGGTCGTGGCCACTGCCTTGCTGAAGGGTGCGCGCCTCGGCGCGTCGGCGACTCGACCCCGTTGACCGTGAGCAGGTCACGGGTGAGCACGTCGGTAGCCAACACGTCCAGCGCCGGCAGGTCGACCGCGACCACCGTCGCCATCATCGACATCGGGTCGAACACCACGAAGATGTGCGTGTACGCCGTCGAGCCCGGTCGCTGGTGGCGTCAGCTCGACGAGCTCAGGGCCGTCGTGCGCCTCAGCGCCGGTCTGGGCACGACTGGCTCCATCGCTCCCGACGCGTTCGAACGGGGTCTGGAGACGCTGGAGCGCTTCGCTGCGTACGTCCGCGCCGTCGGCATCGACGAGGTGTGCGCGACGGCCACCAGCGCCGTCCGCAGCGCTTCCAACGGCGACGAGTTCCTCGCAGCAGCCCGCCGTAGGACCGGCCTCGAGGTCGTGACGCTCACGGGTGAGGAGGAGGCCACGCTCGGCGCCCTCGCCGTCGCCAACTCGTTCGCAGCGCGCGACATGGTGGTGCTCGACGTCGGCGGTGGCAGCGCGCAGCTCAGCCTGCTCAAGGACAGGGTCGTGGTCAACGAACGCTCGTGGCCCCTCGGCGCCGTGACGACGACGGAGCGCTTCATCAGCAACGACCCACCCAGCGACAAGGAGGTGGCTGAGCTGAGGAAGCACGTCAGGCGCTCCGTGAAGGCCTGGTTCGCCGCCGACCCGTCGCTGCACGGTCTGCCACTGGTCGGCATGGGCGGGACCATCAGGAACCTCGGCAACCTCGCGGGCCAGCTCGCGGGTGGCCGCGACGACTTCCTCCACGGTGCCGCGGTTCAGCGCCGGCGCCTCGGCAAGGTCGTCACCACCATCCTCAGGGCCACCGCCGCCGAGCGGGCGCAGATCGCCGCGCTGAGCTCGGACAGGGCCGACATCATCGCGGCCGGTGCCGTGGTCGTCCACGAGATCGTCAAGACCGCGGGTGTCGACGAGCTGCTCATCAGCGGCCACGGTCTGCGCGAGGGACTCCTGTACCGCTACCTCCTGCCCGACAGCGATCCGCCTCTGGTGGCTGACGTGCGAGCGTTCAGCGTCGGCAACCTCCGCGACAGGCTCGGCTTCACGTGGCCCGCGGCGAAGGACCCCGAGCACGTCGCGAACCTCGCTCTCAGTCTCTACGACGCCTTGCCGCCGCGGAGCGACGCGGGTGTCGAACGCGAGCTGCTCGCCGCGGCTGCGCGGCTCCACGACATCGGCAGGGCCATCGACTACCGCGACCACCACAAGCACGCCTTCGGGATCATCATGAGCGAGCCGCTGCCCGGCTTCTCGCACCGCGAACAGGCTCTCGTCGCTCTCATGGTCCGCTACCAACGCTCTGGCAAACCGAGCATCGACGCGACAGCCGATCTCCTCGAGGAGGGGGACACAGCCTGTCTCGAGCGACTTGCCGGTGTCCTGCGCCTCGCGGTGGCCTTCGACCGCACCGGCACGAGTGGGGTGAGCGCGCTGCGCTGCGCGTTGGGGAAGCGCACCTTGACGGTGACGGCCGTCGTCGCTCCCGACACGGACCTCGGGGAAGCCGGCGGCAGTGGCGCGTTGGTGGACCTGTTCACGGCACGGTCAGCCGCCGGGTTGCTGGAGAACGCGTACGACGTCGAGGTACGGGTCGTGCGCTCCGACTGAGTCACTGGCTGCGGTCGCTCGCGCCCGCGTAACGCTCGCGCCGCACTCCGCTCACGCCCGATCACGCCCACGCCCTGAGGCGCGCCCGCGCCCTTGGGCGCGCCCGCGCCCTTGGGCGCGGCGGGGTCTGGTCAGTCGTCCGACCCCAGCGCCCTGCGCATGAGCTCGGCCTGGAAGTCGATGACCTGCTCGTCGGGTCCCGGTTCGCGTTGCCTGTAGCTGCCGCTGCTCGACAGCTCCCACGCCAGGCGGTTGTCGGCCAGCGCCAACTCGAGGGTGGCTGCGATGCGGTCGGCCACGACGGCGTCGAGGACGGGGGTGACGAGCTCGACTCGTTCGTGCAGGTTGCGCCTGCGCCAGTCGGCGCTGCCGAGGAACACGCGGCGGTCGGCTCCTCGACCGAACTGGTAGATGCGGTCGTGCTCGAGGAACCCGCCGATGATGCTCCGCACGCGGATGGTCTCGCTGATGCCGGGCACACCCGGCCGCAACCGGCACAGGCCCCTGACGATGAGGTCGATCTCGACCCCGGCCTGCGAGGCGCGGTAGAGCTGCCTGATGAGGCCGACGTCGTCGAGCCCGTTCATCTTCGCGACGATGCGCCCGTCGCCATGGCTGCGTTGGCGCTCGATCTGCTCCTCGATGAGCGCGACGAACGAGTCGGACAGGAACGTCGGGGCGACCAGCACGGTGTCGTATGTCTGGGCGGGGGCGTAGCCGGTGAGGGAGTGGAACAGGTTGACGAGGTCGGCGCCTATCGCCGCGTTGCTGGTGAGCAGGCTCAGGTCGCAGTACACCTGGGCGGTCTTCTCGTTGTAGTTGCCCGTCCCGATGTGACAGTAGCAGCGGATGCCGTCGCCCTCACGCCTGATGACCAGCACTGCTTTCGCGTGGGTCTTGAGCCTCGGCACGCCGTACACGACATGCACCCCTGCGTCGTCGAGGATCTCGCCCCAGCCGATGTTGGCGCGCTCGTCGAACCGCGCCTGGATCTCGATGAGGACGGAGACCTGCTTGCCTGCCTCGGCTGCGCGCAGCAGCGCCTCCATGGCTTGCGACTGGTCGTTCGTGCGGTACACGGTCTGCTTGATGCCGATCACGTCGGGGTCGGCTGCTGCTTCGTTCAGTAGGCGCAGGACGGACGTGTCGTACGACTCGTACGGGTGATGCACCAGCACGTCGCCCTCGCGCATCACCGTGAAGATGTCACGCTCCGAGCCCTCGTCGGACTGCAGCCGTCTGGCGCTCGGCGGCTTCCACGCGGGGTACGAGAGCTCGGGTTCCGGCTCGATGACGAGGCTGTGGAGGTCGACCATGCGCAGCAGGTCGGGGACCTCGAACACGTCCTCGACACCTATCTCCAGTTGGTCACGGAGGAACGCTCTGAGCTCCTCAGGCATGGCGGCTTCGACATCGAGCCGCACCACCTCCGCGAAGCGCTGCTCCTGAAGCGCTTCGGAGATCATCTCGATCAGGTCCGTCGCCACGTCGGCGTGGTGCTCGAGGAACGCGTTGCGCACCAGGCTGAACACGTACGCTCCCGTCACCTCCATGCCGGGGAAGAGGCTTCCGACGTGCTCGGCGACGAGCCGCTCGACAGGCATGACCCTGCGCGTGCCCGGGAACCGCACCCAGCGCGTGAGGCTGGTCGGCACCTTGACCCTTGCGAACCTCGTCTCGCTGCTGTCGGGCGCCGTGAGCGTGACGGCCAGCGACAGGCTGAGGTTCGAGATCAACGGGAACGGGCGCGACGGGTCGACGGCCAGCGGGGTCAGGACGGGGTAGAGGGTCTCGTGGAAGAAGCGGTCGGCGACCTCGCGCTCGGAGGCGTCGAGCTGGTCGTACGTCACGACCTTGACGCCGATGCCGGCCAAGGCGGGCACCAGTTCCTGGCGCCACACCCTGCTGCGTTCGGCGAGCAGGACGCGGCTGGCGTCGAGGACGAGGTCGAGCTGGGTGCCTGGGTCGCGGCCGTCGGGCGACAGCTCTGTCACGCCGGCCGCGCGTTGGCGTTTGAGTCCTCCCACGCGTTTCTGGAACAGTTCGTCGACGTTGCTGGCAGTGATGGCCACGAAATGGACGCGCTCGAGCAGGGGGGTGCGCAGGTCGGCCGCCTGCTGCAGCACGCGCCAGTTGAAGTCGATCTCGCTCAGTTCGCGGTTGAAGTACAGCGTGGAGTCGTCGAGAGCCGCGCCGACGGGCACGGTCCTCGAGCGCGTGGCGCGCGGCAGCAGCCTGCCGCCGTACCCGACGTGGAACGGCAGTCCGTCTTGTGCTTCAGGCTCTTGCGCCGGCTCGCGACACATCACCATTCCAACGGTGCCATGCTCACGTCATGGCAGTGTCAGCCCTCAGTCGTTCGCGACCCGGTAGATGACCCCGGCGCCGTAGTCAGCCACGTACAGCTCACCCGCGGCGTCGACCCCGAACGTCGACACGTTGAACCCCGTCTCCATGAACGGCTCGACGCTCCAGTCGTCGCCTTCCGACGCCGTCCAGATGCGTCCACTGACGAAGTCGGCGAAGACGTACCGTCCGGTCAGCGCAGGAACCGACGCTCCGCGGTACACGTACCCGCCGCTGATCGAGGAGCCCCACTGCCCACCGTGCGGGTACGCGATGACGGGAAGCACGAGGCCGCTCGTGTCGCATCCGCTCCGTGGCTGGAAGCACTCGTTCGCCTCCATGATCTTCCAGCCGTAGTTCTCACCGCCCGTCGACGAGGCTGGCTGGACGTTGACCTCCTCGTACGCGTTCTGGCCGACGTCGGCTATGTACAGGTCGCCCGTATCGCTGTCGAAGCTGAACCGCCACGGGTTGCGTAGTCCGTACGCCCAGATCTCGGGGCGCACGCCGTTGGTGCCGACGTACGGGTTGTCGGAAGGCACCTGGTAGCCGTCGCCCGACACGTCGATGCGCAGCAGTTTGCCGAGGAACGTGTCGAGGTTCTGACCGTTCCCCTCCGGGTCGCCGCCGCTGCCGCCGTCACCCAGGCCGATGTACAGGTAGCCGTCGGGTCCGAACGCGATCTGACCACCGTTGTGGTTGGAGTACGGCTGCGACTGTGTCAGCAGGATCGTCTCGCTGGCAGGGTCGGCTCTGTCGGGATCGCTGGTGGTCGAGAACCGGGACACGGCCGTGTCGCCTTGGCGGTCGGTGTAGTAGACGTAGAAGCGGCCGGACGCAGCGTAGTCCTCGGGGAACGCGAGGCCGAGCAGCCCGCGTTCTCCGCCAGACCCGACGCGGTTGGCGATGTCGAGGAACGGTTCGGATCGCAGTTCGCCATCGACGATCACCCGTATGACACCCACCTGCTCGACGACGAACAGGCGGTCGTCATGCGCGTTCGTGATGACGACGGGTTGCCGCAAGCCCGAGACGACCGGCTCGAGGCGCGGTTGCGCGACGGCGTTGCATGCCAAGAGGAACAACAGTGAGGCAAACGCGGATACCTGTGTGACTCTGCGCATGGCGTCAGGATAGACGACGGAGATGAAGGAGGCTTCAGTCTTCGCCACCGGCGCGGTCGTGACGCCGTTCCGCAGGCGAGCGCAGCCACCGCGCGCCGATGGCTTCCAACTCGGCATGGTCGAGCCGAGGCTCGTCGTACATGCCTGCAGCCAAGCGTTGGCGTTGCGCCTCGAAGAGGATCACGGCCGTCGCGACGGACACGTTGAGCGACTGCACCATGCCGAGCATCGGGATGACGATGTGCTCGTCAGCCACCGCCGCGGCGTCGGCTGACACACCGTCGCGTTCGTTGCCGATGATGATCGCGCACGGCTTCACGTAATCGACGCTCCGGTAGTCGACCGCGGTGTCCGATAAGTGGGCCGCGTAGATGGTCGTACCGTCACGCCGCAGGTGCTGCACGGCCGCCGCGATGGTGCCGTGGATGACCACGTCGACCCAGCGCTCGGCGCTTGCGCTCGTCGCCGTGTAGGTGGGGACGCCACCCGTCGGTTGGATGGCGTGGATGGTGCCGATACCCACCGCGTCGCAGCTTCGCAGCACGGCGGAGAGGTTGTGGGGTTTGTGGACGGTCTCGGCCACCACGGTCAGGTCGGGTTGGCGCCGAGCCAGTACGGTGGCGACGCGCTCGCGCCTGCGCAAGGTCATGGCGGAGGATACCCGAGGAGGCGCGCTCACCTCCGTCGCGTCGCGTCCCGAGGCTAGTGCGAGTGTCCATGCTCGAGCTCGCCGTGGCGCAGCTTGAGCTTGTCCCCCGAGAACATCACTGCAGCCAACGCCGTGGTGATGGGCACCGACAGGATCAGCCCGATCGAGCCGACCAGGGTGTGCACCACCTCGACCGCGACCAGCTCGATGTTGAGCGCACGCGCGATGGTGAACTCGCCGAGCGACAGCACCACCAGCAGCGGCAAGCCGGCGCCGACGTACGCCAACACCAGCGTGTTGACGAGCGAACCGATGTGGTCGTGCCCGACGCGCATGCCTGCCGAGTAGAGCTCACGCCACGAGAGGTTCGGGTCGACGTGCGCCAGCTCCCTGACCACGCTCGCCTGCACGATGGTGGTGTCGGTGAGAGCCCCGAGGGCGCCGACCAGCAGCCCTGCGAGGAGCAGGCCGCGCATGTTGACCTGGCCGGCGTTGAGGGTGATCATCATCGCCTCCTCGCTGCCGAGACCCGTGAGGTGAGCGACCTGCATGGACGCTGCACCGAGCAGCATGGTCACGACCACCGCCGCGAACGTGCCGATGAGCGCTGCCGACGTCGACCAGTTGAGGCCGTGCACGAAGTAGATGGCGAGGATGAGGATGCCGCCCGCCCCGACCATGCTCACCACCATCGGGTTCCAACCGTCGAGGATGCGCGGGACGATGAACGTGATGACGATGGCGAGACTCGCGCCGGTCGCGACGAACGCCCGCAGACCCTTCAGCCGCGCCACCGCCACGCTCACGAGCAGGAACAAGCCGGTCAGCCACAGCAGCGTCGGTCGCCTGATCCAGTCGACGACGACGATGTCGCGACCACCTCCGGGAGCGGGGGAGAAGTACAGCTCGACGCGGTCGCCGACCGCGAACGGCTCGATCTCGGTGACGCCGAACATCTCGGCAGGGGGCACGGTAGCGGTCACCTGCGAACCGTCGCTGAGCCTGACGGTCGCGGTGCCGCCTGCCGCGATGTCGCCGCCGGGCTGCGAGGGGGTGAGCTCCAGGATCCTGCCCTCGAGGTAGCCGACGTCCTGTTGGGTTGGAGGCTGGGCGTGAGCCGAGGTGCCCACTCCCGCGAGCACCGCGCATGCGAGTGTGACGATGGCGAAGAGGACGCAGCGCACCACGGACACTGACCGCAGGATAGCCCGAACTACCGTTCCGGGAGCTTCAGCGCTCCCAGCCCCTTGAACACCTCGCCGCCTTCGAACCCCTCCTGGTACGGCGGGAAGCGCATGCCATGGTCGCGGAGCTGTTTCCACGTCTGGGCAATCCCCAACGTCCCCGACTCGCGGGCCCGCGTCACGTCAGCTCAGCACGCGCTCGGCGACCTGGCAGGGGTCGACAGGGCCTATCGGCACCTCAGTGACCTCCTCGACGCCGAGCTGGGCGTTCCCCCCACGGCCGACACGGAGCGGCAGTACCTGGCGTTGATCGGGGCTCGGGACCGATGACCTAGTCGTCCGTCGACGAGCTCGACCGCATCGGTTGCGCTTGACGCTCCCTCGGCCGCGCCGGTAACATCATCTTTGCGTCTGACGCTTTCACTTCGTGCCGAGGTGGCGGAATAGGTAGACGCGCCAGCTTGAGGGGCTGGTGGCCGCAAGGCTGTAGGGGTTCAAGTCCCCTCCTCGGCACCACGATGCCCGCGACCGGTCCTCGACCGCTCGCGGGCGTTCTGTTGCGCTCTGCCGAGTCTTGGTAGGAACGTGCCTAGCCGCCCCGGTCGGTTCCGACGGTGCGTGATAGCGTGCGACGAGAGCCCGGTATGAACCCACTGTGAACCAAGCGTGAACCCAGCATCTGCCACTCACTTCCCGTTCCCCGAGTACCGCGAGGGGCAGCGTGAGACCATCGACCGCGCCCGCGATGCGTTCGCGGCCGGCAAGCGCTTCGTGGTCGTCGAGGCGCCCACAGGCTCCGGCAAGAGCGCCGTGGCCGTCACCCTGGCGCGTGAGGCGTCGTCCGCCTTCGTGGTCACCGCGCAGAAGGTGCTGCAGGACCAGTACGTGCGCGACTTCCCCGACCTCGCCATCATGAAGGGCAGGTCGAACTACCCGTGCCTGGTGGTGCCGACCAACGCGGCGTCGGCGCCGTGCATCGTGGGCAAACGCTACTCGGTGTGCGACGAGTGCCCGTACTTCACGGCCAAGGACGTCGCCATCCAGGCCAACGTCGCGACCATGAACTACGCGTACTTCCTCGCCGAGCTCAACTACGCGGGCGGCTTCCAGGGGCGTGAGCTGCTGGTCCTCGACGAGGCCCACAACGCCGAGGCGATGCTGATGAGCTTCGTGCAGGTGAGCGTGAACGAGGCGCAGCTCAGGCGCGCTGGCATCGACAGGGCCCTGCCGCCCGACCTCGGACCCGAGCTGGCGTTCGAGTTCGTCGAGGAACTGATGCCGGAGCTGAAGCGCCGCTCGAAAGCGGTCGAGCTCGAACTGCAGGTCGACTCGGCCTCGGAGTCCGGCATGCAGAACCTGCGCCTCAAGCAGTGGCTCGACTCGCACCTGGAACGCAGTCGGCTGCTGCTCGAGAGTCACGAGTCGGGTGACATCGACTGGGTCGTCGAACGCACACGTGGGGACATGGGGCAGAGCCTCGGATTCAAACCGGTCGAGGTCGCTCGCTTCGCGGACGAGCTGCTGTTCGGGCACGCCGAGCGCGTGCTGATGCTGTCGGCCACCATCCTCGACGCAGGCACGTACCTGCGCAGCCTCGGCATCGACGAGGACGAGGTCGAGGTCATCACCGTGCCGTCGACGTTCCCCGCCTCGCGGCGCCCCGTCGTGCTGCGCCCTGCTGCCCGCATGACGCGGCGCTACATCGACCGCGACCTGCCGCTGCTTGCCGCCGCCATCGGCGACCTCGCGGCCGAGCACCCGTACGAGAAGGGCGTCATCCACGCCCACTCGTACAAGATCGCGTCGTTCATCGCGAAGAACCTGCCCGAGCGGCACCGCGGCAGGATCGTCACGCACCATGCGGCCGACGGTCGCGACGACGCCCTCACGCAGCACCTCTCCTCGCCGGAACCGACCATCCTCCTCACCCCGAGCATGACCGAAGGCATCGACCTGGTCGGCGACCTCTCGCGCTGGCAGGTGCTGTGCAAGGTGCCGTACCCGTTCCTCGGCGACCCGCAGGTCGCAGCGCGCATGGAGCGCGACCCCGACTGGTACGACTGGCGCACCTGCCTCAGCGTCGTGCAGGCCTACGGCCGCTCGGTGCGC
>Ga0123332_1002247_pt1 | contig 18490 bp, 28 predicted proteins | sample BioC12SIPDNA_4_FD_89958 | JGI IMG/M metagenome (GOLD analysis project Ga0123332, IMG submission 89958) | Anaerobic biogas reactor microbial communites from Washington, USA - Biogas_R2_A C12 SIP DNA | ecosystem: Engineered > Bioreactor > Anaerobic > Unclassified | place: Washington, USA...
GCCTTGATGTCGTCCCAGTGCTTGATGATGAAGCCGATCAGGGCGGACAGGCCGCCGGTGGCTATGGCCAGCAGGACCTGCATGATGGTCTGCCAGTTGTCACGGAGGAAGTTGACGCCGGCCCAGAAGACCGCTTTGATGGCGTCCCAGGCCGCCGTGAAGGCGCCCGATATCGCGTCCCACGCGGCGGAGAAGGCGTCCTTGATGGCGTTCCAGGCCACGGTGAGCGCGGCCAGAATCTCCTCGTGGTACTTGATGCACAGGACCACGATGGCTATAAGCGCGGCGATGCCGGCGACGACCAGGGCGATGGGCCCGAGCAGCGCCATGTTGGCCGCGGCCAGGCCGGAGACAAGCGGGATGAGCGGGCCGATGACCATGGCCACGCCGGCGAGCGCGACGACCAGCAGGCCGCCTATGGTGATGACCTTCTGGACCGGGCCGGGCAGATTGCTGAACCAGCCAAGCAGCTTCGTGCCCAGGTCGAGAAAGGTGTTCATGACGGGCACCAGCGCGGTGCCGATGCCCTCCTTGAACTCGGCCATGCCCACGGTGAGGCGGGCCTGCTTGCCGGCGGCCGTCTCCGCGTTGGCGGCCACGGACCCGCCATAGGTGTCGGCCAGGCTCTGCAGGATCTGCTCGTAGGAGAGGGCCTTGCCGGAGGCGTCCTTGGTGGCCACGCCGAGCTTGGAGAGGCCGGCGACGTTCCCCAGCTGCGCCTTGGCGAGGGCCTTGGTGACAGCCTCGAGATCGAGCCCCTTGCCCTGGGCCGTGTCCATGGCGATCGTCATAAGGTCCTGGGCCTTGCCTACGTCCTTGGTGGCGGCCACCAGGTTCGAGAAGGCCGGGCGCAGCTTATCGTCGGCCACGCCGGAGGCCATCTCGGTCTTGAAGATGTAGTCCTCGAGCGAGGCCACCTGGGCGTCGGTGGCGCCGGTCACGTTGCGCAGGGTGTTGGCGAGCGTGGCCGCGGACTGCTCGTCCTCCATGGCCGCCTCGGCGGCGTCCCAGCAGTAGCCGGCGACCTTGCCGATGATGAGGGCGCCGGTGGCTGCGGAGGCCAGGCCTTTCAGCTTGCCGTCCAGGCCGCCGAACTGGCTGCTGGCCGAGTTGACGGCGCCGGCGGTGCGGTCCGTGGCCTTGAGGATGATCTCAAGGGTGCGGCTGTCGGACACGGCTCACCTCCCTTTGTTCTGGCTCTCCCGGTAGTCGGCCTCGGCGTTGGCAAAGATGCCGGCGAAGGCGACCCACTCGGCGTCTTGGTCGAGCAGGCCACCCGCGTCCGGCAGGCAGGTCAGGTGTTTGCAGAGCTGGTATGAGGACCAGAGCCGGGCGATGCGCGGCTCGCTGGCGAGCAGGTTCTTAGGCGGCCCGCTCCGGCTCGTCAGACAGGCCCAAGCGAGCCGCCGGCCTCTCTCGCGAGGCATCATCGGGGACGGCCCGCTTCCAGACGATGCCCACCTGCTCATCGACCCAGCGGGCCGAGGCGGGGTCCATATCCTCGTAGGCCTTGAGAATGTCGGGGCCGGAGCAGCCCACTCCGCCAACAGTGAGCACTCGGCCGACGGCCTCGAGGCGGAAGCGGCGCAGGGCCGGCGACAGCTCTTGCTCCTTCATGCGCTCGCGGGCCTTGGCCTGCTCCTCGGGGCTCGTTTCGCGGGCCTGCTTCATGGCCTCCTCGAGGGAGATACCTAGACCCTTGAGGGCGTCAAGCGCCTCCCGCTCGGCCATGCCCTGGGCCTTCTCGACGTCGCGCTGGCGCACGGTGGTGAGCAGGGTGAGGCTGTCTCCCTCGGGGTCGGTGAATACCTGCAGGTCGTTGTCGGTGACGATCTTCATGCTTCCCCTCCGTAGGGTCGCGGGCTTGGGACCGAGGCTAGGCGGTCAGGCTGGCGATGGTGTTCTGGACCTCGATGAGGATGCGCCGGCCGGTGACCGTGTCGTAGTAGGCGGTGATCTCCGCGCTGCCGGTGATGAGGCCTTCGGATATCTCCTCGTCCAGGCCGCCGGTGAACTGGCAGGCGGGCAGGGTGACGCGGACGAACTTGTAGTAGGTGGACTCGATAAGCGCGCCGGTCAGCTCCACCACCAGGGCGAAGTTTTCCGCAGCCTGCATGTCGGCCAGGTAGGCCTTGGGGAAGTCGAGAAAGTCCAGCTTGGCGGTGATCTCGGCGTTGTCCTTGCGGCGCAGCGTGCTCGCCAGGAACTGGGTCAGGTCGGTCAGACCGCGCTTCTCCTCGAGGTTGCCGTTGTAGGCGATGCTGCCGCCCTCCACGGTGTAGTCCTTGACTCCGCCGATCGACACGGAGGCCTTGCTGCAGACCAGCGGGTCGGCCGTGTAGGTGGGCGTGCTCGTGACCGTTACGTCGTCGTCGTGGGAGACGGCCATAAACTCGAGCCCCAGGGTGGCGATCTCGCCCGGCTTGAATCCCAGCTCGAGCTTGCCCAGGTAGGCGTCGGCCTGCCGGTCCTTCTGAAAAACCTTGTTGGCCTCGAGGGTCAGGCGGGGCGGCGCGTCGGCCTCGGTGATGGTGTGCAGTTTGGCGGTCGTTCCGGGCGCGGTCGTGACCACGGCGCCCAGGGCCCAGTAGAACGGGTGGGCCTGCGAGGCGTGTAGCTCGCAGTCGCACGAGGCGGTCGGGTGCCAGTTGCCGGGCAGGCCGGGCAGCTGATAGCGGGTGGCCAGCTTAGCCTTGCGCTCGATGCGGTCCCGGTTGCCGTCCATCTTGATCTTCGTGGTGGGCAGGAACACGGTGACGGCGGTCTCCGGGGTGCCGGCGACGGCTTGAAGCTTCGCGCCGAGCCAGTGCTCGTTGCCGAGAAGGTCGGTCATGACTCACCTCTTTCTGTGGGTGCGGTTTCTTCGGCCGGCTCGGCGGGCGCCGGCCCGGCGGGGCTCCAGCGGTCGGGCGCGGTGACGAGGCGCCCGGCGATGATCAGCTCGCCGGTCTGGGCGAGCAGTTCCTGCTGCCACGTCTCGAGGGCCGGGGCCTCGGTCTTTGTGCGGGGCTTGCTCATGCGCTCACGCTCCTCGGATGAAGGTGTCATAGGCGGTCTTGAGGACCTTGTCGAAGGCCTCCCGGGCGCGGCCCTTGGCGGCGTCCCAGCCCGGGTAGAAGAAGGCGAAGTCGCCGAAGGAAGGGTCGAACTCGATGCGCTTGCCGTAGCGGTAGCCGCCCGGGTACCGGGGGCTCATGGCCTTGGCGTCGTTGTAGATCTCCACGGAGAGGCGGCCGACCTTCAGCTTGGTGGCCTTGAGCAGCTGGCCGGGCTTGTGGTACTTGCTGCGGCCGCCGGCGTAGACCGGCGTGCGGTCGCGGATCTCCTTCTGCACGATCTCGCCGGCCTCCTTGGTGACGGCCCGCAGCTCGCGCCTCGAGGCCGCGTCGGCGCTCGATATCGCGCGCTTGAGGGCCTTGACCTGGTTGGAGTCCAGGACCACGCTAATGTCCCAGCCGGACTCGCCGGAGGTGCGGCCGGCGGCCCGCTTCCTAGCCATAGCTCACCAGCCGGGCGGCCACGCGCACGTTGACGGCCACGGTGGCGTCGCGGCTCTTGGGCGAGCCCTTGCGGTCCTCCTCGATGCCCTCCTGGTCGCTTCCGCCGACGGGCTCGATGGTGAGGACGTGTCCCCAGCTGCCGGAGGGCAGCGGGGCCCAGGCGAGCAGGTCGCTCACGATGATGGTCCGCAGGGCATAGGCCGCGTCCTCGAACCCGCTGTAGGCGTCCTGGGCGCTGCCGGCCGCGCAGATGAGCAGCTCCACGTCGTAGTGCTCGTTCTCCTGGGTGCCGGCGGCGACGCGCTGCGCGTCGCCGATCGTGGCCTTGCCGATCACCACGGTGTGGCCGGCCCAGGCCTTCGGGTAGGGGTGGCCGCGCGATACCAGGGCGCTCTGGCCGGCGGCCGTGAGGGCTGCCTCGATGCGCGTCTTGAGGGCCGCCTTCACGTAGGGCACGCTTGAGGCCATCATCACCAGACTCCTAGCTCTCGGCTGTACGGCTGCAAGGCGCGCCAAGCCGCCGAGGGGATATCCCAGGTGCTCTCGAAGTGGGCGCCGCCGGCGCCGCTCGTGAGGCCGGCCACGCCCAGGCCGTCCTCAATGGCCTTCTCAAGGCCGGAGCGCACCATGGTCACGGCCGCGGTGTTGACGTCCGCGGGGACCGCGTCGACGTCCAGCCAGATTCCCCACTCGCCCGCGATCGACAGGTCGGCGTGGTCGAAGCTGGCCGCGTGGGCAGACCACAGGTTGAGGCTGCGGGCCAGGCGAATCATGCCGGCGGTGGCGGTGTCCTCGTCCAGGGCCAGCTCGTAGTCGGTGCCGGGGACCAGCACCTGGGCCTCGCTCGGGCTCTCCGGGTGCAGGGTCACGGTGGTGACCGTGCGCAGGTCCCGGATGCCGAGCGACACCTTATGGCTGGTGACCTCGAAGGAGCGCGTGGCCGGCGCCGCCAGGCGCATGAACTCCCGGCCGGCGGCCAGGTTGAAGCGGCGCAGGACGCGGGGGATGAGCAGGGCTATGAGGGCGTCCCTGTCGGTGCCGGTGATGCCGGCGTGGGCTTTTACCTGGGCGGTGGTGCAAAGGGCGACTTCGGCCATGGGGGTCCCTCCTCGTTACGGGTGGGTGGGCAAGGCGGCAGGGTCCAGGCGCCGGCGCTGCGCCTCGAGTCTGCGGCCTACCAGAGCATCAGCCACGGCGCCGCGGCCTCGGGCCGCCCTCGATCGCTTGGGCCTCCATGAGCCGGCGCGTCTCGGAGGCCGGGCGAGGGTTTGGGCGGTTGTCGCTTTCGCCGGCGCCGGCCAGGCGGGCGCTGCCGGCGCGAATCAGGTATAGGGCGGAGGCGCCCTCCACGGTGACGACGTCGCCGGCCAGGTGGATCTCGCCGGCCACCTGCTTGTTGGCCAGCAGGGTGATGGTCAGCATCTTCCCTCCTTGGTAAAAGCGGCGGGCGCCCGGGGTGAGCGGGCGCCCGCGGTCAGGCGTTACTTGCGCTTGGGCTTGGGCGGCTCGGGCTCGGGCTCGGGCTCGGGCTCGGGCTCGGGCTCATCCGCCTGCGGCGGCTCGGGCTCAGCGTCGCCGGGCTCAGCGTCCTCCGGCTCCGCCTTGGTGGCGGCCTCGGGGTCGGGCTCGGCGGCCTGCTCGGGGGCGTCCACCAGGCGGGCCTTGCCGGCGCGCACCACGGCGCGGGCGGAGTCCTCGGGGACCTCCACGACCTCGCCGATGAAGTGGGGCTGGCCGCCGGCTTGGCAGTTGGCCAGCATCTCGATCTTGGGCACGACTCCCTCCTTCTCGCGCTGGGTTGTCATGCGGAGGCCGACCGCGCGTAGGCCGGCCTCCGCTCTCGGGGTGTCAAGGGCTCGGGCGCTCCCGGTGCTAGACCAGGGCGTCGGCGATACGGGAGAAGGACTCGCCGTGCCGCACGCAGATGTCCACCTCCTGAAGCATGACCACCTGCACCAGGCCTTGCTTGGCGCCGGTGTAGGGGTTGACGATCATGTCGACGCCACCCCACTGGCCGATGATCAGGTCGGCCCAGTTGCCGAAGAACAGCTCGGAGCAGATCGCTCCGGAGGTGCCTTTCTCCAGGTTGGCGCGGGCCTGGTTGGAGACGATCGTGGAGTAGCCGTTGACCGGGTTGGCCGGCGCGGCGTCGTTCCACATCATGGTCGCCGAGTAGGTGGCAACCTTCGGGGTGGACTTGAGGAAGCCGCGGGCCCTGGCGTTGAGGATGTAGGCGAGGCGGCCCATGTCGGCGTTGTCGACCGCCACGGCCGTCTCCATCTCCACCATCTTCGCCCAGGTCGGTGCTCCGCCGTTGTCGCCGAGGGCGACCGCTCCGACGTTGTCCTGCGCGGCGATGCCCTTCGGGTAGACGGTCGCGCCGGTGCCGGAGAGGGCAGCCAGGTCGACGGCCAGGGCGCCCACGCGGGTGAGGTCGGCCCACACCATGTTCTCCACGTCCACGCTGGACTGCTTGAGCAGCAGCCGGCCCAGGTCGGAGTAGGCGCCCAGGGTGTGCGGCGTCATGGTGACCTGGTCGACCGTGGGGTGGGACTCTCCGGTGATGTCGGTGTTCTCTCCGACCCAGTAGCCGGTGGCGCCGGCGGTCTGCCGGGGGATCGCGATGTTGCCCACGAGCCCTCCGAGGAAGGTGGCGCCGGCCTGGGCCACGGCCGGCCGGTTGCGCAGCATGTCGATGAAGGACCCACCGAGCAGCTCGGTGGCCACGGTGCCGCCGACCGCCATGGTGGCGCGCTGCTGGACGTCCATGGGAACGAAGAAGCCCTGGGGCTCGCGGCCCATGCGCTGGGACACGGCCTCAGAGGCTTCGCGCTCCAGCTCGGCGCCTTTCCAGTTGCTGCTGGCGAGCGCGTTCAGAGCGCGGAGCAGGCTGTAGGACCGGACCTCTTTGCCGTCCATGCCGAGCACGGAGGGATCGGAGAGGGGCTGGGCCCGCAGGGCGCGGACCTCGCCGATCGCGTCGGCGTCGCGCAGCTCGGCCTCGGCGCGGTCGAACTCCGACCGGGCGGTCTGCAGCATGGCGCGGGCCTCGCCGATCGCTTCGTCGCCGGCGGTGGCGATGGCGGCCTCGAGGCTGTCGGCGGAGCGGGCCAGGGCGGCGCGGGCTTCCTCGCGCTTGCGCTTGATGGCTTCTTTATCGATCATCTCAAACCTCTTTCTATGCGTGGTTTCTTGCGGGCCGGGCAGCGAGGAAGGCGCGGGTGGCCTCCAGCTCCGCGGTGGCGCGCAGGGTGTCGGGAGCCGGCGAGCCCTCAATCGAGCGACTCTCCACGCCTGCCTCCGGGCCCGCCTCATCGGCGCGACTCGGTTCGCTGGGCGGGCCCTCCGCGAGGGAGCGACCCATCAGCTGGCCAGCCAAAGACCGCAGCGCTACCTCGGTGCTGGCGTTGGCGCCCAGAGGGCACACGGCCAGGTCGAGCAGGCGGCGGGCTTTCTTGAGGGTGTAGTGGACGCGGTAGCGTCCATCAGGGTCCTTCGTCTCGAGCCGATCTTCCTCGGCCACGGTGAAGGCGTAGCTCATCTGGGTGACCACGCCACGGTCCATCTTGGGCGCCAGGCGCTGGGCGTCGAGATCGTCCATGGGGACGCGGGCGTGCACGCGCAGGCCGTGGGCGTCGACGGACAGGCTCATGCTGCCGGGCCCTTCCTGCTCGCCGGCGGGCATGTGGGGCGCGTTGCGGCACATGGCGGAGGGCCGCTCGTGGTTGTAGTTGAGGTGGCAGTCGTCCTCGAGCACATCATCGAAGAAGCCGGGCAGGACCTCCTCGGTGAGGATGTAGCTGTCGCCCTCGTAGAGCGTGTAGACCTGGCCGAACACGGCCGGGTATCCGGTGAGGTTTCGGACGGTCGGGGTGTCCGGGTCGCCGCTCGCGCGCCACTTCACCTCGGCGTGGTTGCGCTCACGCGATCGGACGGGGCCGTGGTAGAGGGAGCGGATCACGTCGGCCTCGAGGGCCCTTCTCTGCTCGTCGGTCAGGGTCACGGTTGCACCTCCTCTGAGGGCTCGGTTTCCTCCGGGGGCTCTGGGGGCTCGGTGGCCGGCGGAGTCTCGTTGGGCGCGCCGCCTACGGGGGTCACTTGCGGGACCATGCCGACTCCGCCGGGCAGGGGCGGCAGGCCGCGGGGGATGCGCCACTCGTCCACCAGGAGGCGGCCGTCCTGGATCTGAGCGTGGGCGATCTTGTCCGCCGTCTCGCTGTCGGGGTGAATGACCTCGGCGGTGTCGAATCCCGGATAGTCGCTCTTGCTCGAATCGAACAGGAGGCGGTCCGCGAACAGGGCGCCCTCGATGCGCTTGAGGCGGGCCTGCAGTCCGTAGTGGACCCAGCGCAGGTCGTCCTGCTCGGTGGTGGTCGAAGTCTCGCTCTTGCCCTCGATGCCGAGGACCCAGTCGGGTACGCCGGTCATGTGCCACACGTCGCGCAGGGTGAGCAGGCCGGCCTCCACAAACTGGGCGTCCTTCTGCGTCATGCCGATCTGCGTGAGGACGGCGCCTCCGCCGATTACCTTCGTACGGCCGGCGTTGAACGTGCCGGCGTGCTCGCTGTCGAATATCTCGCGCCAGGCCTTCGCCTGCTTCTGGGTGGTGGCCGCCGGGAAGGCCACGGCCAGGCCGCCCATGACGCCGTTTGCGTAGAGGTTGGACTCGTAGTCCTGCTTGGCGAGGGCCAGCCCCAGGGCGGTGCGGAAGCGCTCGATCGGGGTGCGGGGAATCAGCTCGCCCATGCTGCCGGCGCCGCGGATGTGGATGATGCGCTCCGGGCCCACGGTCAGAGAGCCGGGGCCGTTCCCGACGACCTCGGAGGGCCGGGGCATACCGGGCTGGAAGATGACGAGGTAGCGCAGGCCGCCGGCCGGGTCGGGGACGGGCGACACCTGGTCGGGGTGCAGGGCGGTCAGCTCCCAGACCACACCGGCGTCGCTCACGGTTTTCCACAGGTAGGCGGACGCTCGCGCCTCGAGGCTGAGCTGCACGATGTACCAGAGCCACCACCAGCTCTGCGATCGGTTGGGCACGCCGGCGAAGAGGCGGCTCGCGTTGGTGGTGAACACGCGGCGCGGTATGGCGCCGTCCTGCCGCCACACTGCCATGGTCAAGTTAGCGACCGAGGCCGCGGCGAAGTCCCAGGCGCGGTGGACCGCGGGGATGGTGGCCACGGTGGACTTGGTCACGGCTTGGCCGGCAGTGGAGCCGGCGGCGCCTGCGGCGAGCAGGCCGGCCATGTCTACCACGCTATCGGCCCGCTCCTGCCGGGTACCTACCCGGCTCCCAATGAAGCCCATCAGGCGCCTCCTTCCCGACTCATCCAGACACCCAGGGCCAGGAGCACGACGCCGAGGGCGACGAGCGCTGCCCACCATCCGACCCTCCAACCGAGGCCGCCGGCGAGAAGTAGCGCGCCACCGGCGAGCGCCAGATCCTCGGCGTGGCTGCCCGCGGCCCTTACCAGCTTTCCGCCCACGGCTCACCTCCTGCTTGCATGTCGAGTTGGTAGCCGCCGACCACCATGGCGTAGGCGATCGCGGCGTCATTCTGCTTGCTCCGGTCGCGGTGGCCGGTCCGGGTCTTGGCCTTGGTGAAGCGCCAGCCGCCGGTGGCGGTTATCTCTCCCCCGGTGCCGAGGATGTGGGCCCGCAGGGTCGGGTCGCCGTTGTGCACCACGGCCTGGTGGGCGACCAGGTCAAAGGCGCCCTGGCTTGCGGGGACCATGTTGGTGTTGTTCTGCGGGAACTCGACCATGGGGAAGCCTTCGGACGCCAGGCGAGCGGCCATGTCCCTCATCTGCCAGGGGTCGAAGTTGACCTTCATCAGGTCGAAGTGATCGCGCAGCCAGCGCAGGTGCGCTTCCACCTGGGGCAGCGTGGTCTCCATGCCGGAGATGCGGGCTGCGGTGAAGACCTTCGCCCGAACCACGAGCAGCCGGCGCTCGGCGCGGTAGGCCGAGGCTCCCCAGGCGACCGCGCTGGTGTCGCGCTTCTCGCCGATGTCCACGCCGACCCAGATCTCGCTGCCGGCGGGAATCTTCTCGGGGCCCTTGCAGGCGTCCCAGGCGGCCGGCTGTATGGCGGCCTCCTCGCCCTTGACCCACTGGTTCAGGTTGTAGCGGCGGAACTCCGACTCCGGCGTGGAAGCCGCGGCCACGCGCAGGCTCTCATCGGAGATCCAGGAGGCCGGGTTGCAGGCACGCCAGATGCGCGGGTCGCGTATGTCTGCGGCGTCCGGGGCGCCGTACCAGATGAGCAGGCGGCGGGCCTCGTAGTCGCGCACAACCACCTTGCAGCCGTGGCGGCTCACGCTCATCTCGCCGCGCTCGATTATGTCGTCCACCAGCTCGCCCAGCAGACTGTCCTTTGTGGCGCCGGCGGTGGTGATGATTATCATCCGGGCCGCCGGCCGCTTGTGGAGGGCGGTGTGCATGGCCATGTAAAGGCCTACCTGCTTGCCGGTCCTGAAGGTGTGCAGCTCGTCCATGGCCACGAAGGCCGGCGCCAGTCCTTGCTGGAGATCTCCGTCCGCAGAGACCGCGCGCAGGATGCCGCCGTTGTGCGGCGACCTAACGGGGCCCAGGGCCTCGGTCACGCGCGGGTACTCGAGGAAGTCATCGAGCGGTCCGCCCTTGGCCTCATTGATAGCGAAGCCATGCACGAGGCCGGCCTGGTCGCGGGCGGCCGCGGCGCAGTAGACCTTGGGCGACCCGGGCAGGCTCACCAGGGCGTGGTCGGCATATCCGGCGCACAGCGGGCTCTTGCCGTTGCCGCGGGGGATTCCGAAGACGACCACTTTCCAGAGCAAGTCGCCGCCGGCGTCGGTTTCATAGATGATGTTCGTATCCTCGCGCTGCCAGTCCTCCATCTCGAAAGGCTGGCCTTGGCGCTCGCCCTCCGGCAGCCGGAGGCATCCTGAGAAGAACTCCGCCACGGCCGGGCCGTAGGTGCCGGCCGCGGCCGGGCTACTCATTGACGGCTTTGCCGCCCGGGATCGCGGTCAGCGGCGTGGGCCCGGAGCCGACGCCGGGCAGGCTGGCCGCCGGCGAGGCTCCCTTGACTCCCATGTTGGCCAGGCGGGCCCGGGCCGCCGGGGAGATCCCGAGGGCGTCGCAGCACTGCCGGAAGGCCTCGAGGCTTTCGCGCTCCATCTTCACGGCCGGATTGGCCTCGAGGACCTTGTAGCCGGGGTTGCCGTTGTAGGCTCCGCGGGTGACCGGGTAGATGGTGCCCAGCTGCAGCTTCTTCGAGCGGGCATCGAGGGCGGTCTCCAGGTGGACGGCCGCGGTCAGAATCATGAGGCTATCGGCCCGGTCCAGGATCCTGGCCGGCCATAGCTCGCGCACGATCAGGGCGAAGAAGTCCGCGGCCTTGCCGGTCACGTCCGGCGGGCACTTCGGCCGGGCGCGCCGTCCGGTCACGAGCGGCACCTTGGCATGGTGGGAGCGTAGCGTTCCCTCCTCGCGGCGCCTCTCGGTCGGCACTGTCGGTCGGCCTGTCTTCATGTTTCGGCCCTCTTATGCGTTGGGGAGTACGCGGATCTCGGGCCGCCTGCCGGCCGGCGCGTAGCCGGCGACGTGCCGGCGGATGTTGCAGCAGTCGTCCGGGTCGCCTCGGAAGGGCGCCAGCTCGTGGTAGTGCATGTCCTCGCAGACGCTCAGCTCGGCGCCGTGGGCGTCCGTGATGGCCTTCATGGCGGTGAGAACCTTGCGCTTCACGGCCAGCGGAAGGTGCCTTGTGGAGCCGTCCGTCTGGGTGTATTCGGCCAGGTCAATCACCTGCGCCAGGTCGGCAGCCACGCCGGCAGGGACGCGCAGGAACTCGGCGATGATGCCGCCGGCGCCGGCCTCGCATATCGCCTCGGTCAGCTCTTCGGTGTAGTAGCCCTGCCCGGCGATGAGCGGGGAGATGCGGCCCTGGGTCCAGATGCCGGCCTCGGCCAGGCACTGCACCACGCGCAGCCTGCTCGCCGCCGGCGGGGCGCCGGGCTCGATGAGCTTGAAGTTTTCTCCCAGCGTGGTGATGGTGACCTGGACGGTGGCCAGGTCCGGGTGCAGCCGCTCGAGGTATTCCGGCTTGGTCAGCTGGGTGCCCTTGGTGACGATCAGGTAGGGGTAGTTGTATTCCTCCAGGATGCGCAGCAGCTCGAAGGCCGCCCGGCCGTCTGCCTCATTGACTCCGAAGCAGTCGGTCATGCCGCCGATGCGGACCGGCCAGCGGCGGTCGAAGTACTCCGACCAGGGCCCGCGACGGCCCTTTTCAAAGTGGTCGAGCAGGGTGCGGCGGACCTTCTTCATGTCGGCGATCGCCGGCGCCTCGGGGTTCCAATACTTGCGGAACTCGAGCAGGCTCTTGGCATAGCAGTAGACGCAGTCGTGCGGGCAGCCGCGACCGTAGACGTCGACGCGCAGAGGGTAGTAACAGCGCTGGGCCTCGCCGCCCTCCGGGATGGCGATGAAGGCGCCGAAGGTGTCGCGCAGGGCGTCGGGGTCGTTGGGCGCCGGCGGGGTGACTCGCTTCCTCATGCCGGCTGCCCTTCCTCCCGCGCGGCCGTGTCGCCGGTCATGCGCTCCCAGCGCTTCACGATCACGTCGCAGTAGCGGGGCTCGATCTCCATCATGCAGCAGCGCCGGCGCAGCTGGCCGGCGGCGATGAGCGTCGAGCCGGAGCCGCCGCAGGGGTCGAGGATCAGCTGGCCGCGCTCGGTCGAGTTGGTGATGAAGCGGGCGAGCAGCCGCGTCGGTTTCATGGTCGGGTGCTCGGCGGACGCGGCCGGCCGGTCCTCGTGCACGACGGTGGTGCACTCGTCGTCTATGACCGTGGACTTGTTGTACTGCCCGTACCAGGCATGGGCGCCGCCGGCCTTCCAGCCGTAGAGGATGGGCTCATGCTGCCATTGGTAATCTTGCCGGCCGAGGGTGAAGTGGTCCTTGACCCAGATGAGGGACTGCCGGTAGGTGAGGCCTTCGGCCTCGACGGCCGCCTGGAAGGCGGGCTGTTGGGCGTCCGCGTGGAACACGTAGTAGGGGCCGCCGGCCGCCAGGTGGGCCGCGCAGTTGCGCAGGATCGCGCGCAGGAAAGCGTCGAACTCCTCCGGGCTCTGATTGTCGTTGGCCACCTTCCGGCCGTCGTTCTTGCCCACCTTGCCCACCTTGCCGCCGATGGCGCGCAGGCCGCCCTGGTGGTAGTCGACGTTGTAGGGCGGGTCGGTGAGCAGGCAGTCGGCCAGCTCGCCCGCCATGAGCGTGGCCATGTCCTCGGCCTTGGTCGAGTCGCCGCACATGAGGCGGTGCGAGCCCAGGATCCAGACGTCGCCCGTCTGGGTGACCGGCGGGTTGTCCGGGTCGACCGGCGGCGGCGTGTCCTCCTGCACCTTGAGCCCGTCGAAGGTGGCGGTCATGAGGCTCTCCAGCTCGCCCAGGGAGAAGCCGGTTAGCTCGAGGTCGAAGGCGCCCGTGTCGATTTCCTCGAGCACGTCTTTGAGGGCGCTCATGTCCAGCACGGCCAGCTCGGCCAGGCGGTTATCGGCGATGAGGTCGGCCCACTCCGCGGCCTCGTTCTCGTAGTCCTGCCAGTCGATCGGGACCTCGCTCTTGCCCAGCAGCCGGGCGGCCGCCAGGCGGCCATGGCCACGCACCACGAAGCCGGAGCGCCGGCTCACGGTGATGGGCGAGCGCCAGCCCTGGGCGGTGATGATCTTGCCCAGCAGCTCGAGCTGGTTTTCCGAGTGCATGTTGGGATTGCGCGGGTTGCCGGTGACGGCCTCGGTGCTGAGGATCTCGTCGTGGGCGCAGTAGACAGGGATGCCGTCGGCGTGTGGTGTGGTCATTCTCCCCTCCAGGAGTCGGCCGTTTGCGGGCATGGCCTCGGGGCCCAAAAACGACGAGGAACTTTCGGTTTTTTCCGAGCATGGCTAAGCGCGGGTCTGCGGCGGCCTCTGAAATGGAGGAGGCCCCCCCCACTCGGTCACAACCAGCGCTTGAACCTGTTGGGCTTGGCCGGCTTGGGCGGATGTGCTCGGCCTCCATCCTCGACGCCGTGGCAGTGGTGGCAGGCACTGAAGATGTACGTCTTGTCGTAGGGGCTAACGCCCAGGGCGAGCAGCGTCTCAAGGGCTGGCTTGTGGTGCGCGGTGCGGGCGCCTCGGCCACATTCACGACACTTCCAACCGTCGCGATCAAGGACCTCGAGGCGGGTGCGGCGCCACTCGCGGGTGTTGTAGATGGCCTTGGCTTGTGGGGTGCTCATGGCTTTCCCAACAAAAAAGGCGCGTCCGCTTTCGGGCGCACCTCTCCCATCCCACTCAGAGCAGTGTAGGCGCTGTCCGCTGCTGGTGTCAAGAGATACGCTCTGAGCGGACTCGATGAACGTCAAAAAGGCAGCGGATCGCGCACGCGACTTGCCTCTCGAAGGTGTCGCGGTCCCAGTGGCAGTGGTTCTTCCGGTGGCGCTCGCATTCGCCCAGACCGGTGCGATTGTCGCCCGGGCTCGCAGGGCAGCGCTTCAGCGGTGGGCACTTGCCCTTGTGGACACCGAGGAGGGCCGCCATGACGACCCACCCTCGAGGCTCCATCGACAGCCCTTGTCGGTAGTAGACGTCGATGAGACGCCACCAGTGTGGGTATCGCCGGCGCAGCTCCTCCATGCAGGTGTCTATCTCCGAGCGGCGCTGTGCGGCGTGCATCTCCGCCTCAGCGATGGACTCCGGGTCGCTCCTCGGGGCCACGTCAGCCTCCAGAATCTGCTCGCCGGCGGCGCCAAGGATCGGGTTGCCGTGGCCATCGACCGCGACTCTGAATCCGTCGCTGCCGTATTTGCGAAGCAGGGTGCCGTCTTGGAATGCGGTGTACTCCTCCAGGGCCCGGCGCAGATCCATCGGGTGTGGGAAGTACCAGGTCCAAACAGGCGCGGTTGCTCTCTGGTGCCCGCTCATGCCGCCGCCATCCGTCGCCCCGCTCGCCTGAGGGCCTCCTGCCATTCGTCCCTGGCGGCCACGAAGCAGAGCGCGTCGGAGTCGCACCAGCCTGCGCGCAGGTGAAGCGCGCAGCGTTCCACCCGCGTCTCTCGCGCCTCCGCGATCTGCGCCTGTTTGGCGATGATGGCGGCCTTGCTGGTGAGACCGTAGTCCGAGGCTACCTCTGAGTCGGATCGCTTCCGGGTGCGCGGTAGCTGGTCGTCTATGAATCCCTCATCTGACACGCCTGTTACCTCCTACCTGCATCTCGAAAATCTCCCGTTCCGCTTCCCGCTCGCAGTCGCCGTAGATGTTCGGTAGCAAGGTCGGCCCCTTGTTGCGCTCGACCATGCGTCCGATGGTGTCCTGCATGACGGCCGGGTCGATGCTCGCAAGCGTCTTGAGCTTGGCTCCAAAGATGTCTATCTGGCCTTTGCTCGGTCGGGGCTGCCCCACTTCTTGAAGCTGGGTTATCCACAGGCCAGTCCAGTTTTCGTTCTCGAGGGCTTCCGCGCGTGCGTGCTCTCTGTCTTTCTTTTCTGTCTGTCTGTCGCTTCTTTCTTTCGGGCGTGACGTCACCGTGACGTCACCGTGACATTCCTCAGACGCACGGTCACGGAGCCGCTTTTCGGCCTGTCTTTCAGCCGCTCTTTGCCGCTCCCGGTGCTGCCGGTTATAGTCGCTCCAGTCGTGAATCGCGAGCCCATCGGGAGTGCGGTCGACCCATCCGGTACTCACGAAGGCATCGAGAAGCATGCCGGGGTCGCCGGCGTAGTAGCAGCCTTCGGCGATGTCCTCCGGCGTGTGCCCTTCTAGCAGTCCGCTGGGCGCCTGCTCGAGCGTGTAGTACCAGAGGGCGTGCAGGAGACCGAGCGTCTCAGGAATCGTGGTGCCGAGGGCTCGCGCCAGACGACGGAACTTCTTGTTGCGGGGAAGGGTGACGTGAGACTCGATCCACTCGCTCACGCGGTCCTCTTTCCGATCTCCACCCACGGCACTTTGACCAGGCCATCCAGGTGGGTCTTCGGGACCTTCGCCAGGAGCGGGCTCTCTGGCTCGTAATGAGCCAGAGCCATCTGCCACAGCCACCAGGCATCCGCAGCATTGTTGTCATCGAAGACGCGCCCCGATCGGAACACCGCCTGCTGAAGGACCAGGTCCTTGCTGGCGTTGCCTTTGCCGGCCGCATAGCGGGCGCGATTGGTGGGCGGAATGTCCACGTAGGGCACTCCCCAGCAGAAGAGGGCCAACCGGATCGCGCCTCCCAGCTCGCCCAGGCTTATGCCGGCGCGGCCGGTCGAGGCGAAGCTGTAACCCTCAAGGACCACGACGTCGGGCTCGTAGACCTCGACCTCGTGTTGGATTCGGTCTCGGACGTAGGCGAGGCGCTCCATGGCGCGGCGAGACCCCGTCCGGATCACCCACAGAGAGCCATCAGGGCAACAGACCCCGGTGGCGGTCAGGGAAAGGTCAAGGGCGAGGATCCTCACGGCCGCAGCCACTCCCACATGCGGGTGCACCAGGGCAGGGCCTGCCACTCTCGGATCGAGCGCGAGGCGGCCAGGGCCCGGCGAGCGCTGGCTATGGCCGTGGCGAGTTGGAGGTCGGTCGGCTGGGCTAACACTTCAGTACTCTCTACGTCAGCTTCAGGTCGAGCTATTGCGGCCGAGGTCATGCTTCTCCCCTCACTCTCGGATGACTTGGGCAGGCCGGGCGTCACAGCAGGGACTCCTGCCGGGCAGGCTGGACGGCCGTGGTGGCTCGTGGGCGCACGTCTTCGAGGCAGGGCTGGCCGTCAAGCGCCACAAAGGTTCCGTCCTTCATGCCCTCGGCCAGGACTCGGGCCCAGGCAAGGGCTGAGGCCCGGGCTCTCTCGCCTTTGAGGGCCGGGCAGCTGTTGGCGCTCCGCTGGTGGGCCTGGGCAAAGGCGAGGATGGCCTCGCGTGCTTCCGAGGTAAGAACGACAAGACGGATCACGGCTCATTGCCCGCGTCTACCGCGCGGTCCACGGCGGCGTCGTAGCCTTCTCGGCAGACACGGCAGGCATCGTCCCAGTCGGCGTGGCGGTCCCAGTCGGGCTCGGTGCCGCCCGGGCACTCCAGGGCTCCACAGGTGCGGTCCATAACGGGGCCAGAGCACTCGCGGTACCGGCTCACCCCATCCCCGCTTTCGCCGGCACCAGCCCCAGGTCGGCCAGGTCGAACTCGTTCTCGTCTTTCGGGAACAGCCAGCCCGGCAGCTCCAGGGCGAGTGCTTCCGGGTACCGGCCCGGATACCGCTTCGTCCGACGACACTCGGCCACCCGGTCGAGCGCTTGCCGCACCTGGTCCTCCCCGGCCCACAGATCGTCGTCTGTGAGCGTGTACACGGCCACGTCGTGCGGCGCCTCGTTCTCCACCGCGATGATGTGGACCTTGGGCTTCTTGCCACTGGCCTCCAGACCCATGCGGGCGAAAGCGAACTGGCAGTGGTACAGCATCTCCCCGGCGTGGCGTCCGAAGGCGCGGGCTTCGATGTTGCGCGTGGTCTTGAGATCTACGAGGGCCCGTGAGGTTAGCCAGTCCAAGCGCGCCTTGCAGGCGAGGCCCGTTTGCTTGTCCACCCAGCGCAGGGTGCATTCCGCCTGCCCCTTGGCCGTAAGCAGCTTCTTGGCGGCCTTGTGGGAATGCACGGCGTCCCTGATGGCGATAGCGGTGTCGTACTCCTCGGGTTTGAGGATCGTGCGGCCGGCGTGCATGGCCTTGAACGCTTCCCACTCGCCTCCGGCCCGCCGGCCACCGCTCCACATCACGTACTCATGCAGCAGGCGGTCCGGCTCGAACACGGCCGTATGCGTCGCCCGACCGAGCTTCATGGCGTCGGTGTCCTCGGGCGGGTTGGTCAGGTGGTGCTGGTAGCAGAGGCCGGACTGGACCGCGTACTTGAGCGTCGACCAGTTGACGGCCTCGATACAGTCGTACTCCTCCCGGGAGATCCGGCAGGCGACAGGGGTCGTGGAGCGGGGGCTCACTGCTCGTCCTCCAGGTCACCGGAATCGCCCGGGGCGTCGTCCAGCAGCCCGGCCGGGTACTCCATGTTCGCGTAGTCCGGTTTGACCGCTGCGACTTCGCCGATGTCCCGGTCGAACTCGGGCTGCTCGTGCTGGCCAGGCGTGGTCTTGTAGAGCTTGCGGGCGAGCGGCTTGCGACGCGGCAGTTTGATGGTCACGTTGACGGCGGCCGAGATGTCTGGCGAGCCCTTGACGCGGATGCACCAGCCCGTTTCGTTCACAGGCGAGTTGTCTCGCTCGGGCGTGAGGGTTATGCGCTTTCCCGGCCATTGGTCGGTATCCGGCCACATCGCGAAGATCAAGGTCGCGTTGGTCCGGTTGAGCACCAGGATGGACGGCTCCCCGGTCCGGCGTCTCTCCTTGAAGACGATCGTCCACGCGGCCTCTGCCGGGGCCCCCTCGCGCTCCAGCGAGTCGCGCTTAAGTTCCGCGATGGTGAGAGTGACGTCTTTGCCCTCAAAGTCTTCCGCAGACAGGAAGCGCGAGTGGAACATCTGCCTGAGAGTGAATCCCATCATTTCTCCTTTGGGTTCTCTGGACGCGGGGAGTCAGGGAAGGCGGCGCCGCACACTCGGCTGCAGCTCTGCGTGGTTACGCTGCGTTGCTGCTCGAGACGAGCGGCCATCTTGACGGCCCAGGCGGCGAGTACGTCGTAGGGGCTCATTCCGCGCCCTGCTGCTCCTGCTCGGCGAAGTACCGCTCGAGGGCCCGCACGACGATGGCCGTCTTGGTGCGATGCTCAATGGTGGCCACCCGATCGAGCTGCGCCACCAGCTTCTGGTTTTTGAGGAAGATGTGCGCGACCTTGTCCACTCGGGCTCCTTGGTGGTTCATGTAAGCGCCAGACTAGATACAGTTCTGTACCCTGTCAAGGACAAAGAGGTCCCAATTTGCGACCTTCTGGCAAAAGATACAACCGTGTATTAAACTGGGGACATGCGCGAGCTACCTATGCATAGCGACGAGCCTTTCCCGGCTGCA
>Ga0123332_1002256_pt1 | contig 18456 bp, 19 predicted proteins | sample BioC12SIPDNA_4_FD_89958 | JGI IMG/M metagenome (GOLD analysis project Ga0123332, IMG submission 89958) | Anaerobic biogas reactor microbial communites from Washington, USA - Biogas_R2_A C12 SIP DNA | ecosystem: Engineered > Bioreactor > Anaerobic > Unclassified | place: Washington, USA...
AAAGTCAGCCGCGCCACTGAGGTCCCCACAGCTTGTGTTGACCACATTCCCAGTGTGGGAGGAATCGACACCCATGGACAGCGGAGCGCTCCGCTCTTCGCCCGCTAGGATTCCTGCACGAGCTCCCCGTCGAGCCCGATCACCACGGTTCGGACCGGTATCTTCACGCCCGCTGCTGCGATGGCGTGCTCCACCAGGCGCATGAGTCCGCCACAACAGGGCACGGTCATCCTGGCCACTGTGATCGACTTGAGTTCTCCTACCCGGATGAGCTCGGCCAGCTTCTCCACGTATGGGCTGGTGTCGTCCAGCTTGGGACACGCGACGACCAGCTTGCGCCCGCGCAGCAGATCAGCGTGGAAGCTGCCGCGGGTGAAGGCCGTGCAGTCCGCCGCGATCAGGAGGTCGGAGCCTTTGAAGTAGGGGGCCTGGGGCGAGATCAGATGGAGCTGGACCGGCCACTGGGTGAGTTCGGAGGGAGCCGGGGCCGGGGAGCCCTCTGGGCCGGGATGGACCGCGGCGGCCGCTTCCGGGCCTCGGGTACGCATCACGTGACCCCGGGCCGCCTCGGGGTCGTATTCGTCGCCCTCACGCTCGATTATCTTGAGCGCCCCTGTGGGGCACACGTCAAGACAGACGCCCATGCCGTCGCAGTACATGTCGCGGACGAGCACCGCCTTGCCTTCCTCGTCCAGCTCCAGAGCTCCCTCGGCGCAGGCAGTCGTGCACAGACCGCAGCCGTCGCAAAGATCCCTGTCTATCTCGATGATCTTCCGGTTCGCCATCGTCACACCTCTTCGCTGGTCGGCGTAGTTCCGTACTGCCGCAAGTTATGGCCGGACAAACCCCGGCCGAAACCCTACAATGGTCGGATGACCGATCAGGGGACCATCAAGGAGAGGGTGGCCGCCGCTCTGGACGCCGCCGGGTACCGGCACAGGCTGGCGCCGGCGGCAAGCGCCGAAGAGCTTCACGACGAGATCCGCGGGTTGGCGGAGAGAGGGCTCCTCGCGGAGCATCTCTACCAGCGGTACTTGCACCACTGGGACTCGCCTTCGTCATCGGAGGTGCCGGAGCCGCGCACGCTCATAGTGGTGGCCTGGGCCTCCTTGGCCGTGAAGGTCCGCTTTCACCTCGAAGACGGGCCGTTCGAGGCCGTCATCCCGCCCACGTACATCTCGTCAGCCGAACGTGAGCGATGCTTGGAAACGCTCCGCTCCGCCCTGCGCCCGGAAGGCTGCTCCGTCGGCAGGGCCGAGGTCCCCGTCAAGTTGCTGGCCGCTCTCACCGGCTTGGCGCAGTACGGTCGCAACAACCTCGCCTACGTCCCGGGTCTGGGTACCTTCTCCCGGCTGGAGGTCTTCTGCACCGACGCCGACCTGGGGGCCGAACTGAGGCGCACCAAGGGCAGCCTCCGCATGAGCTCCTGTCCGCCGTGCCGCAACTGCCATCATGCCTGTCCCACGGGCTGCATCCCGTACGACGGAACCGTCATCGACGCCTCCCGCTGCCTGACCTACCTGAACGAGAACGAAGGCGAGTGGCCGGAATGGCTCGACCCCTTGGTGCACAACAGCCTGGTGGGCTGCATGCGCTGTCAGGAGATGTGTCCGGCCGATAGGTACTACCTCCGCAAGGAGAAGGTGGTCGCGGAGTTCGACCGCGAAGAGACGGATGTCATTCTCGAGAACCGTCCCCTCGAGCGGCTGCCCGACTCCATCCGTGCCCAGCTCGGCGAACTCGATCTTGAGGAGTACTCCACTGTCCTGGGCCGGAATCTGCTCGCATTGAAGAGGGCCGCCGAGTCGGCTCCGGCCTGACAGTCAGCGTTCGTCCCGGGCGCGCCCCGGATCTTCGCCTCCGATGGCAGCGATCGCCCTCGATGCCTACTTGACATCGTGGGCTTAGTCATATATATAAGCAATCATGCAAATACGGGATGAAGTTCAGAGTGACCCGAGCGGCCCGCACGTTGTAGATCTGAGGCCGCTTCTAGATATGCAGGCCGAGATGTGTCAGGCGATGGCTAATCCACACCGGCTCGCCATCGTGTACGCCCTGAGGGATGGAGAAAGGTGCGTGGGTGAGCTCGCCTCGACGCTCGGCATCTCCGTACACAACGTCTCTCAGCACCTTCGCATCCTGCGCGAACGGTTGCTGGTGCGTCCGCGCAAGGAAGGGCAGACGGTCTACTACTCGATGACCACTCCCAAGTTCGTCCAGGCCTGCGCCTTGATATGCGAGGCGTTGGCGGAGCAGCACCGAGCCGAGGGGGAGTGCCTCCAAGCGGTCGGTCTTCTCGAGTTCGACCGGCATCACGAAGGGGTAGGGCAGCGACAGACGGACCCGACCCGTCCAAACGTCTTGAAAGGAAGAACAGCGATGCATGTGGAAGGCAACGGCGGCGGTCCCGTGGATCTCACGTCCCTCCAGGCCGACAAACTGGTCGATGCGCGCGGCACCTCGTGTCCGGGCCCGATATTGGCGGCCAAGAAGGGCATGCCCGGCGTGAAGGTGGGCGAGATCATGGAGGTTCTTGCCACCGACTCCACCACGTTGAAGGACCTGCCGGCGTGGTCGAAGAAGATGGGCCATGAGTACCTAGGGCACGTCGAGGAGGCGGGTTACTGGAAGCTGTTCGTCAGGAAGCTCAAGTAGCGCCCGGGGGTTCCAGGTGACCGGCTCCGAGGGCTTCTCGCCCAAGATACTGGTCTTCTCGACCAACAACATCTCCGACCCGGGCATAGATCTAGCCGGCAGTTCACACATGCACTACTCCCCGGATGTTATGGTCATCAGCCTGCCTTGCACCAGCGGCATCAGGCCCGATTGGGTGCTCTACGCGGTGCAGCAGGGGTTCGATGGAGTGTTCATCGCCGCAGACGGCGAGGAGTGCGCCTATCTACACGACTGCAGCGAGCGCACTGCGAAGATCATGTCCGACGCGCAGGTCATGCTGCAGGAGCGTGGCTTTCAGGCCAAGCGGGTCAGGATGGCGGCCGTCTGCTCTGTCTGCGCGGAGCCTTTTGCCAATTACGTGCGTGAGTTCTCCGAGACGCTGGCCGGCATGGGACCGTCCGGGGCGGACGCGGTATGAGGTACGACGCCCTAGTCGTCGGTGGCGGCATCGCGGGCATGGAATCAGCCCTCAAGCTGGGCGACATGGGCTATCAGGTACTCCTGGTCGAGAAGGAATCCAGTGTCGGCGGCAAGATGGTGCTTCTCAGCAAGGTCTTTCCGACCCTCGACTGCGCCAGTTGCATTTCTACGCCGAAGATGGGGGCTGTCATCCACCATCCGAACGTGACAACGCTCACGTATGCGGAGGTCGAGGCCATCCGGCACCGGGCCGGGGGCGGCTTCCGGGCAGAGATCAGACAGAAGCCCCGCTACGTGGATGAAGCGGCCTGCACCGGCTGCCGGCAGTGCGAGGTCGTGTGCAGTGTGGCCGTCCCTGATGAGTTCAACGCCGATCTGATCTCGCGTCGCGCGGCCTACATCCCCTTTCCGCAGGCAGTCCCCAAGAAAGCCGTGGTAGAACGCTCGGGGACCTCGCCGTGCACTCACGCTTGTCCGGCTGGGATCAAGGCTCACGGGTACGTGGCTCTGGTGCGCAGCGGCCAGTACGAGAAAGCATTCGAACTGGTGCGCGATGCCACTCCGCTCGTGGGCAGTCTGGGGCGCGCCTGCTACGCGCCTTGTGAGGCCGAGTGCACCAGGGGGGCACTCGAGGGGCCGGTCTCTATCCGGAGACTGAAGCGGTTCGTCGCCGACACGCACTACGCCAATGGCGGCGCCGCAGCGGAGATCCCCCCTCCCAACGGCAAGAAGGTAGCCATCGTAGGCTCGGGGCCTGCGGGTCTGACAGCGGCTTGGCATTTGGCGCGTGGCGGCTACGAAGTGAAGGTGTTCGAAGCAGCGTCGCGGCCGGGCGGCATGTTGAGCATGGCCCTGCCTGCCTTCCGGCTTCCGGACGAGGCGGTCGAAGAGGACATAGCCAATGTGACCTCGTTAGGAGTCGAGATCGTCACCGATTCCCGCATCGAAGAGCTGGAGGTTATTCGGGGCATGGGCTATGCCGCGGTCTTGGTGGCAACAGGCACGCACCGGAGCACCCGGCTCGGTGTGCCGGGTGAGGATCTGCCCGGGGTTCTCAAAGCCCTGGACTTCTTGCGGGCCGCAAGGTCGGGCACGCCGCCGGATGTACATGGCAGGGAAGTCGTGATCGTCGGGGGTGGGAACGTCGCCATCGACGCGGCACGTACCGCCCTGCGCCTGGGGGCGGCCGACGTGCAGGTGCTCTACCGCCGGACCCGGGACGAGATGCCGGCCGACCCCGGGGAGATCGATGAAGCTGAGAGCGAGGGAGTGCGGTTCGTCTATCTGGCTACACCCACCCAGTGCGTGGGTGACGGCTGTGTACAATCGCTGGTGTGTCAGCCGATGGAACTGGGTGAGCCTGATGAGAGCGGAAGGCGGAGGCCGATACCGGCCGATGCGGACCCCTTCGTCCTCGACGCGACCTGCCTGCTGGCGGAACCTGAGGAGTCGCCCATCGGGGCGCCCGGCCTCGAGGGCTCCGGCAGCTTCTTGGTGATCATCGCCGCCGGCCTCGTGGCCGACGTCGACGGTCTTGGTCTGGCGCTGAAACCAGACGGCACCGTAGAGGCCGACCCGGTAACCCTGCAGACCGGCGTTCCTTACGTCTTCGCGGCCGGTGACGTGGTCGACGGCCCCTCGTCCATTACCAAGGCCGCGGGCCAGGGCCGACGGGCGGCCTACATGATCGATCGATGGCTCCGGGGCGAAGAACTCGACCCGGCCGGTTTGGACGACGGGCTGCCGGCCATGGATAAGAGCACGGTACTGGGCAGACAGGTCTCACACAGCAGGATCGACCCGTGGCAGGCTGCGCCCTCGCAGGCTGCCGGGAGCACGGCCGAGGGCCCACTGGATTTCTCCGAGATCGAACCACCGGTGACTGAGGAGGAGGCGCTGCACGGCGCCGGCCGGTGTCTCGACTGCGGGGTGTGCTCCGAGTGCGGGCAGTGCATCGCTATCTGCCCGGCCGACTGCATCGACCTGCAGATGCCAGGCAAAGAGATCGAGGCGGAGGTGGGCGCTGTGGTGCTCGCCACCGGCTTCACTCTCTTCCCGGCCGACGCGAAGCCGCAGTACGGCTACGGCCGCTACAAGAACGTCATCACAGGCATGCAGATGGACCGGCTTCTGGCTCCCACCAGGCCCTACAACGCCCCGGTCCGGCCCGGTGACGGCAAGATACCCGACAGCGTCGCCTACATCCTTTGCACGGGATCCCGCGATGAGACGGTCGACAATCCTTTGTGCTCCAAGATCTGCTGTATGTACTCCATCAAGCAGAACCAGCTCATCATGGGGGCCTTGCCTCTGGCCGATGTCACCGTCTACTACATGGACGTCCGCTCGGTCGGAAAAGGCTACGACGAGTTCTACGAGCAGGCCAAGGCGATGGGGGCCAATTTCGTGCGGGGCCGCATCTCGGAGATCACCGAGAAGGAGGACGGCAACCTGGTGCTGCACTACGAAGACATCGAGAACGGCGGCGGGATGGCCGAAGCCGAGCACGACCTTGTCGTACTGGCGGTGGGTGTGCAACCGAGCGCGGACGTGCAGGACATGTTCCCGGACGGTGCTCCCTCTCTCGACGAGTACCTCTACGTGGGTGAGACCGACGAGGATCTCGACCCCGGCAGCACCGATATGCCCGGGGTCTTCGTGGCGGGCTCGGCCGCGGGCGCCAAGGATATCCCCGACTCGATCCTACATGCCGGGGCGGCGGTCGCCCAGGCGGCCGCCTACCTGGAGAAAGGGAAGGAGTCGGCGTGAGCGACGAGGTCGTCACGGGCATGAACGGAGGTACCGGCAGCCGCCGGATCGGGGTGTACGTCTGCGGTTGCGGTGGCAATATCTCTGACTACGTCTCGGTGGACGACGTCGTGGCCGCCGTCCAGGATGAGCCCGGCGTGGTGGTGGCCCGCACTGCCATGTTCACGTGCTCCGACGCCACCCAACAGGAGATCATCAACGACATCCAGGAGCGGAACCTCGACGGCATCGTGGTGGCTTCGTGCTCGCCCAAGTTGCACACTTTCACATTCAGGGAGATGTCCAAACGGGCGGGGCTCAACCCTTATGAGTACACCCAGGTCAATATCCGCGAACAGTGCTCCTGGACCCATACCGACGACAGGGCCGGGGCGACCGGTAAGGCGGCGCGTCTGGTCCGGGCGGGTATCGCACGCACCGGGCTGACCGAGCCGCTCGAACCCGTCGTCGTGGAGACCATCCCCAAGGTCGTCGTGATCGGGGGCGGGATCGCCGGTATGCGGGCCGCTCTGGGGCTGGCGGAGATCGGGCTGGCGGTCTTCCTGGTGGAGAAGGAGACGGAGCTCGGCGGTTGGGTGGCCGGCTTCGCGGAGATGTACCCGCATGGCAAGGACGGCCGGGGACTCGTGACTCGTCTGGAGGAGAAGATCCGCCGGCATCCCAGGATCACGGTGTTCACCGACGCGGAAGTGGTGGGCAAGTCCGGCAGCTTCGGCAACTACGAAGTCAACATCCGGGTGGGTCGGGAGCGGCCCGAGGCGACCGTCCGCGAGACGAACAGTCTCGAGACTCTCACGGTGGAGGCCGGGTCGATCGTCGTCGCCACGGGATTCGACTCTTATGCCCCGCAGGCGGGCGAATTCGGTTACGGGCTCGACGGTGTGCTCACCCTGCCCGACTTCAAGCGTCTGGTCGACTCAAGCGACGGCCCGCTCTCGTACCACGGCACGCCGGTGCGGACCATCGTCTACGTCTACTGCGTGGGTAGCCGGCAGCCCGAGGGAAACGAGTACTGCTCGCGCTACTGTTGCACGGCGGCCATCCACAACTCGCTGCAGGTGACGGCGAAGGCAGCCCCTGCCGGTGCGGCGCCTGGAGCAGCCGCACCGCGCATCAGCCAGTACCACCTCTACCGCGACATCCGCTCGTACGGCAAATACGAGATCCTCTACAACGAGTCGCGGGAGAAGGGCGGTCTCTACCTACGGTTCCCGGACGACGAGGCGCCTGTGGTGGCTCAGGCTTCCGTGGGCGCCAAGGCGGGCGGCGGGTCCGCGTCGGGTGCCGGCCACAGCCATCGCCTTACGGTCACCACGCGCGACCTGCTGACCGGCGGCGCCGAGCTCATCATCCCCGCCGACCTCGTGGTGCTGGTGACCGGCATGGTGCCGCGGGAGAACGACGACCTGGTCAAGACTCTCAAGCTGCCCGTGGGCAACGACGGCTTCTTCAACGAGATCCACCCCAAGCTGCGCCCCGTGGAGACGGTGGTCGACGGGGTGTTCATCTGCGGCGCCTGCCAGGGTCCCAAGAACTCGGCCGAGGCGGTGGCCTCAGGGCTGGCGGCGGTCACGCAGAGTGCCTCGATCCTCAAGCGAGGATATGCCGAGCTCGATCCGCTCATCGCCGTCGTTGACCCTGATGCTTGTGAGTGGTGTGGGCTCTGTCTCGAGGCTTGTCCCTATGAGGCGCCCCGCCGGGTGGAGGAGGGCGGTGAGGCAGTGGGCGACCCCCGCAAAGCAGTGGCCGTCATCGATCGAGCGGCCTGCAAGGGCTGCGGCGGCTGCGTCCCGGTCTGCCCAAAGAACGCCATCGACCTGCTGGGATACAGCGACGCTCAGATACGCGCCATGATCGACGGCCTGCTCCAAGAGGTGACGCCATGCCGGATGTGAGCCGGGCCGACGGCCACACTGCGGGATACGCCGACGGCCACGCCGTCGGCTACGCGGCCGGTCGCGCCCCAGAGCGTCACTCCGGCCGGGACGTGCGCGAGATCATCCGCGACGAGCTACTCATGCGCCGTCCCATCCTGGAAGCACTAGCGGATGGGCCTCTCACCATCCCCCAGATAGCCGAGGCCGTCGGCCGCCCGGCCCATGAGGTCCTCTGCTGGGTGATGGGGATGCGCAAGTACGGCCATCTGACCGAGATCAAAGAAGCCGACGACGAGGGTTTCTACCTCTATCAGGCTGTAGAGAGGGAGGAAGGATGAGTTCCGGCGTCAACGGAGCCACTCTGGTCAAGCCCGGCCTGGCGGGCCAAGTGGGGATCCATGAGGAATTCAACGCCTCCGCATGCATGAACTGCGGGGTCTGCACGGCCGTCTGCCCCATGGGCATAGAGGTGCTGCCGCGCAGGCTCTTCCGCTACGTGCTCCTGGGCATGGAGGAGCAGGTGCTCGAGCAGACCGAGAGCATCTACTCCTGCCTCCTCTGCAAGATGTGCGAGGTCAACTGCCCGGCTGGGGTGCATATCGCGGAGAACGTCAGGTCGCTACGCCATCACATCAACCGCACCGTGTTCGGCTTGTAGGGGGACGGCCATGTCACTACCGACCGGCGAAGTCATCGGCATCCTGGCGGACAACCTCCGCATCCGCGGGTCGGTGCTGCCCATCTCCAGGCGGAAGGTGACCCGGTGGGCGCGAGGCCTGGATCTGCCGCACGGAGGGGAAACCGTGCTCTACACGGGCATGATGTATCAGCTCACCCCCTACATCGAAGGGCTGGTCAAGGCTGAGAAGCGGCTGGGCGACTCCCCGCTCGCCAAGCTGACGTGGCTCGGCCGCAAGATCAACCGGGTGGTCAACATCAGCGCCTTCATGGCCCGTCCGTCGGCGAAGCTGAGAGCGGTCTACAACGAGGTGCCTGTCAACGTGGCTCTGCTCCTGAAGGCGGCAGGGGTGGAGTTCGGCTATCTCTACAAGGACGACCTGTATTCCGGCGCACTCGCCCACGACTTGGGCGTCGACGAGGTGGTGGCCGACCATGCCAGGAAGGTGTACAGAGTATTCCGGAAACGGGGAGTCCGCCGGATCATCACCATCGATCCGCACACCACCAACATGCTGCGGTCCGTCTATCCGAAGCTGATCCCGGGTTACGATATCGAGGTCAAGAGCTATCTTGAGATGTTGGCCGAAAGAGAGCTCGTGCCGCGGACGAGCCTGTCAGGGGAGGCCGTCATACACGATCCCTGTGTCTTCGCTCGCTACGAGGGCGTCGTCGAGGAGCCGCGCAGGCTGCTTGCAGCGATCGGCCTCACTGTGAGAGAGCCCGAGAGGTCCGGCGTCATGACCTGGTGCTGCGGCGGCCCGGTCGAGTCGCTCTATCCCGAGAAGGCCGAGGCCAACGCCCGCAGGCGGGTGGAGCAGCTGCAGGAGGCGGCCCCCTGGGCCGCAGAAGTGGTCACCATGTGCCCTATGTGCTTTGTGAACCTCACCGGCGCGGCGCCTGACGGCGTCACGTTCAACGATATCTCTCACTACCTGCGACGCGCGCACGTGTCCTGAGTCGTTTCTGACGGAGGAGGGAGAACGACACTCAACTCAGCCGCCGCTATTGCCTCTTACTTTCGCCACTGCCTGCATCGCGTGATCGGCCAGCCTCCGCATGGCCGCCGCCCTCTGATGGAGAGACTCGGCCATGAGCTCCAGCGCCTCGATTCCTTGCTCGGTGATGACGTACACTCGGCGGCTCGGACCCGCTTCGGGGGTTTGCCAGGACGAGCTCACGAGTCCCTGCTCTTCGAGAGACCGCAGCAGGCGGTACATGCTTCCCGGGTCGATGCAGACAAGGTCGGCGGCAAGAGCGTGGATCTGTTCGACCAGGTCGTACCCATGGGTGGTGGATTCGGCCAGGGAGGCCAGTATGGAAGTCTCGAGCACGGAACGCCGGTAACGGCCGCCCCCGGGGCCTCCGTCACCAGGGCCCTCGCACGAGGCCGGGCCGGCCCGCCTCCTACCTCTGCCCCGCACTCCACCTCGCTCAGGACTCATGTCTCTGTGCGACCTTTCTGCCACTCGTTGTGCCGAAGACGTAGTCGTCTATAGCCTCACGCAGGGCTGCCGCCGCGTGGTTGGAACAGTGCTGCTTGATCTCCGGCAGGCCGCCCAGTGCCACCATGATATCAACGTCGTCGAGTTCGTAGGCCTCATCGACGCTGAGGCCGGTCGCAAGCTCGCTCATCACGCTGCAGCACGCGATGGCCGTCGGGCAACCCAGGACCTTGTGTGTCACCTGCGCGAGCCGGCCGTCTTCTACCCGTATCCAGACCTTGAAGCAGTCGCCACACGCGGGGTCTCCCACCATGCCTATGCCGTCGGCATGCTCGATCTCGCCCACATTGCGTGGATGCAGAAAGTGCTCGAGCACTAATGGTCGCACACGTTCTCCCCGGTCACGAGCGCGTCATCCAAGAACTGACGAACGACGGTCTCCGGCTCTGCCATCGGCGCGCCGGTGACCACGCTCACGCCTTGTTCCGTGAACAGCTGCTGGGCCCGTGAGCCCATGCCGCCGGCGATGATGTGACTGGCCCCTCTATCGGCCAGCCAGGCCGGAAGCAGGCCGGGCTCGTGTTCAGGAGCGGGGATGATGGTCATGTTCAGCACTCGCTTTGAGTCCTTGTCGACGTCTATGAGGGTGAATTCCTGGCAGTGGCCGAAGTGGGGGCAGAGGAGCCCGTCGCTTGTCGGTACCGCGAAGCGCATGACGGAGGCGGCGTCTTCGAGTGCCGGCACATCCTGTGCAACCGGCACATCCTGTGCCGCCGCCCCGCCCTGTGCCGCCTCGACCGCGGTCTCACCGCCGGCGCTCGCGCCCATACTGGTCTCGTCCGTCTCAAGCGCGAGGATGGGCTCCACCGCCTTGGCGAACTCCTGCGCCGCGGGGCTCTTGGAGTAGTGGTAGATGTAGGGTTTCCCGGAGTCGCCGGCCTCGACGATCGCGGGATCGAGCGGCACGCTGGCCAGGAAGGGTACGCCGGCTTTCGCTGCCATGTCGGCGCCTCCCCCCTTGCTGAACACGTGGGTCACCTCTCCGCACTTGGGGCAGACGAACCCCGCCATGTTCTCGATCACGCCAAGGACCCGGAGGTCGAGGAGCTCGCAGAATTTGATGGAACGGCGCACGTTGGCGAGGGCCGTCTCCTGGGGCGTCGTGACGATGACGGCTCCGTCCATCTTCCCGATGGCCTGGCAGACCGCCAGCGGCTCATCACCCGTGCCCGGAGGGGAGTCGATGATCAGGTAGTCGAGGTCACCCCACTCGACCTCCCCCAGGAACTGCTCGATGGCGACGGCCTTCATGGGACCACGCCAGACCACAGCCCCGTCACGCTCTCCCAGCAGGAAGCCGATGGACATGACCTTGAGATTCTCGCCAACCGGGATCGGCAGCAAGGCCTCGCCCTCCATCGCCACTGGGGCGTCGTTCAGGCCCAGGAGCTGCGGAACAGTCGGGCCGTGCAGGTCGACGTCGAGCAGCCCGACCTGCCTGCCCTCGAGCGCCAGCGCCGTGGCCAGGTTGACCGACACCGTGCTCTTGCCCACCCCACCCTTGCCGGATAGGACGATGATCTTGTGTTTCACTTTGGCCATCCTGGCCTTCACCAAGGGCGCCCGCTCGTTGCCCTGATGTGCGCAATCCATGTCTACTCCTTCGGTCTCTCGAGTCTGTGTTTCAGGATCTTCCACATATCCCGTATCTGATCGGCGACGGGACTGCCGCCGTGTTCCACGATGCTCTTGCCCTCCACCTGAGCCTTCACGACCGCGGTATCGTAACTGAGTTCGCCCACCACGGGTAGGCCGCGGGCCGCGCAGACTTCGCGGATGCGCTCGGCCATGTCCGGGTTGAGGTCGGCCTTGTTGATGCAGACCGCCAGGGTCAGGCCGAAGCCCTGCACCAGTTCGGCGGCCCGCTCGAGGTCGTGGGCTCCCGAGACGGTCGGCTCGGTGACGGCAAGCACCAGGTCCGCCCCGGTCACCGACGCGATCACCGGGCAGCCGATGCCGGGGGGGCCGTCCACCAGGATCAGACCGGCGCCGGTCTCTCGCGCCAGCGAGGCCGCTCGCTCTCTCACCAGGGTCACGAGCTTGCCCGAGTTCTCTCCGCCGATGTTGAGCCGGGCGTGCACGAGGGGACCGTGACGCGTATCGGAGATGAACCACTCCCCACGTTCGGCGTCCAGCATCTCCACCGCACCTGAGGTGCAAACACGGGTGCAGAAGCCGCATCCCTCGCACGCGATCGGGTCGACGGCATAGACCGATCTGCCATGACCATCCACTGTGAGGCGGATGGCGTCGAAACGGCAGTGATCCGCGCAGTCGCCGCAGGCGCTGCACCGATCCGGGACGATGCGGGCCTCCTTGCCCGACATGAAGGCCTCGCGGTGTCTCAGCGCTGGGTCCAGCACCAGGTGCAGGTCTGCCGCGTCGACATCGCAATCGGCAAGTACCTTCGCGGTGGCGAGGGCCGCGAACGCGGCTACCACGCTCGTCTTGCCGGTGCCCCCCTTGCCGCTCAGAACCACCAACTGCCTGGGCGCGGGCTCCGAAGCGGCCGGTGCGTACTCCGAGGCGGCGCCTCCGGACTCCGAGGCGGCCGGCCTAGGTTCGTATCCTGGGCCGCTCATGTCGTGATCCTCTCCTGGGTCCGCGTCCTGAGGTCGGAGGCGAACGCCCGTAGCGTGGAGGCGAAGGACGCGTCGCCGGCGGCGAAGATCTCGCCCCGCGAACAGGCCTCGGCTATGAGCCGATCATCGGGGATCCTGAGGAGCACCGGCACGTTCTCAGCAGCGCAGTACTCATCCACACGCTTGTCTCCGATACCCACGCGGTTGATCACCACCCCGCACGGGATGGACATCTGGCGGGCCGTCTGCACCGCCAACACGAGATCGTGCAGTCCGAACGGAGTGGGTTCCGTGACAAGGACGGCGAAGTCCGCGCCGCGCAGGGCCTCCACCGCGGGACAGGCCACCCCCGGAGGCGCATCTATGATGACGGTATCGAGAGAGGGAGCCGCACTCAGGTCTTTGACGGACTGGATGACCGGCGTAGAACGGGCTTCGCCGATGTTCAATCGTCCCCAGCGGAAGTAGATGTCGCTGACCATTCCCGAGCCGACCATACCGATCTCGCGCTCGCTCTCCGAGATAGCCTCCTCGGGGCACACGTAGGCGCATACCCCGCAGGCATGGCATAGCTCAGGCAGGAGGAGGGGCGGCCCGGGTAGCGCGAGCAACGCGTGGAACTCGCAGGCCCGGGCGCAGAGGCTGCAGCCGGTGCAGGCATCCTGGTCCACGACAGGGACCGGCGTACCCACCGGCTCTGTGGCATCGAAAGCAGGCTTGAGGTATAGGTGACAGTTGGGCTCCTCCACGTCGCAGTCGAGGAGCCCGATAGATTCTTCGTGGGCAAGCGCCGTGGCCAGGTTGACCGACAGCGTCGTTTTGCCCGTGCCACCCTTACCGCTGGCAATGGCGATCTTCACGGGTGTCGTGGCTTCTACCAGTGGCCGTCGACGTCTGCCGCCGGCGCGAGGTCGAGCTTGCCTTCCTCGAACTGGCTCAGCACTTCATCGACCCGGCCGCCGGAGGTCAGGTAGACCTCTATGCCCCCGGCCTTCAGGGCCCGGAAGGCCTTCGGTCCGCAGTGGCCGCTGATGAGCACGGCCGCGCCGCTGTCGATCACGGACTGGGCCGCCTGGATGCCCGCGCCCTGGGCCGCGTTCCTGCCGGCCTGGTTGTCGATGGCCTGCACCGTGCGCTCGGGCAGATCGACGACAAGCAGATACCGGCCTCTCCCGAAGCGCTGATCTACAGCGCTCGACAGATCTGGTCCTGCCGCGGTGATGGCGATCTTCACTTGATGCTCCTCTCGTTGCCTATTACGTTACGTCGCACGATTCTCTCGATTGCCGCGACACCCGGCCTTCTTGCCCGATCCGCGTCCCAGACCGCGCCCGGCTCCCGGGCCTTGCCCGCGCCCCATGCCGCCGCCTCGCGGCCCTTGCCCGCAACCCGGTCTTTGGCGCACGCGACTCCGGCTTGGCAGCCTGTCCACGCCGGCATCGGGGCCCACTGGGCTCGAGGGGTCACCTCTCTTGCGGTCCAAGACGTAGGTTGCGACCGTGAAAAGCCCGGACAGTGCCTTTTCCACAAGGTCCAGCCGGGAGGTCTTGGCTGCGTCTGGCCGAGAATCCGCCTCTCTGGTCCTCGCGACCGCGCCAGTGGGGGGCGGGGAAGCCTGGGTCCAGATCTGCTGCGGATGTCCGGTTTCGACGCGGGTCCCGGAAGAGACGTCGGCGACTCTCTGGACGGTCTCCACCGGTTCGACAGAGATGATGGCGCCCGTGAGGCACACGTCGACGCATCGACCGCAAGACGTGCAAAGACTCTCGTCGATCACCGCCGCGTTGCCTCGCAGGGAGATGGCCCCGCGATTACACGCGTCGACGCAAATGCCGCAACCGGTGCAAAGATACTCGTCTACATAAACCATGTTCTCTCGCATCTATATGCAAATTGCATATATATATAAGCACCAGATGTCTCGCACGTCAAGAGGGAGGCGTCTCGCCGGGGGCGGCCGGTGCGTAGTAGGTCTTCTCACCGCTGCTGATCGTCCGGATCTGTCGCGCGGCCAGCAGAAGGTCCAGGTGTTTCACCACGTGCAGGGTGTGCAGGCCCAGGCCTGCTGCGATGTCGTGCGCGGAGCAGGGCCGTCTGGCGAGCAACGCCAGGATCTCAGCATCGGCTGCGGCGTCGGCTGCAGCATCGGCTGCATCCGCTCTGTCTGCGTCTGCCACAAAGCCGCCGATGATGTCCACCGGCCCCGAGAACGATCTTGCCAGAGCGGCCATCCGCTCTCGAGAGGAGGGGTGGGCGAAGTCCTCCACCGCCGGCCTGCTTGCCGTGTTGAGCTGGACACACGTGGGCGAGATGACACGCGCGGAAGCGGCGATCTTCTCGACCTCGGCAGCCGAGTCGGTGAGACCGGCCAGCAGCATGACCTCCAGCCAGGTCTCGCCCCGAAATCGGGCCGCGAAGGCGGCGAGGCCGTCGACCATCATGTCGAACTTGATGGTAGGATCGGGCCGGTTGACGCGCTCGAACATCTGCTCGTCGCCCGCGTCAAGCGACGGCAACACAAGATCGGCCGCGGCAAGCTCCCCCCGGACCTGCTCCGACCACAGCAAGGAGCCGTTGGTGATGACCGCGATGGGGACGTCGGTCAGCGCCTTCAGCGCCGTGATCAATCGGCCGATGCCGGAGTTGAGCGTGGGCTCTCCGGATCCCGCCAGACCGACGTAGTCGGGTCTCTTAGCGACCGCGAGCTTTCGTTCCAGCTCAGCCAAGACCGCATCGATCGACACGTATTCTCTGCGCTCGATGGTCTTGCAGGTAGTCCGGCCCAGCTGGCAGTAGACGCAGTCGTACGTGCACGTCTTGTAGGGGACCAGGTCGACTCCCAAGGACCGGCCCAGCCGGCGTGACGGGACCGGTCCGTATACGTAGCCGCCCGCGGGCCGATCCGGGTCCACTATCTCTCCCGAGCGAACGGCCACGCCAGGATGCCGCCCTCCATGACCCGCACATTCCGCCAGCCGTTGGCCTCGAGCACGAGTGCCGCTTCGTAGCCGCGCAGCGATATCTTGCAGAAGCACACGATCTCCGCGTCCTTGTCGGCCGGCAGCTCATGGAGTCGTTTGCGCAACGCACCCAGTGGTATCAACGTCTCGCCGATACCCAGACGCATCGCCTCGAACTCGTCCGGGCCCCGCACGTCGAGAAGGAACGGCGGTGTCGCCGACACGGCCCTCTCCTTGACCTCCATCGCCGAGATCCCCTTCAGGCGGCCCTTGAACTTGTTCTGCATGAGATGCGCGGTGCAGATGAGGTGGTCGATCGCCAGAGAGAAGGGGGGAGCGTAGGGGAGATCGGCATTCACCAGGTCGTCGACTGTAAGACCTCCCTGGATGGCCATGGCCCACTGCGCGATCTGCTTCGCCACGGCTCCCGGGCCCACGCATTGGGCGCCGAGGACGCGGCCCGTGGACCGTTCGGCCACGAGTTTCGTGACGAGGAGCTTACCCTCCATGAACCCCGGTTTGTCCGGGCTGGCGTTGATGACCGTGGCGATATCGTCGAACCCATTCTCGCGGGCGGTGCGCTCGGAGATGCCCGTGGTGCCCGCCGAGTAGTCGAATATCTTGCAGATGCCGGTGCTGATCGTGCCGGGGAAGGTGACGGTGTTCCCGAGGACCGCGTTCTCTCCGGCCACACGGCCTTCGAGGTTGGCCAGATCACCGTACGGTGCATGGACCTTCTTCCCGGTGATACGGTGCGTGACCTCGACGCAATCGCCCGCCGCGTAGATGTGAGGATCGGAAGTCTGCATGTACTCGTTGACCACGATGCCCCCGGTAGCCCCGATCTCCAAGCCGCTTTCGCGGGCGAGCTTGCTGTTGGGTTTCACGCCAACTGCCACCACCGCCAGTTCGCAGGGTAGTTCGGTGCCGTTTGTGAGCTTGACTCCGATGAGCCTGCCGTTCTCACCCAGGAACTCCGCCAATCCGTTCTCGGTGAAGACATTCACGGTCTTGGTGCGCAGATGGTTCTCGACAAGCTTGGCCAGCTCCCAGTCGAGGAACGTGAGCAGCTGCGGCAGCAGCTCGACCACCGAGAGTTCGATACCGGCGAGATGGAGGGCCTCGCACGTCTCGATGCCGATCAGACCTCCGCCGATCACCACGGCCTTCCCGATCTTCTTCTCGTCACGGACCGACCTCAGGAAGTCGGCATCGGCTATGGTCTGTAGCGTGGTGATCCCTTCGAGCTCACGTCCGGGGACCGACGGGATAGTGGGGATGGCCCCCGTCGCTATGACCAGAGAATCGTACGGCACTTCGTCGATCTCCTCGGTCCGCACATCCCGACAGAGGACCGTTCTTCTGGCACGATCTATCGACAGCGCTTCGGTCCCGGTCCGGGCCACGATGCTCTTGGCGTTGATGTAGTAGACCGGGTCGCGGACGACGCCTGTGGCACTGGATAGAAGCGCGTTGCGGTCGTCGAAGAACCCGCCCACGTAGTATGGATATCCGCAGGAGGCCATCGACAGTTCGGGGATCTTCTGGATGATCGTGACGTCGGCGTTCTCGTCGATGCGCCTGGCCTTGGCCGCGGCCTTGGGGCCGGCGGCGGAGCCGCCTATGACCACGATCCTCCTCTTGGCTGCCGCAGACATTCTCGACCTCCTCCGTGTCGCACGAATCCACGAGGACACAGCCGGTATTCCCAATTGCCCCAGACTGTACTACTATCTATATGCAAATACCAGTTAGAGACTCCGTGCACTTATGGAGGCACCGATGATCATAGAGGAGCTACGGACCGCCTTGCTTGCTTCGTATGCAGAGCAAAGCCTGGCCGACGTTCGTATCGGTCTGGGCTACACGGGCGTGATGCTCGAGAACGGCGACGTTGGCGTCGCCTACACCTTCCGGGAGAACGCTGCCGCGGGCTGCTCGGTGTTCATGGGGAAGCGGCCCCTGGCCGGCAGGACGACCACGGAGATCCTGGAGTACCTAGGTTCGAGCGAGGGGGTGGAGTCGACCGTGGGACTCGCCGTCGCCAACGCATTGGCCAACCAACTCGGGCCGGACCAGCACGAGGGGGACATACTGTCGGTGCTCTCGATCGGCTTCATGGACCGGGTCGGGATGGTGGGCTACTTCGGCCCCTTGGTGGCTCCCTTGGAGAAACGTGTTCGGGAGCTGGTCATCTTCGAGAAGAACGCCGCCCGCTCCGACCGGGTGCTGCCGGCCGAGGCGGCCTACGAGGAACTCCCGCGCTGCGACGTGGCCATCATCACCTCCACCGCGCTCATCCTGGGTGACATGGACCGGCTCCTGGAGGCCGCGGCGAAGTGCAGGGAGATAGCTCTCGTCGGCGCCTCCACCCCTCTGCTGCCGGAGGTCTTCGCGCCCCTGGGGGTCACGCTGCTCTCCGGCGTCATCGTCACCGACGGCGCGGGCATCCTGCAGATTGTGAGCGAAGGCGGCGGGATGGGCTTCTTCGATCAGCGGATCCGCAAAGTGAACGTCAGGCCTTGAGTGACTGACAGGCCGTGGGGCCTGGGGGTCGGGAGTGGTTCGGAGTAGCGGCGCCGCAGAAGGGGAGCGTTTCGAGAACCAGAAGAGGAGCGGGCCTGCGAAGGCCCGCTCCTCTTCTGGTTCGGAGCAGTAGGTGACGCTATGGGGTGAGCTTGCTCACTCCCTTGAGCGGGATGACGCCGTTGGGATCGAGCGCATCGAGGACCTTGTACCACCATAGGTGGTAGTTGGAGAGCTTGGGCCCGGTCCTCTCGTCGATGACGTCGAGAGGAGACATCGTGAGCGCGAAGTAGTTCTCATCGAGAGCCCTGCCGCCCTGCTCCTTCTCCCACGCGTCGACGCCTTTCCAGGCCTTGGGGTTCATGGGGCTGAAGGCGCAGAAGATCTCAGTCTTGCCGAGATGTCCGTGTTCCACGCCCCACCCGAAGAAGGCGCCGCCGTCATCCACGATGAGGCCCTG
>Ga0123332_1002257_pt1 | contig 18454 bp, 19 predicted proteins | sample BioC12SIPDNA_4_FD_89958 | JGI IMG/M metagenome (GOLD analysis project Ga0123332, IMG submission 89958) | Anaerobic biogas reactor microbial communites from Washington, USA - Biogas_R2_A C12 SIP DNA | ecosystem: Engineered > Bioreactor > Anaerobic > Unclassified | place: Washington, USA...
GCGAGCGCTTCGCGCGCGCCCTCGAGCTCGCGCCGGCCGAGCACCGCGCCTACACGCAGCACGAGGCCGCCTACGCCCTCATCGAGTGCGACGAGCTGGAGGGCGCCGAGTCGCTCCTGGCCGAGGTCGTGTCCGACCCCAGCTACCCTCACCGCGGCGAGGCGCTCGCCGACCTCGCCGACGTCCGGCTGCGGTACGGCGACTTCGAGGGCGCGCAGAACGCGGCCGAGCAGGCGCTCGAGCTGGGCGCCAGCGCGGCCGCCTGCCTCACGCTGGGGAACATCGCCTACGAGTACTACCGGCTCGACGAGGCCGTGAGCTGGTTCGAGCAGGCCGTCGGCACGAGCCAGCCGGGCGACCCCTACTGGGTTAGCGCCCACCAGATGCTCGCCGACGTCTACGCCCAGATGGGCGAGGACCAGGCCGCGCGGGTGCTGACGCACGCCAAGGCCGCCCTCGAGCACACCGAGCCGTCCTCCGAGTGGTACCTGCCGCTGACCCAGTTCGTGGAGGAGGCGCGGCAGGCCCTCGGCGGCCACGACCGCCTGCTGAACTGAGCGGTTAGCCTGCTCGCGTGGAGGGCCTCCTTCTCGCGGAGGCGCTGGCGCGCCTCGCCGAGCGGCTGCCGGCCGAGCGCCTGGCGTGGTCGTTCCCCGACGAGCGCACCGCCGTGCTGCCCCTCAGGGACGGGCCGGCGCTGTGGCTGCACGCCGGCGGGGCCGAGCCCCGTCTCGAGCTCGCGCCCGGAACGCCGCCGCGGGCGGCGCCCAGGACGCCCTTCCAGCGACAGCTGGCGGCGCGTGCCGCCGGCGACCTCGTGGCCGTCGAGCAGCGCGCCCTCGACCGCGTCGCCATGCTGCGCTTCGCGGCCTCGCGCGGCTTCGTGCCCGAGCCGCCCGTGACGCTGGTCGTGGAACTGGCCGGGAGGCACGCGAACCTCGTCCTCGTGGGGGTGGACGGGCGCGTGCTCGGCGTGATGCGGCCCGTCACGGCCGACAGGAACCGCTACCGGGAGCTGCGCCCCGGGGTCGCGTACGTCCCGCCGCCCCCCTACGACAAGCTCGACCCGCGCGCGGCGGGCCCGGAGGAGCTGGCCGCGCGCCTCGCGGGCCGCGAGCTGCGCGAGGTCAGGCACGTGGTCGACGGCGTGGGCCCGCGCCTGCAGGCCGCCCTCGAGAGGCGGCTGGCGGACGCGGCGGGGGCCGCGCCGCGGGACCGACTGGAGGGCGAGCTGCTGGCCGCTGCCGTCGCCGCGGTCAGGGAGATGACCGCGGCGCCCGCGGCGTTCCTCGCTGCCCACGCCGGCGAGCGACGCGCGGACGCGCCCGCCGGCGAGGCGGGCGACGCGCCGCTGCGCCGCCGGGCGGCGGAGCTCGTGGCCCGGCGGCTGGCCCTCGCCGAGAGGCGCCTGGCCGACGCCGAGCGCGCCGTCGCGGAGGCCGAGGTCGCGGCGCGGCTGAGGGCCGAGGCCGACCTGCTGCTGGCGGCGGGCGGGGACTGGCGCCTCGAGGGCTCCCGGGCGACCTTGGCGGGCTACGACGGAGCGCCCGTCGTCCTCGAGGTCGACCCGCGGCACGACGCGGCCGGCAACGCCCGGCTGCGTTACGACCGCGCCAGGCGGCGCGAGGCGCGTGCCTCTCGGGCGCGCGAACGGCTCCCCGAGCTGGCAGCGGACGTCGCCAGGTGGCGGGCGGAGGCGGGGTCGCTCGACGCGGCGGACGCCGCGCGCCTGCGGAGCCTGGTCGATGAGCTGGCGGCCGGCGAGGGGTCGAGCGCTCGCGCCGGGCGCCGCGGTGGCGCCACCGTCGGGGTGCGCTTCACCGACCCGCACGGCTTCGAGGTCGTCGTGGGCAGGAGCGCCCGCGAGAACGACGCCGTGACCTTCGGGGTAGCGCGCTCGCGCGACCTGTGGCTGCACGCCCAGGGCTACCGGGGCGCGCACGTCGTCGTGCGCTCGGGCGGGCGGCAGGTGCCGTTCGATACCGTGCTGTTCGCAGCCAGGCTCGCGGCCGGGTTCTCGGAGGCGCGCGGCTCCTCGAACGTGCCGGTCGACTACACCGAGCGCAGGCACGTGTGGCGCGTCAAGGGCGGGGCGCCGGGCGCCGTGAACTACACGCAGCAGAAGACCGTCTACGTCGAGCCGGCCAGGGACGAGGACGCGGCCGCGGGAGCGGCCGGTTAGGCCGCCGGCCGGCTGCCGCGCGGCCGGCCGCCCCCGGGTCGGTACCGGCGTCGGTTCTTACCGCGCGCCCGCCGGCCGGACGCTCGCCGCCTCAGGCCCTGCCCGCGGAACCGAACAGGCGCATGCGCTCCTCGACGACGGCCTGCATCGCCTCGCGCGCCGGCCCGAGGATCTGCCTGGGGTCGAAGAGGCCCGCGTCGCGCCCGAGTGTCTCCCGCACGCTCGTCGTGAACGCGAGCCTGAGGTCGGTGTCGGTGTTGACCTTGGCGATGCCGTTCCTCACGGCGCGCGTGACGTCCTCGGGGTGGATGCCGACGGCGCCCTCGATCGACCCGCCGGCGGCGCGGAAGCGCGTGACCAGCTCGGCCGGCACGCCCGACGCCCCGTGCAGCACGAGGGGCTGCGGCACGAGCGCGGCGATGGCCTCGAGCCGGGCGTGGTCGATGAACGGCCGCCCCTTGCCCTTGTACGCGCCGTGCGAGGTGCCGATCGCGACGGCGAGGTAGTCGGCGCCGCTGCGCTCGACGAACCGGGCCGCGTCCTCGGGCTTCGTGAGGGCGGCCTCCTCGGCGCTGACGTCCACGTGCTCCTCGATGCCCGCCAGGCGGCCGATCTCGGCCTCGACGGTCACGCCCACGGCGTGAGCCGCCTCGACGACCCTGGCGGTCTCGCGGACGTTCGTCTCCTCGTCCGCGTGGGACATGTCGATCATCACCGACGTGAAGCCCCAGCGCAGGGCTCGCACGCACATCGCGTACGAGGAGCCGTGATCGAGGTGCATGGCCACGGGCACCGTGGCCCGGTCCGCGAGGTGCTTGACGACCGCCACGAGGGCGTCGCCGCCGAACCTCAGGGCGCCCTCGGAGAGCGAGACGATCACGGGGCTGCGCGTGGCCTCGGCCGCCCAGACGATCGCCTGCGTCACCTCCATGTCGTTGGTGTTGAAAGCTCCCACCGCGTAGCCGCCGGCCCTGGCGGGGCCGAGCACGTCGAGTCCTGAGACGAGTGGCATCCCGGCAGTCTAGCCGTTGGGCAGGGGCGGCGCCGCCCTCCCGCTGAGGAAGCCGCCCAGCCCGCCGGCGAGCAGCGCGAGCAGCACCGTGGCCGGCGCCGCCGGGTCGACGAACACGAGCGCGACGAGCAGCAGGGCGGAGGACAGGACCCGCATCGCCGTGCGGCTGCCGGCGGCGCGCCGCCCGGGGCGGAACGCGATCACGTGAGCGGCGAAGAACGTGACGCCGACGACGACCCACAGCACCCACACAGGCAGGCTAGCCAGCAGGCCCATCCAGCACCTCCCACAGCGCGGCCAGTCCGAGCAGGGCGGCCGCTCCGGCCGCAGCGACGGCCTCCCGCAGGCGCCAGGCCCCCTTGTCCCGCTCCCCGACCGAGTTGCTGACGCCCCTCACCTCGACGAACGGTACCCCGAGAGCGGCGGCGGCCCGCGCGGCGCCGGCGCCCTCCATCGACTCGACGGCCGTGCCGAAGCGCCGCGCGACGTAGGCGGCGGCCGCCACGTCGGCGGTGACCGCGTCCGAGGTCGCGAACGGCAGCGCGGGGGTGCCGGCGGCCGCGGCGACGCGCGTCAGCAGCGGGCCCGCGAGGTCGATGCGGTTCGCGGTGGCGTCGCCGTGCACGGCCAGGGCCTCGAGGCCCTGCCAGTCGGGGTGCCGTCCGAGGCCGAGGTCGAGGTCGAGCTCGCTCGTCGCCGCTGCCGCGGTGCCGAGGGCGAGGCCGGCGCCCGGGTAGGCGCCGCCGACGCCGACCTGGAGGACGGCCTTGACCCCGCCCCCCGCGGCCACGACCAGCGCGGCGACGGCCGCGGCCGCGTTCGCCTTGCCGAGGCCGCTGGCGGCGAGCAGCACGGGCACGCCGCGCAGCGTGCCCGCCCGGGTCGGCGGCCACGCCGGCGCCCAGGCGGGCTCCTCCACCGGCGCGAGCTCGCGCAGCAAGGGGTCGGCCTCGAGGGGGGTGGCGGTCAGCACCGCCAGCGTGCCGCGCGTCAGGTCAGGCCTCTACGGGCAGGTCGAGGAGCGCGTGGACGAACGCCGCGGCGTCGTACGGCTGCAGGTCGTCCTCGCGCTCGCCGACGCCGATGAACTTGATCGGCAGCCTGAGCTCGCGCGTGATGGGGAGGAGGATGCCGCCCTTCGCGGTGCCGTCTAGCTTCGTGACGATCACGCCGGTGAGGCCCACGGCCTCGTGGAAGCGCCTGGCCTGCTCGAGGCCGTTCTGGCCGGTGACGGCGTCGAGCACGAGCCACACCTCGCGCGGCTCCCCGGGGTCGGCGCGGTCGATGACGCGCTTGACCTTCTTGAGCTCCTCCATGAGGTTGTGCTTCGTGTGCAGGCGCCCAGCCGTGTCGACGATGAGCAGGTCCTTGCCGTGGGACTTGCGCCGCTGCGCGCCGTCGAAGGCCACGGCAGCGGGGTCGCCGCCGTCGGGGCCGGTGACGGTCGGGATGCCGAGGCGCTCGCCCCACACCGCCAGCTGCGCGCTGCCGGCGGCGCGGAACGTGTCGCCGGCAGCGAACACGACCGAGCGGCCGTGCCGCTGGTAGTAGGCGCCGAGCTTCGCGATCGTGGTCGTCTTGCCGACGCCGTTGACGCCCACGACCATGATCACGTGGCCGGCGGGCTCGACGACCTTGCGCGTGACGTCGAGCTGGAAGCCGACGCGCCTGAGCTTCTGACGCATCGAGTCGGGCTCGAGCTGGTCGAGGAGCGCCTTCTCGAGCGCCTCGCCGAACGTCATGCCGCGCTCGCGCTCCCGCTTGGCGCCCGCCACGACCTCGGCCGCGAGCTTGGCGCCCACGTCGGCGGCGATGAGCGCGAACTCGAGCTCGTCCCAGTCCATCTCCCAGTTCGCCGGCCGCGTCCGCTGAGCCGGGGCGCCGGGACGCTCGGCCTTGCCGGCGGCGGGCTCGGCGCCGACGCTCTCGGCGAGCGCGCTGCGCGTGCGCGACAGCCCCTGTCGCAAGCGGTCGAACCAGCTCATCCGTGCCCCTTGGCCTTGGCGACCGGCTTGCCGCGCTTGGCCGCTTCCTCCTGCCGCCTGGCCTCCTCGAGCGCCTTCTGGGGGTCGTCGTCGGGCAGGCCGGCGTCGATGAACGTCAGGGCCCTGCCGATGCGCGCGAGCGCGCGGCGCTTGCCGAGGATCACGATGAGGTCGACGACGCCGGGCGCGGAGGTCGTGCCGGTCAGCGCGGCGCGCAGCGGCATCATGACCTTGCCCATCGGCACCGCCTGGTCCTGCACGTACTCGCGCAGCATGTCGTCGACGCCGTCGTAGTCGAAGAACTCGAGCATCGAGAGCTCGCGCTCCACGGCCTGGAGGTGCGTCTGGCCGGCCGCGAGCTGCTTGCGCGCGCCCTCGTCGTAGGGGAACTCCTCGGTGAAGAAGTAGCCGGCCTGGTCGGCGAGCTCCACGAGGGTCTCGGCTCTGGGCCGCAGGACGTCCACCACGTCGAGGACGTAGTCGGGGTCGTCGCCGAGCTCGAAGCCGCGCTCGACGAACAGCGGCTTGACGCGGGCGGCGACGTCCTCGAGGGGGAGCAGCTCGCGGAGGTACTTGGCGTTGAAGAACTTGAGCTTCTTGAGGTCGAAGATCGGCTCGCCGGTCGAGATCCTGTCGAGGTCGAACGCGGCGATCATCTCGTCTACGGAGAAGAACTCGCGGCCGTCCGGCATGCTCCAGCCCAGCGTCGCGAGGTAGTTGAGCAGGGCCTCGGGCAGGATGCCTTGGCGCCGGTACGAGTCGACGGAGGTGTCCGACTTGCGCTTCGACAGCTTCGTGCGGTCGGGGTTGCGCAGGAGCGGGACGTGGACGAACTCGGGGAGGTGCCAGCCGAGGGCGCGGTAGAGGAGCACGTGGATCGGGGTGCTGGTGATCCACTCCTCGGCCCTGATCACGTGCGTGACGCCCATCAGGTGGTCGTCGACGACGACGGCCAGATGGTAGGTGGGGTACCCGTCCGACTTCAGCAGCACCGGGTCCCTGATCTCCTCGTTCGCGAACGCGATCTGGCCGCGCAGCCTGTCGGTGAACGTCGTGGTGCCGTCGTCGGGCGTCACGAGCCTGACGACGTGCGGCTCGCCGGCCGCGGCGCGGCGCTCCTGCTCCTCGCGCGGCACCGTCCGCCCGCGGCCGTCGTAGCCGAGCGGGCGCCCCAGGCGCCGCTGCTCGGCGCGCATGGCGTCGAGCTCCTCGGCGGTCTCGAAGGCGCGGTAGGCGTGACCCTCGGCGATCAGCCGCTCGACGTGCGCGCGGTAGACGTCGAGGCGCTCGCTCTGGCGGTACGGGCCGTTGGGGCCGCCCTTGACCGGGCTCTCGTCCGGCTCCAGGCCGAGCCAGGTGAACATCTCGAGGATGCGCTGCTCCGAGAGCTCCTGGTACCGCTGCCTGTCGGTGTCCTCCAGACGGAAGATGAACCGCCCTCCGTGCTTGCGCGCCAGCGCGTAGTTGAAAAGGCCCACGTAGACCGTCCCGACGTGTGGGTCGCCGGTCGGGGACGGCGCGATCCGAGTCACGACCTCCACAGGCGTCGCCTCCCTCTAACCTCGCGATGATAGCCCAGTCGGGGCGGTTCTCCCTGTCTGCCCCGCGGCCCTCGGGACGCTGCTCAGCGGCTCAGCAGGACGGACAGGAGCGTCACGGCGGACACGACCCACAGGTAGGGCGAGAAGGCGCGGAACCGGCCGCGCCGCAGCACCGCGAAGACCGACAGCAGGGCCAGGTAGCCGACGACGAACGACGCCGCCGTCATGGCCAGTAGCGGCGCGGCCTCGACCTGGGCGGCGCGCACCTCGCGCAGGCCCAGCACGGCTACGCCCAGGGACACGACCAGGTAGAGCAGGAACGAGACGCGGGGTGCCAGCTCCTTGTCGGCGCCCCGCGCGAGGAGGGCGGCGATCGTGGAGCCGGAGCGCGAGACCCCCGGGACCACGGCCAGGCCCTGCACGACGCCGGCGACGACCGCGTCGACGAACGTGAGGTCGGCGGGCTCGCGCTTGGGGCCGGATCGCGGCGCGACCCACAGGATCACGCCGGTGACGGCGAGCGCGACGGCGACGGGCAGCGGGGCGTTGAGGGCTTCGAAGACCCCGCGCAGCGCCAGGCCGATCGCCACGGTCGGCGCCGAGCCGGCGAGCACGAGCAGCGCCAGCCGCCAGCCGGGTCGCCGGCGCGCCTCGGCCGACACGAGTCCGGACACGAAGCCGCCCAGTGCCGCGGCGACGTCGCGCCGGAGGTGGACCACCACCGCCAGGAGCGTGCCGGTGTTCGTGGCGATGTCGACCCACAGGGGCAGGTGCTCGCCCCAGCCGAGGAAGTAGTTGACGAGGACGAGGTGGCCCGAGCTCGAGACCGGCAGGAACTCGGTGAGCCCCTGGACGGCCCCGAGCACGATGGCTTGAAGGACGGTCACAGGGGCTCTGGCTCAGCTTGCCTAGGTCTCAGCGCTTGCTGTACTGCGGGGCGCGGCGGGCCTTCTTGAGGCCGTACTTCTTGCGCTCGACGATGCGAGCGTCGCGCCTGAGGTGGCCGGCCTGCTTGAGAGCGGTCCTCAGGTTCGGGTCGACCTTGAGGAGGGCGCGGGCCACGCCGAGCTTGATCGCGTCGGCCTGGCCGCTGGGGCCGCCGCCCTTGACGGTGATGACCGCGTCGAAGCGGCCCGCCGTGTTGGTGGCCTTCAGGGGCTCGAGGGCCTCGACGCCCGCGAGCATGCCGCGGAAGTAGTCCTGGAACTCGCGTCCGTTGACGGTGATGCGGCCGCTGCCGGGGCGCAGGAACACGCGCGCGATGGCCTCCTTGCGGCGACCGGTGCCGTAGTACTGATCCATCAGATGAGCTCCAGCTTCTTGGGCTGCTGCGCCTCGTGCGGGTGGGCGTCGCCGGCGTAGACCTTCAGGCGCCGGATCAGGCGCCGGCCCATGCGGGTCTTGGGAAGCATGCCCCACACGGCGTGCTCGATGACGCGTTCCGGGTGCTTGGCGAGGGCCTCGCGGGCGGTCGTCCTCTTGAGGCCGCCCTGGTAACCCGAGTAGCGGGTGTAGACCTTGGAGTCCAGCTTGTCGCCGGTGAACTCGACCTTGCTCGCGTTGACGACGACGACGAAGTCGCCGCCGGGCTGGTGCGGCGAGTAGGTGGGCTTGTGCTTGCCCTTCAAGATCGAGGCGATCTGGGTCGCGAGACGGCCCACACGCATCCCGGCCGCGTCCACCAGGACCCAGTCGTTCGTGGGCTCGTTCGAGAAGTACGTCTTCACGCTGGTCACGTCCTCTTGGCTCCGCCTTCGTGTTCGATCGGGGCACTGCGGCGAAGAAGCCAAACGCGAGTGTAGCACGCCCCTGTCCGCCTCGCCAAGTGCGTGTAGCCGTTCAGGTCTTGTGAGACGAATGCGGGGTTGCCAGGTCTCGAAGGTAGTCGGCCGGGGCGCGGTAGTTCAAGGCGGCGTGGGGGCGGTGGTGGTTGTAGTGGTGGAGGTAGGCGTCAAGCTCGCTCTTGACCTCGTCGGGGTCGAGGCTGAGCACGCGGCGGTAGGGTTCGTCGCGGAAGGTGCGCTGCATGCGCTCGACGAACGCGTTCTGCCTGGGCTCGTGGGCGCGGTTCTCGTAGAGGGTGATGCCGTGCTCGTGGCAGGCTAGCTCGAACTCGGCGCGGTACTCGCTGTCCTGATCGACCTGGATGGCTCTCACCTCGAAGGGCGCCTGTCTCAGGAGCCGCTCGAGGAAGGCCGTGGCGTCGCTGGCGCGCGCCCTCCTGCCCAGGCTGGCGAAGGCGCAAAAGGGTGACGCGATCCACGGCGCTGAAGTGCCGCCAGGCGTCACCAGCCCCGAAGCGCTCGAGGCTGTCCCAGTTCAGGTGCAGGGTGTCGACCTGCACCACCTCGCCCGGGAGGGTGGGCTGCAGGTGGGGTGTGCGCCTGGCGAACGGCCGATCGCGCTTGCGCCCGAGGCTCTTGCGGCGGGCGCGATAACGGTGGATCACGCCCCGCTCGAAGAGCTCGCCGAGGCACCTGCCTATGGTGCTGGCGCTGGCGCTGACGCCGCGCCCTCGCAGGATGGCGGCCAACGCCTCCTTGCCGGTGGTTGCGCCTCGCCTGAGCTCCTCGACGAGCGGCGCGACCATGCGCCTCACCGGCGCCGCCCTGCGGCTCTTGGGCCGCCTGGGCGTGGGCTCGAGCGCCTCGACGCTGCCCGCGGCCAGCCTGGCAGCCCAGCGGTAGTACGTGGCGCGCGCCAGGCCCACGCGCAGGCAGGCGAGCGTGACGCTGTCGCCGTGCAGCGTGAGGTGACTCACCGCCCGCAGCAGCGCCAGGCGGCGCCTGGCCTCGTGGCTTGGCCTGGCGGGTGAGCGCCTCACCGCCACCCTCACCCGGTGCTCCACCTGCGATACTCGCATAGGGGGTTCCCCTTCCCTCGAAGAAGTCTGGAACCCCCAAGTACTGCTCCTCTAACGACTCACAAGAATCAGAACGCAAACAGTGCGGCGGTGACGTGACCGGCCCCGGCTTCACGCTGCCCGCCGCAGGCCCTTCGGCAGCAGCGAGCGCGCCTCGCCGCCGCGGCACGACGCCCACCCGAGGGCGAGGCCCGCATGGGTCACGAGCGCCAGGCCCGTGACGCCCCCGCAGGCGAAGGCGCCGCCGGACAGGTAGGCGTGGAGCTCGGCGGAGCCGGCCGCGACCTCGAGCCTGGGCCCCGTCCACCCGGCGCGAGCGAGGCCCGCCGCCATCGCCAGCGCGTGGGACGGCGTCACCGTCGGGCGGCCGCCGGCGGCCACGACGTCGGCCAGGTGGAGCCCCGCGCGCAGGACGTGCACGCCCGGCAGCGGACGGAACGAGGGCGGCAGCAGCAGGAGCCGGGAGCCGAACCGGGCCAGGCGGTCGCCGGTCGTGGCCTCGCGCCACGCGGGGGAGAGGTGGTCGGCGGCGAACGCCTCCCAGGCCGTGCGCGCCCGGGCATCGACGGCGCCGACCGCGTCACCGGCCGCGCCGCGGGCGCGGACGGCGCTGGCGGAGCCTCGGCCGGGGCGGCGCGTCCCGCCCCGGCCGGCCCGGCGGTCCGCCGCGCCTTCGTCCCGGCGCAGCCGCGCGACGAAGTGGCCGTCCCCCGGCGCTCGGTGCGGCCACAACCGCGCCGCTCCGGGCAGGCCGAACCGGGCCGCGTCCTCGGCGCCTGGCAGGTCGAGCGGCTCCACGCTGAGGTCGGGCCGGCGCGCCAGCAGCCACAGCACGACCTCCTCGTCCTCGCGGGGGTCGAACGTGCACGTGCTGTAGACGAGGCGGCCCCCTGGCCGCACGAGGTCGGCGGCCGCGGCGATGAGGCGGCGCTGGAGCTCGGCGTTACGCGCGACGCCGGCCTCGGACCAGGCCTCGCGCGCCGCGGCCGAGCGCCGGAACATGCCCTCGCCCGAGCACGGCGCGTCGAGCAGCACGGCGTCGGCCGCGCTCCCCAGCGCGGCGGCCAGCCTCTCGGGCCGGGCGCTGGTGACGGCGGCGCCGGTGACGCCGAGGCGCTCGACGTTGCCGAGCAGCGTCCGCGCGCGCCGCTCGTCGACGTCGTTCGCGACGACCAGCGCGGCGTCGCCGGCGAGGCCGGCGAGGTGCGTCGCCTTGCCGCCCGGCGCCGCGGCGAGGTCGACGACCAGCTCGCCAGGGCGCGGCGCCAGCGCCTCTCCCGGGGCCATCGCCGCGGGGTCCTGCTGGTAGTAGGCGCCGGCGTCGTTGAGCGGGTGCGCGGCGACCGCTGCGCTCGCCGCCGCGACGCTGCGGCCGGCGGGACACCACGGCACCGGCGCGGCGGGCCACCGCAGCAGCGCCGCCAGGTCGGCGAGCTCGCCGCGGAGCGGGTTCAGCCTCACGGCAGGGTCGCGCGGCGTCTCGAGAGCGTCGAGCAACTCCTCGGCCTCGGGGCCGAGGAGCCCCCGCACGCGGGTGCGGAAGGCCGGCGGCAGCGGGGCCGCGCTCACCCTCAGGAGGGCTCGGGTCGCGGCGGGCCTGCGACGGCCGGGCCGCTCTCCAACGCCTCGCCGGGCTCCTCGGCCACCGGCCGCGCCGCCGCGCCGCCGGAGACGTCCTCGTCGAGCTGCTTGATCTCCTCGATGAACCTGTCGACGGAGTCGAAGTCGCGGTAGACGCTGAGGTAGCGGATGTACGCGACCTCGTCGAGCGACTTGAGGAACTGCAGCACCCTGCGCCCGATCGACTCGGAGCTGACCTCGGGCCCGTGGACCTCGTCCTCGAAACCGTAGGCGAACTCGCGCAGGACCTTGTCGGAGACCGGCCGCTTGTTCGTCGCGATGCGCAGCTTCTCGAGGAGCTTGTCGGCGTTGAACGCCTCGTGCCTGCCGGAGCGCTTGCGGACCATCAGCGCCTCGAACTGCGCGCGCTCGTAGGTCGTGAAGCGGCGCAGGCAGTTCAGGCACTCGCGGCGGCGACGGATGGCGGCGCCCTCGTCGGACGGGCGCGAGTTGACGACCTTGGTGTCCTCGGCCGAGCAGTACGGGCAGCGCATCAGCGCTTCTTGAAGAGGTCCTCGCCGTCGCGGGCGGGCGGGCGCTCGGGGAGGCCGGGGTCGTAGGCGTCGCCGCCGTCGAGGCGGCTGAGGTCGCCGTACAGGTCGACGGCGGGCGCCAGGCCGGCGGCGTAGGCCTCGTCTGGCGGGGTCAGGGCCTCGTCGACCATGTGGCGGAGCGCCGGCGTCCGTCCCACCAGCCCGAGCTCGTGCGTCCAGAGCAGGTCGAAGGCCTCGTAGTCGTCGAGGTCGTCGTGGTGGTCGCCGTCGGGCGCGTCCGCGGCCAGGTCCTCGCCCCCCGCGACGGCGTCGGCCGCAGCGCCGTCGTCGTCCGCGTACTCGCCGTCGTCGTGGTCGGCGTCGTCGTACTCCTCGTCCTCGTCGACGGCGAACTCCCAGGCGTAGTCGTACTCGTCGTCCTGCCTGACGTTGACGTCGAGGGCGGCCCTGACCTCGGGCAGCAACGCCTCGGCGAGCCGCGGCGGCTCGGGCAGCTCGACGTCGACGACCTGGCCGGACACCCCCGCCGACTCGGGCGAACCGAAGTAGCGCACGGCGCGCACCAGCGCCTGGTCGTGGAGCGGGTCGGAGCTGGGGCGGGAGGGGATCACGAGGTTCGCGCGCGGGAAGGCGAACCGCTCCTTGAACCCGGTGACCATCCTCACCAGCGCGCCCTGGGCGGCGTGCATCTGCACCGCGCCGGCCGCGGGCGGGGCGACGATCACGACCCAGCCGACGCTGAGGAGCCGCGCCGCGGTCTTGAGCACGAGGAAGGAGCTGCGGACGTTCTCGATCATGACCTCGAGGAACTCGGCCTCGGCCATGTTCTCGAACGGCGTCGTGTTGACGTGCTCGGCCACGTGCACCACGCCCCCGAGGGCGCCGAAGATCTCGAGGACCTTCTGGTACGTGGTGAGCACGTCCATCTGGGTGGTCATGTCCGCCTGGATGGGGATGGCCTGGCCGCCCAGCTCCTCGACCTCGGCGGCCGTCTTCGAGGCCAGGTCGACGTCGCGGTCGGCGCAGACGACGTGGTAGCCGGCCCGCCCGTAGGCGAGCGACACGGCACGTCCGAACCCCTGGCCCACGTTGGTGACCAGGACCACCCTGGCTCTCTCCATTCGGCTAGGATACGACTTCCCCCTGGTAGCAGCCTGTCGCCGCCCGACGTGTGAGCCATCGCGCTACGCCGGGGCGCGGACCGGGGGAACCTGGGGGCGCGGCCGGCGCCCCGCGGGCCACGGCCAGGGAGGGAGCATGCTGAGAAGGACCCCGAGGAAGCAGGAGGAGCCCGTCAAGCGCGAGCCCTTCACCTACATCCACCGCGGCACGACCGTGGAGGGCAGGGTGGAGGCCGTCGGTCGGGTGCGCGTGCACGGCGTCGTCAAGGGCGACGTCGAGGTCGACGGGGTCGTCGAGGTAGCTCCGGCGGGCGTCATCGTCGGCGCGCTGGTCAGGGCGGAGGAGCTGAGGATCCTCGGCAAGGTGCGTGCCGACGTCGTCGTCAGCGGCAAGGTCGAGATCTGGAACGGCGGCGAGCTGGTCGGCGACGTCAGGGCCGCGGCGCTCGACATCGAGGAGGGCGCCAGGTTCACCGGGCGCAGCGAGATGGTCGGCGCTGGCGCCGAGGACGGGTCCGAGGCCGCCGACGAGCCTCGGGACGGCGCCGGCGAGCGGCTGCTGGCCGGCGAGGACGCGGCGCCCGGTGCCGTGGCGGTCAACCCCTCGGGCTTGAGCGCCCCCGACTGACTGCTAGACTGGCGCGTGCCTGCGCTGACGTTCACGACCACGCCGGCAGGGAGGCGACATGGCGCTTGAGCGCCTCTTCAGGCGGAACCGTCCCACGCGCAAGGAGGACGACAACAGCCCCGCCGGCCTGTGGCTGAAGTGCGACGCGTGCAACGCGCAGATCTACCGCAAGGACCTCATCGCCAACCTGCACGTCTGTCCCGAGTGCGGCCATCACTACAGCATGCCGGTGGACGCCCGCCTCGAGATGCTCGCCGACCCAGGCACGTTCGAGCGCTGGTCGGGCTGGATCAGGCCCGTCGACCCGCTCGAGTTCACCGACACCCAGGACTACGTCGACCGCCTCGAGAAGGCCGAGCAGCGCCAGGGACGCCCGGACGCGATCGTCACGGGCGCCTGCGAGCTGGAAGGGGTGGCGGTCGCGCTCGTCGTCATGGACTTCTTCTTCCTCGGCGGCTCGATGGGCTCGGTCGTGGGCGAGGAGATCGCTCGTGCCGCGGAGCGCGCCGCCGACGAGGGCCTGCCGCTGGTGGCGGTCACGGCGTCGGGCGGCGCCCGCATGCAGGAGGGCGCCCTGTCGCTCATGCAGATGGCCAAGACCACGGTCGCCCTCGAGCGGCTCGCCGCCGAGCGGCTGCCGTACCTGGCCGTGCTCAGCCATCCCACGACCGGCGGCGTCACGGCCAGCTTCGCGACGCTGGGGGACGTGATCTTCGCCGAGCCGGGCGCGCTGATCTCGTTCGCGGGCCCGCGCGTGATCCAGCAGACGATAAAGCAGGACCTGCCCGAGGGCTTCCAGCGCGCCGAGTTCCTGCTGCAGAAGGGCATGGTCGACGACGTCGTGCCGCGCAAGGAGCTCAAGGCGCGGCTCGTCGCCGTGCTGAGGGCGCTGTCGGGGGCCAAGGAGCGCGCCCCGCGGGAGAAGCTGCATGCCGCTGCCCTTTGAGAAGCCGATCGAGGACCTGGAGGCCAAGATCCAGGACATGCGTCGGTACGCCGACGAGCAGGGCGTCGACCTCTCCGAGGAGGTCGCCCTCCTCGAGTCGCGGCTCGAGCGCCTCAAGCGCGACACGTTCGAGAACCTCACGCGCTGGCAGCGCGTGCAGGTGGCGCGCGCGCCCGGCCGCCCCACGGCCCTCGACTACCTGACGCAGGCGTTCGCGGGCTTCCAGGAGCTCCACGGCGACCGCACGCTCGGCGACGACCCGGCGATGGTCGCCGGTCTGGCCGAGCTCGACGGCCGCCAGGTGGTGGTCGTCGGCCAGCAGAAGGGTCGCGACACCAAGGAGAACATCACGCGAAACTTCGGCATGAGCCACCCCAGCGGCTACCGCAAGGCCATGCGCATGTTCGACCTGGCGGACAAGTTCCGCCTGCCCGTCGTGTGCCTCATCGACACGCCCGGCGCCTACCCGGGCCTCGCCGCCGAGGAGCAGGGCCAGGCCTGGGTCATCGCGGCCTGCATCCAGCGTATGAGCCGGCTCGAGGTGCCGGCCGTCTCGGTCGTGATCGGCGAGGGCGGCTCGGGAGGCGCGTTGGCGATCGGCGTGGCGAACCGCGTCCTCATCCTCGAGAACGCGATCTACTCGGTGATCAGCCCGGAGTCGTGCGCGGCGATCCTGTGGCGCGACGCCGCCGAGGCGCCCAAGGCCGCCGAGGCCCTGAAGCTCACGGCCAAGGACCTCCTGGAGCAGGGCGTCGTCGACCGGGTCGTGGAGGAGCCTCTGGGCGGGGCGCACACGGCCCCCGACGAGGCGATCGCCACGGTGCGGCGCGTGCTGGTCGAGGAGCTCGACGCCCTCTCCGGCCTCGGTCCCGAGGCGCTGCTGGCCCAGCGCTACGAGCGCTTCCGCGCGTTGGGTCGCTTCGCGGAGGCCGCCTAGGTCCGCTCCGGCCCGTCCGGCCCGGCGGAGCGTGGTCCCGCGCGCAGCGAGCCGGGTTCGAGCCGCCCGCTCCGGGGCGGACGCCTAGCGGACGCGCTTCATGCCGGCTCCGGCGTGGCGGCCGCCCTCAGGGACGCGACGTTCTCCGCCACTGTCCCCATCCCGTCGAACACGGCGGTGCCGGCCACGACGACGTCGGCGCCGGCGTCGATCACCGACGCGATGTTCGTGGCGGTGACGCCGCCGTCGACCTCGATGAGGCAGTTCGGGTTCGCGCGGTCGCGCATGCGCCGCAGCGCCTCGATCCGGGCCAGGCTGCCCGCGATGAACTCCTGTCCGCCGAAGCCCGGGTTCACCGACATCACCAGCGCGAGGTCGAGGTAGGGGAGGGCGCCCTCGAACACGGCCAGCGGCGTCAGCGGGTTGACGGCCAGGCCCACCTTCGCTCCCGTCTCCCTGACCTGCTGCAGGAGCCTGTGCAGGTGGGGGTCGACCTCGGCGTGGACGGTGATGGCGTCGGCGCCGGCGGCGGCGAAGCGCTCGACGAGCGCGCCGGGGCGCTCGATCATCAGGTGGACGTCGAGGGGCAGCGTGGTGGCGCTCCTGATGGCGGCCACGACCGCGGGGCCGAACGAGATGTTGGGCACGAAGCGTCCGTCCATCACGTCGAGGTGCAGCCACTCGACGCCGGCGTCCTGCGCCTCCTGGACGCTCTGACCGAGCCTGGTGAAGTCGGCGGCCAGCACCGAGGCCGCCAGCTTGTAGGCGCGCACGGCGCGGAGTATAGCCCAGCCCTGGCCGGCCGCCGCACGCCCCGCTGGGCGGCGGCGCCTCCCCCGCCTGGCTTCCGCTCCCGCGATGCCGTGGGGGACGGTCGCACGGGGTTACTATCCGAGTCCTGAGAAGGAGGGCTTCATGACGGACGCAAGCTCGGGCGGCGGTTACGCCACGCCCGACGTTCTGGTCAGCACGCAGTGGGTCGCCGACAACCTGGGCCACCCCGCCGTCCGGCTCGTCGAGGTCAACGAGGACGTCCTGCTCTACAAGCAGGGTCACGTCCCCGGCGCCGTCGAGATCGACTGGCACACCGACCTGCAGCTCAAGGACCGCCGCGACTTCGTGGGGCCGCGCGAGTTCGCCGACCTGATGGAGCGCAAGGGCATCAGCAACGACACGACCGTCGTGCTCTACGGCGACAAGTCGAACTGGTGGGCCGCCTACGCCCTGTGGTTCTTCAAGTACAACGGCCACGCCGACGTCCGGCTGATGAACGGGGGCAGGCAGAAGTGGGTCGCCGAGGGCCGCGAGCTGACGACCGAGGAACCGACCTACCCGCGCGGCACGTACACGGTGCCCTACCGCGACGCCAGCATCCGCGCCTTCGCGCACGACGTGATCCAGCACCTGCTGAAGGTCAACGCCGGCGAGGGGGCCCTGGTGGACGTGCGCAGCCCGCAGGAGTACACCGGCGAGAAGCTGCACATGCCCGAGTACCCCCAGGAGGGCGCGCTGCGGGGCGGCCACATCCCCGGCGCCGCGAACATCCCGTGGGCGAAGGCCGTGAACGAGGACGGCACGTTCAAGGACCGCGCCGCGCTCGAGGAGCTCTACGCCAGCGAGGGCGTGACCCCCGACAAGGACGTCATCGCCTACTGCCGCATCGCCGAGCGCTCGAGCCACTCGTGGTTCGTGCTCAAGTACCTCCTCGGCTACCCGAGCGTGCGCAACTACGACGGCTCCTGGACGGAGTGGGGGAACATGGTCGGCGTGCCCATCAAGCAGGGCCCGGAGCGCTGAGCCCACCAGCTGCCGGCGCGGACCGGCGCCGGCCTCGAGCGCGAGCGGAGGCCCCGCGGTGGTCCGCGGGGCCTCTCTCGTCGTCGTTGGCGCTCCTGCCGCCGCGGCCGGCGGCCTCGCGGCCGGACGGTGGGGTCACGGCCGCGGGGCCGGCTGCCCGCGCCGGCGCCTCGCGCCGCCGGCGCCGACGGCCCGTCTCAGGCGACCGGCGCGGCCTCCGCCCTCGCGGCGTCCTGGCCCCGGCCGAGCACCGCCGTGACCGCGTGCTCGATGATGGTCAGGCCCTCCTCGAGCTCGGCGTCGGAGAGGTTCAGGGGCGGCAGCAGGCGGATGACGTTGCCGTACGAGCCCGTCGGCAGCAGGATCAGACCGGCGTCGCGGGCGAAGGCCACGATCCGCTCGACGCTGTCGTGGTCGGGCGTGACGCCGTCATCGCCGACGAACTCGAGAGCGATCATGGCGCCCTTGCCGCGGACGTCGCCGATGCCGGAGAAGCGGCGCTGCAGCTCCGCGAAACGCGCCGTGGACTTGCGGCCGATCTCGGCCGCGCGCTCCAGCAGGCCCTCCTCCTCGATCACGTCGAGCGTCGCGAGCGCGGCCGCGACCGAGAGCGGGTTGCCGCCGAACGTCGTGCCGAGCTGCCCCGGCTTCACCTGGTCCATGATCGCGGCCTTGCCGACGACGGCCGACAGCGGGTGGCCGGAGGAGAGCGCCTTGGCCGAGGTGACGAGGTCGGGCTCGAGGTCGTGGTGCTCGACGGCCCACATCCTGCCGGTGCGGCCGATGCCCGCCTGGACCTCGTCGTCGACCCACAGGGCGCCGATCTCCGAGGCGAACTCGCGCAGGCCCTTGAGGAAGCTCGCCGGGGCCGGGATGAACCCGCCCTCGCCGGCGATCGGCTCGATGACGAACGCGGCGACCTCGCTGGCGCCGATCGTCACCTCCACCAGGTCCTTGAGCACGGCGAGCGCCTTCTCGCCCGTCTCCTCCTCGGTGGCCGCGCCCCAGGGGTTGCGTAAGTGGTACGGGTACGGCGCCCGGTAGACCTCGGCGGCGCGCAACAGCGGCAGACCGAAGTACCGACGGGCACCGGTGTCACGCTCCACGAACATGTAATAGGGCACCATGCCGTGCCGCACGTGCGTCCGCCACATGCTCTCCCAGGTGGCGGAGTCGTCGTTGATCGTGCGGATCAGCGGCGCCTGGGTGCGGATGACCGCGCCGGTGTCACGGATCCGCCGCACCGCCTCCCGCACGATGTCCGGCTCCAGCTCCCGCGGGTGCGAGAAGTGCGCCATGAACGCCAGGTTCTTGCCGGAGTTCACGAC
>Ga0123332_1002258_pt1 | contig 18450 bp, 15 predicted proteins | sample BioC12SIPDNA_4_FD_89958 | JGI IMG/M metagenome (GOLD analysis project Ga0123332, IMG submission 89958) | Anaerobic biogas reactor microbial communites from Washington, USA - Biogas_R2_A C12 SIP DNA | ecosystem: Engineered > Bioreactor > Anaerobic > Unclassified | place: Washington, USA...
CGCCGGCGTCGCCGACTACGACACCGCCCGTCGCGCCGACGGCTCGGCAACGGTCGCCGCCGTCGAGGCGTGCGGCCGGCGGGCGGTCGCGGTCGAGGCGGACCTGGCCGATCCCGATGCACCCGAGCGGGTCCTCGACGAGGTCGCCACCGCTCTCGGCCGGGTCGAGGTGCTGGTCCACAACGCGAGCGGCTGGCGGAAGGACTCGTTCGCCGCCGACGGCCTCGACGCCGTCGGCCGCCCCGGCGACCCGATCACCGCCGAGACCGTCGACGCCCAGCTCCACGTCGACGCCCGCGCCGGGGCGCTGCTGATGGCCCGGATGGTCGACCGCCACCGGGCCGCCGGCGCCGACTGGGGTCGCATCGTCACCCTCACCTCCGGCGACGGGGGTGCCTTCCCGGGCGAGGTGTCGTACGGAGCGGCCAAGGCGGCGCTGATCTCCTACACCCTGTCGGCGGCGTCGGAGGCGGCGGTCGACGGCATCACCGCCAACGTCGTGTACCCGCCGGTCACCGACACCGGCTGGATCACCGACGAGGTCCGGGAGTTCGTCGCCCGCGACCCCGACCACCACCACGTCGCGGACCCCGACGAGGTGGCCGAGGTGATCGCCTGGCTGTGCTCCGACGCGGGCCGGCTGGTCACCGGCAACGTCCTCCGTCTCCGCTGACGACGGTCGCCGGCGACAATCGGGGTCAGACCCCCGCTGTCGCGAGCGACAATCGGGGTCAGGGTCAGTTCAACTGGTCATCGCGACAGCGGCAGTGTAGGTGTCGTGGGCGGTGGCCCAGTTGAGGGTGCGGCGGGGGATGGTGTTGATGCGGGTCTCGATGGCTCGTAGTTCGGTGGGGGTGAAGCGGGTGAGGTCGGTGCCTTTGCCGACGTAGCGGCGGATGAGGGCGTTGCCGTTCTCGTTGGTGGGTCGTTGCCAGGGTGACTTCGGGTCGGCGATGTAGATGTGGGTGCCGGTCTCGAGTGCGAGTCGGGCGTGGTGTGCGATCTCGGCGCCTTGGTCCCAGGCGAGGGTCAGGCGCAGCGGCGGGGGGATGCGGTCGAAGGTGGCGACGAGCGCGTCGTAGACGGCATCGGCGGTCTTGGCGGTGACGTTGGCGAGCCAGAGGTGCCGGGAGGTCCGCTCGAAGAGGGTGATCAGTGCGGAGCGGTTGTAGGCGCCGACGATCAGGTCGCCTTCGAGGTGGCCGGGTTCGCTGCGGTCCCAGGCGCGGGTGGGGCGGTCATGGATCGAGCAGTAGAAGCCCAACGAGCTCGACCCCGGGCTGCGTCGACCTCGGTGTTTGCGGCGCTTCCGGGGCAGTTGGAGGTGACGCCACAGGCCCCACTCCAGACCCCAGTCCTTGGTTCGGATCGCGGTGTAGATGCACTCGTGGCTGATGGGCCGGCCCTCCGCGGTCAACTCGATGGAGATCCTCATCGGGGAGTCCTTCGCCTCCAGCCGACGACTCACCTCGGCTCCGAGATCGGGATCCGCGATCAGCTTGGGGACCTTCGCCCGACGCTTCTGACGGTCGTATCGGCGCTGCGCCGCCACCGCCTGATACCGGGACCGGCCACCGTTGCGAGCGACCTCACGACCAACAGTCGAGCGATGACGACCCAGCCGCTCGGCGACCTGGGTGTCGGTCTCGCCTCGCTCGATCCCGGCACGGATCTCCTCGCGTTCGAACAGAGACAACGGGTCGGCTGGCATGCTGGACATCTCCACTGGTCAGGGTGCTGTGTCGACAGCAGCCATCCTGGCTGCCATCACGCTCTGACCGGTGGAGGCACAACCTCTACCTCACGGTGTTGCCGTCACCCCCTGAACTCGCGCCCCTACCCAGAACTGGTCGAGGTGTTCGAACGCGTCGAGTACTCATACGCGCGGCGCCGAGCGGCGCAGGCGCTCCACCGGTGTGATCCCGACTTTCCGGAGGCCTTTGGACGGGAGTGCCTCTGGGACTGCGAGGCCGAGACACGGTCCCTCGGGACGATGGTGGCGCCTGAGAGCCAGGTAGTCCGACGACGACTGGACGACCTCGGCCGCGACGAGCATGAGGACAGCGACGTCCGCGCCGCTGCCCTCGTCCGGCTCGAAGCACTCGCCGAGAGCGCGCTGGACATCATGACGGCCGAAGCCGAGGACCTCGGGCTGTACGAATAGGTGAGGTCAGCGGGAGTCAGGCGACGTGGGCATCGGTGCCGAGCAGGGCGCGCTGGGTGATGGTGACGTCGAGGGCTTCGGCGATGTCGCAGAGGCGGGCGAGGCTGGCGGTGCGGTACGAGGTCGACTCGTAGCGCTGGACCTGCTGTTCGGCGACGCCGAGCCGGTCGGCGAGCTGGCGCTGGGTCCAGCCCCGGGCGATGCGGGCCTTGATGAGAGCGTCGGCGAGACCGGCCAGTGAGGTCGCCTCGATCACGGTCGTGGAGCCGTCTCGGAGCTTCTCGTACTCGGCGAGCTCGTCGCGCAGATCGGCGGCTTGGCTCTCGAGTCCGGCGATCTGGAGGTCGCGGAACCCGTCGTCGCCGGCGTCGCCCCGATGCGTTGCCTCGATGAGCGCTTCGAGGTCGGCGAGCTTCTTGCTGGTGTGCTGCCGCTGCCGTTCGTTGGTGATCATGTCCACGTCTCCTTGGTGGGATCGATGACGACGATCCCCTTGCTTGTTCCGTCTCGGCTGGTCTGGAAGAACTCGGCGAAATGCTGGCCACTGGCGGCTTCGGTCACGTTCGGGAGGAACTCGCCTCCGAAGCGGGCCTTCTGGGCGGAGCGGTGGTCGCTCAGGTCGAGTAGCTCGGGTGCGGTGTTCTGGAGGGCGTTGCGGTCGACGCAGACGGTGGACCACACGCAGTCGAAGTCTGCGGGCTCGTCCTTGTCGGTGACGAAGCTCCCGTTGAGCCACACCCGGGAACAACCAGCCTCGGCGAACGCCGCGAGACCGTCGGCCAGGCCATCCAGGAGTTGGCGTCGACGCAGGTTCCACCCGAACCGCGCCTCGATCTCGTCCCAGGTGGCTGGGTGTTCGCCAGGCAGGAGGAGACCCGTGACCGGGTCGAACGAGGAATCGACACCTACACAACATATCCGTTGTGTCTGAAGATTGAAAGGAGTTGGTCCCCTGTTCGCAGCAGTCGGGCCAGACTTGTTCGGTGGACCCGCGCGTGAGCGATGGCGAGGCTGAGCTGCTGATCGATGGCCTCACGGATGATGTCGCCTTCGTCTGGGTCGTCACGCATCTCGGCCTACGCGACAACCCGCCAGCGTTGATCCGACCGCCAAGCGCTGACGAGATTGCTGAGGCCCTGCGTGTACTCGAGCGGTTGTCAGAGGTGGATCTCGTGAAGGTTGGCCGGACGGAGTACGTCGACGGAGGCCCGCCCGGTCGGGTCGCACCGGTTCGTCATGTGGAAGAGCCGATGGGGGTGGTCGGAGAGCGAGTTCGTGCAGCCTGCGCTCACGGGATGGACGGAGGTTGGGAGTGGTCGTGCTGGGTGGTGAATACGGAGGCGGGCGATGCCGTCGCACGCCGAGTGTTGGGCGAGGCCTCAGAGCGGTGAGCACTCCGCGAGAACTCCGCGAGAGCACTGGTACGGGGTGGTATTCGGCGATACCTGCGATCACACGAAATGCGGCATGACCTGCGCTTTAGCCCTCTGACCAGCAGCGACGCGATCCGCCTTGGCTGCTTTGCATGCAGGGGGTCGTGGGTTCGAGTCCCATCGTCTCCACCAGTAACGACCGGGCGGCCGCGAGCGTCCTTCAGCGGGGTGCGGTCAGCTCGATCACGTTGCCGTCGGGGTCCCGGACCCGGGCGCTCCGCCCCCATGGTTCCTCGCGGGGCGGGTGGACGGCTTCGGCTCCCGCGGCCAGGGCGCGTGCGTAGGCCGCCCCCGGGTCGTCGACGCGCAGGGACACCTGAGCGCCTGACGTCGCCACGCCGCCCTTGGCCTCGTAGAGGGCGAAGTGGAGGAAGGCGCCTTCGGTCCACGTGGTCGCGGCGTGGCGCCCGCTCGTCCACCGGTCGTCCTCACCGTGTACTCCTCCCCGGTGGTCGGACAGGTGGAGGTCGAGGCCGAGTGCGTCCCCGTAGAGCCGGACCGACCGGTCGAGATCGGCGACCTCGAGGACGACGGTCACGAGGCGCGGCTCGGAACTCATCGCTCCAGTGTGATCCAGCGGCCCGACCGACGTCGCGTTCGCCATCGGATCTCCAGCCGGCCGGGGAGGCTCCCGCGACTCAGGCGGCGACGACCGCGGGGACCTCCAGCGGGCCGACGTCGCACCCGGCGATGCCGTCACCGTTCCCGTCGACGCCCCGCTCGCGGCCCAGGGCGTCGGTGACACCGGCCTCGCAGCCCGCCTCGCCCACCGGGATGGCGTCGACCAGCGGCGATGCGGGCGAGAGCGACACCTGCCATCCGTACACGCCGTGAGTCGTGAGCAGGTAGTAGGACCACCCGGCATCGCCCGAGGTGTCGGCCGTGCTGCCGGCGCAGGGCACCTCGACGTGGGCCCAGCCGGCCGAGGCGACGGTGCCCGGACCGGTGCAGGTCCCGAACCCCCCGCCGATCGTGATGACCCCCCCGACCTCCGGCGACGCCACGACCGACCGCAGGAGCAGCGACTCGCCCGACGACTCCAGCACCGGGATCGGGGCCGAGGGATCGCCGTCGAGCGGACCGAGGACGAGGAGGGCGCTGTCGACCGCGGCGAGCGAGCCGTCGTTCCGGAACGGAACCTCGGCGACGGCGACCGACCGTTGGAGGACCACCCCGCCGGTCGGGGCGACGCTGATCGAGCCGACGACGGAACGCTCGACGTGGAGCGAGCCCGCCACGTCGAGGGCGACGATGGTGGGCTCCGCCAGGTACTCCGCGGCGGACGACAGCCGGTGGAGGCTCAGACCCTCGAGCGTCAGCCACGCCCCCTCCGCTACCTCGATCGACCCGCCCACCAGCGCGGTGGTGGGTGCGGTGACGCGCACGCGACGGGTGACCCGGACGTCCACCCGGTGGATGGCGGGGTCGAGGTCGGGCACGACGACGTCGGCGCCCTGCGGCACCGTGTCGGCCTCCATCAGCGCGGCCTGGAGGGTGCACGTACCGGTGGCGGTCGCGCACACCCCGTCACCCGGTGCCGCGTCGACGGCCGAGCCGGCGGCGTCGACGGTGAAGCCAGCCGCGGTGGGGGCGGGTCGCACGCCACCACGGCGGACGAGGCGAGGAAGGCCACGGCCACGCGTGCCATCCGCTGCCGAAGGGATACCGGCATGGTCCGACCTCCGTTCAAGGGGTGGGCGCACAGTAACGGCTCCGCACCAACACCGCCGGGGAGGCGCGGTGTGGCAGGGTAGCGAGGCCACCACCGACCGGAGCCGCCGATCGGTACCGGTCCACGCCGAAGGGAGGGTCCGACGCTGGCCCGACGTCCGTCGCGCCCCACGCGGTCGGCGCCGCCCCCACCGGACGATGCCGGTGTGACCCAGCGCGCCCGCATGCCCACGCAGCGAGCCGAGGCGTATCGATTCGAACACGGAGCGGAGTCAAACGGTCGGAATGACCGCGGACGGTGTTCGTCTGTGCCAGACTGGTCCGACTGCCCATCCCCGGCTCGCCGGCCCCCACCGACGCCGCCGACCGACAGAGCTCCGTTGCACCACCGCACCGCGCTTCCGCACAGGCGCCCCCGTCCGGCCGACGCCGGACGCGCGCGCCCCGACCGCGAAGCGGACGACCGATGAGCAGCAACGAGCGCCTGTGGGACGGGCACTGGGTGCTCGGCCGCGACGCGACGCCCATGACCGGCATCGACCAGCTCCCGCCGGCCGCCCAACCGGCCGTGCTCGCGCTGATCGGCGACATCCCCGACGACACCAGCCGGGTCATCGAGTCGCAGATCGCCCTGCCCCTCGCCAGCGGCGGCCACGCGCTGCTGACGATCCGCGGCCTGCCCCGGCACCTCGAGGTGATGGTGCGCGGCGCCGGCACCCGGCCCGACCCGCACCCCGGCGACCCGGTGGTCGCCACGCTCGAGGACGGCCGCCGGGCGGTCCTGCCCGGCATCGCCGTGTGCGCCATCGGACCCGACGGCGAGACCTCGATGGTCAGCCCCGCGCTCGCCGCCCTCGTCCGCACGCCGGCGCGCACGCTCGCCACGCGCGGCCTCGAGTCGATCGTCTCTCCCGACGACGCCGGGCGGCTGGCGGCGCTGGTTCGCCGCGCCGAGGACGTCGCCGAGGGCATCGCGCTGGTGCCCGGCGACGGCGGTCCCACCCGGTGGGTCAACGTCGAGGCGGTCGACCTCGACGCCGATCCCCTCACCTTTCCGGCCGCGGCCGCGCCCGACCACGGGCGCCTGCTCGTGTTCACGCCGCTCGACGCGCCCGGCGGTCGCATGGCGAGCGCGGCCCGGCGGGCCAACGCCCTGTTCGAGCAGGCGCCGTCGGGTCGCTGCCAGCTCGACGAGGAGGGGGCGATCCGGCGGGCCAACACGACGTTCGCCGACCTCGTCGGTACCCCGGCCGACGAGCTGACCGGGCGTCACCTGATCGACCTGGTCGCCGGGGACGACCAGGCCCCCCTCCAGGCGCTCCTCGGTGCGACGCTCGGCGGCGATCTGTCGGGCTTCGAGCACGAGGTCCGCCTCGCCGACGACGAGCCCTCGACGGCCAGCGCCCGCTGGGTCCGGATCACGATCGAGGGGGCCACCCTCGCCGGCGCGATCGTCGCCGACGCCGTGCTGGTCGACATCACCGACCGCCACCGGGCCGAGATCGACCAGCTCGGAACGGTCGACGCCCTCCGCACCGCGTTCACCCACGCCCCCACCCCGATGGCGCTGGTCAGCCGCGACGGCACGATCCGGGAGGCCAACGCCGAGCTGCGCGACCTGCTCGCGCTGGTGTCCGACGGCCCGCCGGTCGCTCGGCTCGTCGAGATGGTCGCCGAGGATGACCGCGCCGCCGTCGACCAGGCCCTCCTCGACGTGTTCGACGGCGAGGGGGGCCAGGGCGAGGGGGGCCAGCTCGAGTGCCGCCTGCTCCGCGCCGGCCGACCCGACGGCCTGGTCGAGCTGGTCGTGTCGCCGGTGCCGTCGAGCGCCGACCCCGGGGCGTTCGCCATCGCCCAGCTCCGCGACATCACCGTCCAGCGCGACACCGAGGAGAAGCTCCTCCACCAGACGCTGCACGATCCGCTGACCGGGCTCGGCAACCGCCTGCTGCTGCGCGAGCGGCTCGAGCGCGCCACCGCCCACCCGGGGGCGTCGTTCGCCCTGATGTTCGTCGACCTCGACCACTTCAAGTGGACCAACGACACCCACGGTCACGAGGTCGGCGACGCCCTGCTCGTCGAGATCGCCCAGCGGCTCCGCAACGCGGTGCGAACCGACGACACGGTCGTGCGCCTCGGCGGCGACGAGTTCGTGGTGCTCGCCAACGGCGTCAGCGAACCCGAGACGGCCGCGATGCTCGCCGAGAAGGTACGGGCCGCGATCGCCCAACCCTTCGTCCGCTCCGACCACGTCCTCGCGGTGACCGCCAGCGTCGGCGTCGTCCTCTCCGGAGCCGAGCACGCCACGGTCGACGCCGTCCTGCGCGACGCCGATCAGGCGATGTACCAGGCCAAGGCGGCCGGCCGCGACCGCTACCAGGTCACCGTCGGCGCCGGCACCGACCAGCCGCTCACCCCGATCACCGAGGCGCTGCGCCTGGCGATCGACACCGACAGCCTCACGGTCCACCACCAGCCGATCGTCGACCTCCGCAGCGGTCGGGCCGTCGGCACCGAGGCCCTGCTGCGCATCGAGGACCCCCTCGCCGGCACCGGCCCGCCCGGCCGCCTGCTCGACGGCGTCGAGGACCCCGAACTGCTGGTCGATCTGGCCGGCTGGGTGCTCGAAACCGTCCTGACCGAGGTCCAGGAGTGGGACGCGGCGATGATCGGCCCGCTGTCGATCTGGCTCAACCTGAGCGGGGCCGAGCTGCGGACCGACGCCCTGGTCGACCGCATCGGAACCGCCCTGGACGAGAGCGGCCTCGAACCGCACCGGCTCCACCTCGAGATCCCCGAGCCCGCGCTGCTCCTCACCGACGGACAGGCCCAGGACCGCATGCGCGCCCTGACCGCCATGGGCGTGCGCCTCGGCATCGACGACTTCGGCACCGGCACGACGTCGCTCGCGCACCTGCGGTCGATGCCGATCAACTTCCTGAAGATCGACCCGTCGATCGGGCGGCGCCTCCTGGAGCCCGGCGGCCGGGCCGTCGTCGAGGCGGTCGTCGCGGTCGGCCGGGCCCTCGGCCTCGACGTGATCGCCGAGGGCATCGAGGACTCCGCCCAGATCGACACGCTGGTGCGCATCGGATGCACCCACGGCCAGGGCTACCTGTTCGCCGCGCCCGCCCCGGCCGCGGATCTGACCCGGCTGGAGGCCGTGTACCGACACGATCCGAACCACCACTGACCGTGCCCGGCCGCGTAGGGTGAGCCGGGGCCGTCGCCGGGGAGAGCGTGGCCCGATCGCCAGTCACCCCATCGCCCCCGGAAGGACATCGTGGCCCCGCGCCGCCTCAGCACCATCGGCTGGTGGGCCGCCACGCTCCTCACCCTGGTCGTGCTCGACGACCTCACGTTCGGGCCGGCCTTCTGGCTGATCTCCCTGCTCGGCAGCCCGCTCGCCGGGTTCCTCACCGCACTCGCCATCTACGTGCCCGCCCAGGTGCTCCTCGTACGGGCCGGCACGTCCGACGACCCGCACGCCATCGCCCGCTGGTTCCTCGACCGACTCGACCTCCACCGCCGCTTCGAGGGCATCGCCACCCGCGAGAAGAGCCTGCGGTCGCGGGTCACCGGCGGCGTCAGCGCCTGCCTGCTGTCGGTCCTGATCGGTGGGGTGATCCCGCCGCTGGTGTTGTGGCGACACGGCCACGGCCAGGCGTTCGTCCGCCGCCTCTCGTACGTGACCGCGACGATCTACGCGGTCGAGTTCGCCGTCATCCACGGGGCGGTGCCGGGACTCCTGTGACCTCGCGTGCCGGCCCGGACGATCACGCCAGCACGACCTTCGGCGCCGACAGCGGTTCGAGCTGCCGGAACACCCGCCGGGAGTGCTCGGTGAGGTCGATGTAGCCCGGCGCGTACCGGTCGTCGGCCTCGCCCTGCTGCGCGGCGGGGGACACCAGGTCCGGCCGGCCCATCACCGCCTCGAACGTGAGGTCGATCGCACCGAGGGAGCGGACCGTCGCCTCGTTCGCGTGGGCGAACACCCCCTTCCCGCCCGGGGGGCCCTCCATCAGCAGGTCGAAGACCCCGACGTACGCGTGGTCGCTCCAACGGAGACCGGTGGGCGCGTCCCTCGTCGGGGCGAGCCGGAAGTTCGTCTCCACGGCGACGCAGCGCGCCACGTCGACGCCCCGCTGCCCGTAGTGGGCGACGAGCGCCGGCGCGTCGATCCCCTCGTTGACCGCGAGCACCTCGTCGAGCATCGGTAGGCCGGTCTCGTCCGGCCGCGGTGGTGTCGGGCCGAACCGGGGACTGCTGACCCGCGTCGCGAACGCGAGCGCCGGTTCGGGCCCGGACCGGTCGACGACGGCGAGGAAGCGGCACCGCGACTCCACCTCATCGGTGAGGAACGCCTCCACGTCGGGGAACTGCGCCCGCTCGAGGGCCCGGATCAGGTCGGCGACGGGATGGTCGCCGGGTATCTCGACGAGCACCACCGGTGCCGCGACGCTGGCGACGGCGGTGAACAGGTCGTCGCGCAGGCGGTCGAACGGTCGGGTCACGCCGGGGGCAGGAGCCGGTCGTGCGCGCCCGGCGACACCGGGATGCACCCCCAGAGGTTCGGTTCCACGTACTCGGCCCGGCCCCGTCGGTGGTCGACCAACCACCAGCCGGTCTCACCGCACTCCCACACCTCGCCGGGATCGACCACCCCCAGCGCCGCGTGGCGCCGCTGCAGGAGGTCGAGCGCCGCCGGGTCGGTCAGTCGGCGCCACGATTCGCGCCGCCACGTGCGCCGGTGGTGGTCGAGCTCGTCCAGCGTGACGGCGACGACCATGGCGCCCTCGACGACCTTGAGCGACCGCATCCCGCGCCGGTGCAGGATGCGGAGCCAGGGGTCGAGCGGCAGCCCTCCAGCCGTGCGCTGCGCGCAGTAGTCGACGAAGTCGACCGAGCCGGTCCGGTCCTTGTACCGACCGAAGCCGCTCGGGCGGAACGGGCTGAACAGGACATCGACCCCCGCCTCGACGCCGACGGCCAGGATCCCGTCCAGCAGGCGATCGGCCAGGCCCTCGCCCTGATGGTCGGGGTGGACGGCGGCCGACAGGAGCCCGATCGCGTTGCCGTCGGCGCGGGCCGGGGTGCCCGTGACCGGCACCCGGCCGGCGATCCCGTCCCACGTCCCGAGCGAGGCGGGATCGCCGTCCCACTCGACCCGTACCGTCGTCAGCGCCGCGACGGGGCGGTCGTTCTCGTCGACGCAGGTGATCTGGCCCTCCGGGAAGGCCCGCGCGTAGGCCTCCATCTCGGCCACCGAGAACTGCAGCCACGGTGCCCAGCACGCCTTCTCCACGGACTCGTGGACGCCGCTCATGGTGATCGTCATCGCGATCCACCAACCCTTCCCGGTGATCCCATCCCAAGTGACCCGGTCGAGTCAGGTCCCGGAGAGTAGCCGGGCTGTCGCGCCGCGTCACCTGCGTGGCGAGTCCCGCACCATCCGCGACCGGCGGCGGACCGGCCCCTACCGTTCGGGCCGGGAGGACCGCGCCGAGGAGACCCAACCGATGAGCGAGCTCCACGTCGACACCCGCACGGTGGCCGCCACCGACGCGGGAGCCCTCCGCATCTCCGTGCGCCTCGGGCGCGGCACCGGCCCCACCCGGCTCGCCGCGTTCGACGCCGCCCTCCGGGCGGCGGGGGTGGCCGACCGGAACCTGCTCATCCTCAGCTCGATCATCCCCGCCGGCACCACGGTCGAGCGGGCGCCCGGCGCCGCCGACTGCCCGGGCGACTTCGGCGACCGCCTGTACGTGGTCATGGCCGACGCCCGCGTCGAGCGTCCCCACGAGGAGGCCTGGGCCGGCATCGCCTGGTGCCAGGACCCCGCCACCAGCGAGGGGCTGTTCGTCGAGCACAGCGGTCACTCCGAGCACCAGGTGCGCAGCGACCTCGAATCCAGCCTCGAGTCGATCGCCGCCGCGCGCGGTCGCGACTGGGGTGCGCACGAGCTCGCGATCACCGGGATCACCTGCGAGGACGAGCCCGTCTGCGCCCTCGCCGTCGCCTGCTACCAGCACGACCCGTGGCGACGGGGCGACGTGATCGACCTGCGCGAGCCATGATGTAGGTCTTCCGACCCATCCGGGTCGGCGATACGGCGGCGCAAAGGATCGTCCGACAGCATCAAGGCCCAGGTTTCGAAGCCGATGAGTAGGACGGTGAGCAGGGTGAGGGGCTGGGGAGGCGAGTCCGAGGACGAGGACGGCGGGCTCACCGGGCGCGCCGGCTGGAAGGTCGTCCTCGGGGCCGGCCTGGCGGCGACCGTCGTCGGCGCACTGGTCCCCACCGTCCGGGCCCCGCTCGCCGTCATCACCGGGGTCGTGGTCATCGGGTGCTGCGTGGTGTTCCTCGCGCACAACCGGGGCACCGCCATCCGTCCGGTCCGCCAGATCATCGCCGCCGCCCCCCTGGGCCTGCTCGGCGCCACCGCATCGGTCCTCTACGAGCTGACCACCGGCGAGGAACCCCCCTACCCCGGGATCGGCGAGTTCTTCTACGGGGCCGCCTACGTCGTGCTCATCGGCGGCATCGAGCGGCTCCGGCGCGCCCGCAACGACCAGCCCGACCACGAGGGACTGATCGACGGCGCGATCATCGCCGTCGCCCTCGGCCTGGCGCTGTGGCTGCCCGCCGTGTCCCCCGCCCTCGAGGCGAACCCCGAGTCGGTCCTCGCCACCATCACGAGCGGGGTCTTCATCCTGTTGAGCGCGGCGGTGATGGTGGTCGGGGCGCGCCTCGCCATCGGGCCCGGTGCCAAGGCCCCGGCGTGGTACCTCCTGGGCGCCGGGATCCTCGCCTTCGTCGCCGCCGACCTGACCGCCCGCGTCGCACCCGACGCCTCGATCATCCTGTCGCCGATCGTGTACGCGTGCATGGGCGCCGCCCTCCTCCACCCGAGCCTGCCGCTGCTGCTCGACCGCGACCCCGACCCGCCCGCCGAGGTCGGCACCGCCCGCTTCGCGATCCTCTCGGCCGCGCTGCTCGTCGCTCCCGCGACCCTGATCGTCATCGCCCGCACCGGACGACGCGACGACCTGATCGTCATGGCGTTGGGTGCCGCCGTCGTCACCGGTCTGGTGCTCGCCCGCCTCACCCTGATGATCCGGGCGGGATCCGAGGCGGCCCGCCTCGAGCACACGCTCCGGCAGGCGTCGGACCGCCTCCTGCTCGCCGCCGACCGCCCCTCGTTGGAGGCCGCCGCCTACGACGCGGTCGGCCTCCTGGTCGACCGCACCGGCGCGGCGATCCGGGTCGCCGGTGGCGCGGAGGACGAAGGCGAGCCGGCACCGGCGATCCGCGACACCCGCGTCGCCCGGGTGAAGCTCGGCCGCCCCGACGAGCCGGATCTGGCGATCCAGGTCGAGTCCGAGACCGCCCTCCCCCAGCCGGTCCGCCGGGCCCTGAGCACGCTCGAGACCAACCTCGCCCTCGCGGTCGACAGCGCCCAGCTCGCCGAGACGCTCCAGCGCACGCGCACCGAGCGGCGCTTCCGCGTGATGATCGAGAACTCGTCGGACCTGATCCTCGTGGTCGCCCCCGACGGCACGATCTCCTTCATCACCCCCGCCGTCCGGCGCCTGCTGGGGCGGACCGCGTTCGACCTGATCGGCCGCCCGCTGGCCGACCTCACCGACGACGACCTCGAACTGCTCGACGGCCTGATCGAGCGGTCCGCGGCGAGCACGTTCACCCCGCCCATCGAGGTCCGGCTGCGCCACGCCGACGGCCACCACCGCTGGTTCGAGGCGGTCGCCCGCGACCTCACGGACGACCCCGAGCTCGAGGGCGTCATCCTCAACTGCCGCGAGGTCACCGACCGCAAGGACGCCGAGGTCCGCCTGTACCGCAGCGAGGCCCGGTTCCGCGCCCTGGTGCAGAACGTGTCCGACGTCGTCGCCGTCATCGACGACTGGGGGCGGTTCACCTACGTGTCGCCCGCGATCACCCGCCTGCTCGGCTACCGCCCCGAGCAGCTCCTCGACACGCCGGCGACCGCGGTGATCGCCTCCGACGAGCGCCAGTCGGTCGAGCGGATCCTCACCGGCGCCCTGCGCGTCGCCGCGGGCGACCTGATCGACGAGAGCCTCGAGCTGCGCGCGATCGCCATGGACGGCTCGTCGCGCATCCTCGACGTCACGGTCACCGACCTCCGCCACGACCCCGCGGTGCAGGGCGTCGTGCTCAACGCCCGCGACGTCACCCTGCGCAAGCAGCTCGAATCGTCCCTCCGCCACCAGGCCGACCACGACTCGCTCACCGGCCTCCCCAACCGCAGCCACTTCGCCCGGCTCGTCGAGGAGACCGCCGTCGCCGACGGCGGCTCGGCCTGCGTGCTCTTCATCGACCTCGACGACTTCAAGACCGTCAACGACAGCCTCGGGCACGCCGTCGGTGACGAGCTGCTGGTCGCGGTCGCCCAGCGGCTCACCGCCAGCCTCCCGCCGGAGGCCACGCCCGCCCGCCTCGGCGGCGACGAGTTCGCGGTGCTGGTCCGGCCCACCGAGGACGACCTCGGCCCGGTCGGCGTGGCGCTCCGCCTCCTCCACGAGCTGCGCTCGCCGTTCGACATCAACGGCTGGGAGATCGTCGTCACCGCGTCGATCGGCATCGCCGCGGTCGGCGACCAGGGCACGACGCCCGAGGTCGTCCTGCGCAACGCCGACATGGCGATGTACCTGGCCAAGGAGCGGGGCAAGGACCGAGTCGAGCTGTTCGAGGAGGCGATGCACGTCACCGCGTTCGAACGCCTCGAGCTCAAGGCCGACCTCGCCCGCGCCATCACCTCCGGCCAGCTCGCCCTCGTCTACCAGCCGGTCGTGGCCCTCGAGACCGGCCGCATCACCGGCGCCGAGGCGCTCGTCCGCTGGGACCACCCCCGCCGGGGACGCCTCTCGCCCGACGCCTTCATCAGCATCGCCGAGGAGACCGGGCTCATCGTGCAGCTCGGCCAGTGGGTGCTGGAGGAGGCGTGCCAGCAGCTCCGCACCTGGCAGCTCAGCCTCCCCGGCGACGCCGCCCTGTCGATGAGCGTGAACCTGTCGGTGCGCCAGCTCGAGCAGGCGTCGATCATCGACTCGGTGCGCGGCGTCGTCGACCAGTTCGCGCTCGACCCCTCCACCCTCACCCTCGAGATCACCGAGACGGTCGTCATCGACCACATGGAGACCGACCGCAGCCGCCTCACCGCCCTCAAGGCGCTCGGCGTGCAGATCGCGCTCGACGACTTCGGTGTGGGCTACTCGTCGCTCCGCTACGTCGACGACCTGCCCGTCGACGTGCTCAAGGTCGACCGCAGCTTCGTCGCCGGCATCGTCGGCGGGGAGGCCACGCCGGTGCTGGAGGCCATCGTCGCCCTGTCGCGTCGCCTCGGCGTGCACACCGTCGCCGAGGGCATCGAGACCCAGGAGCAGATCAACGTGCTGCGCCGGATGGGCTGCGACCTCGGGCAGGGCTTCTGGTTCTCGCCGCCGGTCACCTCCGAGGTCTTCACCGAGATGCTCGAGAACAACCTCGCCGGCGGCGGCTTCGAGCTGCCCGACGACGACGCGGCCGGCGGGTCCGGCAGCGCCGTCGACGACGACGTCAACCGGCCCTGACGCCCCGGACGCCGCCGGCGGCCCTCCCCCGACGAGCCCCGGGCGGGCGCGGACCGGGCGGTAGCGTGACCGCGTGCCCGGCCCCATCTTCGTGTCCCGACTGGTGCGGCTACCGCTGCTCGACTCGGGCGGCCACGGCATCGGGCGCGTCGACGACGTCGTGACCGTCCCGTCGGGTTCCGCCCCGGCGCGGGTGCTCGGCTTCGTGGCCTCGGTCGACCGGCGCCGGATCTTCGTGAACGAGGCGCGGGTCGCCACGATCGACACCACCGGGGTGCGCCTGCGATCGGGGACGATCGACGTCCACCCGTTCCAGCAGCGCGAGGGCGAGAAGCTCGCGGTGGCCGACGTCGTCGGTACGCGCGTGGGCGACGACTACGTGATCGACACCGCGATCGAGGAGTCCCCCCGCACCGGCGACTGGTTCGTGGTCGCGGTGGCGCTCGGTGGGCGGAGTCCGTTGCGTCGCCGCCGTACCCGGGTCGTCGAGTGGGGCGACGTCGCCGCCCACTTCGACGTCGGTCCCGAGTACGCCGAGGTCGCCGAGCTGCGCGAGATGCACCAGTCCGACGTGGCCGAGCGCATCCGGTCCCTGCCCCCGGCGAAGCGGCGCCGCCTGGCGGAGCTGATGGAGGACGACCGGCTCGCCGACGTCCTCGAGGAGCTGCCCGAGGACGAGCAGATCCGCATGATCCAGGGCCTCGACCTCGCCCGCGCCGCCCACGTCCTCGAGGAGATGGAGCCCGACGACGCCGCCGACCTCCTGGGTTGGCTGCCCGAGGCCGAGCGCCAGCGGCTGCTCGAGGCGATGGAGCCGGCCGACTCCACGCCGCTGCGCCGCCTACTCGCCTACGGCGAGAACACCGCCGGAGGCCTGATGACCCCCGAGCCGGTGATCCTCACCGGGTCGACCACCGTCGCCGAGGCGCTCGCCACCGTACGGGTACCCGAGCTGCCCGCCGAGCTGGCGGCCCAGGTCTTCGTCGTCGAGCCGCCCACCTCGACGCCGACCGGCCGCTTCATCGGCAGCGTGCCGTTCCAGCGGCTGCTCCGCGAGCAGCCCGGCACCCGGCTCGACGAGTGCGCCTTCCTCGACCCCGAGCCCGTCCACCCCGACATGCCGCTGCGCGAGGTCGCCGAGCGGCTCGCCACCTACGACTCCCTCGCCGTTCCGGTGTGCGACCCGGCCCGCCGCCTGGTCGGCGCGGTGACGGTCGACGACGTGCTCGACCACGTGCTGCCCGACGACTGGCGGCGCCACCGGCGTCGCGCCGACCCGGTGACCTGACGTGGCCCGCCGGCGCACCGATCTGTCCCGCCCCCGCCGGGGGCTGGAGTGGAGCGGCTTCTACGACCCCGAGGCGTTCGGACGGTTCTCCGAGTCGATCGCCCGCTTCCTCGGCACCGGCCGCTTCCTCGCCGGCCAGACGGTCGTGGTCATCGTCTGGATCGTCATCAACATCGGCGTCGTCGCACTGCGCTGGGACCCGTACCCGTTCATCCTCCTCAACCTGGCCTTCTCCACCCAGGCGGCCTACGCGGCGCCGCTGATCCTGCTGGCCCAGAACCGTCAGGACGAACGGGACCGGCACCAGGCCGAGCGCGACCGCGAGGTGAACGCCCGCACCCAGGCCGACACCGAGTACCTCGCCCGCGAGCTGGCGTCGGTGCGCATCGCCCTCCGCGACGTCGTCACCGCGTCCGACCTCCGCGAGGCGGTCGACCGCGTCACCGGCGCCCTCGAACGCCTGGAGGGCCGGCTCGACGCCGTCGAGGCCGACGACCGCTAGCCGCTGATCGGCTCAGCCCGCCAGCTCGTTGCCGACGAGCGGTTCGAGGCGGAGCTCGGGCTGCTCGGCGGCCACCCGATCGAGCCAGAAGCGGCTCTCGAACAGGGCGAGCCGGGTGCCGTCGGCCCGTTCGAGCACCGTGACACCCTTCATGCTCCGCAGCGTCGGGGTGCTGTCGACGTCGGTGACTCGGGCGACGGTGTAGGCGGTCGGCGACAGCTCGACCGGCGCCCCGAACTCGGTCTCCAGCCGGTGCACCGCCACCTCGAACTGCATCGGCCCGACCGCGGCCAGCACCGGCGCCTGGTCGCCGAGGTCGAGGTCGCGCAGCACCTGCACCACGCCCTCCTCGTCGAGCTGGGTGACGCCCCGACGGAACTGCTTCGCCTTGGCCGTGTCCCGCACCCGCACCACCGCGAACTGCTCGGGGGCGAAGCTCGGGATCGTCGCGAACTCGACCCGCTCGTCGACGTACAGCGTGTCGCCCACCCGCACGTCGTTCGCGTTGACGAGGCCGACGACGTCGCCCGGCCAGGCGACCTCGACCGTCTCGCGTTCCTGACCGAAGACCGAGTGGGCGTACTTGGTCGCGAACGGCTTGTGGGTGCGGGCGTGGGTGACGACCATCCCCCGTTCGAAGCGACCCGAGCACACCCTTAGGTACGCGATGCGGTCGCGGTGCGCCTTGTCCATGTTGGCCTGCACCTTGAACACGAAGCCCGAGAACGGGGCGTCGAGCGGCCGCGGCTTGTCGGCCTCGTCGAGCCGGGCGGTCGGCGCCGGGGCGAGGTCGACGACCGCGTCGAGCAGCAGCCGGACGCCGAAGTTGGTGAGCGCCGAGCCGAAGAACGTCGGCGACGTCTCCCCCGCGAGGAACAGCTCCTGGTCGTGGTCGGCGCCGACCTCCCCGAGCAGCGCCAGCTCGTCGGCCGCGGTGGCCCACGCGTCGCCCTCGGTGGCGGCGGCCGCGTCGGCGTCGAGCACCTCCTCTGGGGCCTCGGTGGCGCCGCGGGCGACACGGGTGAACCGGACGTAGTCACCCGACCGCCGGTCGACCACGCCCCGGAAGTCGCCCGCGATGCCGACCGGCCAGGTGACCGGCGTCGGGACGACGCCGATGCGCGCCTCGACCTCGTCGATCACCTCCAGGGGATCGCGGCCGGGCCGGTCCCACTTGTTGATGAACGTGACGAGCGGCAGCTCCCGCTCGCGGCACACCTCGAACAGCTTCAGCGTCTGGGGCTCGATGCCCTTCGCCGCGTCGAGCACCATCACGGCCGCGTCGGCGACGGCCAGCACCCGGTAGGTGTCCTCGGAGAAGTCCCGGTGGCCGGGGGTGTCGAGCAGGTTGACGACCGCGTCGCGGTACGGGAACTGGAGCACCGTGCTCGTGATGGAGATCCCCCGCTCGCGCTCCATGTCCATCCAGTCCGACGTGACCGCCCGGCGTCCCTCTCGCGCCTTGACCGCGCCCGCGCCGGTGGTCAGCGCCCCGCCGTAGAGCAGGAACTTCTCGGTGAGCGTGGTCTTGCCGGCGTCGGGGTGGCTGATGATGGCGAAGGTGCGTCGACGGGCGGCCTCCGCCGGCGCCTCCGGGACCGGCCCGGTCACCGGCACTCGGCGCAGCGGCCGACGAGGTCGAGCCGGTGGAGGTCGACCTCGAACCCGGCGTCGGCGGCCGCCTCGCCGAGCGCGGCCTCGAGGCGGGCCTCGACGCCGGTCGGCACGGTGAAGTCCTCGACCTGCCCGCATCGGGTGCAGATCAGGTGGTGGTGGTGCCC
>Ga0123332_1002275_pt1 | contig 18371 bp, 15 predicted proteins | sample BioC12SIPDNA_4_FD_89958 | JGI IMG/M metagenome (GOLD analysis project Ga0123332, IMG submission 89958) | Anaerobic biogas reactor microbial communites from Washington, USA - Biogas_R2_A C12 SIP DNA | ecosystem: Engineered > Bioreactor > Anaerobic > Unclassified | place: Washington, USA...
CGACACCATCGCCGCGATCAAGGCCCGGGTATCGATCCCGGTGATCGCCAACGGCGACATCGATTCGCCGGAGAAGGCGCGCGCGGTGCTCGACCACACCGGCGCCGACGCGGTGATGGTCGGGCGCGCGGCGCAGGGGCGGCCGTGGATCTTCGGCGCGATCGCCCACTACCTCGCCACCGGCGAGCACCTGCCCGAGCCTGGCCCGGCTAAGGTGCGCGACATCCTGCTCGGCCACCTCGAGGCGCTGCACGCCTTCTACGGCGAGCAGGCCGGCGTGCGCATCGCGCGCAAGCACCTGGGCTGGTACGCGAAGGACCGGCCGGAGAACCGCGCCTTCCTCGCCGTGGTCAACCGCGCCCAGACCGCGCAGGAGCAGCTGCGCTCGACCCGCGACTACTTCGATGCGCTGGCGGCAGGGGTGAAGCCGGAGCTGCCGGCAGCGGCCTGATCGCACGCCGCCGCGGCACGCCGGGGTCGCGCTGAGGGCGCGGGCTTGCCAGCGCGCCGCTGCCTGCCCATCATCGGCCGCTGGCATCGGATCGCGGCCGGGGTCGCGATCGCATCGGGGACATTGCATGGAACAGCAGCCGCCGGGGACGGACGCGTCGCGCCGGCCGATCAAGGCACGCGGCAACGCCATCATCCAGCGCATCGCCGCCGCGCTCGCGCGCACGCCGCTCACGCCCAACGCGATCTCGGTGCTGAGCATGGTCTTCGCCGCCGCCGGGGCGGCCGCCCTGCTGTGGCTGCCGGACTGGGGCGCCTGGCTGTGCGCGCTGGGCATCCAGCTGCGGCTGCTGTGCAACCTGTTCGACGGCATGGTGGCGGTGGAAGGCGGCAAGTCCACGCCCGCCGGCGCGCTCTACAACGAAGTGCCCGACCGCGTGGCCGACAGCGTGCTGCTGGTGGCGCTGGGCCATGCCGCCGGCTTGCCGTGGGCCGGATGGCTGGCGGCGCTGTTCGCCGCCGCGACGGCCTATGTCCGCACGCTCGGCGGAGCGCTCGGCCAGGCCCAGGACTTCCGCGGGCCCATGGCCAAGCAGCACCGGATGGCGGTGATGACCGCGGCTTGCGTGCTGGCGCCGGCCGAGGCGCTCGCGACCGGCACCGGCTACGCGCTGCCGGTCGCGGTGCTGGCGATCGCCGCGGGCGCCCTGCTCACCTGCTACACCCGGCTGCGCGCGATCGCGGCGCGGCTGGAGCACGCGCCATGATCGCGCGCCTGGCCGGCGCGGCGCTGGTCGGCTTCACCCGCACCCTGGTCGGCGCGCGCGCGCACTGGCGTGCAGCACCGCCGCCGGGCCAGTGCATCTACTTCGCCAACCACTCCAGCCACCTGGACACGGTGGCGATCTGGTCGGCGCTGGCCCCGCACCTGCGCGCCCACGTGCGGCCGGTGGCGGCGCGCGACTACTGGGACCGCCCCGGCCTGCGCGGCTGGCTGGCGCGGCGGGTGCTGCACGCGGTCCTGATCGACCGCCAGCGCGGCGACCCCGACGCTGATCCGCTGGCACCGGTGCGCGCGGCCCTCGACCAGGGCGATTCGCTGATCCTGTTCCCCGAAGGCACGCGCAACAGCGAACGGCTGCCGCAGCAGTTCCGCCCCGGCCTGTTCCGGCTGGCCACGGACTACCCGCACGTGGAGCTCGTGCCCGTGTACCTCGACACCCTGCACCGTGCGCTGCCCAAGGGCGCCCTGCTGCCGTTGCCATTGCCGCTGTATTGCAACGTCCATTTCGGCGCGCCGCTGCCGCGCCTGCCCGGCGAAGGGCGCGATGCCTTCCTCGAACGCGCGCGCGCCGCGGTGGAGGCGATGGCATGAGCGCACAGGCCAGGATGCTCTGGGTATTCGGCGGCATCGTCGCCCTGCTGGTGGTGGCCTCCGTGGTCGGCTGGCTGCTGCACCGGCGCGGCGGGGACGGCGGCGGCCCGACGGTGCGCAACCTCAACGCGCGGATCCGCGCGTGGTGGGGCATGGTCGCGGTGCTGGCGGCGTGCTTCGCGATCGGGCCGGTCGCCACCCTGGTGGTGTTCGGGGTGATCTCGTTCTTCGCCCTGCGCGAGTTCATCACCCTCACCCCGACCCGCGCCGGCGACCACCTGCCGCTGGTGGTGGCGTTCTACCTGCTGATCCCGCTGCAGTACTGGCTGATCCACGCCCAGTGGTACGGGCTGTTCGCGATCTTCATCCCGGTCTACGCCTTTCTCGCGCTGCCGGTGCTGGCGGTGTTCGGCGGCGACACCACCGACTTCCTCGAGCGCAGCACCAAGGTGCAATGGGGCGTGATGGTGGCGATCTACTGCATCAGCCACGCGCCGGCGCTGATGATCCTGCGGCCCGGGGTGGAAGGCCAGCTGCTGCTGCTCTACCTGATGCTGGTGGTGCAGATCAGCGACGTGATGCAGTACGTATTCGGCAAGCTGCTGGGCCGGCGCAAGCTCGCGCCGGTGGTGAGCCCGTCCAAGACCGTCGAGGGCCTGGTCGGCGGCGGGTCGGCGGCGGTGGGCATCGGCACCGCGCTGTGGTGGATGACGCCGTTCGCGCCGCTGCAGGCGGCCGCCATGTCGACGGTGATCGTCATCGCCGGCGCCTGCGGCGGGCTGGCGCTGTCGGCGGTCAAGCGCAGCCTCGGCGCCAAGGACTGGGGCCACATGATCGAAGGCCACGGCGGGATGATGGACCGGATGGATTCGGTGGTGTTCGCCGCGCCGGTGTTCTTCCACTTCACCCGCTACTGGTTCCCCGGCTGAGCCGGTGCCGGCGCGCCAGGCGCCCCGGCGACCGCGGCGTCGGGCTCGTTCCAGATGCGGTGCCACATCTGCGCCAGGCGCCGGCGCGCCTCCCAGGGCCAGGACAGCTGCTCGGGCGGGATTGCGCGCCAGCGGCCGCCATCGCGCTCGGCGACGGCGAAGTTGAAGCTGTAGTCGGGCTCGGCGCCCATCCGCAGGTCGCTGAGCACGAGCCGGCCGTCGCGTTCGGTGGCCTTCATGAAGCCGCGGTTGAACCAGGCCAGCCGCGCCACCGCGGGCGCGTCGGCCACCTGCGCCAGCGCCTCGACGTCGGAAGGGTGGTGCCGGAACGCGATCGGATGGCGGTCGGCGACCAGCGAATGCTCGCCCTCGACGAAGCCATCGGGGGTCATCGCCACCACCCGCCACAGCAGCGTGTTGAACGGCATCGGCACCGAGAAGCGCGGCGCATCGGCCAGGCCCAGCACGGCCAGCGACCGCCCCGCCTCGCGCTCGACCATCGCCTTGGCCACCAGCGACCAGCCCAGGTAGGCCGTGCTGAGGGCGAGCCCGAACACCAGCGCATGGCGCGCCGCCGGCCGCCCCCCGACCCAGGTCGCCACCACGACGCCCAGCAGCAGCCAGACCGTGTAGCCCGGGTCGATGATGAACACGCTCGACCACATCGCCGGCGGCACCGGGATCGGCCACAGCAGCTGGGTGCCGTAGACGGTGAAGGCATCGAGCAGCGGGTGGGTGACCAGGGCGAGCTGGATCGCCCACAGCCAGGGTCCGGGCGCCTGCGCCACCCGGCCGCCGCGGCGCCGGAACCAGGCCCAGATCGCCCAGCCCAGCAGCGGCAGCACGAACAGTGAATGGCTGGCGCCGCGGTGCAGGGTCATCAGCGCAACCGGGTCGTCGGTGACCATCGCGATCGGGAATGAATCGAGGTCGGGCAGGGTGCCCAGGGCGGCGCCGGCGAGCATTGCCGCGCGGCGGTGCGCGGCCGGGACCACGGCACCGGCCACGGCGGCACCAAGCAGGAGCTGGGAGAGGGAATCCATGTGCCGATTCTAGGCCGGGCGCGCGGCCGGCCATGGGCCGGTGGCCAGGCCGGCGCACGCGGGCGTGCCCGGCCCGGTGCGGTGTCGGAGCCGCCTGGTGCGGGCGCGGCCGGACCCCGGGCCGGACCGCGGCAGGCGGATGCGCGCCGGCCCGGGCACGTGTATCATCCGCACCCATCTTTTCATCCGAATTGAAGGATATAGCCGATGTCCAGCTACCTGTTCACGTCCGAATCGGTCTCGGAAGGCCATCCGGACAAGATCGCCGACCAGATCTCCGACGCGGTGCTGGACGCCATCCTGGCCCAGGACAAGCGTGCCCGCGTGGCCTGCGAAACCATGGTCAAGACCGGTGCGGCGATCGTGGCCGGCGAGGTCACCACCACCGCGTGGGTGGACATCGAGGCGCTGGCGCGCAAGGTGATCAACGGCATCGGCTACGACAACTCGAGCGTCGGCTTCGACGGCCACACCTGCGCGATCATCAACATGCTCGGCAAGCAGTCGCCCGACATCAACCAGGGCGTGGACCGCAAGAACCCCGAGCAGCAGGGCGCCGGCGACCAGGGCCTGATGTTCGGCTACGCCTGCACCGAGGCGCCGGAATACATGCCCGCCCCGCTGTACTACAGCCACCGGCTGGTGGAGCAGCAGGCCAAGGTGCGCAAGAGCGGCCGGCTCAAGTGGCTGCGGCCCGACGCCAAGAGCCAGGTGACCCTGCGCTACAGCGGCGACGGCAATCGGATCGTCGGCCTGGACGCGGTGGTGCTCTCGACCCAGCACGATCCGGACATCAAGCGGGCAGACCTGGTCGAGGCGGTGCGCGAGCACATCCTCAAGCCGGTGCTGCCGAAGAAGTGGCTCGCGTCGCTCCCCAAGAGCAAGGTGCACATCAACCCGACGGGCAAGTTCGTGATCGGCGGGCCGGTGGGCGACTGCGGCCTCACGGGCCGCAAGATCATCGTCGACACCTACGGCGGCATGGCCCGCCACGGCGGCGGCGCGTTCTCCGGCAAGGATCCGTCCAAGGTCGACCGCTCGGCGGCCTACGCCGCGCGCTACGTGGCCAAGAACATCGTCGCCGCGGGCCTGGCCGCCCGCTGCGAGGTGCAGGTGAGCTACGCCATCGGCGTGGCCGAGCCGACCTCGATCTCGGTGACCACCTTCGGCACCGGCAAGGTGCCCGACGACGTGATCGAGAAGCTGATCCGCCGGCACTTCGACCTGCGCCCCTACGGGATCACCCGGATGCTCGACCTGGAGCACCCGATCTACCAGGCGACCGCGGCCTACGGCCACTTCGGCCGCAAGCCCAAGGAGATCAGCTACACCGACGGCGCCGGCAAGAAGCACAAGGCCACGGCCTTCTCCTGGGAGAAGACCGATCGCGCCGAGGAGCTGCGGAAGGCCGCGAAGCTGAAGTAATCGGGCGGGGCCTTGCCCCCGCCCCCCCGCACGGGGCGTCGCGCCCTTCATGGCCGCAAGGCCGGGACGGGCAACCCACCGCAGGCGAAAGGGGCCCGCCGAAGCGGGCGGGAAGGCGCTACAGCCGCACCACCACCTGCACGTCGTCCGGGCCGGCGGCACGCGCGGCCAGCACGCGGTCGCCGACGCGCTCGAACGCCAGGTCCACGCGCGCCCCGCCCACCTCCAGCGCGTCCACGCGCAGGCGCTCGACACCGGGCGGCAGCTGCGGGTGGTCGATCAGGATCCGGCCCTCGACCGCGTCGACCTCCACGCCCAGGCAGGCGTGCAGCAGCATGAACACCGCGCCGGCCGACCAGGCCTGCGGCATGCACGCCACCGGATAGGCGATCGGCGGCTCGCCGGCGCTGCGCGGGAAGCCGCAGAACAGCTCCGGCAGGCGCATGTCGAAATGGGTGGCGGCCTCGAACACCTCGCCCAGCAGGCGCGTGGCCTGGCGGCGCGCGCCGTAGCGTGCCATGCCCGCCGCGCACAGCGCCACGTCGTGCGGCCACACCGAACCGTTGTGGTAGGACATCGGGTTGTAGCGCGGCTGGTCGGTGGCCAGCGTGCGCACGCCCCAGCCATTGTCGAAGCGCGGTGACCCCAGCTGGGCGATCACATGGGCGGCGCGCTCCGGGGCAGGCAGGCCCACGTACAGCAGGTGCCCGGGGTTGGAGGCGAGCACGCGGCACATGCGTCCCGTGCCGTCCCTGGCCAGGGCGTAGAACTCCAGGTCCGGATCCCAGAAGCGTGACTCGACCGTCTCCCGCAGGCGTCCGGCACGGGCCTCCCACGCCCGCGCCGCGTCGTGCGCACCGCGCCCGCGGGCCAGCATCGCCATCGCCAGCAGGGCCTCGTACACGTAGCCCTGCACCTCCACCAGCGCCACCGGCCCCTGCGGGAGGCTGCCGTCGGCGTGGAACACCGAGTCCTCGCTGTCCTTCCAGCCCTGGTTGGACAGGCCGCTGGCTTCGCCCCGGGCGTAGGCAAGCAGGCCGTCGGGATCGGCATCGCAGCTGCGTTCGATCCATCCGATCGCGCGCTCCAGGGCGGGCCACAGCCGGTCGATGAAGGCGCGGTCGCCGGTGCGGCGCAAGTAGCGCCCGGCCAGCAGCACGAACAGCGGCGTGGTGTCGACCCCGCCGTAGTACAGGCCGAACGGCACCTCGCCCAGCGCCGCCATCTCGCCCTTGCGCGCCTCGTGCATGATCTTGCCGGGCGCCGAATCGCGGAAGCTCGAGTCCTCCGCCGCCTGGCGTTCGGCCAGGTAGGCGAGCACGCCGCGGGCCAGGTCCGGGTCCAGCCACAGGGTCTGCAGCGCGGTGACGATCGCGTCGCGCCCGAACGGGGTCGAGAACCAGGGGATGCCGGCATAGGGATAACGCCCCGAGGGCAGGTCGCTGGCCAGCAGGGCGATGTCGGTCCGCGACCGCTCCACCCAGGCGTCGAACAGCAGGCCGCCGCCGTGCAGGCGCGCGCCGGAGCGGCGGCGGGCGCGCAGGGCGCGCCGCGCATGCACCATCGCCCGGCGATGCCGCGCCGCCGACGGCTCGCCGGCGTCGGCGCCCACCTCCATGTACAGCTCGAAGCTTTCGCGCGGCGCCAGCCGGCACTCGAAGCGCGCCATGCCGTGGTCGAGCACGGTCGGCGCGGCCGAAAACGCCAGCACCGTGCGCCTGGACACGCCGTCCAGACCATCGTAGTGCAGCACCACCCGGTCGCCGCGGGCCTCGGCCTGCGGATAGCTGCCACGACGCGCGCGCTCCATCCCGCGCACCTCGAACATGTCGCGGAAGTCGGCGGCGAACTCGAGCACCAGCGGCACCGACACCGGCACGCGGTCGTAGTTGGTGCAGGTGATGCGCTCGTGCAGGCGTCCCTGCCACAGGAACCGCGAACGGCTGACGTGGATGACCCCCTGCCCCGCCGCGCTGCCGCCGATCGGCGGCAGCGGGCGGTTGGTCAGGTGCGCGCTGAACACCACGCGGTCCTGGGCGATGGCCGCGCTGAGCAGGGTGGGCGCGGTCCCGTCCAGGGACAGCCGCAGCCGCGACAACGCCCGGGTGCCGTCGTGGAACAGGCCGTCGGCCTCGTCGCCGCCGTGGATGTCGCCGCGCGCGTCGCACACCAGGAAGCTGTCGCCGTCCTTGAGCGAATAGCTCGCCTGGCGGCTGGGCGGAAGCGTTGGCGCCATCTCGCGCCCTCAGCCCAGCCGGGCCAGCCCGGCGTCGCCGCCGTCCGCGCCGGTCGCCGGCGTGGCCGCCAGCCGGTGGTACAGGTCGACGTAGGCGCGGGCCATGGCGGTGGCCGAAAAGCGGCGCTCGAACTCGCGGCGGATGCGCGCGCGGTCGAGTTCGTGCAGGCGGCCGATGGCCTCGATCGCCTCGTCCTCGGACTCGACGATGAAGCCCGTCACCCCGTGCTCGACCACCTCCGGCACCGATCCGTTGCGCCAGGCGACCACCGGGGTCCCGCAGGCCATCGCCTCGATCATCACCAGGCCGAACGGCTCGGGCCAGTCGATCGGGAACAGCAGCGCGGCGGCGTTGCCGAGGAATCCGGACTTGCGCGCATCGTCGATCTCGCCGATGAACTCCACGCCGCCGCCGGCGAGCATCGGCTCGATGCACTGGTTGAAGTACATCGTGTCGGCCGCGTCCACCTTGGCCGCGACCTTCAGCGGCATGCCGGCGCGGCGTGCGATCTCGATCGCGCGGTCGGGCCGCTTCTCCGGCGCGATGCGGCCAAGGAAGGCCAGGTAGTCGCCGGCGGGCGCCTGCGCCGGCCGCAGCAGTCCTTCCGGCATGCCGTGGTACACCGTCCCGGCCCAGTTGGCGAAGCGCAGCGGCTGGCGCTGCCGGTCGGAGATCGAGACCAGCGGGTAGTGCGGCCAGCAGCGGTAGGCCTCGGCCAGGCCGGAGAGGTCGAGGCGGCCGTGCAGCGTGGTCAGGGTGCGGCCGGCAATGTCCTCGAACACGGGGAAGTGCAGCAGGTCGACGTGGAAATGCAGCACGTCGAACTCGTTGGCGCGCCTGCGCACCTCGTGCAGCATCGCCAGGTGGGCGGCGATGTCGGACTTGAGCGGATCCGGATCCAGCCGCAGCGCCTCCGCGCGGCAGGGCACCAGGCGCGCGCGCGTGCGGCTGTCGGCGCTGGCGAAGACGGTCACCTCGTGGCCAAGGTCCACCTGGGCATCGGCCAGCCAGGCCACGATGCGCTCGGTCCCGCCGTAGAGTCGGGGCGGAACGGCCTCGTACAGGGGAGCGACATGGGCAATGCGCATCGACGGCCTCCTCACGAACCAAGCGCGTCGCGCGTGGTGGCGCGCGCCCGACCTGCACCGTGGACCGGAACCTGCGTTCTTGCGTTCATGCATTCCTCCTTGCTAGTCGATCACCGGCGGCCGGCCACGGGCCGGCCTGCGGCCCCGGGAGCCGGGGCGCAGGCGAATCGGGAAGGACGCACGGCCAGCATCGTCGGCCGGCCCGGCACGCACACGGGAGCGACGATGGAGCGGTGTGGTTCCGCGGCCGGCCGTGGGCGCCGCCGCGCCCCCTGCTTGGGGGCGAGGCGCGGTCTTTTCAAGTCCCGCGCGGCCGGTGCCAGGGGCCCACGATTGCCCCGCCCGCCCGGGCTCGGTTAGCTTGGCCGCCACGTCCCCGGGGAGCGAACCGAGTTGGCCCGTTGGAAGCACGGCGTGCCGGGCAGTGCCGAACTGCATGATGCCAAGCGCGAAGCGGTGTTGCGCGAGGCCTCGGCCTCGTTCAAGGCGCGCGGCTACCACGGCACCTCGATGGACGACATCGCGCAACGGCTCGATGTCACCAAGCCGGCGCTGTACTACTACTTCCCCGGCAAGCAGGCCATGTTGCGGGCCTGCTTCGACCAGTCCATGCAGGCCGCATTCGCCACCCTGGCCCGCGCGCGCCGCGAAGGCCGCAACGGGCGCGAGAAGCTGCGCATGGCGCTCGACGCCCTGCTCGACGAGTTCCTGGGCGAACACAGCGTGGCGATCACCGTGCTCGAGGAAGGCTCGCTGTCGGAGGAGGACTTCGCCGCGGTGCGTGCCGAGCGCCGCCGCTACGAGCGCGCCCTGCGCGGGTTGGTGCGCGAGGGCATCCGCGACGGCAGCATCGTGGCCTGCGATCCGAAGGCCGCGGTGCTGGCGATGCTGGGCGCGATCAGCTGGACGCAGCGCTGGTACCGCGCAAACGGCGCGTGGTCGCGCGAGCAGGCGCGGACCCTGGTTGGCGACCTGCTCGAGCGCATGGTCAGCAGCGAGCCCGCGCCCCGGCTGCAGGCAGCGGGCCGCAGGCGGGGGAAATCCGGCGCCTGAGCTGCGCGACGCGACCCGGCGGGTGGCGTTTCCGCCGCTCCATGCTCTATTGAACACTTGTTAAAATAATTGTTCAATTGGTCATCTCCGGCCCGCGCGCCCACGTCGGACGTCCGGCCCGCCGCCAGGAGGTCGGAGCGGCCCGCCCACGACGGCCGCAAGCGTGCACGCAGGCCCCGTTCGCGAACGGCCTCCTTCCGCCATGGGAACCCCGACATGACCGACGTCTTTCTCGTCTCCGCCATGCGTACCGCGATCGGCACCTTCGGCGGCGCGCTCAAGGACATCCCGCCCGCCGAGCTCGGCGTGGCGACCGCGAAGGCCGCGATCGCGCAGGCCGGCATTCCGGTCGACGCCATCGGCCACGCCGTCTACGGACAGGTACTGCCGAGCGAACCGGCCGATGCCTACCTCGCCCGGGTGATCGCGGTGAAGGCCGGCGTGCCGGTGGAGACGCCCGCATTCACGGTCAACCGGCTCTGCGGCTCCGGCCTGCAGGCCATCGTTTCGGCAGCGCAGGCGCTGAAGCTCGGCGACTGCGAGGTGGCGCTGGCCGGCGGCGCCGAGTCGATGAGCCGCACGCCGTTCCAGCTGCCCACCCACCGCTGGGGCCGCAAGCTCGGCGACGCCACCCTGGTCGACGGACTCAACGAGGGGCTGAAGGATCCGTTCGACAAGGTGCTGATGGGCATCACGGCCGAGAACGTCGCCGAGCGCCACCAGGTGGACCGCGCGCGCCAGGACGCGCTGGCGCTGGAAAGCCACCGTCGCGCCGCGCGCGCGATCGCCGAGGGCCGGTTCGACGGGCAGATCGTGCCGGTCATGGTCGGCCGTCGCGGCAGGCAGACGGAGTTCCGCGTGGACGAGCACGTCCGCGCCGAGGTCGGCGCCGACGACCTGGCCGCCCTGCGCCCGGTGTTCAAGGCCGACGGCACCGTCACCGCCGGCAATGCCTCGGGCATCAACGACGGCGCCGCCTCGGTGGTGCTGGCGACCGGCGACGCGGTGCGGCGCCACGGCCTCAAGCCGCTGGCGCGACTGGTGGCCTACGCGCACGCGGGCGTGGAGCCGCTGTACATGGGCATGGGACCGGTGCCGGCGACGCGCGCCGCGCTGGCCCGCGCCGGGTTGAAGGTGGACGACCTCGACGTGGTCGAATCCAACGAGGCTTTCGCCGCCCAGGCCTGCGCGGTGGCCGACGCGCTCGGCTTCGATCCGGGGAAGACCAATCCCAACGGGAGCGGCATCTCGCTGGGCCATCCGGTGGGCGCGACCGGCGCGATCATCACCGTCAAGCTGGTGCACGAACTGCACCGCACCGGCGGCCGCCTTGGCCTGGCGACGATGTGCATCGGCGGGGGCCAGGGCATCGCCGCGATCTTCGAGCGCGCCTGAAGCGCGCGCGGCGCCGCGCTCAGTACATGCGCGTGGCGCCACCGCCATCGACCTCCAGCACCGCGCCGTTGACGTAGCCGGCCTCGTCCGAGCACAGCCACACGATCGCGTTCGCCGCTTCGTGGGCTTCGCCGAGACGGCGCATGCCGCTGTGGCGCGCCACCATCCGGGCGTAGTGTTCGGCCGCGCCGGGCCGCTGCGGGTCCACCATTTCCGAGCGGGTGAAGCCCGGCGCCACCGCATTGACCCGCAAGGCCTGCTGGCCGTAGTCGGCCGCGGCCGAGCGGGTCAGGCCGACCACGCCATGCTTGCTGGCGGCGTAGGTGGAATGACCGACGTCGCTGGGCTTGAACCCGTAGATCGAGGCGACGTTGACGATCGCGCCGCCACCGCCGGCGAGCATGGCCGGGATCTGGTGCTTCATGCACAGCCACACGCCCTTGAGGTTGACGCCCATCACCGCGTCCCACTGCGCCTCCTCGACCTCGGCCAGCGGGGTGCGCATGGGCCCGGCGACGCCGGCGTTGTTCACGGCGCAGTCGAGCCGGCCGAAGCGGTCAAGCGTCGCCTGGACCATCGCCTCCACGTCCGCGGCCCGGGAGACGTCGGCCCGCACGTGGCAGGCGTCGCCGCCGGCCTCACGGATCCTGTGCGCGAGCGCCTCGCAGCGCCCGGCGCGCCGCGCGGCTAGCACCACCTTCGCGCCGAGCCGGGCGAACCGCAGCGCGGTGGCCTCGCCCAGGCCGGACGAGGCGCCCGTCACCAGCGCGACCTTGCCCGCGAACGATCGGTTCCTGTCGTCCATCGCCATGGTTCCTCCCATACCGGCCAACCGGCTCAGTCCCGCGCCTGCAGCGCGGCGTAGACCATCGGCCGCAGCACGTCGCGCGCCGAGCCGGCCGCCACCGGCATCACCTGGGTCATCACGGTCATGGACAGGCCGATCCGCGGCGCGGCGAAGAAGCCGGTGCCGGCCGCGCCGCCCCAGGCATACTCGCCGGCCGAGCCCGGACCACTGCGCGCATCGGTCCGCACGATCCCGCCCAGGGCCTGCGCGACGCTGCCCGGCGCGTAGCGGCCGAACGCTTCGAGCGCTTCGAGCAGGGGCGCCTGTGGCGCATGCGGCGCCATCAGCAGCCGCGCCGTCGCCGGCGCCATCACCCGGATGCCTGCGCGCTCGCCACCGGCGGCGAGCATGTCGGCGAAGCGCCCGTAATCCTCCAGGGTCGAGAGCAGGCCCGAGCTGCCCGCGTCGGCGAACGGCACCGCGAGCGGCAGGCGCTCGCTGCCGTCCTCGATCCGGCGCAGCCCGCCTTCGCCCGGAGCGTAGATCCCGGCCAGGTGCCCGGCGCGCTCCACGGGCACGTGGAAACCCGTCGCGGCCATGCCCAGCGGCGCGAACACACGCTCGCGCAGGAAGTCGCCCAGCCGCTGCCCGCTGACCCGTTCGACCACCAGCCCGGCGATGTCCAGTCCATACCCGTACAGCCAAGCGCTGCCCGGCTGGAAGGCCAGCGGCAACCGGCCGAGGCGTTCGGCAAAACCGTGCAGGCCACGGATGCGCGGGTCGTACATCCAGCGCGCGGCGACCAGGCCGGCCTCGCGGTAGCGCGGCGCCAGCGGCGAGTCGCCCCAGCTGTTGGCCAGGCCGCAGCTGTGGCTGAGCAGGTGGGCGACGGTCATCGGTCGCGCCGGCACCGTCGCGCCGTCCGCGCCCAGCACCCGCAGCCCGGCGAACTCCGGGACGTAGCGCGCCACCGGATCGTGCAGCGACAGGCTGCCGTCCTCGACCAGCAGCACGGTGGCCGCCGCGACCACCGGCTTGGTCATGGAGTAGATGCGATGCAGGCTGTGCGCATCGACCGGCTCGACGCCGCCGATGTGCGCCTCGGCCAGCACCTCGCCGTGGCGCGCGATGCGGATCGACGCGAACGGCAGCGCGCCCGCCTCGACGAAGCCGCGCAGCCGCTCGAGCACGGCATCCAAGCGCGCACCGGCCCATGCCCCGGGCGCGGCCGCCGCGACCATCGCCCCGGCGGCGAGCTGCAGGAAGGCGCGCCGGCCGAACGCCGGCAGGCCGTCCCCGCGCGCGTTCACGCCGGTGCGTCCGCCCTGGCGTGGGCGCGGGCGCTGGCGACTTCGCGCTCGGCCTGGGTGAAGCCGTAGTCGGGGATGACCTGGCCCTGCGTCGACGAGACCTCGTCCCAGGCCGCGATCAGCCGCTCGCCCGCGTCGGCGCCACCGCCGATGTAGCGGCCTTGCGTCAGCGTGACGTGGGCGCGCGCGAAGTGCCCGGCGCCGGCGCAGACGATGGCGCGGGTGGGCGCGTCCTCGACCACCAGCGGCAGCAGCGCGGGGCTGACCAGCCCCGGCTCGAGCGCGTCGAGCTGCTCCTGCGGCAGGATGCCTTCCATCATCCGGGTGTACGCGGTCGGCGCCAGGGAGTTGACCTTGATGCCGTACTTGGCGCCCTCGATCGCGAGCGTCTGCATCAGCCCGACCAGCGCCATCTTGGCCGCGCCGTAGTTGGCCTGGCCGAAGTTGCCCCACAGCCCCGACGAGGACGTGGTCATCACGATCCGGCCGTACCGCTGCGCGCGCATGGCGTCCCACACCGCCTTGCAGCAGATCGCCGCGCCCACCAGGTGCACGTCGAGCACCTGGCGGAATTCCTCGAGCGTCATCTTGCCGAAGCTGCGGTCGCGCAGGATCCCGGCGTTGTTGACCAGGATGTCGATCCGGCCCCATTCCTGCAGCGCGGCGTCGGCCATGGCCGCCACCGCGGCCTCGTCGGCCACCGAACCGGCGACCGCCAGCGCGGTGCCGCCCGCGGTGCGGATCTCGGCGGCGACGGCGTCCGCCGCCGCCTGGCCGAGGTCGTTGACCAGCACCCTGGCGCCCTTGCGGGCGAGGTAAAGCGCGTGTTCGCGGCCCAGGCCTCCGCCGGCGCCGGTGACGATCGCTGTGCGTCCCTGGAGTGGCATCGTGTTCGTACTCCCGTCAGTGGATGGCGCGGGACGGGAGTGCGCCACCGGCGATCAGCCCGATGCCTTGCGCGTTCCCTTCCGCGGTTTGCAGACGGCCTTGAAGCCCGCGGCCATGAAGGTGGCCATGCGCGCTTTCACCGCCTCGTAGTCGTCGGACCGGCACAGACCGCCCGAAAGCCGGTCGATGCGCCCGGTGCGCGCGAGCGTGAGCATCAGCGCGCCGGTCACGAAGTGGTAGCCCCAGAAGATGTCCTCGTCCGCGGCGTCGGGCATGGCCTGCTTGAGCAAGCCGACCAGGCGCAGCACCACCGGGTCGAAATGCTGGTCCATCAACGTGGCGCCGTGACGCGTGTTGGACATCAGCGCGCCGAGCGCGCCGTAGTTCTTCCAGGCCTCGCCGCCACGGCTGTACAGGTCCAGGTCGGTGTCCAGGAACGCGCGCAGCGCGCCCTCGACCGTGGGCTTGCCGCCACTGGCCTGCTCGTAGGCGTCGAGCGCCTGCATCCGTGCGCTGCTGGTGACGCCGGCGCGGCGCGCGATCACCGCGTCGAACAGCGTCTGCTTGTCCTTGAAGTAGTAGTTGACCAGGGTGTGGTGCACGCCAACCCGCTCGGCCACGTCCTTGAGCGTTACCCCGTACAGGCCGTCGCGCGAGAACAGGTGCTCGGCGGCATCGAGGATCTGTTCGGTCATCTCCGCGCGTTGCGCGGCCTTGGTGTTGCGCTTGCCAGTCCCCGCCTTGCCGCGCCTGCCTTCGCCCGCGCCCGGCCTGGTCCTGGAAGTTGTGGCCTTCTCTGACACCCTGCAGCCTCCCGTGCCGCCCCGGACGCGCGCTGGCCGGAGACATCACGCCTCCCGTCGCCACTGTGCGCCCCCGAACTCGGCCCTGAGCCGCATTTTGTCAACTTTGCCGGTCGCTGCCAAAGGCATTTGCTCGAGGCGGATCACTTCGTCCGGCACCCACCACGACGCGACCTTGTCGCGCAGCGCCTCCAGCAGCTCCTGTTCGCTCGTGGTGCTGTCGGGCCGCATCTCGACCAGCAGCACCGGCCGCTCGCCCCACTTGGGATGCGCGCGACCGATCACCGCCGCCAGCGACACGCCGGGGATCCGGCCCACGACCTCCTCGATCTCGGCCGGGTTGATCCACTCGCCGCCGGACTTGATCAGGTCCTTGGCGCGGCCGGTGATGATCAGGTTGCCCTGCGCGTCGAGCCGCGCCAGGTCCCCGGTGGGAAACCAGCCGTCCGCATCCACCGCGGGACTGGTTTCGCCGAAGTAGCGCTGGATGGCGCTGGCGCCGCGCACGCGCAGGTGGCCCTCGTGGCCGCACTGCTCGGGCAGCGGCCGGCCCTGCGCGTCGGTGAGCAGCAGGTCCACCCCGAGCGCGGGGCGGCCCGACAGGTGCGCGGCACGGTCCGGATCGTCCGGCGGCGCCATGGTGCCGGTCGGCGAGAGTTCGGTCATGCCCCAGCTGGTCTGCACCACCACGCCCAGGCGCTGCTCGATGCGCTCCATGAGCGCGGGCGCCAGCGGCGCGCCGCCCACGATCACCCGCTTGAGCGTCGGCACGTCGCCGCCGTGCGCGTCGAGGAAGTCCACCAGCCCGAGCCACACCGTTGCCACGCCGATCGCCACCGTCACCGACTCGGCGCGGATCAGCGCGGCCAGGCTCCCTCCATCGAGGAAGCGCCCGGGCAGCACAAGCTTCGCGCCGACCGCCGGCGCGGCGAACGGCACGCCCCAGGCGTTGGCATGGAACATCGGCACCGCCAGCAGCACGCTGTCGCGGCGGGTCAGGGCCATGGTGTCGGCCTGCAACGCGCGCAGCGTGTGCAGGAAGCTGCCGCGGTGGGTGTAGGTCACGCCCTTCGGCGCGCCGGTAGTGCCGGAGGTGAAGCACAGCCCGCAGGGGCTGCGTTCGTCAAAGCCGCCCCAGGCCAGCTCCTCGTGCGCCTGCGCCAGCAGCGGCTCGAGCGGTTCGCCCAGGTGGGCCGCGTCCCCCGCATCGCCAGCATCGTCGATCCACAGCAGGCGCTCGACCACGCCCGACTGGTCGGCCACGCGTCGCGCCATCGGCAGCAGGTCGCAGGACGCGACCAGCACCGTCGCGCCCGATTGTTGCAGCATCGACGCCAGGTGGGCCTCGCTCACCCGTGGGTTGAGCGTGTGGCAGACCGCGCCCATTCCCACCACCGCGTACCAGGCTTCCATGTGCGCCTGCGTGTTCCAGGCCAGGGTGGCAACGACGTCGCCGGCGCCGATGCCGCAGCCGGCCAGCACCGAGGACAGCCGGCGGCAGCGGCGGTAGAGCCCGGCATAGCGGATGCGACTGGCCACCGCGCCCTTGTGGGCGGTGACGACTTCGCCATCGGGATGCCATTTCGCGCCGTGTTCGAGGATCCGGTCGAGCGTCAGCGCGTAATCCTGCATCTCGCCGTGGATTACCGGCATGCGTCCGCCTCCGGCGGGAGCGGCGGCGAGATGATGCCCACGTTCCAGTGCCATGGCTGGTCGCCCTGCGCGCGGCGGCGGCAGACCACGTTCTCGAGCAGCTCGAACATGCCCGGCATGAGATGGGTGCCGGGCCGCGGCGTGCCGGCGAAGCCCATGTAGGCGCGCGCCTGGCCATAGGCCGGCCACTCCGGCGCGCCGTCGGCGACCGGGCGCCCGTCGCGGGCGAACGAGGCCCAGTAGGCCATCACCGCATCGCCCAGCGCGCGCTCGCCCGGCGTGTCCGGGATCGCCGGCCAGTGCGGCGGGGTGCCGTCGCGGGTGCCGAGCGCGTACGGGATCTCGCTGGCGTGGAAGGCGTGCAGGCCGGCTTCGTCGGTGGCCGGATAGCCGTGGTCCCAGAAGTACAGGTAGGCCGGCTGGCCGAGCGCGGTCTGGCTGCGCACCAGCCGCTCGGCGGTCCAGCCGTAGAGCGCGTCGCGGGTGGTGGCGAGCATCGCCGCGTCGATGTCGTGCGGCGGATAGCGCTCGAGCATCGCGTCGGCCAGGTCGCGGTAGGCGGCGCGGATCGCCGCCTCGTAGCTGGCCGCGTCGGCGGGCGGCGGCGGCAGCAGGAAGCGCAGCGAGCGGATTTCGCCCTCGTTGAAGCCGGCCAGGATCGGCACCGGCGCCTGCTCGCCGCGGTCGAACACCTCCACCAGCTGCGCCGGCAGCACCTTGCCGTCGACGTTGCCAAGCGGCATGTAGCCGGCCATCGCGGCCTTGACCGTGAGTTCCTGCGGGTCGGCCGCGCGCAGGCGCGGCAGGCCGCGGATCTCGAGCTTGCGGGCCAGCTCGACGCCCGCGGACTCGGCCGACGGCGTGCCGTGCACGGCCTCGCGCAGCGCAGGCATGGTGATCATGTACGCGCTCTGCGCGATGGCCTTGTGGAACAGCCCGCGCGCCGGCGGCGCCGCCATCAGGTACATGACGCTCAGGGCGCCGGCCGATTCGCCGGCGATGGTGACGTTGCCCGGGTCGCCGCCGAATGCGGCGATGTTGTCGCGCACCCAGCGCAACGCCTGGATCTGGTCGAGCAGGCCGTAGTTGCCGGACACGCCGTCGGGCGATTCTTCGCTCAGCTGCGGGTGCGCCAGGTAGCCGAGCACGCCGAGCCGGTAGTTGATCGACACCACCACCAGGCCCTGGCGGGCAAGCGCGGCGCCGTCGTACATCGGCTCGCTGCTGCTGCCGCCGCTGAGCGCGCCGCCGTGGATCCACACGAACACCGGCGCCGACTGCGCGCCCTCCGGCGTCCACACGTTGAGGAACAGGCAGTCCTCGCTCATCTTCAGCGCCTGGGCAGGCGCGTAGATGCTGCCCGGCCGCGACGGCGGCTGGTGGCAGGACGCGCCGAACCGGGTCGCGTCACGCACGCCCTCCCAGCGCTCGGCCGGGACCGGCGGACGCCAGCGCAGCTGCCGCACCGGCGGCTGTGCATAGGGAATGCCGCGGAACGCATTGACGCCCTCCAGCGCCTCGCCGCGGAGCGCGCCGGCCGGCGCGGTCACCACCGGGCCGGCGGCGGCCAGGGCCTGGGCGCCGCACAGCGCGGCCGCCACGACGAGGATGCGGGCGATGGAGCGGATCATGGGCTTGCCTCCTGCTGCGCGAGCTGGCGACGGATGCTGCGCGCAAGCAGCAGGAACCATCCGATGGCCAGCAGGTAGAACGGAACCAGGGTGTAGAACGCCATCTGCAGCGAGTTGTCCGGATGGGTGGCGCGGAAGAAGTCGCTGGCCATGCCGAGGTAGGTCGGGCCGAACCCGAGCCCGATCAGGTTCATCACCAGCAGCAGCAGCGCGCCGGACAGCACGCGCTGGTCCGGCCGCACCTCCTCCTGCACCAGGGTCACCGCCGGCGAGAGGTAGAAGTAGTTCAGGCCGGTGGGCAGGA
>Ga0123332_1002279_pt1 | contig 18361 bp, 6 predicted proteins | sample BioC12SIPDNA_4_FD_89958 | JGI IMG/M metagenome (GOLD analysis project Ga0123332, IMG submission 89958) | Anaerobic biogas reactor microbial communites from Washington, USA - Biogas_R2_A C12 SIP DNA | ecosystem: Engineered > Bioreactor > Anaerobic > Unclassified | place: Washington, USA...
AGGAGCCAGCGGGTGTTCCAGGCGCTGCGTCCGACGAGGCGTGGGCAATCCAGTTGCCCATTGTCCGGACCGCCGGCGCCGAAGTAGGCGCGGAAGGAGGGGTACTTGCGGATGCGCGCGGCGAGATCGACACCGCCGGTATAGCCATCGTAGAGTGGTATCCAGTCGGGATCGTTGAGGTGCGTGCCGCCGACGGTATAGGGCAGCGGAATCACCTGGTCGACGACGCGGAAGGAGAGCGCCGTGCCGTCGGCCAGTCCCGGAGCGCGCATGCGGTCGTCGCCAATGGGGATCAGGTAGACGGTCGGGGTCAGCGCGAAGGGCGCAGTCCCGGTGTAGCCGTTGAGCTTCTCGTTGTAGCCGTCGAAGAAGACACCGGCCGCGGCGATCTTGGTCGCGAAGTAGGTCGAGTCAAGGGCGCTATCCTCGCCGGCCAGGTCGTTGCCGAAGAAGTTGCGGGCAAAGTCGATCACGGAGGAGAAGGGGATCACGAGACCGGGCTCCTTGGCCTGGAGGCCGTTAATAGCCTGGAAGGGCTGACAGTAGCGCCGGTATTCGGGCAGTGTGAGGAGGTCCTCGACCCAGTACTTGGCCAGTTCGGTCTGCCAGGCGCTGTCGCCCTGCGGTCCGGGCAGGATGCGGAAGAGCTCCTGGCGCAGCGAGAACCAGGTGGCATAGGCCTGCGGGTTGTTGATGCCGAGACGCGTCTTCAGGACAAGCCAGTTGCCCTCCATGCGGGCCATGATGTCGGCGAGGCCGGGGTCGCCGACACTGCCGCCGACGACCGGGTTGCCGGCCGCGTCGAAGACGCCCAGCGCGCGGGCGCCGATGACCTGCTTGAGGAAGGCGTCGCCAGCCGCGGGGTCGGACGCGAGCAGTCCGGTCTCGTAATCGTAGGCCTTGGCCGTGAGGTAGACGTACTTCTGTGCGAGGTCGAAGGCCGCCGAGTAGCGGACGAGCGACTCGTTGCGGCTCTGGCGGAAGAGCATGTCGTGGTAGCGCAGCTTAGTCAGGGCAACCACGGCCTGCTGGCGCTCGAGTTCGCGCGAGTCGAGTAGGCGCTGTGCCTTGGCGACGACCGTCTCGTAGGCGGCCTGCGCGGCGAGCATCTCGCCCCAGGCCGATTCGAGTTCGTCGCGGGCTGCCAACTGCAGGTAGAAGGCATCGAAAACGGGCTGATAGGCGGCGTCCATGTCCGCCATGTAGCCGGCGGCCATGCTGATCGTATCCTTGATGAAGTCGCCCCATCCCTTGCCAATGTCGTCAACCAGCGCGTTCTGGACCAGCAGCCTGCTGGCGAGAAGCGAGCTGCGCGTGGCCGATTCGGCGGGGGCGAGCGCGGCACTGGCGATGGCTGAGGGATCGACGTTGACAGTCAGGCCGGCGCCGGTGATTTCCGGCATGCTGTCGTCGACAACCTCGCCGAACATCCCGATCATGTCGAGTCCGTAGTTGATCGAGTTGAGCGATATGTTGAGCAGATGGCGCTTGGCGGCCGACACCTTGTTGAATATGGCGACGACTTCGAGGACAACGGCCTTGACCTCCGCGATGGTACGTTGGAGTGCGGCGGAACCGATCTTGGTTTCCAGGTCAGCCGTCCGTTGCTCGTAGAGGTAGAGGGCGCGCTTGACCTTGGCGTAGACCTGCAGGTAGTTCCCGTAGGCTTGCTGGATCTCACCCGGCGCGCGCCGGGCACCGGTGACGGCTGCCGGTTTCTGCGCCAGACCGCTGGCGGAGAAGTTCAGGGTGAACGTGGTGGAGGCGCTCTCGGAGGCAAAGGCGTTGATCCACATGGCGAAGGCCTGGCGCTCGAGAAAGGAGGCGAGGCGGTAGGTCTTGGTGGCGACGCTCTTGGTATCCTCCACGTCGGTGAGTCCGTAGGGCGCGGTGTCCATCCACATGTAGTGGATCAGGTCGGGGCCGTCGTAGCCCTGCGCATAGGTGCCGGAGGGGCCGATGTCACCGGAGTAGGGATAACCGAAGAGGGCGATGAGTTCGCTCTTGTAGGCGGCTTCCATGGTGTCGAGCTGGTCGGCATAGCCGGCGCGCGCGTCTTCGATCTGCCGCAGGCGCGAGCCGTTCTCCTGCGCCTGGGCCAGGATGGTGGCGGCGTTCTGCAGCGCGACGCGCGCACGGTCGCGGATCTGCTCGAAGTGGGTTGCGCCTGCCTCGCCCGTGCCGAGCGGCGAGAGGTCGAACGGAATGGCGCCATCGGCAAGACCCAGCGGGTTGAGGCCGGCGTCGATCGCATCGGTCTTGACCTGGAGCTGGTGGACGCACGCGGCGAGCTCGCTGAGTTCCGTCACCGTGCCGCGGTCGATGCGCATCAAGCCACGGTCATCGAGCGTCGTCTGTGCGGCCGACGCCTGAACCACGCGCCAGAACACGTCATAGGGACTCCAGGCCAGGCCGGAGACCGCGTCGATGAGCGTCGTGTCGTCCTCGGATGCGGCAGTCATGGGCAGGGATGAAACGAGCCTCTGCGCGGCAGGTGCGACCGTCTCCCAGCCGGCCACGAGCGCCTCGTCGGAGCGATCATCCGCCCAGAAGCGGAAGTTGGCAAGCGTCCCTTCGAAGTTCACGCCGGCGGTGACGTAGCCGCCCGTCAGGTCGGGCATGGCGTCGATCGCGTGCGTGCATGAGGCGATATTTGCGCCGTTGGCGTCGAAGACGCGTAGATCGATGGACTGCGTGCCGCCGCGGTGGCTGAGCGCCGCGAGGTAGGACCGGCCGGGGGCGAGCGCCACAGGCGCGGTGTCGAAGGTCCAGGCGGCATCGAGGACGTAGTTGGTCTCGGTCGTGCCGTCGGCGTCGACGATCGCCAGTGCGTTGGTGTAGAGGCCGGCACGGAGGATGCCGTCCGCCGCGAGGCTCAAGGTGAGTGTCTGTTCGCGTGACTCGCCCATCCACACGATCAGGGAGGCGTCACCAGTACGCGGCGCGTCGGCATCGGCCTGCAGGCGGAACTCCAGCGTCCAGGCGTCGGCCGCGTTGGTTGTTGTGGCGTTGGCGGGCAGTGTGCCGGTCAGCATCGAATCGCCGCCGGTGAACTGCATGCGGTAGGTGTTGGTGACGCCGCCAGCCTCGGGCAGGAGCGAGTTGGCGACGACCCAGTGGCAGAGGGCGCCGAAGCCGCCGCGGGAGGCCCACTCGCCGTACCCGAACGCGCGCGCGGAGTCGCTGTCGAGGTAGCCTGCGCCGGTCTCCGCCTCCTTCCACGCCTTGCGTCCGGTGCGGTCGACGATGTCGACCGCGGTCCTGGCCACCTTGGCGGCAGCCTTGGCAAAGGTGGACTCGTCATAGTAGTCGACGTTCACCACGCTGTCGGCGACGACCATCTCGCCCATGGCGGGTGTGCCCCAACTGAAATAGGGGTTGTGCAGCAGGCGGTAGTAGCCGGCCAGCGCGGAGAGGTAGTGCCCGTAGGCGTCGCCGTGGCCCTGCGGGAAAGCCGCGGCGGCCTGCTGGTAGTCGATCGTGGCGGTCTTCTCGCCGCTGATGTTGTAGTTCACGGCGTAGGCGACCTCGCCGGCGGTGATGCCGCGGGTGAAGTTCCAGACGAGGCGGTTGTAGTAGGGGCCGATGGTGGTGCCGGGCGCATTGGCGCCGGAACGTCCGCGCAGGAGCGCCAGCTCCTCCTCCAGCAGGCTGGGAAGCTGGTTGTCGAAGCAGAAGAGTCCGCTGGCGAGTGCACCGTAGTCGTAGCCGAGGCCGAGGCCGCCCTCGAGCGCCCCGAAGTTGGCGCCGATGGAGATGGTCGGGTTCATGGCGTCTGTGTAGGCCTCGTCGCCCAGAATGGTGTAGAGGTCGGCCAGACGCTCGACGGCGAGGAGGAGTTGCTTGTTGGCCTCGCCATCGTTGGTGCGCTGCAGCAGGCTCATGGTTTCGGCCTTGTTGAGGATCGTGTGATAGAGCTGGATCAGTCCGACGTTGCTGAGGTTGTCCTGGTTGAGGGCCACGTCGCCCTCGTAGGGGGCGCCGGCCTGCCGGATCATGGAGACCGCGTCCTCGGCCTCGTTCTCGTAGAGGTCCCGCATGCGCTGGGTGAAGGGGGTGATGTTGTTGAGCACGCGCTGCACCCAGCCCTCGGCCAGCGCGGGCGGTGCGCACCAATCGCTCCACTGGTCGCCCATCACGGCATAGGCGGGGCTGGATGGGCCGGCGGCGCGGTAGCGGACGATGTAGTAGGTGTTGACCATGTTGGCGAGCGTGTCGCCCTGGCCGCCGATGACGAAACGGGTGAGGCCGTTGGAGTCGGGGAAGCGCGCCTGGTAGGCGGTATCGTAGTCCTCGGGAATGGTGCCGTCGGCGTTGGGTGAGGCCTTTTTCCATTGGAAGGTGTAGGCGCCGGCCGTGCCCGCGAAGGACTCTTCGTAGAGCACCGAGAGCTGTTGCGACAGCAGGTTGACCGGATCTTCGCGGGTCACGATGCGGCCGGTGTAGTAGCGTGGCGCCACGCGCAATACCTGCATCGAGATGGGGTCACCGGGATTCACGCCGGTGGCCCGGTTGGTGGCGTCGTTCTCGATCAGCACCACGTAGTTGGTCGCGCCCATGGCGGTGAGCGCGTAGTGATCGACCGGGCGGTAGTCGATCCGCAGATCGGTGTTCTTGTCAAAATGGTGGCTTGTCGGCACCACCGGCGAGGTGGCCAGGGAGACAACGGCCGTACACCACGCATTCCAGGCGGCTCCATCCCGCAGCGATGGATCCACCAGATCGCGGAGCGTCGCGCGCTCGGCGTCGGCGAGGACATTCACCTGCAGCAGTTCGACGCCGCCGGGGTTCTCTTCCTTGACGCCGATGCAGACGAGGCTGCCGGCGACGGGGTCGACATAGACGCGACTGCTGATGGCGGGCGGGATATCCTGGAACCAGTACTTCCCCTGGCGGCTCAGGAGCTTTTCATTGGGGCCGGTCTTGAGGCCGAGGGCGGCGAGGAGGTTCGGGTCGAAGGCGACCGCTTGCGCCACGGTCGGGTCGTAGAGTAGGACGGTATCGCTACCATTCGTGGAGGAGGGATAGACGACGGCCATACTCTTGGCGTTCCAGACCTCGGGCAGGCCGCCGGTGGGCAGCGTGAGCGTCTGGCCGATACCCATCTCGGGCACCTCCTTCGGCCAGGTGGCGCGCCAGGTCCAGGTGACCGGGGCGGCGGCGTTGGGATTGGGCGTCTGGCCGACCACCTGCGAGAGCCAGGGAATGGGCGTGCCGACGGCAGGCTGCTGGTTCGCGGGCAGGCTCGGGAACCAGAACCCTTCCTGCATGCGGTAGTACATGTGGATCGGCAGGATGCCGGCGCAGCGGGCCCAGATCTGCTTCTTGCGGTCACGGAATCCGGCGGGTTCGGCCTGGCCTGCCGGCAGGTCCCAGTAGGTTTCGTCGAGCCACGGATCGTCGAGGTAGTCGAGCGGATGCGGTCCGGGAAGCTGCTGGCCGGCGACGCAGTCCGCCGCCAGTTCCGGATAGACGGCGTTGGTCAGGACGACCGCGAAGTATTGCATGTGCGCCCGGCCATCTTTCTCGTATTGCACCAGGACGGCGGGGCGTGAACTGCTCGCGGTGTTGAGATCGCAGCGCAGAGCCCACGCCACGTGGCCGCCGCTGCCGACGCGGATAGAGGCATGCTCTTCGTTGGGGTTGTAGCCGATGGCGCCTGGATCGGTCTGCGCGTAGATGGTCGGCGTGTCGTCGGCGTCGATGATGCCGGTCCCCAGGGCGGAGGCGCCCGGGGTGCGCAGCAGCACGTCGCGGCAGACGCAGGGGTGGTTGTGGATGCGCTCGTACGCGGTGCGCAGATTCGAGCCCGGCACCACGGAGAGATCGCGTCCGTCTTCGAAGGCGAAATACCCCGTCAAGCCGGAGGCGGTGACGGCGGGCCTGTGGTAGGCGAGCGTCCGGAACGCCGCGGCGTCGAACGGTTGGTTCCAGCAAGAGACCTCCGTGATTTCACGGTTCGGGCGCGCCACCGCCCCGCGGGCGGCGCCGAGAAAACCATCGGCCAGGCAGGCGTCGAAGTCGCAGATGGCAAAGGTGGGGAGGTCGCGCGCGAGGACCTGTTGCCCGTCGAGATAGAGGCGGAAGGTCGTGCCGTCGCGCGTCAGCCCGACGCTCACCCATTGGAAGGTGTCGAGCGCATCGCGGGATGCCTCCACGACCACGTTGGTTGGCGTCTCGGGATCATGCCACCCTGCGAGTGTCACCCGGAACGTCTCCGTGGCGGGAGCCCCCGCGGAGATGCTCGCGGCGATGGTCAGCGAAAACGGCAGGTCGCCGTCGCCGCGAAGGTCGATGAGCTGGCCGTAGCCGGGATCGGCATCGCAGGCGCGCGTCCAGAAATGGATGGCGCCGCCGTCATCGGTGAAGTAGGCGCGGGCGGGCAGCTCCATGCAGGCGTTGGTCGAGTCGAAAACCAGCGCGCCGCCCTGTTCGTAAAGGTTTTCGTTGGCGCTCCCCTGCTGGCTGGCAAGGACGATCTGCGGCACCTGCGAGACCGTCGGCCACACCGGGGTGTAGACCTGCGGCAGCGACGGAACCGCGATGGACGTGGGCATGTCATCCGCCCGGAACTGGGTGCACCACCAGACTTCTAATGGTTTCCCATCCACCGTCACGGGGAAGATGGCGGAGGGTAGCTCCTCTTCGGCACCCGTGTCCGTGCCGTCCGGTTGCGGCTCGTGGTAGAGGCTCGGATGATAGGACGTGCCGGACGCGGCCAGGTAGAGATAGCCCGGCAGGGAAGGATCGACCGTCGGCGCGGACCAGCCCGGCGCGACACCGGCGACCGAGCCGCCACGCAGCGTCGCCTCGCTGCCGACCTCAAGCTCCGAGGGTGCAAGCGTGAAGCGGGCCGGATCGTCGCGCAAAACGGAACGGATGGGGAGGAACCACACATTGTCCTCGGCGGAGAGCCGCAGCAACGACCATCCCGCCCCCTGCGTAACGAAGGTGCCATCGGCCGTCACGGCGCGGGCATGGCCCTCGGGCTCCTGGTAGGCCATCAGGGTCGCGTTGTAATCGTCCGGAATGAAGAGCGGGCGGCCGTAATCGACGGCGCCGTCCGTGCCGGCCAGCGTCCCGCGGACCAAGACCGGCGCATCGTCCGGCCAGTCACACGCGTACTGGCAGACCTCGAAGGGCCATTGAACCTTGAGCTCGTCCGTCTCCATCCAGTACACCTCGGCGTTCCAGCGCGCCCCGACGGTCGGCCGCAGCGGATAGACGTTGCCATTCTTGGGACTGTAGGAGTACTCGCCCTTGTGCTGATAGAGGTAGGGGCCGCGGTTGTCCGTCTCGAGCACCACGGTCGGCAGCGCGCGGAGGCCGTCGGTATTGTAGCCGCCGCCGTGCGGACGCAGGGGTTCGCCGATGCGGCCGGCCATGGGAATGACCTGCGGCCGCGCCACCTCGACGACCTGCACCAGCAGCGGGGTCTCGAAGGTGCCGGAGTCGTAGTAGACCATCAGCACCTGTCCGGAGAGCTCGCCGGCCGCGAAGAGCTGCTTCGTGGTCTGGTCCAGGTAGAGACCGCGTGTGATCTTGTTGGTAATCACCTGCGAGATGCCGCCGGTGACGTTGGTGACGACACCATAGCGCGGCGTGAGGATCTCGGGGTTGCCGTAGAACCTGACGAACGTGCCGGCGAGGTTGACGGGCGGCGCCTGGTAGGGCCAGTCGGTCCAGAAGATCCGCCGCGGACGCCCCTGCGCGGCTGCACCGATGATGTAGACATGCGCTTCCGTCTGCCCGTCCGTCAGCACCCAGGTGAAGTGGGCCGGGCCGCCGGCGGCTGCATAGAGGGCGGGGGTGGCGGTATCGAAGAAGAAGCTGCCCGGGTTGGGGTTTTCAGCGTGGAACCGGGCAAACGTCGCGTCCCAGTCGACGTGATCCGGCGCCATGATGCGGTCGGCGATCCAGTACATGGGCCTGCTGCGCTCGACGGCAAAGCCCGCCTCGGCAGCCTGCAGCCGCACAACCTCCTGGCCAATCATCTCTGGTTCGAGCGTCGAGACGGCGTCCATGGACGCCACGCCCAGCGCCATCGCGGGATAGGCGTCGTTGGCCGAGAGCCAGGTATTCCCGGCGGCGTTGGCCGTGACGCGGAGCACGGGGGCGCCGGGAATGCCGAGCGAACAGCGAGACGGCTCGGCCAGCGCCCGCCCGCCCGGCAGGGCCAGCGCCAACAGCGCCAGCAGGCACGGAAAGCGCCTGCGGAGCGGCGGCTTGGAACAGCTTCCGTTCATGGCGACCCCCGTCTAGAGCTTGATGATGTAGCAGAGGGCATAGTAGGGCGGACGGTTCTCGTGGGCCGCGCCGCTACCGGTGGCCGTGGTGGTCTTGGTTCTGTTGCCGTTGTTCTTGTCCTTCCCTTCGCCGCTCATCGCCTCCATGGACCCGTTCCAGCCCGAGGTGTACCCGACAGTCGCGAACGTGGTCGAGTGGGAGTGGGATGGCATCTCCGCGACCGTCAGCGCATGCTTCTCCTCGCCGCCGGTGGCGCCCACGCTGTAATTTCTGCCGGCACCGACGATGAAGCGGTCGCGCAGGTCGGGGCGGCCGGATCCACCGTCGCAAAGCGCCCAGCCGGCAGGAATATTGTTGACGGCCCCCGACCACATGACGATGACGCCCGCGGGCAGCAGGTCGTTGCCCCTCTCCTTGACCTTCCCGCTGACGTTCAGGTTGCCGACCACCTGGCCGCTCACCGTGAGATTGCCGGCAATCGTGGCCTCGCCACCGGTCAGCTCAATGCCGCCGCGTGCCGTCAGCTTGCCGGTCAGATCCGAGGTTCCGGACACGGTGAGCGTCTTGAGCGTGGCCGTGCCCTCGACATGGAGTCCGCCGGTGACGGAGGCGTTGGCGGTCGTGACGCGCCCCGCCACGGTCAAGTCCGCGGCGGCGTTGCGGACATCGCCGGCCATGACCGCATACGGGACAGGCAGCAGCTTCTGGCGCGGCAGGATCTCACCACCCATGCCGTTGACCGTCAGCCCGATGTAGAGGGTGTCGTTCGCCGCGTCGGCGAGGGCATCCTTGAGCGACGGCTGCGAGGCGCCTTCCACCGCGTTGCCCGCCGCGTCGGAGAGCTCGACGTTGAACAGGCCATTGGCGTCGAGCAGCACGGCATAGGTGCGGCCCCACAGGAAGTCGTCCCCGGTGGGTGTCTTGTAGAGCTTGAAGGTCACCGTCTGGTTGAGCTGTACCAGCGATTGCCCAAGCTGATCCTTCAGAGCACCTTGGTACGCGAAGGCGGCGGACTGCGCGCGCGCGACGATGGCGCTGAGGGCCATAGCGACGAGGATGGCGACGGTGATGTTGCTGGTTTTCATGGTGTGGTGTGGGGTTGGCGGGTTGAAGTCTATCCGGTTACGTGAGTCGGTGAAGGGTGCTGCTCATAATCCTTCAACAGCAGGATGCGGGCTGACGCGCCGCATGGTGAAGCGGCCTTGGGCGCGCAGCGTGCCTTCGCGGCGCAGGCCGTCGAAGTCCCAGCTGAGCTTCCCCTGCAACTTCTCCTCCGGGCTCCAGGGGGCGGCGCCGGCGGGAAGGACGTCCCAGGTCAAGTGGATCGTGTTGGCAATCGAGAAGAGCTCCGGTTTGACCTTGGAGACGTAGTTCTCGAAGTCGTCGCCCAGAGGCGCCGGGGTCTGGAAGTCGGCCGCCAGTCCGTCGTGTTGCGGGTGGAGCGCATGGCGCAGCGGATTGGCGGCCGAGTGGGCTCCCACGGCGAACCCGAAGCGGGCGTCCGCGCCGAAGGTCCCCTCGCCGGCGATGACCGGTTGGTCGACAGGCAGGCAGACGGCGCTGATGCGCATCGACTGGTTCGCCTCGGCGGGAATGGTCGCATGGCCGGCGTAGAGCGCGGTCGCGATCGTGCCATCACCGTTGGCGGCGCCGGCGACCACCACGCGCTGGAGCAGGCGCATACGACCCTCACGATCCACATGCAGCGGCAGGCGCATCGTCATGTTCCCACCGGCAGGGATCGCCTCGACCAGCTTGGAGTGGTTCACCACCTGCGTCACCTTGTCGAGTTTCACATCGGCTACCCAAAGGCCGGCGGGCCAGGCGGACGCGCCGGCGGCGCCCCCGTCGGAGACGGCGCTCAGCGGGACTGTGGTGCGGAAGAACGAGCCGCCATCCACGTCCTCCACGCGCAGCAGACCGCCAACACGTGTCCCGGCCGCGACGGCGGCGAATTGCTCCCGGTTCAGCGCCAGCGTCAGTTTCCAGACCTCCCCCGGCTGCAGGCTTTTCTCGATGTGCGCCGACAGCGTCTGCCAGTCGGTGTAGGTCGCCCCGCCGGAGACATCGCGGTAGAGCACGTCGCAGCGGGGCGGGATGTCCACCGCGTTGGCCGCCTCGCCGGGCAGATAGGAGATGCGCGCGCGCCGCACCGTGGCGGCATCGTTGCGGATGGTCAGCGGCTGCAGTGTCGCCTCGCTGCCGAAAGCCACGCCGTGCAGCGGCGAGACGTGGAAGACCCCGCTCCAGTCGACGGTCTTGTCGGCCGTCATGGCCAGCACCATGCCATTGGCAACGGGTGTGGTGGGGGGGACGGGGCCGAACCCGACCGCCTCCGGGTTCTGGCCGTACAGGACTTGGGCTCCCAGAGCGCCCAGCTTCAAGCCCGAGCAATAGGCCGTCAGGCTCGGTGTGGCTCCCGGCGCGACTGAGAACCCGATGTAGTTATAGACGGCCTCGGGACCCGTTGGATGCCACGCATAGCGCAGCGCTTCCGGCGCGCCGTAGATCATCGTGTCGAAGGAGTCGGTGGCGAAGCACAGCAGCACCGCGTTGGCGGGGATTGCAAAGACCTCCGAGTCGCCCGGAAGCTGGCGGTGCCAGACGCCGACCGCCCGGCTGGGCAGACCCTCGGACGAACCCGTCGCGTCGAACTGCCTGGTGCGGGCGAACGCGGCGGCGTCATAGACACCCACGCTCTCCACAGGCCAATCGGCGAAGAGATCGTCCGCCGGCAGGCCGGGTGAGATCTTGAAGCACACGGCGTTCCAGCCGCGCACGAGCTGGATCTCCTGGGACATCTCCTGGGCGGAGACCGCGGCGTGGAACATGCAGCACAGGCCCGCCAGCAGCGGCGGCATACTTCGGCATCGCTTCAAAAGGTGCATCACAGGACTCCAAATGTTAAGAGTGAGGTGCTCCACGGAGAACCGGACTCCCGCGGGGCATCTGTGGGCCACAGGCGATGGGGAAAGGCGCATTATGCTATCCTTCGTGTACAGGTAAACGAGGCAAGCTAAACAACACCGCATCAACGCACTTATCTTACCACGCGGCATACAGCACGGCAAGGAGCAAAAGTAAAAGTAATCGGCTAGTGGCTAGTGACAAGGGGGTGTGCCCACCGCCCCCCCCTGTCACTAGCCGATTACGCGATTGCGCGCGCGTTTGCATTGCGCGCGCGTTTGCATTGACCTGGATGCACAAAGAGTCTAATATATCATGTTTGTTTACTTTGTAACCACTTGTGTTGATAGCTTATGCCGAGACCGATCCATCCGCTTGCCCGGGCGCTCAATGCCGATCTTGCCACGGAAGGCAGTGTCATCCCTGCGCTATTGTCGCGCAAGGGACTGCGCGCCTTTTTCCCCTCCAAGGGCATTCTTGGACAGAGCGCGGAAGCCAGGCAGTCGAAGATCAACGCCACGATCGGCACGGCCTTCGAGGAGGACGGCACACCGCTCTGCATGGAGTGCCTCGAGGAGATGGTCCGGTTGCCGTCGACCGCCTTTCTCTATGCGCCGAGCGCCGGTATTCCCACGCTGCGTGAGGAGTGGAGCGCGATGCTGAGCCGCAAGAATCCCTCGCTGGCCGGGCAGATCCATAGTCTGCCGGTGGTGACGCATGCCCTGACACATGGGCTCTTTGTGGCCGGCCAGCTCTTTCTCGACCCGCGCGAGAGGCTTATCCTGCCCGACCTTTACTGGGACAACTATGAACTGGTCTTCGAGGAGTGCTGCGGCGCGCGGCTCAGGACCTTCAGGACCTTCCAAGGGCAGCACTTCAACGTCAGGGGGCTGGAGCGCCTCGTGATGGCGGCGGGCGACAAGAAGGTGGTCCTGCTCAACTTCCCCAACAACCCGACCGGCTACACGGCCACCGATGAGGAGGCGCTGGAGATCCGTGATGTGCTGCTGCGTGCGGCGGAGGCCGGCAAGCGGCTGGTGGTGATCCTGGACGATGCCTACTTCGGACTGGTCTACGAGAAGGGCGTCTTCCGCGAGTCGCTCTTTACCCTGCTGGCCAGTCTGCACCCGAACCTACTGGCGGTAAAGCTCGACGGCCCCACCAAGGAGGACTACGTGTGGGGGCTGCGCGTGGGCTTCGTCACCTACGGTATCAAGGGTGGCACGCCGGTGCACTACAAGGCGCTCGAGGCCAAGAGCGCCGGCATCGTGCGCGCGACGATCTCCAGCGGCAGCAATCTCAGCCAGCAGTTGCTTGCCCATGCCTTTACATGCCCAGGGTACGCGGAGCAGAAGGCCGCCAAGTTCGCCACGCTGGAGGCGCGCTATAGGCGCATCCGCAATATCCTGCGCGAGCACCCCGAATATCGGGAGTCGTTCACGCCCATGCCCTTCAACTCGGGCTACTTCATGTGCGTGAAGCCCGTTGGCGTCGAGGCCGAGACGGTGCGGCAGCGTCTGCTCGCCGAATACCAGACCGGGACGATCGTCCTTGGCGGGCTGCTGCGGCTTGCCTTCTCGTGTGTGCCGCTGACGAGCCTCGACACCCTGTTTGCCAACCTGCATGATGCGATCCGCACCCTGAAGTCCCAGCCGTGAAAGAACCCAGTGCCCTCATGACCCCCCAAGGTACCGCCACCCTGGCCCTTGGGGACAAGAACTACTCCCTGCCCGTCTTCGAGGGCAGCGAAGGCGAGAAGGCCATCGATATCTCGACCCTGCGCAAGCAGTCCGGGGCCGTGACGCTTGACTACGGCTACCAGAACACCGGCTCTTGCGCCAGCACCATCACCTATCTGGATGGCGAGAAGGGCATTCTGCGCTACCGCGGTTATCCGGTCGAGGAACTGGCCGCCAAGTCGCGCTTTGTCGAGGTGGCCTACCTGCTGATCAACGGCAAGATGCCGGATGCGCAGGAGCGCGAGGAATGGTCGCTGCTGCTGAACCGTCACTCGATGTTCCACGAGGACATGCGCCACTTCTTCTACCGCTTTCCCGACCGCGCCCACCCGATGGCGATTCTCTCGGCCATGGTGGTCTCGCTCTCGGCCTTCTACCCCGAACTCTCGCAGCACAGGGGCGATGAGGGCGAGGAGGCGATCAACATCGCGGCGACACGCCTGCTCTCGAAACTGCGCACGATCGCGGCCTTCTCCTACAAGAAGTCGATCGGCGAGCCCTTTGTCTACCCGCGGCACGATCTGAGCTATTGCGCCAACTTCCTGAACATGATGTTCTACTCGCCGGTGCATCCGTACGAGATTGATCCGGTGGTTGTCCAGGCGCTCAGCGTGCTCCTGATCCTGCATGCCGACCACGAGCAGAACTGCTCTACGGCCGCCGTGCGGCTGGTCGGCAGCGCGCGAGTGAATCTCTACGCCGCCGTCGCGGCCGGCATCTGCGCGCTCTGGGGGCCGCTGCACGGCGGTGCCAACCAGATGGCCATCGAGATGCTCGAGGAGATGATGGCGCGCGGTATCACGCCGCGGCAGCGCATCGAGCAGATCAAGAACTCCAAGGGCAAGGATCTGCTCTACGGCTTCGGTCACCGCGTCTACAAGCACTACGACCCGCGCGCGACGGTCATCAAGGAGACCTGCTACCGCGTCCTCAAGGCGCTGAACATCCAGGATCCGCTCATGGATATCGCGCTCGAGATGGAGGATCTGGCGCTGCGGGACGAGTTTTTCATCTCCCGCAATCTCTATCCGAACATCGACTTCTACAGCGGCATCATCCTGCGCGCCATGGGCGTTCCCAAGAACATGTTCACCGTCATGTTCGCGCTGGGACGCCTTCCCGGTTGGATCGCCCACTGGAAGGAGGCTCACGAGGATCCGCGCTTCAAGCTGCAGCGCCCGCGCCAGGTCTATGTCGGGCCCACCCTGCGCCACCTCGAGCCCGGCCAGTGTACCACTGAGCCGTCCCACATGCCGCTGGCGCGCTCGCGCTGATTATCATCTCCCTGCCGCCGCATCATGATCCTCGTCCTCTCCCGCGAAGGGATTCAAGCGGCGGAACAGTCCCACCGGGAACTGGAGCGCGCGTAGCGGCGACTCGTCCAGCATGTTGCGCAGCAGCACCCGTGTGTGGACGGCTTCCGGCTCATGGATACGGGATATGAAGAACTGCGTGGACATGCGCAGGAGCGCGCAGATGGCGAAGATGATGTGGTAGTTGATCCACGTGCGGCCCGCGAAGTCGAATGAGAAGCCATCCAGCTTCTGGAGCAGCGCCCCGCTGACAATCACGCTCAGGCCGCCGCAGATACCCGACAACCCCGTCTGGGCGGCGATGAACATCGAGCGGTTGCGTTGCGGCGACATGGTCAGCAGATACCCCTGGTTCGCCAACTCGTAGCCGGCGTTGGCCAGTCCGTCGGGAAACAGCAGCAGCGGGATCAGCCAGTACATGTTGGACGGCGTCGCCAGCAGGTAGCCGATAAATAGCACCGGCTTGAAGCCCACGCAGAGCCGGAGCACCGGCTTGTGGCCGAAGCGGTCGGCCATCTTGCCCCAGAAGCCCGACGCGATCGCGCTGCCGATCCCCTGCAGCGACCAGTAGAGCATCACCAGATAGGGTGGAAGCTTGAGGATCTTGAGACTGTAGACGACAAGGAAGGTGGAGCCGAACTGCAGCGCGATCGACCAGAAGCAGGCGTAGGTGATGAAGCGCTTGAAGAGCGGGTTGCGTGCCGGCTCGATCAGGTTGCGCCAGAGATTGCTGTCGCGCACGGTGGTGTTGGGCGGATCGGGCAGCCGCAGGTAGAGCATGATGTCTATGGCACCCGCGATAAGCGCTCCCAAGACCAGCATGGGGGAGAGCCGCGTTGTCGGCCCCTTTTCGCCGGCGGCCTCCCTGACCTGTGCCGCGTTGCCGGTGAAGGCGACGGTCACTGTACTCCACGGGGTGAGGTGTGCCGTCGGCGTTTCGCCGGGGAAGAGGTCAGTCGCGACACACACGCGCACCTCGCGTCCATGCGTCTCGCGCAGGATGGCCTCGTTGGCGCGGCCATTATCGGCACGGCGGAAGGCGATGAGCGAGACGTTGGGCGCGTTCAGGCGGAAGCGGGAGCGTACGCGTTCCATCCCGGGCTCGATCCAGCGTGCGGCGAGGGCGGGCACACCGGCCTTGCGCCAGGTTCCGCGGTACGAGGTGATGGCATAGCGGTAGCAGAGGCGCAATTCCCGTGCGCCGGGCACCTCCGCGAAGGCCTTGGCGTTGTTGAAGAGGCAGGGGTAGATGGCGGATGAGAGAGCCCGCCCCGTCCGCCCCTGGATGTCGCGCGCGATTCCGCCGAACTCTGTCAGTGCGGAGTCGTGCATGACAAGCCCCACGCCCCAGCCGTCGCCATCCGCCGCGCACCAGTCGCGGACGGCGACAAAGGCGTCCGACGACACCCCCGCGATGTCGGCATGCGGGTCGATCACCGGCCCGCAGAGTTGCGCGGCAAAGGTGAAGTCCGGCACGTCGAAGGGGAAGGCAAGGTAGCCGAAGCGGTCGGATATCTGTTCGGGATGCCAGAGGTCGCGCGGGTTCTCGATGAGTGTCTCGACATGGACAGCACGCTCGTCGCCGCGCAACGCGACGCGCCGTGTGATGGTTGCATCAAGTGCCTCCCCGCCCTCGAAGGTCTCGTTGCCGTCGCGCGAGTAGATCAGGCGGTTGGCCGGGGCGGCCAGAAGCTCGCGTGCCAGTTCCTTGTCGAAGATGCTCTCGATCTCCCCGGCCGCGTTGAGGCGCACGCGGTACCAGCGGTTCTCACCCGTGGTTCCGGGGGTGATGACGGTCCCGGTGGCTGGTGGCGTAGCTGACGCCACCTCGCGCCGGGCAATTCGCTCGATGAATTCGAGCCAGTCCCAGTTCTGCATCCACGTCTCCCAGCCGCGCCGGCCGGGATAGCGGTAGGTGTTCGGTACGGCGCAGCCTCCCATGCCATGTTCGTCGCAGTAGTTGAGAGCCTCCCAGGCGTGGACCATGTCAGCGGCGGGGTAGTCCGCACCCGTCAGGGCGGAGCGGATGGCGGCGGTGGCCTCGGCCGCCGGGAGCAGGCGGTCGGCGTTGAGCTTGCGCGCGAGGAAGTCAGGGTAGCCGACGGGCAGGAAGGACCAGGCGTTGGTGATCTGGCCGCGGACGACCGGCACATGCGCGCCCCACTTCTCGCGGAAGCGATCGAAGGGCTCGTCGAGGTTGCCGACGGTACGGAAGCACGGCCAGGCCCACTTCTCGTTCCAGATGCGGAAGGCATCTGCAAGTCTCGGGTTCGGGGGCTCGTCGTCCTGGTAGTCGGGGTAGATCCAGATGTCGTAGGGGACTTCGCTCTCGAGCTGCGCCAGCGTGCGCGCGGTTGACTGCTCCATCTGCGCGAGGTCGAAGCGGTAGCTTGCGATCGCCTGCTCGGCCTCCTCGGGGATGGGGTGTGAGGGGATATCCCAAAAGGAGGTGCGGAGCCCGAAGGCCGCGCCGCCCCCGCCGTAGTCGGGGCCGGACCAGACGAAGAGTCGGCTCTTGCCATCCGGCCCCTCCCACCAGAAGACGGGCGAGCGTGGTCCCGTGAGCGAACCGAAGTCCAGGCGGCTCTGACCGCGCATGTTCCAGCGGTTGGGCCACCAGCCGACGTTCTTCACGCCGGCGGCGGCGTAGGGCACAACGATGCCCCAGCCGATGCCCGGCATGTCGGTCATGAACATCGTGTGGTTGGCTAGTCCGTCGGTCTTCAGCGCCTTCCAGCCGTCAAGGCTGCGCTCCATCTCCGCGTAGCCGTAGAGTTCCACGTGGTTGCCGGCGCAGGTCACGCCGCAGGAGAAGCGTCCGCGCCGTGTCATCTCCCTGGCGAAGGCGCGTGCGGCGTCGCCCTCGGCTTCGGCAAAGGGACGCCATCCGGCCTAGCTCTCGGGGAACCAGCGGAAGGCTGCGGGGTCGTCGTCGGCAGCCGTGTCGGCGGCGATCATGTCACGCGCCAGGCGTATGCGGCGGATCGATTCCGCATAGGCATTGTAGGGTGGGGTGTGGAGACCGAGATCCACGTGTGCCGACTTCAGCGCGTAGATCGTCCACTTGCGCATGGGCGGAAGTCCCGCCGGCAGATCCTTCTCGGGCACCAGTTCCTGGACGACGCTGTTGCCCTCCTTCCGCTCTACGAGCCGCCGCCCGTCGTGGGTCAGGAGTGAATAGATGGTCAGGTTGTTGTATTTGTTCATCGTTCCCGGCAAAGCTCATTCACGCGGTGTGGGGGCAGTTTTCCGAGAAGGCCGCGCACCAGAATAGAGCACACATGCATCATACAGGTTTTTGGCAGGTATTAACACACTTTCAATGTAATCGGCTGGTGACAAGGGGACATGGAGAGCGGGTGACCGCACAGTGACTACACCCCCTACTTTGTCGTGAGCTTTGTCGCGAGCTTTGTCGAAAGCTAAAGATGGGCGGCTGTGCGGTGTCTCTGGCCAGACTAGGGCAGCGGAGATGACTGCAAGCGTACAACTGCAAGAGCCGAGCCTTGGCACCCAGATGGCGAACGTCCAGCCGGGGACGGCGGTCTCCAGTGCGTTCCGGCCACCCGTTCGCTTCCGATGCGCTTTGGAGCCCGCGGTCTCCGCGGTGTAGATGTGGCGCATGATTGGCGAACGGTACAGCAAACCGCAGGGTGGGGCGACGCCGTTCCGGCTTGCCGCAGCGATGACGCGTGGCATGGGCAGAGAGCCCGGTTTCACCTGTCCATACGCAAAGATTTCACCTTGCCAGAGTGCCGCCTTCAGGCGGAAGTGGTTCAGGGGCTTCAGCCCCATTCTCATGGGTTTTGTAAAGAAATACGGGTCTTGCGGGCCTGAAGGCTCTTGTTGACTTCCGGCTGAAGCCGGTACTCCGGCGCGACTGCAATCATCATCTTGCCTATAACTTAGACATTTTGTCGCAGTTACTACATGGTTTTCTCGCGGCGCAGCCGCGCGGCAGTCTAAAATCCCCTTGGCGTGCTTGGCGTCTTGGCGGTTCACCCACCCACCCACCACCCACCGTAATCGGCTAGTGACATGGGGTGCTCTCGAATGGATCGATCACTTTGTCCCTACACTTTATCCCTACGCTTTGTCGGCTACACTTCGTCCAATCACTTTGTCCCTACGCTTTGTCGGAATCGCTTCAGCCGC
>Ga0123332_1002286_pt1 | contig 18334 bp, 13 predicted proteins | sample BioC12SIPDNA_4_FD_89958 | JGI IMG/M metagenome (GOLD analysis project Ga0123332, IMG submission 89958) | Anaerobic biogas reactor microbial communites from Washington, USA - Biogas_R2_A C12 SIP DNA | ecosystem: Engineered > Bioreactor > Anaerobic > Unclassified | place: Washington, USA...
CACAGTCCGGCTCGTTGTGGTGGCCGAGCGTCACCGATCCGAGCGAGGAGCCGGCCTGGCTCACCCGCTGCTACGCCTGCATCCCCGTGCGACCACTGCGTTTCCGCATCGAGGTCGGCCTCGGGGAAAGAGCGCTCCTGATGACGACGCGGCAGTTCCGGGACGTGCTCACGGCGAACGGGTACGACGTCAGCTACCAGGAGGTGGACGGTGGGCACGACCGTCTGTGGTGGACTGCGAGCCTGCCCACCGGACTTGCCGCGCTGACACGTGATTGGTGACGTCGACCGGATGACCTCCGTGCCCTAGGACCGCGTACCGGCTTGTCCGAACGTGGACGTCTGCGAGGCCAACCCTTCTGTCTCAGGCGGTACGATGCCTGACGACATGCCGGCGGCACACGCCGCCTCGGAGGTGCGAAGGTCGCATGGGTGTAGGACACGAGCTTGGCCGCCATCACAGCGAATGGGAACGGTCGGTCGTCAACGACTTCTCGATGGTGGTGGCCACGGCCAACGGCACCGGCAGTCAGACCGCCAACCTCACGCTGCTCCGTTCGTTCTTCAAGATGGGCATCCCCGTCCACGGTAAGAACATCTTCCCGTCGAACATCCAGGGCCTGCCGACCTGGTACCACATCCGCGTCAGTCACGAAGGGTACATCTCCCGCAAGCCGCCAGAGATGCTGGTGGCGTTCAACGCGGCGACGCTGGCGGAGGACGTCGCCTCGCTGCCCGCAGGCGGCGTATGCGTCCACAACGCCGACCTGCGCCTCTCCAGCGACAGGACGGACCTCACCTACTACCCTGTGCCCGTCAAGGAGCTGCTCAAGGACGTCGACGTCAAAGGCAAGATCAAGGAGTACATCGCCAACATGACGTACGTCGGGGTCGTCGCGCACCTGTTGGGGGTGTCGCTCGCGACCATCGAAGAGGCTCTCGCTCACCACTTCGGCGGCAGGCAGAAGCTCATCGACAGCAACCTCCAGGTCGTTCGACTCGCGCACGAGTGGGCACGCACGAGCCTCGAGAAGACCGACCCGTACCGCGTCGAACCGCTCGACAAGACCGACGGGCTCATCATGATGACGGGCAACGAGGCCGGGGCCCTTGGCGCCGTCTACGGTGGCGCCAGCCTCGCGGCGTGGTACCCGATCACCCCGTCGACCAGCTTCATCGACGCCCTCAGAGAGTTCCTGCCGCGCCTGCGGACCGGTCCGGCAGGTGAACCCACCTACTCCGTCGTGCAAGCCGAAGACGAGCTCGCCGCCATCGGCATGGTCGTCGGCGCGGGCTGGGCGGGGGCGCGGGCAGTGACGGCGACCTCGGGACCAGGGCTGTCGCTCATGGCAGAGTTCCTCGGCCTCGCGTACTTCGCCGAGGTGCCCGCCGTCCTATGGGACATCCAACGCGTGGGACCGAGCACCGGCCTGCCCACGCGCACCAGCCAGGGCGACGTCGCCTTCGCGTACGGCGTCGGGCACGGCGACACGAAACACGTCGTGCTGTTGCCGTCGTCGATCGAGGAGTGCTTCGAGTTCGGCTACACGGCGCACGACCTCGCCGACACGCTGCAGACGCCCGTGCTCGTCCTCTCAGACCTCGACCTCGGCATGAACAACTGGATGGGTCGGCCGTTCGAGTACCCGTCCGAGCCGCTCAAGCGCGGCAAGGTGCTCAGCGCCGAACAGGTCGAAGGACTCGGCTTCCAGCGCTACAAGGACGTCGACGGCGACGGCATCACGTACAGGACGCTGCCAGGCAACGAGAACCCTGCGGCTGCGTGGTTCGGCCGCGGCACAGGGCACGACGAGAACGCCCGCTACAGCGAACGCTCGGAGCACTGGGAAGGGAACATGAACAGGCTGGCCGTCAAGTTCCGGACGGCCCGCACGCTGGTGCCCGGTGCCATCATCGACGAGACGCCTGACAGCGACGTCGCCATCGTCTACTACGGCACGACGCGCTACGCCATCGAGGAGGCTCGCGCACGCTTGGCGGACATGGGGCTCAGCCTCAGCCTCATGCGGCTCCGCGCCCTGCCGATCGGCGAGGAGGTCGGTGCGTTCATCGCGCGCCACCCGCGCGTCATGCTCATCGAGATGAACCGCGACGGGCAGCTCACCGCCATCTTGCGCGACGACCTGCCCGAGCTGGCAGCGCGTATCGACCCGGTCACGAGCCTCGACGGCATGCCGCTGACGGCCGAGTGGGTCATCGAGCGCGTGCTCGAACGCCGCCAGACGCCGGTGTCGGGCACGGTCACCGACCTGCGTTCGGGCTCAGGGGTCGAGGTGCCGAACTGATGCTGCACGTCCCGTCACCCCACCACGCCCGTAGGACCGACGAGGAGAACGACTGATGGACCGCGTCCCGCTCAAGCTGAACATCGCAGGCCTCTCGAAGGCCGACTACGCAGGCAACCCCTCGACCCTGTGCAAAGGGTGCGGGCACAACTCGATCGCCAACCAGCTCGTCCAGGTGGCGTACGAGCTCAACCTGCGACCACAGGAGATCATCAAGCTCTCCGGCATCGGCTGCTCCAGCAAGTCACCTGCCTACTTCCTCGGCATGTCGCACGGGTTCAACAGCCTGCACGGCCGCATGCCGTCGCTCGGAACAGGAGCACTGCAGGCCAACCACACGCTGCGAGCCATCGGCGTCAGCGGCGACGGTGACACCGGGTCCATCGGCCTCGGTCAGTTCAAGCACATGGTCAGGCGCAACGTGCGGATGGTGTACATCGTCGAGAACAACGGCGTGTACGGGCTCACCAAGGGGCAGTTCTCGGCGACGGCGGAGTACAAGCACGAGCTCAAGTACGCCGGCCGCAACGACTTCCCACCCATCGACATCTGCATGGAGGCTCTGGTCGCCGGCGCGGGCTTCGTCGCCCGCTCGTTCGCGGGCGACGCGAAGCAGGTGCGCGAACTGGTCAAGGCGGCACTCAGCTTCCGCGGCCTCGCCGTGCTCGACATCATCAGTCCCTGCGTCGCGTTCAACGACGAGGACGACTCACGGCACAGTTACGCCTACGGGCGGGCCAACGAGAAGGCCCTCCAGGAGCTCGGCTTCATCGCCCCGCAAGAGGAGATCATCATCGACGACTACGACCCCGGCACGGTGCAGGTCGTCGAACTGCATGACGGTTCGCGGCTCACGCTTCGCAAGCTGGAGGCCGACTACGACGCGAGCGATCGCCTCGGAGCCATGGCGCGCCTTCAGAGGGCCGACGAAGCAGGCGAACTACTCACCGGACTCGTCTACTACGACGACAGCCGCCCCTCCCTCGCCGAGGTGAGCGGCTTCGGAGCCACCCCGCTCGCCGGCCTGTCGGACGAGCAGCTCAGGCCGAGCCGCGAGTCGCTGACGACGCTCATGCACGGGTACGCCTGATCGAAGACGGCCGACCACTGCGGATCGCGCTGGTCTCCGAGACCTTCCTGCCGAAGGTCGACGGGGTCGTCACCCGCCTCATCGCGACGCTCGACGCGCTGTCGCAGCTCGGTCACAAGGTCCTCGTGCTCGCCCCGCCGAAAGCGCCGGCGACGCACGGTGAGAGCCGCGTGCTCGCCGCTCCCGGCATGCCCTTCCCGTGGTACCCGGAGCTGAACGTCGCTCTGCCGTCACAGAAGGGCGCGCGGGCCATCGAGCAGTTCGAGCCCGACATCGTGCACGTCGTCAACCCCGTGTTCTTCGGAGCGTGGGGAGCGCTGCTCGCGCGGCGCCTCGACCTGCCGCTCCTCGCCAGTTTCCACACCGACCCCAAGGTCGTGCACAGCCTGTCGCTCGGTTGGTTCAGGCGGCCGCTCGAGATCATCGACCGCGAAGTGCACAACCTCGCCCACGTGAACCTGTGCACCAGCCCGCAGATGGTCGAGCTCGCCCGCACGCTCGGTATCAGGCGGGTGAGGCTGTGGCCGAAGGCAGTCGACGCAGAGCGGTTCAACCCGCGGCACCGGAGCGTGGAGAGCAGAGCGCGCCTCACGGGCGGGCACCCCGACGACCCGCTCGTCGTGTACGCCGGCCGCGTCTCCTTCGAGAAACGGGTCGACGTGCTGGCCGACGTCGCCACCAGGTTGGCTGGTCGCGCCCGCCTAGCCGTCGTCGGCGAAGGGCCCGCGCTCGGCTGGCTCAAAGACAAGCTCGCGGGCACCGACACGGTGTTCACGGGCTTCCTCGACGGTGACGACCTGTCGGCAGCGTACGCGAGCGGCGACGTGTTCGCGTTCCCGTCCGACTCGGAGACGCTTGGATTCGCTGCCATCGAGGCCATGGCCGCGGGTGTGCCCGTGGTCGCGGCCGAGGCGGGCGGTATCCCGCACATCGTCCATCACGAGCGTACTGGGCTCCTCGTGCCTGCGGGTGACGCCGAGGCCACGACGGACGCCATCCTGCGGCTCCTCGACGACGCATCGTTGCGGCGCGCGCTCGCGGTGAACGGCAGGGAAGAGGCCGAGCGCTGGTCGTGGCTGGCCGCGACCGAGTCGCTCGTCGACCGCTACCGACAGGCCCTGCGGGTCCACCGCGTCAGCGCTGCGCGCCGCACCGGCCAACCAACCACGGGAACGACCACGGCCTCCCACGCGCCAAGCAGGATGTGACGACGGACAGCTTCGGCTCGCGCGTCTCGCCGCTCCTGCTCGCCGTCTACGTGCCGACGGCCATCTTCTCTCTGTGCGACGGCCTGCTGGTGCCGACGCTGCCCCTGTTCGTCGCCTCGTTCGAGGTCCCGCTCGCGACCGTCGGCCTCGCGCTGGCAGGCGAAGCGGTAGGCATGCTCCTCGCCGACCTACCGGCGGGCTGGTTGCTTGGCCGCGTCGCACCGAAAGCCGCCATGCTGGCAGGAGGCCTGCTGGCCGCGTGTGCTGTGCTGCTGACTGCAGTCGCTCCGACGCTCACCGCCGTCATCGCCTTGCGCGTGGTGGCCGGTGCAGGGCTGTCCCTGTTCAGCCTGTCGCGGCACGCCTTCCTCGCTCACGCCACCCGGTCGGCCGACCGCGGCAGAGCCATCGCGATCTACGGCGGCATCAACCGCCTCGGTGTCTTCATCGGGCCGGCTCTCGGTGGCGCGCTCGCCGCATTGTTGGGGCTGAGGGCGCCGTTCGTGCTCTACGGCGTGCTGGTGCTCGTCGCCCTGGTCCTCGTGGTGCTGTTCATACCCAGCGAGGCCGACATCGGCACGCGCCACACGGCAGGAGAACCGGGCGACCGGAGGCGGCCGCGGCAGGCACTGGCGGCCTCGGCGGGCGTGCTCGCGAACGCGGGCTTCGGGCACATCCTCGGACAGGCCGTCAGGGCGGGTCGGCGCGTGCTCATCCCGCTGTACGCGAGCCAGGTGATCGGGCTCGACGTCGCTGCCGTGGGTGTCGTCGTCAGCGTGTCGGGCCTCGTCGACATGCTCATGTTCTACCCGGCGGGGTGGCTGATGGACCACCGCGGGCGCAAGCACGCCATCGTCCCGTGCTTCGTCGTCATGGGGCTCGGGCTGGCGCTGGTGCCGCTGGCGGGCGGCTTCTGGACGCTCATGCTCGCAGGCGTCGTCATCGGTATCGGCAACGGCCTCGGCTCGGGGACGATGATGACGCTGGGAGCCGACCTCGCGCCGCGCGAGGCGGTGGGGGAGTTCCTCGGCATCTGGCGCATGATCGGCGACGTCGGGATGGTCGGCGGACCCGTGCTCATCGGCGCGGTCGCTCAGGCCATGACGCTCGGGTCGGCCGCGACGACGGTCGCCGCGATCTCGCTCGGCGCCGCGCTGTGGTTCGCGAAACGCGTGCCAGAGACGCTGCGGGGAGGCTGGGCAGCGGGCAGATGACCCGCTCCCCCACGCACGGCGCGGTTATCATGCTGCGGTAACGACTGGAGAACCCTGCGTGGGCGATGACGAGCGCGACAACGGCCGCACCGGCCTCGACGGTGACGCCCCCGCGACACGGGCGGCGGCGACCGAGGCGTTCTTCTCGACGCACCCCCAGCCAGCCGTCGTCTTCGACCCTCGGACCCTTGAACTGCTCGCCATCAACGCTGCTGCCGCAGCACGGTTCGGTATCGCGGCCGACGCGCTCAGCGGGTTGAACGTCCTCGAGCTCCACCACCCCGACACGAGGGCGAGCCTGCGCGCTCAGTACGTGACGGGCACCCCTCCGTTCGCGGTGAGGCGCCTGGCCGCCGACAACACCGTCATCAGCGACGTCGGTCGCACCGGCGCCAGGCTGGTGGCGCGCGGTGGAGAGTTCTCGGCCATCGTCAACGTGTTCGAGACCGTCTACGACGGCAGACCCGCGCGGCTCGCGCTCATCAACGACGTCACCCAGCACGACAGGGCCGAGGCCGAGCTCAACGAGCGCCGCGCCCTTGAGCAGAAGGTGTCGTACCTGTCGCACAACGACCCCGTGACGGACCTCCCGAACCGTGAGCGGTTCGAGACGCTGCTCCTCGACGCGCTGTCCCGCGCCAAGGCAGCCAACGCGAAGGTCGCGGTGCTGTACCTCGAGCTCCACGGCTTCCGGCTCATCCACGACGGGATCAGCCAGGACGCAGCCGACGACATGCTGAGGGCGGCAGCGCGTCGCCTGCGCACCGTGTCGCACGGCGCCCAGGTGGCCCGCTTCGGGACCGACGAGTTCGCCATCGTCACCCGCCCGCTCAGCGACACGGTCGAAGCGACCAACATCGCGCAGCGAGTCGTCGCGACACTCGTCGAACCGCTCACGCTCGAGAGCAGGACGGTCACGTTCCGCCCGCGCGTCGGCGTCGCGGTGTTCCCCGACCATGCACAGACGCCGGGCGAGATCATGAAGGCCGCCTCGCAGGCGAAGTTCAGGGCGAAGGCGTCGCGCGGCCCCGCGTTCGCCGTGTTCCGGCCAGGTATGCAGGCGAGAGCGAAGGAGCGGCTCGACCTCGAAGGCGAGCTGCGCGACGCGCTCGGCGCCGGCCAACTCACGCTCTACTTCCAGCCGCGACTGCGTCTGTCCGACGCGCGGCTGGTCGGGGTCGAGGCGCTGGTCAGGTGGCGGCATCCGCACCGCGGTCTGCTGAGCCCTGACTCGTTCATCCCGTTGGCCGAAGAGACGGGCTTGATAGGCGCTCTCGGCAAGGAGGTCCTCGACCTCGCGACCACGCAGGTGCGCCTGTGGCAGGACGGCGGCTTCAGCGTGCCGCGCGTCGCCGTCAACCTCTCACCGTTGGAGCTGCGGTCGGGAGGGCTCATCGACCAGGTGCGCTGGGCGCTCAACAAGGCGCGGCTCCCTGCCGACAGGCTCGAGCTCGAGGTGACCGAGACGGCCGCACTGGTCGACAAGCACAGGGGCTCCGAGGTCCTCGCAGCCTTGCGCGCCATGGGTGTCGCCGTCACGCTCGACGACTTCGGTACCGGGTACGCCTCGCTCACGCACCTGCGGGAACTGCCTGTCGACGGCATCAAGCTCGACAGGGGGTTCCTCGAGCACAGCGGCCGTCCCGCCGCGCTCGGCGCGGACGTCGCGATCCTCAGGGCCGTCGCCGCCCTCGGACGCGCTCTCGGTGTGACAGTGACGGCCGAAGGCGTCGAGACTGAGGCGCAGCTGACGCAGGTCATCGAAGCCGGCTGCGACACGGTGCAGGGCTTCCTCGTCAGTCAGCCGGTTGCGCCCGCGTTCGTGCAAGACGCCGTGCGCAAGGCATCGACCGTGCTCGACAGGTTCAGGGTGGGCAGGCGCTAGAGCCGCGATCGCAGCAAGAGCCGCGCGCCGACGTCAGGGCCGCCAGGTGAGGCCGAGCACCCTGAGCCAGTTGCGGTACCCGATCTTCTCCAGGTCAGCGCGCGAGTAGCCGGCGTCGGCGAGCGCGTTCATCAGGTCGGGGAGCTTCGAGGCGTCGCTGACGGCGTCGGGAACCAGCGCCCCGTCGTAGTCCGAGCCGAGCGCCACGCCGTCGATGCCGAGGCGCTCGACGAGGTGGTCCACGTGACGCACCATGACCGACAGTGGCACGTCGGTCCCGTTGCCGCCCTCAGGGTCGAGGAAGCCGACGTGGAAGTTGAGACCGACGACGCCTTTTGATGCAGCCAACGCATCGAGCTGCTCGTCGGTGAGGTTGCGCGTCGACGGGCACACCGCGTGGGCGTTCGAGTGCGTGGCGACGAGCGGCGCCGAACTGATGTTGGCGACGTCCCAGAAGCCGCGCTCGGTGATGTGCGAGAGGTCGACCATGATGCCTAGTTCGTTGCAGCGGCGCACCAGTTGCATGCCGTGGGCGGTCAGGCCGGGCCCGACGTCGGGTGACGACGGGAAGCGGAACGGTACACCGTTGCCGAACAGGTTCGCGCGGCTCCACACGATGCCGAGCGAACGCAGGCCGGCCGCGTGATATACGTCGAGCGCGGCGAGGTCGGGACCGATCGCCTCAGCACCCTCGAAGTGCATGATGGCAGCCATCGAGCCGTTCTCGAGGCACGCCTCGATGTCAGACACGGTGCGTACCAGCGTGAACCGGCCCTGCTCGTCGGCGTCCCAGCGCAGCAACTGAGAGACCATCGCGTTCGTCGACACGACGGCCGCGGCCGGGTCGAGCGCGCCGACCGTGAGCTGGACCTTGCTGCCGTCAGCCTTGACGTAGCTCTTCTCCAGACCGGGGGAGGCCGGGCTGGGCGGGAAGACCGCGAAGAAGCCGCCGAACAGGCCGCCCTCCTTCGCTCGGGGCAGGTCGATGTGGCCGTCGTCGTGACGCTCGAAGAAGTCGCGGTCCGGCTTCTCGAGGTGAAGGAGGACGGTGTCGTTGTGGCCATCGAACACGGGGATCATGCGTCGAACGTTACCGCCTCGGGACGCCCGGGGTGTCGAGCGGGCGCCGCCGGCGTGGCCCGCGTGTCAGTCGCGAGGGTCGAGCGCGTCGCGCAGACCGTCGCCGAACAGGTTGAACGCCAGCACCGTCAGTGAGATGGCGGCACCGGGGTAGAGCAGCAACCACGGCGAGTCGGGGAGGAACCGCCGACCGCGGGCGAGCATCTCGCCCCAATCAGCCGTTGGAGGCTGCACACCGAGTCCGAGGAACGACAGACCGGCCATGCTGAGGATGGCGAAGCCGATGCCGAGGGTGGCTTGGACGCTCAACGGTCCGAGCGTGGTGGGCAGCACGTGCCTCACGAGGAGCCGTGGGTCGCGGGCACCGAGGGCCCGCGCAGCCTGCACGAACTCCTCCTCGCGCGTAGCGATGACGACGCTGCGCGCCAGGCGCGCGTAACCGGGGACGGCGACGATCGCGACGGCGATGACGGCGTTCACCAGTCCCGGCCCGAGCGCGCCGACGACGGCGAGCGCGAGGAGCAACGACGGGAACGCCAACAGGACGTCCATCACGCGCATGAGCACGTCATCGATCCTGCCTCGGTAGTACCCGGCTACCAGGCCGATCGTGGTGCCGACGAGGAGCCCGCTTACGACGGGGACCAGGCCGGTGAAGAGGCTGATACGCGCGCCGTACAGCACCCGCGAGAGGATGTCGCGCCCGAACTCGTCGGTGCCGAACCAGTGCTCGGCGGACGGGCCGCGCAGCCTGGCCCTGAGGTTCTGGGCGTCCGGAGCGTACGGGGCGAGGAGCGGAGCGAACACCGCGAGCAATACCAGCAGGACGACCAGTATCAGGCCGACGACCGCCGCTCGGTTGCGCAGGAAGCGGCGCACGGCGGGCGGGCGCGAGCTCGCTCGTACCGGCACGCTGGTGGACTGAGCACTAGGCGCTTGGTGGCCGTCACTCATAGCGCACCTTCGGGTTCAGGGCGGCGTACGACAGGTCGACGACGAGGTTGACGAGGATGAACACGACCGCGATGAACAGCACCGTGCCCTGGACCAGCGGCATGTCGCGGGTGCGGATGGCGTCGACCAGCATCCTGCCGACACCGGGCCACGCGAAGACGGTCTCCGTCAGCACGGCTCCGCCGAGCAGGCCACCGAACTGCAGGCCGACGACGGTGACGACGGGCAGGAGCGCGTTGCGGAGCGCGTGCTTGAGGCGCACGGCTCGTGAGGAGAGACCCTTCGAACGAGCGGTCCTCACGTAATCCTGCCGTAGCGCCTCGATGAGCGACGCCCTGGTGATGCGCGCGATGAACGCGGCTGACGAGAAACCGACCGCAGCGGCAGGCATCAGCAGGTGGCGCCACGACCCGAAGCCAGAGGCGGGCAACCAGTCGAGATGGAGCGAGAACACGAGCATGAGGACAAGCCCTGACCAGAACACGGGGATCGACACGCCAAGCAGCGCGATGACCACGGCGACGTGGTCGACGATGGTGCCCCTGTACACGGCGGCGAGCACTCCGAAGACCATGCCGATGACGATGGCCACCAGCATGGCGCTGCCGGCAAGAGCGAGCGTGGCGGGGAAGCGGCTGGTGATCTCGGACAGCACCGTCTGTGAGCTGCGGATCGACTCGCCGAGGTCGCCTCGCAGCACGTCACCGAGGTACGACCCGAACTGTACGAGGAAGGGGCGGTCGAGTCCGTAGCTGCGCCTGAGCTCGGCCAACGCGTCGCTGCCGATGCCCTGCGCCGCGTCTCCCAGCAGCGCGACCACCGGATCGCCGGGTGCGAGCCACAGCATCGTGAACACCAGGAACGCCACGCCGAGCAGCACGGGCACGAGACCCAGGATGCGGCGGGCGATGTACGAGAGCATCAGTCAGCCTACTCGAGGTTCGGGTCCCCGGAACGGGACCGGGCAGGTGGACGCCCACCCACCCGGTCGTGGATGTCCTGAACGCTCAGGACGCGGTCTCAGGCGCTGCGTGCAGCGTCGTACTCAGATCAGCGTTCCAGCGTGGCGCCGCGCAGGTCGAAGTTGATCCAGGAGAAGCGCACGACCTCGCCCTGCAGCGCCGGGCTCTTCGCCATGGTGGAGAGCGGGTAGTACAGCGTCACCATCGGCACGTCGGCGAGCACGCGCTCCTGCACGGCACGGTAGTCGGCTTCGCGCTGGGCGTCGTCGGGCGTGGCGCGGGCTGCGTCGAGCAGCGCGTCGACCTCGGGCACGTTGAAGCGCGAGGTGTTGTTGGCGGGGATCTCGGAGCTGTGGAAGAAGGCGTAGAGCGTGTAGTCGGCGTCGAGCGTCACGGTGCCCCATGAGGTGGCGTACAGCTCGAGCGCGTCACCGAGGATGCGCTCGGCGTAGGCCGCGTACTCCTGCACACGGATCTGCAGGGTGATACCGACCTCGGCGAGCATCGCCTGGATCACCTGCGCAGCAGCCTCGAGGTCGGGGTTCTGGTAGATGTCGAGCACCAGTTGCAGGTCGGAGGCGCCCGCCTCGGCGAGCAGTCCACGGGCTGCTTCGGGGTCGTACGGGTACGGATCGGCGAGGTCGGAGGCTGCGAAGCGGACGGTGGGCGGGATCGGAGCGACGCCGACCTGCGCGAGGCCGCCGAGGAACTCGTCGACGATGAGCTCCTTGTCGATGGCGTGCGCGATGGCCTGGCGGACGCGGACGTCCTGCAGCTTCGGGTTGGCGGTGTTGAAGCCGAGGTGCACGCTGCCCCAGCCGAGGAACGAGTTCGTCACGATGTCGGCGTCGTTGACGAGCTGGTTGAAGTTGTCGGCCGGGATGTTGAAGAGCACGTCGATGCCGCCGGAGCGCAGCTCGATGATCTGCGTGCCGATCTCGGGGATGACCCTGAACACCAGGGTGGAGATGGCGGGAGCGCCGCCCCAGTAGGCGGGCTTCGCGTCGAGGATGACGGTGTCACCCTGGGTCCACGAGCGAAGCGTGTACGGACCCGAGCCGATCGGGGCGCGGGCGAGGTCGTCGCCGTGTGCTGCAGGCACGATGGCCGAGACGGGGTGGGCGAGGTGCGCGAGGAGGGGAGCGAAGGGCGCGCCCGTCACGATGTCGACCGTGAGCGAATCGACCACCTCGACGGCGGTGATGGCCGAGACCACGAAGCGCCCCGGAGCTGCGGTCGCGGGATCGAGCAGCCGCTCGAGCGACGCCTTCACGGCAGCCGCGTCGAGAGAGGTGCCGTCGCTGAAGCTGACGCCGTCACGCAGCGTGACGCGCAGCCGCGACGGGTCGACGAACTCCCAGCCGGCAGCCAACAGGCCCTCGATGTCGCCCTCGGTCGTCACCCTGAACAGGGTCTCGTAGATGTGGTTGGTCACGCCGAACGAGAAGCCGTTGAACGTCTTCTGTGGGTCGAGCGTCGGGGGGTTGGAGCCCATGGCGGTGGTGAGCGTGCTCTGCGCGGTAGCTGCTGCGAGCGTCGTGGCTAGGATGACTGCGAGTATCGACCGTCTCATGGGGCTCCTCTGTCGGTACGGCGGCGTTGCGCCGATGTGGTGTACCGCCCGTGCGTGGCCCCCGGCCGTCGTTCCCGAGGCCGCGTGCCCGCTGCGAGCGAACCCGATGGTATGTCGCCCACGCGCAGGACTAGTGTCAGCCACCGAACGTGCGCTATGCTGGCGCCACGTTCACGAAGAGAGGCGGTGCCTACGATGACAACCATCCTTGTTCGTTCCCTCGCGCGCCGCCGTGCACTCTCCCTGTCGTAACCCTACGCAACCCCTGACGTGACAGGTTGAAGCCACGATGGCGCCGGTCCGATCGACGGTTCCGTTGCGGTCCCCACCGGCACGAGCGGATCCGCCCGTTCACACGCTGGTGGCACCACGCTCAGGAGTTCGATGTGCCCTTCGTCAACGAAGACGAGTACGGCGACTTCGACGTCGCGCCGCGCAGGCGCGGGTCGAGGTCGAAACCCAAAGCCAAACGTACCCGCCGCGACCTGCTGTGGGACCCGACCGAGCCGCGCCCGACCTCGACGACCGAGTTCGCGGATCCCGACATGCAGTCGCTCTACGACCGTGGCTACTTCGACTCGTTCATAGGCGAGCTGAAGGGCGGGAAGGAGGCCACCGTGTTCCTTGTCGGCCGCGGAGAGGAGCGCTTCGCGGCCAAGGTCTACACCGACATCGCCGTGAGGACCTTCCGCAACGACGACGTGTACTGGAGCGGCTTCTACATCGGCGACGTGCGCACCGCCAAGGCCATGAAGAAGCACTCGAGCGCGGGCCAGCGCGCACGCCAGGCGATCTGGGTCGATCGTGAGTACCACTACCTGTGGCGACTGTTCACCGCGGGACTGCCCGTGCCGAAGCCGGCCATCGGCCCAGGACCGAGCGACCTCGCCGAAGCCGGTTCGGTTGTCCTCATGGAGTTCGTCGGTGACGCCGACGTGCCTGCGCCACGGTTGTCAGACGTCAGGCTCGACGTGGAGGCGGCACAGGAGGCGTTCAGGCAGAGCGTCGACCTCGCCCGGCGCCTCGCCTCGCTGGGGTTGGTGCACGGCGACCTGTCGACCTACAACCTGCTGTGGCACGAGGAGCGTGTGTGGCTCATCGACGTGCCTCAGGTCGTCGAGCTGTCGGTCGGCCGCGCTGCGGAGGAGCTGGTGTGGCGCGACGCGCAGTCGCTGGTGACGTCGTTCAGGAGGCTCGGTGTCAACGCGGACGCCGGCGAGCTTGGTCGCGACCTGGTGGCGAGAGGTCGGGAGTGACAGGGCCCTCCCTCATGGCCAGGGTGAGTGCCGTGTCAGTTTCGCGTCAGCGACGCGTTGTGACAATGCGCCATGCACCAGGGAGAACCCGCACGGCGGTCCGTAGACGACGAGCTGCACCCACCTCACATCGACGGTGTCGATGGAGAGCGGCAGCAAGCCTGGAGCCGGTTCGTCGCGCGAGCCGCTCGCGCGACAGCGTGCCTGAACCGTGACGAGTGGGCAGGGGCGAAGGAGGAGGTGGACCGCGCTCTCGACGAGGTCAGACCGTTCATGGGCGAGACGACGGATGGCGACGCGTTCGATGACGCGCCTTCCTGGGTCCCCGATCACCTCGCCGCCCACCTGGCCGAGACCCTCCTCGTTGGTCTTCGAGCCGCGTACCTGACGAACGACCTCGCGGCCGCTCTCCCGCTCGGGCGGGCCGCGTTGAAGACGGCCAGCCGGTTCGGCCTGTCGACGCTGGAGGCGCGAGCGCACAACGACCTCGCCTCCCTCTACGGCAGGCGCGACTTCCACGAGCGCGCCCTGCACCACCTTCGTTCCGGGGTCGAGGTGCTGGAGAACGCGGGGCTTCCCGTACTGCCACAGTTGCTCACCAACCTCGGCAACGTGTACTTCGGCAACCAACGACTCGACGAGGCGCTGGGCTGCTTCCAACGCGGCCGCGCGGGGTTCGAGGCTGCGGGAGACGCGTTCGGCGCGGCGATAGCGCGGTCGAACGAGGGGCGGCTGCTCGTCATGACGGGCAAGCCGAAGAAGGGCATCGTGGCGCTCAAGGAGGCGCTCGAGGCGTTCTCCCGCCTTGAACGCAGGGAGTACGTGGCGGTCACGCTCAGCAAGATCGGCACGGCCTACGCGGCTCTTGGCGACAGCGCCACCGCGGAGCGCTGGTTCCAGGACGCGCTCATCGCCATGGCCGACGAACCGCTGCCGTTCAAAGGCGAGGTCCATGAGTCGTACGGCGTGTTCCTCCTCGAGTGCGGCAAGGCACGGGAGGCTCTCGAGCAGTTCGAGGCTGCTGAGGAACGTTGCAAGCAGGCGGGCAGCGACGGCCCCGCTGTCGCGCTGTTGCGGTCGCAGTCCCGCGCCCTCGCGCAACTCGGCAGGCACCACGAGGCGTACGAGCGCCTCTCCCGTCACATCGACCTGACCGCGCAGCTCGACAGGGAACGCGGCGAGGTGCTGCTCGGCGTCATGCTCGTCGAACTCGAGACCGGCCTGGCCGGCGATCACGAACTGCCCGCGCTCACGACACGGGCCCTGTCGGAGGCGAACAGGGCGCTCCGGGACCAGGCTCGACGTCTCGAGCGCATCAGTTCGACGGACGACCTCACCCAACTCCACAACCGCCGGTACCTCAACGTGCGCCTGCGCGACGAGCTGCTGCGGGGGTACCGCGAAGGTACCGACGTCAGCCTGGTGCTGCTCGACATCGACGGTTTCAAGGCCATCAACGACAGGTACTCACACCTGGTCGGTGACGAGGTGCTGAAGACGATGGCGTCGGTGCTCACGAGCACCTTCAGGCACTCCGACGTGGTCGCGCGTTGGGGCGGCGAGGAGTTCGCGGTCCTGCTGCCCGACACGGACAAGCGCGCGGCTGCGTTGATCGCGGAGAAGGCGAGGACGGCCGTCGCCGAAGCCGATTGGCGGTCATTGGCTCCTGGGCTCGCCATCACGGTGAGCGCAGGGGTCGCGACGGCGTCCGAGGCCGGACCCGACTCGGAAGGGATGGGCTTGCTGCGGTTGGCCGATCGCCGGCTCTACGGCGCCAAGGACGCAGGCAGGAACTGCACGACGGCGGTCTAGCGCGTCCGGTCCCGAGCGGCTGTGAACGCAGCGCGCGACGGTTACAGTGACACTCGAACGATATCGCTCATGCGCCACCGCATGACGGTAGCGGCGGCTCCGCACGACGGAGGCGGCGCCACCGCACGACGGAGGCGGCGCCACCCGACATCGGTGGCGGTAGGGAGGGACGATGAGCGCACTCGACCCGAAGAGGACCGTGGCAGAACTCAAGGACCTGAGGGCGCGTACAGGCGACGAGAACGGCGCCTGGCGCGTGGCATGGACGGACACCTGGCTCGATTCGCGTGCGTGGTTGCGCGAGAAGCTCGACGCGCTCGGGCTCGAGACGCATACCGACGCAGCCGGGAACGTGTGGTCGACGTTGCGCGGCGAGAGCGACGCCGAGCTGCTCATCGGTGGGCACATGGATTCGGTGCCTGGCGGCGGCTGGCTCGACGGCTGCCTCAACGTGCTCGCGGGCCTCGAGGTCATCCGCGCCATCAAGGAGCGCTACGGCGGGCGGCCGCCCGTGACGGTCAGGCTGGTCGACTGGGCCGACGAGGAGGGCGCGCGCTTCGGCCGTAGCCTGCTCGGATCCAGCGCGTGCGGAGGCACGCTCGACCCCGACGCCGAGCGTGAACGCACCGACGCCGACGGGATCAAGCTCGTCGACGCCCTGAAGCGCTGCGGTGTCGACCTGGACACGATGGGCGAGTCGCACGCCGAACTGAAGAACGCGGCAGCCTACCTCGAACTGCACATCGAACAGGGGCCGGTGCTCCTGGATCTCGACCTGCCACTCGGGGTCGTGCTGGGTACGTTCGGTGTCGAGCGTCACGGCATCCACTTCAAGGGGCAGGCCGCGCACTCCGGATCCACGCCCATGAACAGGCGCAAGGACGCGTTCCTCGCAGCAGGCAGGATGAGCCAGGAGATCTACGAGATCACCGACCGTAACGGCGGGGTGTGCACCATCGGCAGTTGCGTCACCCGCCCCGGCATCGTGACGTCGGTGGTGGCGGAGTGCGACATCACGCTCGACCAGCGTCACCTCGACGCCGGTGCGCTCGCCTCCATGTTGGCGGAAGCGAAGGACGCCAGCCGACGCTTCGCGGCGGAGGGCGGCGTGGAGGTCAGGTGGAGCAAGCTGTGGGACATCGCCCCCATGCCGTTCCATCCCGACCTTCTCGCCATGGCGCGCGAGGCAGTCGTCGAGGTGGCAGGCGTGAACCACGACCTCCCGAGCGGGCCGCTGCACGACGCTGCCGAGGTGGCGCGCGCAGGCATCCCGACCGTGATGCTGTTCGTGCAGAGCCTGCACGGCATCTCGCACAACAAGATCGAGGACACCAAGGAGGAGCACATCGAGATGTCGGTGGCGGCCCTCGACGCGTTGGCCGAGAAGGCGATGGTGTGGATCGGGGCTCGCTCCTAGCGAGCGCCGGCTTCCCGCCCGTTCCGGCGAGGCGGAGCACGATCATCGAAGGTCAGGGGGCAATGGCCGACGGTCCGCTCCACGGGACCCCTCGTGTCACCACCGGCAGGTGCTACACTCGCGCGTCACAAGCGTTCGTGACAAGGGAGGCAACAGAGATGCGGAGAATCCTACTAACCGCGGTTCTGATGGCACTCGCAGCGCTGGCTTCGGCGCAAGCTCCGACCTACTTCGTGAAGGCCGACATGGTTCGTGGCGCCCAGGGCGCCATGGGACCGGTGTGCGTGCCGAACTCCGTGTTCTTCGGCGGCGAGATGGTGGTGTTCCGCGCGGTGGTGTACGACGCGGCCACCGGTGAGGAGCTCCTGTTCGACCAGGTGCAGGAGAGGGGCATCACGGCGACCGTCCACCTGGATGGCATGGATCCGTTCCCCATGTTCTTCCCGCCTCCAGGCGGCGAGGCAGAGGGTGAAGAGGGACCGCCTCCAGGCGCCGACTTCTTCCGCGGACCGTGGGCGATCCCCGCCGACTACCCGACAGGCATGTACACCTGGCACATCGAGGTCAGTGACGCGGCGGGCAACACCGCCACGTTCGACCCGATCGGCGGCGCCATCGGCCTCAACAACGTGACCATCCAAGCACCGAACTGAGGCGCGACTGACGAGCATGTTCGGGGCGCCGTGTCGTATCGCTGACACGGCGCCCCTTCGGTTGAGACGGGGTCGGGCAGTACGTGACTTGGCACCCGTGGTAGAGGAGTCGTGATGCGATGGTGAGAACGGTCGTCTTGATGGCAGCCGTGATGCTCGGCGCCGTGTTCGCGCAGGGAACGGGACGCCTGGCGTTGGCGCCGCCCGACGGCACGGTCGGTACGGTCGTCGTAGCCACGGTCACAGGGCTGGCGCCCGACGTCGACGTCGAACTGGTGTGGATGAGTGCCGACGCGGAGTGGAACGTCGGCGACGGGACCTTCCACGGCGTCACGGCGACGGAGACGAGGACCGTGCTCGGCAGCGCGACCACCGACGCCGACGGGGGCGCGGTGCTCGAGTTCACGGTCCCTGAGGACTTCGGTTACGTCCACAACCTGTTCGTCGAGGCTGAAGGAGAGCAGGTCGCGCGGCAAGGCTTCACCGTCGCGCCGTCGTTGACGATCTCGCCGACCTCCGGCCCTGTCGGCACGCCGATCACGGTCACGATGCAGGGCGTCGGCTACCGCTTCTGGGAGTCGGTGTGGCACCTTGCGTACGACGGCGCCCACACCGGCTGGATCTCGGCCATCACCACCGACGGCACTGCCGTCATCACCATCCCGGCCACCGGCGAGGTCGGGCTGCACTCCTTGCAGGCCATCTCCGGCACCCACCCCGTCCCGTACCTCAACCAGCAGCAGTCACCGAACTACAAGCCGGCGGTGCCCGTCGTCCTCGGCGCGCTCTTCGAGGTCACCGAGGGCGCCGCCGTGGTGCCGGCCGCTCCCGACACGCAGGTGCTGGCCCGGTCACGGTCCGTGTCGTCGAACTTCATGTCAGGACCGTCGTTGACGGTCGATCACGGGTCCGGGACGGTCGGCAG
>Ga0123332_1002290_pt1 | contig 18304 bp, 15 predicted proteins | sample BioC12SIPDNA_4_FD_89958 | JGI IMG/M metagenome (GOLD analysis project Ga0123332, IMG submission 89958) | Anaerobic biogas reactor microbial communites from Washington, USA - Biogas_R2_A C12 SIP DNA | ecosystem: Engineered > Bioreactor > Anaerobic > Unclassified | place: Washington, USA...
ACGCCGTCTACCGCAAGCTGGCCCAGGTTTGCGAAGATAAAGGTATCAAGATCGTTCGCAACCTGATCGGCCCGTACATCACCAGCCTGGAGATGCAGGGTATGTCGATCACGCTGATGAAGGCGGACGAGGAGATTCTCAGGTTCTGGGATGCACCGGCTGATACGCCTGGCTTCCGGCGGTGTGCCTAAGCTGGGTCTGACGTACCGTGGCAGAGGGCGGAGGTGACGGATTGACCGCTACCGAGACGCCCTCACCTCCCCTTCGACAATCTAAGGGCACACGAAAGACCGGAAGAACAAGATGACCACTCGAGATCAGATCGTGAGCTGGCTGGAGAAGCTCAGCGACGTCCTGACTGATAACCGCGACTATCTGACCGAGCTTGACTCGGCCATAGGCGACGCCGATCATGGCATCAACATGAAGCGCGGGATGGACCGCGTCATGGAGAAGCTGCCCAGCGTCGCCGACAAGGACATCGGCAACATCCTGAAGACAGCCGGCATGACGCTGATCAGCAGCGTCGGAGGGGCCAGCGGGCCGCTCTATGGCACCTTCTTCATGCGTGGGGGCATGGCCGCCGCCGCCAAAGAAGAGCTGACAGCCGAAGATTTGCTGGAGGTCCTGCAGGCCGGCGTCGACGGCATCGTCCAGCGCGGGCGCGCCCAGGCTGGCGACAAGACGATGGTCGATTCCTGGCTGCCTGCGCTGGCTGCCTTCCGGGCCAAGCTGGACGAAGGCGCGGGTGAAACAGAGGCTCTGCAGGCGGCGGTCGAAGCAGCCGAGCAGGGTATGAAAGAGACGATCCCGCTGCAGGCCCGCAAGGGACGGGCCAGCTACCTGGGCGAGCGAAGCATTGGTCATCAGGACCCCGGCGCCACCAGCAGCTACCTTATCTTAAAGGCGTTACTCGATACGCTTGAGTCCACTTAAGTACCAAGGAGAAACACAGTCATGGCTAAATACGTAGCCGCAATCGATCAGGGAACCACCAGTACCCGCTGCATGATCTTCAATCATGCGGGCGAGCCGGTTGCCTCACACCAGTTGGAACACGAGCAGATCTACCCGCAGCCCGGCTGGGTGGAGCACGATCCGCTGGAAATCTGGGCGCGCACCGAGGACGTGGTCCGGGAAGCGATGCGTAAGGCCGGCGCGTCCCCCGACGACATCGCCGCCGTGGGCGTTACCAACCAGCGCGAGACAACCGTCGTCTGGGACAAGAACACCGGCAAGCCCTATTACAACGCGATTGTCTGGCAGGACACGCGGACCGACCGTATCGTCAACGCGTTCGCGCGCGACGGCGGGCAGGATCGCTTCCGCGCCAAGGTTGGTCTGCCGCTGGCGACTTACTTCTCTGGCCCGAAGGTGAAATGGATCCTGGAGAACGTTGACGGCGTGCGCGAAGCTGCCGAGCGCGGCGACGCCATCTTCGGCAACATCGACACCTGGATCATCTGGAACCTCACCGGCGGCCCCGACGGCGGCAAGCACGTCACCGACGTGACCAACGCCAGCCGCACCATGCTGATGAACCTGGAAACGCTCGACTGGGACGACGAGATCGTCAACATCATGGGCATTCCGAAGTCCATGCTGCCTGAAATCCGTCCGTCGTCTGAGGTCTACGGACACACCAAGGCCAACGGCCCGTTCGGCAGCGTTATCCGCGTTGCCGGCGACCTGGGCGACCAGCAGGCGGCGACGGTAGGCCAGGTCTGCTTCAGCCCCGGCGAGGCCAAGAACACCTACGGCACCGGCTGCTTCATGCTCCTGAACACAGGCACCGAACCGGTCCCCTCGGAGTCGGGCCTGCTGACGACCCTCTGCTACAAGTTCGGCGACGAGCCGGCCGTGTACGCCCTGGAGGGTTCCATCGCCATCACCGGCGCCCTGGTGCAGTGGATCCGCGACAACCTGAAGATGATCGAGAAGTCGTCGGAGATTGAAGAGCTGGCGCGCACTGTCGAAGACAACGGCGGCATCTACTTCGTGCCGGCCTTCTCGGGCCTCTTCGCCCCCTACTGGCGGAACGACGCCCGCGGCGCCATCGTCGGCCTGACCCGCTACGTCAATCGCGGCCACATTGCCCGCGCCGTCCTCGAAGCCACCGCCTACCAGACCGCCGAGGTCCTGGAAGCGATGGAGAAGGACAGTGGCGTCGAGCTGACCGCGCTGAAGGTTGACGGCGGCATGGTCTTCAACGACACGCTCATGCAGTTCCAGTCTGACATCCTCGGCGTGCCCGTCGTCCGTCCAAAGGTTGCGGAGACGACCGCGCTGGGCGCCGCCTACGCTGCCGGCTACGCCGTGGGCTTCTGGACCAGCTACGACGAAATGCGCGAAAACTGGGGTGTGGACAAGCGCTGGGAGCCGAAGATGGACGAGGCCAAGCGCGAAAAGCAGTACAAGGAATGGAAGAAGGCTGTCACCCGCACCTTCGACTGGATTGAAGAAGACTAACCTGGAGCCAAAGGGACGCCCGGCCACCGGCTGAGCGTTTCGTCTCCCTGTCCAGACCGGAGGCGGAGCTGCCGCATCAAGTTGGCGCCGTTGCCACTGGCAGTATCCGTCTCCGGTTTCTTTCCAACCTCCGCTGTGGAGGCCTCCGCCAAGGAGAGGAACACATGGCTGAATTTCACGCACTGATCATCGGCGGTGGCGGCACCGGCGGTGCGCTGGCGCACGACCTGGCTTTGCGCGGCCTGCGGGTCACGCTGGTAGAGCGGGGCGAGGTGACCAGCGGCACCACAGGGCGCCACCACGGCCTGTTGCATAGCGGCGCTCGTTATGCTGTCAAGGACCACGAATCGGCCATTGAGTGCATCGAGGAAAACACGATCCTGCGCAAGATCGCGCCGGGAACCTTTGAGGAGAACGACGGCCTCTTTGTCGCCGTCACCGAAGAAGATGTCGAATATGGCAACCTGCTCATCGAAGGCTGCGCGGAGTGTGACATCCCCACCGAGCGGCTGACGCCCGAGCAGGCCTGGGCGCTGGAACCGAACCTCAGCCCCAACCTGATTATGGCGGTGCGCGTGCCCGATGCGACCATGGACGCCATGCGCATGCCACTGCGCTTCTTTGCAACTGCGATAAAGAACGGCGCTGTCATCAAGACGTACACCGAGGTGCTGGACGTGATTAAGGAAGGTGGCACGGTGCGCGGCGTCCGCGTGCGCGACCACACGTCGGGCAAGGAATATGAGATTGGCGCCGATATTGTGATTAACGCCGCCGGCCCCTGGTGCGGCCGGATCGCCGATATGGTCGGCGTCGAAGTGCCCATCCGCCCCTCGCCCGGCGTAATGCTTGCCGTGCGCGGGCGACTCTGTAACATGGTCATTAACCGCATGACCCCGGCAGGCGACGGCGACATCATCGTGCCCCAGCGCGGGCTCTCGGTCATCGGCACCAGTAGCTGGGTGGTTGACGACCCGGACGATCTCGGCCTGCCCGAGGACCACATCCAGACGATGTATTCGGAAGGGGCGATGATGGTGCCGCTGGTCCGCAAGGCGGAGTTCCGGGCGGCCTGGGCTGCGGCCCGGCCCCTGATCGGCCCACGTCGCGCCGACGCCGACACCGGGCGCGAGCTGAGCCGGACGTTCAAATGTTTTGACCATGCCGATGAAGGCGTGGAGGGCTTCGTGACGATCACTGGCGGCAAGGCGACGACCCTGCGGGGGATGGCCGAAGCGGCGGCCGACGTCGTCGTTCAGAAGCTGGGCCTGGATGCGCCCTGCCGCACGCGTGAGGTCGAACTCCTGCCTTTTGAAGCTTACTATGCCATCCCCGGGTAAAGAAAATGACGACAACCGACGTTGTTACCAAAGAGATCACATTCCGGGTCTATCGCTACAAACAGGGCGACGCAAGCCCCCACTACGATACGTTCAAGGTCCCGTGTGACGAGTGGACGACGGTGCTCGTTGCCCTGCAGGCGATTCGCCGGGACAACGATCCCTCGCTGACTCTGCGGCACTCCTGCCACCATGCCTCCTGCGGCACCTGCGCGATGATCATCAACGGGCGGGAAGAGCTGGCCTGTGTGGTCACGGTGCTGGATCTGGGAACCGACGTGGTGACGGTGGAGCCACTGCACAACATTCCGCTGATCAGCGACCTGGTCGTCGATATGGTGCCCTTCTATGAGGTGCTGAACCAGGCCGACCGGCCATATGTGCGCCGCAGCGAGTTCATGCCGGAGGCGAAGCCGCCCGGCGGCATCGACTTCTACACCCGCTACGAGAACTGCATCGAGTGCGGAGCCTGTGTGTCGGCCTGCCCGATCAAGGGCACCAGCGAGGAATATTACGGGCCGGCGGCGCTGGCGGCAGCCTGGCGCGTCATCGAAGAGCCGCGTGGGCGCGATCCGAAAGCTGCCCTGGACTGGGTCGATACGCCCGACGGCTGCTGGCGCTGTCACGTGGCCTACGAATGTACCGAGGCCTGCCCCTCTGGTGTAGAGCCGGCGGAGAAGATCATGGCGCTGCGCCGCGCGCTGACACGGCAGAAGCTGGGCCGCCTTTTTGGAAGGAGAGATTAGCCGATGGCTGACGCACGACTGAAAAGTGAGGTGGGAGAGCGCCGGCCGGTGGATCGCAATCCGATCCGTGCCTGGTTTGATGTGCGCCGGGACCGGCTGGGCATGTGGGCTTTCGCGCTCAACCGGCTGACGGGCCTGGGTTTGACCCTGTACCTGTTCATCCACCTGGGCGTGTTATTCCTGCTTTCGCGCGGGCCTGAAGCCTGGGATAACTTCCTGCAGCTGGCGAAGAGCCCTTTCTATCTGCTGCTGGATGTCGTCCTGATCTTCGGCCTGCTCTTCCACGGGCTGAACGGCATCCGGGTGGGCCTGGTAGGTATGGGCGTGGCGGTGCGCAACCATCGCTCGCTCTTCTGGGTGCTCATCGGCATCGGCGCGGTGCTCTTTGCCGTGGCCGTCTACCTGGTGTTTACCATTTGACCAGATGAGCCTGCCATGAAGCTATCGGCAAGCCGTCTCAACAGGGATTCATATGGCTAACATACTGAGTGATAAAAAGCGCAACGCAGCCCGCGCTACTGGACCGGCCGGGGCCATCTGGCTGGTGCAGGCGTTCAGCGGCTTCCTGCTGGTGGCCCTGCTGGTCCTGCACATGATTGCCCATCACTTCGTGGTGGAGGGTGGCCTGCGCAACTTCGAGCAGGTGATCGACTACATCTCCAACCCGGCAATCTTCGGGATCACCATCCTCTTCTTGATTGTCGTGACCATTCACGCCCTGCTCGGGCTGCGGGCCGTCATCCTGGACATGTCGCTGGCGCCGGGCACCGTCAGGGTGGTGAACTGGGTGCTGCTCATCGTCGGCATCGCCGCCGTCGTCTACGGTATCTGGCTGGAAATCGCCATCATCAACTATGGCTAAAAAGAAGAGGCCCCAGCCAAAGCGACCGAGCGTCGGGCAACAGCAGGAGAAGAAGGAGAAGCCACCCGTACCGCAGACCAACGAGCCGTGGTTGAGCAAGCGCACGGGTCTGGGAATCATGATCGTGTTCACGCTGGCGTTTGCCGCCTTCATCGCCTACCAGCTCGAGCCCAGCCTGGGGCTCTTAGAGGCCATTCTATGGGGATTGGGATTTGGCGCCGCTACCTGGGGCGTCTTCGGCCTTGCCCTGGCCTTCAACAGGTTTGTGCGCCGGCGTTGATCTGAGTAAGGGGGGTGAGCCAGCAGGCTCATAACGAGAACATGGTCGGCATCGTCATCGTCTCACACAGCGCCCAATTAGCCGAAGGGGTGCGCGAGCTGGCCCAGCAAATGGCCAGAGACGTTCGCCTCGCCGTCGCCGCCGGGATAGACGATCCCGAGCATCCCATCGGCACAGACGCCGTAGCCGTATACGAAGCGATCCAGAACGTCTACGGCGAAGATGGGGTGCTGGTGCTCATGGATCTGGGCAGCGCGCTGCTCAGCGCGGAAACGGCGCTGGAGATGCTGGAGCCGGAAATTGCCGAGCGCGTCTGGCTCTGCGCGGCGCCGCTCGTCGAGGGTGCGGTTGCGGCGGCTGTGCAGGCCGCCAGCGGCGGCAATCTGGAATCGGTCTGCGCCGAGGCGATGGGCGCGCTGGCGGCGAAACAGCAGCAGATGCCGGGCGCTCAGGCCGTCGTCGAGACGGCGAGCGTGGCAGTGGGCCCGGCGGTGGAACAGGTCCTGGAGATTCGCAACCGGCTGGGGCTGCATGCCCGCCCGGCGGCGCAGTTTGTCACCACGGCGAACCGCTTCCAGGCCGACATCCGCGTCCGCAAGCAGGGCAAGGCCGGGGAAGCCAACGCCAAGAGCATCAACCAGGTGGCGACGCTGGGGGCCAGGCAGGGCGACCGGGTGGTCATCCAGGCCAGCGGACCTGACGCGGGCGAGGCACTCGCCGCCCTGGCCAGCCTGATCGAGAGCCAGTTTGGCGAGGCCGAAGCGGAGGTCGAGGCCATCGCCGAGCCGGTGGTCAGGGCCGGCGCCGCCGACGCCGTGACGGGCATCCCCGCGTCGCCCGGCGTGGCTGCCGGCCCGGTGCTGAAGTATGAGCCGGTGCTGCCGGATGTCGCCGCCAGCGAGGTAGACGATCCTGAGGCCGAATGGCAGCGCTTCCAGGAGGCCATCGCCGCCTCGCGCGAGGAGATTGAGCGCCTTCGCCGGCAGACTGCTGCCCAGGCCGGCGCCAGTGAAGCCGCTATATTCGAGGCTCACGCCCTCTTTCTGGAGGACCCGGCGCTGCTGGACAGGGTGCGGGAGCAGATCCTCGGGGAGCGCCTGAACGCCGCGGCGGCCTGGCAGGCGGCGGTGGAAGAGATGGCGGCGCGATTCCGGGCCATCGACGACAACTATATGCGCGCGCGTGCGGCCGATGTGCTGGACGTGGGCCGGCGGGTTCTCGGCCACCTGACCTCCGTCGCTCTGGCGATGCCCGAGTTCCGCGAGCCGTCGATTCTGATAGCAGGCGACCTCTCGCCCTCCGACACGGCGGAGATGGACGCCGACATGGTGCTGGGCATCATTACCGAGCGCGGCGGGGCGATGGCCCACAGCGCCATCCTGGCCCGCGCCTTTGGCATTCCGGCAGTCGTCGGGGCGGGGCCGCTGCTGTCACAGGTCGTCGACGGGCAGATGGCCGGCCTGGACGGCAGCAGCGGCGAGATCTGGCCGGCGCCGGACGAGGAACGGCTGGCAACTCTGCGGGAGCAGCAGCGCGAATGGCAGGAGCGCCAGCGGCGGGCGCGTGAAGCCGGACAGCAGCCGGGTCGCACGGCCGACGGGCACCGTGTGGAAGTGGTCGCCAACATTGGCAGCCCGCGCGACGTGCCCACAGCCCTCGCCTTCGGCGCCGAAGGGGTGGGCCTCTTCCGCACCGAGTTCCTGTTCCTGAACCGGGAAACGGCGCCCACCGAGGAGGAGCAGTACCAGGCCTATCGCGCGGCGGCGGATGCGCTGGGCGACCGCCCGCTGATCATCCGCACGCTGGATGTGGGCGGCGACAAGCCCCTTCCCTACCTCGACCAGGGCAGCGAGGCTAATCCCTTCCTCGGCTGGCGCGGTATCCGCTTCTGCCTGGACAACCCGGAGATCTTTCTGCCGCAGCTACGCGCCATTCTGCGGGCCGGGCACCAGCGCAACGTGCTCGCCATGCTGCCGATGGTCAGCCAGTTGGAGGAGATCATGGGTGCGCGGCGGCTGCTGGCAGAAGCCACGGAGCAGCTTCGCGCCGAAGGGCTGCCCTTCGCCGAGCAGCTACCCCTGGGGATCATGATCGAGGTACCGGCGGCGGTGGCATTGGCCGACGTTCTGGCCCCGGCCGTCTCCTTCTTCAGCATCGGCACCAATGACCTGACCCAGTACGTCATGGCAGCGGACCGGGGCAACGCGCAGGTTGCTTCGCTGGCGAACGCGCTGCAGCCGGCCGTGCTGCGGCAGGTCGCGGCGACGGTGAACGCGGCCCACAAGGCCGGCATCTGGGTCGGCGTGTGCGGCGAGCTGGCCGGCAATCCGCTGGCGGCCCCCGTGCTTGTGGGGCTGGGCGTGGACGAGCTGAGCATGAGCGCGCCGGCGATCCCGGCGGTGAAGCAGGCGCTGGAGCAGGTGACGCTGGAGGAAGTCCGCGAGCTGGCGGCGCAGGCGCTGGCTCTGGCGTCGGCGGCGGCGGTGGAGCGCTTTCTGCAGCAGGCGACGCCCGGCGATCAGTAGACCAGCTTGAAACTCACGTCCGGGTATTTCTCAGCGTAGTAGCCGACTTCAAACTCGGAGCGGAAGAGGGCGACGACCTGACCCCGGTTGTCGGTCGTGCGCAACATGCCGTAGGCCCAGGGCAGCAACTCGACGACGGCAGCCGGCCCCTCCACGATGCGTGCGACGCCGTAGGACATCGGCTCCAGTCGCGTCGGCACGTTGTACTCGGCCTGCAGGCGGGCGCGCACGACGTCGAACTGCAGGACGCCGACGACGGCCAGGATGGGATCGCGCCGGCTGGCATCGGCCTCGTGCAGCACCTGCATCGCCCCCTCGGTTTCCAGCTGCTCCAGCCCTTTACGGAACTGCTTATACTTGCCGATGTCAGTCAGCACCAGGCGGGCAAAATGCTCCGGCGGGAAGCGGGGGATGGGGTCAAAATGGAACTCCCCATCGGAGGTCAAAGTGTCGCCGATGGCAAAGTCGCGCCCGCCGGAGGGCAGGCCGATGATGTCGCCCGCGAATGCCTCGTCGATGACCTCCCGCTCGTCGGCAAAGAAGCGGTAGGGGCGATTCAGGCGTATCTCGGCGCCGGTGCGGGGATGGCGCACCGTCATCGAGCGCTCGAAGCGCCCGCTGCAGATGCGCAGAAAGCTGACGCTGTCGCGGTGGCGCGGGTCCATGTTGGCCTGAATCTTGAAGACGAAGCCGGAGAAAGGCTGCGTCACCGGGTCTACGGCGCCCCGGGTGCTGCCATAAGCGCCGGGCGCGGGGGCAAAGGTCACGAAGTCGTCCAGAAAGAGCTGCACGCCGAAGTTGGTCAGCGCGCTGCCGAAATAGACGGGCGTCTGCCGGGCCGCGAGGGTGGCCTCCGGGTCGAAGCCGCGCAGCTCGTCTAGCAGGCCGATGTTGACGAGCAGGTCGTCGTAGCGGCTATCACTCAGCCGCTGGCGGATGCGCGGGTCGTCCAGTGTCGTGATGTATTCCGGGCTGATGGTCTGGTTGTGGACGGTGCGGTCGTAGAGATGCACCTGCTCGCTGGCCCGGTCGAAGACGCCCAGGAAGCTTTCGCCGTCGCCGATAGGCCAGTTTATCGGCACCGGCTCCATATCCAGTAGCTGCTCAATCTCGTCGAGCAGCGCGAGTGGGTCCAGCGCCGGGCGGTCCATCTTGTTGATGAAGGTGAAGATGGGAATGCCGCGCTGCCGGCAGACCTCGAACAGCTTGCGCGTCTGGGCCTCGACACCGCGCGCCGCATCCAGGACCATCACAGCGCTGTCCACGGCCATCAGCGTGCGGTAGGTATCTTCGCTGAAATCCTGGTGGCCCGGCGTATCCAGCAGGTTGACGATGTGCCCGTTGTAGGGGAATTGCAGGACGGTGCTCGTGATCGAGATACCACGCTCGCGCTCCATCTCCATCCAATCGCTCGTCGCGCTGCGCTGGTTGCGGCGCGCGCGCACCGCCCCCGCCAGATGGATGGCGTTGCCATAGAGCAGAAGCTTTTCGGTTAGCGTCGTCTTGCCGGCGTCGGGATGGCTGATGATGGCAAAGGTGCGGCGGCGGGCTACTTCGCCTGCCACCAGCGCCGGGTCGACAGGGGTTTCTGCTTGCGTCATGGGCACAAAAAAGCGGTCACGGCGCGGGCCGCCACCGCTGCAAACTACCTTTTGCAGTCAGGCCACTTTCAACAACCCGTAAGTATATTCGATTCCGCCGCCAGCGCCATAAACGTTCTGTTAGGGGTCTGCGAGGAGGTTATCCGGCGGAGCGCGACCATCCTGGTCGCCGGCGCATTGCATTCAGGCGTACACTCGCTTACACTTAGGCTATGCCAGCGATGTCCTCCATCTCGGTCGAGCAGATTGCCGAAGCGCCCCTGTTTGCCGGTCTGCCGGAATCGGCGCTGCGTGAGGTGCTGGCCTACGCCTTTCCGGTGCAGACGCTCCGGCAGAATTACATCTTCCACCAGGGGGAACCGGGCGATCGCTTTTACCACGTGCTCGCCGGGCAGGTCCGGTTGGTACAGCTCGGGCCGGAAGGCCACCAGGTAACGATCCGCTACGTCGGCCCCGGCGACAGCATCGGCGTGATCGTCGCCCTGAGCCTGAGCGATTACCCGCTTTCCGCCCAGGCGATGACCGACGCCGAGCTGCTTGGCTGGCGGGCCGACGACATCGGCCGGCTCATGGAGACGCATCCACGGCTGGCGCTCAACGGGATGCGCCTCATCGGCGAGCGTTTCCACGACCTGCAGCTCCGTTACCGCGAGCTGGCGACGGAGCGGGTGGAACGGCGTGTGGCCCGGGCGCTGCTACGTCTGGCGCGCCAGGCGGGCCGCCGCGTGCCCGAAGGCGTCTTGCTCGACCTGCCCCTGTCGCGCCAGGATCTGGGCGAGATGACCGGCACGACGCTCTACACCGTCAGCCGCATCCTGAGCGGTTGGGAAGAGAGCGGGCTGATTCTGGCGGGCCGGGAGCAGGTCATCATCTGCAACCCGCACGGACTGGTCGCCATCGCCGAAGACCTCACCGAGCCGCCAGACGTGAGCTAACCTGATTCTGTTGCATCGGCAAGGATCGAAGTCATGAAATTGCTGCTCACTTCCGCCGGCATCAGAAATGCCAGCATCCACAACGCGCTGCTCGACCTGCTGGGCAAACCCATTGCCGAGGCCAGCGCCCTATGCATCCCCACCGCGATCTACGCCATTCCCGGTGGCGCCGGCCACGCATGGCACTTTATCAGCGGACGAGAACCCGAGACCCCCATGTGCGAACTGGGTTGGAAGTCACTGGGGGTGCTGGAACTCACCGCTCTACCCAGCATTGACGAAGCGCTCTGGGTTCCCCTGGTTCAGGAGACTGACGTCCTGCTGGTGAATGGCGGCGACCCCCTGTATTTGTGCTACTGGATGCGGCAGTCCGGACTGGCCGACCTCTTTCCATCACTCCACGAGACAGTCTACGTGGGGCTGAGCGCCGGGAGCATGGTGATGGCCCCCAACATCGGTAAGGAGTTCGTCGGCTGGCGTCCGCCCAGCGGTGGCGATGAAACGCTGGGACTCGTCGATTTTGCGATGTTTCCGCACCTTGACCATGAAATGCTGCCGGACAATACGCTTGCCAACGCGAGAAAATGGGCCGCCGGATTGCAGGTGCCGGGGTACGCGATGGACGACGAGACCGCCATCAAAGTGATCGACGGAGCCGCCGAAGTCGTCTCCGAAGGTCATTGGGAACGGTTTTTGCCCCAAAGGGGCTGAGTCGTCGCAGGGCCTAAAGGCCGAGCAGGAACCGGGCGATGACCAGACGCTGGATCTCGCTCGTGCCTTCGCCGATAGTCATCAGCCGCGTGTCGCGATAGATGCGCTCGACGGGGAACTCGCGGCTGTAGCCATAACCGCCGTGAATCTGGATGGCGTTCCGGCAGACGCGCTCGCTGACCTCGGTGGCGAAGAGCTTGGCCATCGCCGCCTCCTTGGTATAGCGCTCGCCGCGCCCCTTCAGCCAGGCGGCGCGGTAGACCATGAGACGGGCGGCGTCAATCTCGGTGGCGGCGTCGGCGAGCATCCACTGGATCGCCTGGAAGTGGGCGATGGACTCGCCGAAGGCCCGGCGCTCCTTGGCATAGCGCACCGCTTCCTCATAGGCAGCCTGGGCCAGCCCTACGGCAAGGGCGCCGATGCCCACGCGCCCGCTATCCAGCGTCGCCAGCGTCTGCTGCAGGCCGCGCCCTTCCTCGCCGAGCAGGTTCTCCTGCGGCACGCGCACCTCGTCAAAGTTCACGGCGTGGGTGGGCGAGCCGTTCAGCCCCATCTTCTTCTCCGCCGGTCCGATGGTGATGCCCGGCGTGTCGCTGGGGACGAGCAGCATGCTGAGGCTGCGGCTGCCGCCGGCCGGATCGGTGCGGCAGAGCACGACCATCAGATCGGAGACAGAGGCGTTGGTCATCCACATCTTGTTGCCGTCGATGATCCACGAATCGCCCTCGCGCACGGCGCGGGTCGTCACCCCACCCTGCAGATCAGAGCCGGCGCCGGGCTCCGTCAGGCTGAGGCAGGCCAGCTTACCTTCGCCCGTAGCCAGAGGCGGCAGCCATCGCTGCTTTTGCTCCTCACTGCCATAGCGCACGATGGGGCCGAGGGCCAGCCCGTTGTGGGCGCTGATCGCCAGGGCGGTGGAACCGCAGCCCCAGCCCAGCTCCTCGATGGCGATGGCGGCGCTGATGGCGTCCATGCCTGCGCCGCCATACTCCTCGGGCACTTCCAGCCCCAGCAATCCCAGCGGGCCCATCTTGCGCACGGCGGGCCAGTTGAACTCGCCGGTCTCGTCAACTTCGGCAGCGTGGGGTTTGACCTCGCGGGCGACAAAGTTATGCACCACGTCACGAAACTGGCGCTGTTCCTCGTTGAGTGAGAAGTCCATTCTGTCTCCTGTATCTGGTGGGAATGTGCCGGCAGGCGCCCGGCTGGCGTTCAGGCCCCTATTTTAACAACATCAGCCGGCAGACCCAAAGCACCGCATTGGCGCAGCGCCTCGTCCTGCAGCCGGGCCGCCGCTTCAGGATCGCTCTGCTGCAGGGCGGCTCCCCAGGCATATTGTGTCTGGGCCAGCTCGGCCGTCATCTGCGTCTGGGTGAAGATTTCGGCGCTGCGCTCGAAGCAGGCCACAGCGGGAAGCGGAACCTCGCCCGGCGCCGGCGCGACAGGCTGTCCCGTGGCAGCCCCTACCCTGCCCAACATGCGCCAGGCTGCCCCGCAGAAGTCCTGCTGTCCACGCTCGAGGGCCAGGACCAGCGCCTGCTGGGCGGCAGCCAGCGCCTCCTCGGGCCGGCCCTGCGCCAGGTAGGCAGCCGCCAGATAGCGGTAGGTCTCCGAAAGGCCATACCAGCCGCGCTCGCCGACGCGGGCCAGCACCTCGCGCAGCGCCTCTTCGGCGGCCTCGGGCTGGCCCAGAGCCAGCCGCGCCCCGCCGATATTGTTGAAGCAGGAAATGGCGCTCTCGCGATTGCCTGTTTCCGTGGCAATCGCCAGCGCATCCTCGTAGTAGCGCAACCCTGTGGCATAGTCTCCGCGCGCCCGCGCATTTTCGCCGAGGTTGTTGGAGATGATGCCCACGCCCCAGCGGTTGCCGAGCGAACGGTAGAGCTCCAGCGCTTCCTCGGCGTAGGCGGCGCCCCGCTCGTGGTCGCCCAGCCCTGTGTAGGCCACGCCGAGCAGGTTGAGCGCCAGGGCCACCTCGCGCGGCGCGCCGGCCTCTTTCGCCAGCGCCAGGGCGCGTTCGGCCGGCTCAATGGCCTGCGCGGGCTGGCCCAGGCCATGGTAAATCCAGCCCTGTACGGCGACGGCCCGGGCCAGATCGACGGTGCCCGCCGGCCCGAGACGGCGGGCGAGCGCCTCCGCCTGCTCGGCGCAGACCATCCCCTCGTGCATCTGGCCCAGATAGCGATAGGCGCGCGCCAGGTGGTTGCAGGCCCGCGCTTCGGCCAGGCTATCGCCGCTGGCAGCAGCCACGTCGCGCATCGCCTGGTAGGCGGCCACCGCTTCCGAGCGCTGCGCCTGGCGCCAGTACATGTTGCCGAGGCCCTGGTATATGAGGATTTTCAGGGCGCGGTCTTCGTCGCTGTCGCCCAGAGAGGCGAGCGCTTTCTCGTAATAGGCTATCGCTTCGGCCGGCAGGAAGGACGCCCGCGCCTGCTGGGCGGCCCGCTGGTACCAGTGGGCCGCCTCCCGGGGATTGCCGGCTCGCTCGTAATGACGGGCGATCAGGCCGGCGTATTCCTCCGCGCGCTGCCCGGCCTGGGCGACGAGCCAGGCGGCTGCCGCCCCGTGATAGCTGCGGCGGCGGCGCAGCAGCACGCTCTCGTAGGTCACGTCGTGAAGAATTGCCTGCTTGAAGTGATAAGCGGTCGTGCCGGCAAAGGCGCTCTTCTCCTGGCGCACAATCATCTCTCTTTCGACCAGTTGTTGCAGCAGGCGGGAGATCGCTTCCAGCTCGTCTATCCGATCGCTCGTGGGCTCCCGCAGCGCGGCGACGGCGGCGTCCCAGAACTGCTCGCCGACGACTGCGGCGCGCTGCAGCACGTCCCGCTCGGCCGCGGTGAGGCCGTCGAGGCGGGCCTGCAGCACGCCGGTCAGTGTCGGCGGCACGCGGTTGGGCACGAGCCGGTCCATGTGCACCTGCCAGCTCTCCTGGCCGGTCACAAGCACGCCGTCGTCAACGAGCATGCGCACCATCTCTTCGAGAAAGAACGGATTGCCGCCGGCCCGGTCGAGGATTAGCTGCTCCAGCGCCGGCGGCGGCTCGGGCAGCGGGCGCAGGATGGCCTGCAGCAGGCGGCGGCTCTCTTCGGGGCCCAGCGGCCCGAGGTTCAGTACCGTGCGCCGGGGGTCGCTACCCTCCGGCGGCGCCCAGGCGGGCCAGCGCTCCAGGAACTCCGGCCGGGCCGTCGCCAGGATAAAGAGCGGGCAGCCCCGGCAGTTCTGCCAGAGATATTCCGCGAGGGCAATGCTGCCGGCGTCAACCCACTGCATGTTTTCCATCAGCAGGACGACGGGCTGCACCGCCGCCATGCTGCGCAGGAATTGGGCGAAGGTGTGGAAAGCACGCCCCTGGATCTGCGGCGCGTCGTCGAGGATACCGCGCAGGTACGGGCTGTCGGAGAAGTCGAAGCCGACGAGGTGGCCGATGAGATGGGCCGTCTCGGCGGCGCGCGATCCGATAAAGGCGGCGATACCGTCTTCCAGCTTGCGCCGGGCGACGTCGGGGCTGTCGCTCTCGAGGATCTGGAAGCGGAAGGAAAGCATGTTGCGCACCAGCGCATAGGGCAGGTTGGCGCTCTGGGCTTCGGCCTGCCCCCGGAAAAGCCAGAAGCGCCGCTCCAGCAGCTCCACCCAGTTCTGCAGCTCGTAGACGAGCCGGGTCTTGCCCACGCCGGCCTCGCCGACGACGGTGACAACGCGCGGCGAGTCGCCGACCAGAGCCTCTTCAAAAGCCGCGCGCAGCTCCGCAATTTCGACCTCGCGCCCGATGGTCGGGCTTTCCTGGCCCACGACAGCCTGGGGCTCGACCGGGAAAGCGCGCCGTTTCTCCGCGAGGATACCGTACGTCTGGATGGCCTCGCTCTTACCCTTGACGAACAGCGGCGGCATGCTGGTGGCGTCGAAATAGCCGCGCACGTGCCGGTAGGTGTGGTGGCTGACCAGAATGTCGCCGGGCGCTGCGGCTTCTTCCAGCCGGCTGGAGACGTTCACAGCGTCGCCAACCACCGTCACTTCGCCCGTGCGCCCCAGCGGCCCCGCAAGCACCGGCCCGGTGTTGAGACCGGCGCGAAGCTGCAGACCGTTGCGCGCGAGGACCGCCGGCAGCGAGCGGGAATCGAGGCTGGCGACTACCTGCCGCATTTGCAGGGCGGCGCGCACAGCCCGCCGGGCGTCGTCCTCGTGGGCAATCGGCGTGCCGAAGAGGGCCATCAGGCGCGTGCCGACGTGTTTGTCCACGGTACCGCCGAGGCGCGTGACGATGGCGTCGAGGCGGGGCCAGAGCTGGCTAAAAAACAGGTTCACTTCCTCGACCGCCGCCAGATCCTCCAGCGGGCCGAGACCGGTCACCCGGGCGAAAAGCACCGTCACCTGCTTGCGCTGGCCCTCTCCGGTGGTGCGCAGGGCGGCGAGCTTCTCCTGCAAAGGGGCAATCGCCGTATCGACGACCTGATCGCCCAGCAAGGGTCGCTGTGCTTCCAGCGCCGCCAGCGCCTGTTCGATACGCTCCAGTTCTGTCTGTTCGATGGCTATCCTCCTTCGCGGCCAGGCGCTGCGTCAGGCAGCCCGGCGGGCAACCGGTGCGGGCGCCGCGGCGAGCAGATCCGCAAGCACCCCGTCGCCGTTGGGCAGGAAGGTGATCCGTGCCTCGCCGTTGACCAGATTTTGCGTCTCCAGGATGGCAAACATCGCCTTGGCTACTTCCGGGTCTTCGCCAATCTGCTGTAGCGCCGCGCCGACGATCTGCGGGCGCATGGCCTGCGCGCGGGCGAACTCGACGGCGGCGCGCCGCTCGGCCGAGCTGGTGATAATGCTCACGCGGTTCGCCCCATCCTGCAGTATAGCCGAAGTCACCTGGCGCAGCCGGTTGACCACTTTCTCCTCAATCTGACGGATCATGCCGCTGTCGCGAAAGTGGACTTTACGCACGTAGACCGAGCCGAGCCGGTAGCCCCACTGCTCCGACTTGGGCGAGACCTCCTCGCGCACGGCCCGGCTCATCACGTGGCGGGTTACGAGCATATCGTCCAGCGGCATGTTGCTCAGCATGCGCACCGTGGCGCTGCTGACGTTGGCCGAAAGGGAGCCGCGCGGGTCGGTGTTCTTAAACAGGTAGGCCACCGGGTCGCTAATCTGCATCTCGTACCAGACGCCGATGCCCATCGGCGCGCCTTCTTCCGAGTTGACCGGCAGGCTGCGCAGATATTGCTGGTCGAGGCGCATGTCCAGGATGTGGCGCTCGCCGAGCAGGTTGATAATCAGCGCGCGCGGCCCGAGCTTCAGCCACAGGAGGTGCAGGCCGGGCTCCTTCAACACGCTGACGACCTTGCCGAAGAGCACGTAGACGTGGCAGGTCCCTTCCTCGACGATGGCATAGACGCCAAAGACGCGGAGCAGCCAGCGGACGACGGGCTCGCCAATCAGAAAGACGAAGAAGCTGACCACGGCGATAAAAAGGGTGATGAAGATATCGCTCATTTCGGGCTCTCCAGGAAGACCTGCGCCGCCTTTTTGTACAGGTCGAGGCGCACGTTGCGCAAGTAGGCGTCGAGCACGTCTGGTCCGCTCTCTTTCAGCGCCAGAAGCTGGGCCGCAAGCATGCGCAGCGGCTCAACTTCGGCCTGGGCGCGCAGCGTCTCAATCTCCACGGCCCGCTTCGACTGGACAATCGTCTGGTCGGCGCGGGCGCTGGCCAGGCTGATGTCGGACGAGACCTCGTTGTAGGCAGTGTTGATCGCCGCGAGGGCCGACTCCACCTCCGGCGGCGGGTCGATGCCGGTGATCAGCGAGGCGTCCAGCTCGACGCCGTAGCGCGCCGCCGAGGACGCACACTCCTGCTCCATGAAATCGTTAATCTCATTCAGGTTCTTGCGCAGGTCGTTGATCGAGATGCCGCCCATCACGTCGGTGTCCAGCTCCGTCTCACTATCTGTCACCCGGCTGTCGGGCCGCTCGAAGCTGGCGATGCGCTGGCGCAAAATGGCGACGAAGTAGCCCATCACGTGAACGATCGGGTTCATGACGCCGAAGAAGTAGGCGTACAGGTTGCGCTCGGAGACGCGGTAGCGAATCTGCCCGGTGAGGCCGATGTTGAGCTGGTCCTTCGTTACCGCGTCCAGAATCGTGCCGTTGCGGTTGGCGGTCGGCGTCTCCAGGTCCATCGCCATGTTGATCGTCTCCGTGGCGACGGAGGCTTTGTACACCTTCTCCCAGGGCCAGCGGAAGTATGGGCCGCCGGGCTGGATAACGCGCAACTGCGGATAGATATAGCGCTCTTTGTCTTTCTCATTGAGCGCGGCGGATATGGGATCGTCGAGCGTCGTCGCGCCGTCGATGCGCACGGCCCGGCCAAAGCGCGTCTTGACGGCGCGCTCGTTCTGGTCCACCGTGTAAATGCCCGAGAGGACATATCGAAAGGCGAACCAGGCCAGGAATCCGAGCAGGATGCCGGTTGGCAAGGCTAAGACAGGCATAGAACTTCCTCCCTTGCGGGCCGTGGAACGGGCCAGACACCCCGGCCGCACGCCGGACCCGCTCCTGTAATCATACCGCATTTCGCTGCCGATCGTGGAACGTTTTACAAAAACGGGCGTCCGGCGTACACTTCGAAGTCGAGATGAATCCGCGTTTTCCTGGGAGAGCCAATGCAGTCTGACGAGTTGCGGCTGGCAAGCGAGCGAGTATGGCGCCAGCTCGCCCTCCTGGCCCTCATTGTGCTGGCGATGTGGCTGCTGGAGCTGGTCGATGCGGTCCTGCTCCGGCAGCGGCTCAACGCGCTCGGCGTCCGCCCCCGCGAGCTGGCCGGCCTGTGGGGCATCCTCTTCATGCCCCTGCTGCA
>Ga0123332_1002305_pt1 | contig 18231 bp, 15 predicted proteins | sample BioC12SIPDNA_4_FD_89958 | JGI IMG/M metagenome (GOLD analysis project Ga0123332, IMG submission 89958) | Anaerobic biogas reactor microbial communites from Washington, USA - Biogas_R2_A C12 SIP DNA | ecosystem: Engineered > Bioreactor > Anaerobic > Unclassified | place: Washington, USA...
CCTGCTGCCCGAGGGCATGCCGTTGGCCTTTGTGGTGGAGCCCAAGATCGATGGGCTGGCGGTGGCCCTCACCTACGAGGACGGGCGCCTGCTGCGCGGCGCGACCCGCGGCGACGGCCACATCGGCGAGGATGTGACGCTCAACCTGCGCACCGTCCCTACCGTGCCGCTGCGCATTCCCGTCTCCGGCTCCGAGACGCCGCCCTCCCGCATCGAGGTGCGCGGCGAGGTCTATATCCCCCGCGACCAGTTCAAGGCGCTCAATCGCCGGCTGGAGGCCGAAGGTGCCAAGACCTTTGCCAATCCGCGCAACGCGGCAGCCGGCTCGCTGCGCCAACTCGATGCCAACATCACCGCGGCCCGCCCCTTGAGCCTCTTTGCCTACGCCATCGGCTATGTCGCGGGCGCCCAGATCGGCAGCCAGTGGGGGGCGCTGGACTATCTGAGACGTATGGGCTTTCCCGTCAACCGAGACATTGCCCGTTTCGAGGATTTCGAGCAAGTGATCGCCTACTGCCTGGAGTGGATGTCCAGGCGGGACTCGCTCAACTATGAGGCCGACGGCGTGGTGATCAAGATCGATGACTTTGCTGTGCAGAAGCGCCTGGGCATCGTCGGCAACGCGCCGCGCTGGGCGGTGGCCTTCAAGTTCCCCGCCCGGGAAGAGACGACGCGGCTGCTGGACGTGGGCGCCAATGTCGGGCGCACCGGCGTCATCACGCCGTATGCCATCCTGGAGCCTGTCGACATCGGCGGGGTCACCGTGCGGCAGGCCAGCCTGCACAACTATGAGGATATCGCTCGCAAGGGCATCAAGATCGGGGACATGGTGGTGGTCAAGCGCGCCGGCGATGTGATCCCGCAGGTGGTCAAGCCGGTCGAGTCCATGCGGACCGGGGCCGAGCGCGATGTGGTGCTGCCCACCCATTGCCCGATTTGCGGCGAGAGCGTGGTCAAGCCGGAGGGCGAGGTGGCCGCCCACTGCGTCAACGCGGCCTGTCCGGCGCGGCTGGTCCGCCAGGTCGAGTACTTTGCCTCCCGCGGCGCCATGGACATCGAGGGCTTTGGCTCACGGCTGGCCGAGATTTTCGTGGAGCGCGGCCTGCTGCGCGACGTGGCCGACTTTTACTACCTCCAGCGCGACGCCATCCTCAACACTGAGGGGTTCGATGTCACGCGCACCGATAACCTGCTCGCCTCCATTGCCGCCTCCAAGAATCGGCCCCTCTGGCGGCTGATCGCCGCGCTGGGCATCGGCAACGTCGGCGGAACCGTGGCGCAGCTTCTGTCCAAAGAGTACCGCTCCCTGGATCGCCTGATGGCCGCCACCCAGGAGGAGCTGCAGCAACTGGAGGGGATCGGCCCCACCATCGCCGCGAGCATCGCGGACTTTTTCGGCCGCCCCCGCCACCGCGAGATCATCGCCAAGTTGAAGCACGCCGGCGTGCGCACCGAGGAAGAAGTGGTCCAGCCCACCGGCGCCGCACTGCCCCTGACCGGCAAGACCTTTGTCATCACAGGGACGCTCCCCTCGCTCAGCCGCGACCAGGCCAAGGCGCTCATCGAGCAATTCGGAGGCAAGGTCACCGGCTCCGTCTCGGCCAAGACCGACTATTTGCTCATGGGCGCCAGCCCGGGCTCCAAGCAGGAGAAGGCCCTCAAACTGGGCGTGCCCATCCTGAGCGAGGACGATCTGCACCACCTCATCGGCGAAGAGCCGGGCGCTGGCGCTCCGGCGCCGGCGCAGCCCACTCTGCTGTAGAAGGGCGAGCATGGGCCTGATCGAAGCGCTCCGCGCACTGCGCTCCACCCCCGACTATGCCCGCTGCATCGCGACCTGGCGGCAGATCCCGCCGCGTCCTGCGGCGTATGCTGACTTGCCTGCGGGCATCGCGCCGGAGGTCCGTTGCGGGCTAGCGCGACAGGGGATCGAGCGGCTCTACACCCACCAGGCCGCGGCCATCGGCCTCTCCCTGGCCGGCCAGCACGTCGTCGTCGTCACCCCCACCGCCTCCGGCAAGACCCTCTGCTACAACGTGCCAGTGCTGAACGGCATCCTGGACGATCCCTCGGCCCGCGCCCTTTATCTCTTTCCCACCAAGGCGCTGGCACAGGACCAGTTGCACGAGCTGGACGAGCTAATCCGGGCCATGGAAGCCAAGGTCAAGGTGCAGACCTACGACGGCGACACCCCCAGCGCCCAGCGCCAGGCCATCCGCCGCGATAGCCACATCATCATCTCGAACCCCGACATGCTGCACACCGGCATACTGCCGCACCACACCCGCTGGGCGAGCTTTTTCCAGAACCTGCGTCACGTCGTGGTGGACGAGGTCCATGCCTACCGCGGCATCTTTGGCAGCCACCTGGCCAACGTACTGCGCCGGCTCAGGCGAATTTGCCGCTTCTACGGTTCGGCGCCTCGCTTCGTCCTCTGCTCCGCCACCGTGGCCAACGCCGGCGCGCTGGCCGAGCGCCTCCTGGAGGCCCCCGTCGCCGTGGTGGACGAGAACGGCGCCCCTTCGGGCGCCAAGCAGATGATCTTTTACAGCCCGCCGCTGATTAGCCCCGAGCTAGGGATCCGCCGCAGCGCCATCACCGACGCTCGGCACCTGGCCAGCGAGTTCGTTCGCCAAGGGGTGCAGACCATCGTCTTTGCCCGCAGCCGCCTGGCCGCCGAGATTCTGGTCCGCTATCTCCAGGATGACTTGCGCGCCAGCCACCAGGACGAAGCGCTCGTCCGCGGATATCGTGGCGGGTACCTCGCCGGCCAGCGCCGCGAGATCGAGCGCGGCTTGCGGGAGGGCCAGGTCCGCGCCGTGGTGGCAACCAACGCCCTCGAGCTGGGCATCGACATCGGACGGCTCGACGCTTGCATCATGACCGGCTATCCGGGGACCATCGCCAGCACCTGGCAACAGGCAGGTCGCGCCGGACGGCGGCAGGACCTCTCCACGGCCATTCTCGTCGCCAGCGCATCGCCGCTCGACCAGTACCTCGTGACGCATCCCGACTATTTCTTCGGGCGCTCGCCCGAGCGCGTGCTGATCAACCCCAATAACCTCATCATCCTGGTCAACCACCTGCGCTGCGCCGCTTTCGAGCTCCCCTTCCAGGCCAACGAGGCCTATGGTAGTCTCTCGGCGGAACAGACGCAGCAGATTCTGGATTACCTCTCGGGGCAGGGAGAGCTGCACCAGGTGGGACAGACCTGGCACTGGATGAGCGCCGCCTACCCGGCCCAGGGCATCAGCCTGCGCACGGCGGAGGCCGACGGCTTTGTCATCATGGATGCCGACTCGGGCAATCGGGTCATCGGCATGATGGACCTGGCCACGGCGCCGATGCTCATCCATGAGGGCGCGATCTACCTGCACGAGGGCGCTTCCTACATCGTGGACAAGCTGGACTGGGAGGGCCGTACGGCCTGGGTCCGCCCCTCCGACGCCGAGTACTACACCCAGGCGAACTGCACCGTGGACGTCCAGGTGCTCGACGTCCTGGCCGAGCAGCCGCAGCCTCACGGTCGCATTGCCCACGGCGAGGTATCCGTTACCACCCTGGCGACAACGTATCGCAAAGTGCGCTTCTACACCAGCGAGGTGCTCGGCTACGGCGATATCCACCTGCCCGAGCAAGAGATGCACACCACCGCGTTCTGGTTCGAGCTCGACGAAGAGGTTGCGCGCGAGGTGGAGAGCCCCGACCGCGGGCCGAACTGGCCGGAACAGCGGCGCCGCGCTCGCCAACGGGACCACTATGCCTGCCAGGTCTGCGGCGCGACCGAGCTCTCCCTGGGCCGAGAGCATGACGTGCACCATATCCGCGCCTTTCGCGAGTTCGGCTACGTCCCCGGGGAAAACGACCACTATCTGGCCGCCAACCAGATCGATAACCTGGTCACGCTCTGCCGGACCTGCCACAGCAAGGTGGCTGGCGACCGGTTCTCGCGGGACGCGCTCGCCAACGGGCTTCGCGGCCTGGCCCACCTGCTCCACCACCTCGCGCCGCTCTACCTGATGTGCGAGCCGCACAACCTCGGCGTCTTTTCCGAGCTGCGCTCGCCGCTCAACGGTCGCCCCGCCATCTATCTCTACGATCAGGTTCCCGCTGGCGTGGGCTTTAGCGAGGCGCTCTACGAGTTGTATGGCGAGCTGCTGGCCCGCGCGGAGGAGCTCGTCTCCTCGTGCCCTTGCGCGGATGGCTGCCCCTCTTGCGTCGGACCGGCCACCGCCGAGGGCGCGGGCGGCAAGCAGGCTACCCTGGTTCTGTTGCGTCGGCTCATGGGCCGAGAGGAGAGGAATGAATGACCGAGAACGCACCGCAGATTCGGCTCGACCAGTTCCTGAAATTCGTGGGCGCCGCGGGCACGGGCGGCGAAGCCAAGTTCGTCATCCAAACAGGCGAAGTCAAGGTCAACGGCCAGACGGAAACCCGGCGCTCGCACAAGCTGGCCAACGGCGACGTGGTGCTGGTGGGCGGGCGGACCTATACCGTGAACCTATGAACGTCATTCCCGGCGTCAGCGCCCCGCCCCAGCTCGCTTGCGCGAGTTCGCGATGTAGAGTAACATATCAGCAGTAGACATAGGACGAAACGAGGGAGGGTGCTCATGGAGAGACAACGTCCCCCAAGCCCTTCGTGGGTGTGGGTTGTGCTGATTGCGGTCGCTCTGGTGAGCCTGGGTTGCGGGCTGCTCTTTGGCGGCCTCGGCGGATTCCTGTTGGGCCGGCTCGGCCAGGAGCGGCGCATCAGCTCCTGGCGACAGGCAATCCCCACTCCCGAGCTCGGCATCACGCCCGAGACCCCGCGGCGGCCACGCACGCCCCAAGCGCCCCAGCCATCGGTGCCGACGCCCTTCGTGCGGGACCTGGAGTATGGCGCGCTGGTGATGTCGGTGGTCGCCGATAGCCCAGCCGACGAGGCCGGTCTACAGCGCGGCGATATCATCACCGCCGTGGAGGGCGAGCCGCTTTCTGAGGAGCGCGACCTCGCGGCGGCGATCCAGAGCTTCCGGCCCGGCGTGGAGGTCCGACTCACGATCTGGCGGGGCGCTGGGCATGGCAATCGCGAGGAGTTGACGCTGCGCGCCACGTTGACCGAAAAGCGCACCGAGGAAGGCGCAACCATCGCCTATCTCGGCGTGACGGTCACCGACGCGCCCTGGCTCATGCCATACGACTGACGCCACCTGCCACATAGGAACGGAAGAGGCCGCCTCGGCCGCGGCGGCCATTCCGCTTTGACCGCTGCCAGCCTCCGTGCTATACTGCCCGACACGATCTCATCCTGGCCCAAGGAGCGCGCATGACTGCGGTCTATATCGCTCGCTGCGCTGACTACGACAGGGACTCGCTGCAGGCCGCCGTGCAAGAGACGGTGGACGGGCTCGGCGGCCTAGCCGGCCTGATCAGACCCGGCTGGCGCGTGCTGCTCAAGCCCAACCTTCTTCGCCCCGCCGCGCCCGAGCAAGGCGTCTCTACTCACCCCGAGCTGGTGCGCGCGGTCGCGCAGTTGGTTCTGGATGCGGGGGCCACGCCGGTCATCGCCGATAGCCCCGGGGGTCCGCACAATCGGGCCTATCTTGCTGTTCTCTATCGCCAGAGCGGCATGCACGAGGTTGCCCGCGAGCTGGGCATCGACTGCAACGATGATATGCGCACCACCAGCGTGTCCAACCTCGATGGGGATCTCCTCAAAGGGGTCGAGATGCTGGCCGTTGCCGCCGAAGCCGACGCTATCATCAACCTGCCCAAGCTCAAGACGCACAGCTTTACTCTGCTGAGCGGCGCGGTCAAGAACCTCTTTGGCGTCATCCCGGGGATGGGCAAGACCGCCTACCACGCCAAGCTGCAAACCGCGCACGAATTCTCGCGCATGCTCGTGGACCTCGCGCTCGTCTGCAAGCCAGTGATCACCATCATGGACGGCGTGCTCGGGATGGAGGGCAACGGGCCCTCCGCCGGCGACGTTCGCCGCGTGGGAGTCATCCTGGGGTCCACGGACGATCTCGCCCTGGATGTCGTGGCGGCGGCGCTGGTAGGCATGGACCCTCAACAGGTTCCGCCGCTGGCCGTGGCAACGGCGCGCGGCTTGACCACCGGGCGGCTGGAGGACGTCGAGTTGCGCGGGCTTCCCCTGGAGCAAGCTCGCCTGGACCCGCCCTTCCGGCTCCCCACCGCAGCGACGGCACGTCGCGGTCCCAGCATCCTGGGAGCCATCTCGCGCGTCTGGCCTGGGCAGGTCACCAAGCCCTACCCGGTGGCCAACGCAGACTGCACCGCTTGCCGCACCTGCGTGCGCGCCTGCCCGGTGAAAGCCATCACCATCGAGAACGGTCGGGCCCGCATGGCGACCAATCTTTGCATCCAGTGCTATTGCTGCCATGAGCTGTGCCCCTATCACGCCATCGATCTGCAGCTACATTGGCTGGGCAGGCTGCTGACGCGCAGCACGGGAGGGAACCATGGCCAAAGTCGCCATTGATGTCTACCGGCCCATTTATCCCACGCCTGCCGCGCTCATCACCTCCATCTCGCCCGGGGGCAAGCCCAACATCATCACACTGGGCGAGACGTTCAACATCAGCATTCGGCGCCCGGTCATCGTGGGAATCGCCGTCGGAAAGGCGCGATATTCCCACGAGCTGATCAGCCAGACTCGCGAATACGTGGTTAACCTGCCCACTGCGCGCATCCTGACGCAACTGGACCAGTGCGGCTCCGTCTCGGGCCGCCGCGTGGACAAGTTCGCCGCCACCGGCCTCACCGCGCTCCCTGCCCAGGTCGTCAAGCCGCCGCTGATCGCCGAGTGTCCGATCAACATCGAGTGCAAGGTGATCGGAGTCCACGAGGTGGGCGATCACGACCTCTTTTTGGGCGAGGTGGTGGCCGCCCACGTCGATACCGACCTCCTGGACGAAACCGGCAAGCTGTGCACGGATCGGCTGGATACCATCTGCTTCTTGCATTCCTTCAATTGCGGCGCCGAGTATTGGTCGCTTGGGCGCAAGCTGGCCGATACTTGGTTCACGCGCAGGTCGTGACGGCTCTACGCCCCGCGCGGCCATCCACCAAAGGAGAAAACCCATGAGAAGCGACTATCGGGTCACGCAGATATCGGCGGGGAACAAGCCTGCGATCCACAACCACTATGACATCTGTCCGGAGAGCCCCGATGGCCAGCAGGTGATCTATTTCTCGTTCCTGGGCGCGCCGCCGAGCCCTGGCGTGGTCACCATCGTGAACCGGGACGGGCAGCGCGAGCGGCGCGTGGGGCTCACCACCTACGGCAGCGTCGAGCGCGGCGCCAACCAGCAGTGGGTGGACCAGGGGCACGTTGCCTACCACACCCAGTCCGAGGCCGGCCCCGTGACCATCGTCGTGTCGCTGCAAGATGGCAAGCGCCTGCAGATGCCGGGCAACCTCCGCATGTTCGCCCCCGCCCACGCCAAGGGGCTGTATGCCTCCCCGGCGGCGAGGCATTTGGGCGGCTGCTGCCAGCTCGAGGCGGTCTATGTCACCGATTTCGACGCCCGAGACACTTGCCCGGTGCTGGTGCGCGAGGAGGTGGTGGCCAGCCATCCGCTCGCCTCCCAGTTCCCAACCGACGCGCCTCCTGCCTTCACGCAGGTCAAGTGGTCGCCCGATGGCTCGAGGTTGCTCGCCGTCTTGAGCAACGCCAACTATGCCGCCCAGCATCCCACGGCGCGGCGGATTCACTCGCTTTTCGTCGCCAAGGCGGACGGGACCGAGCTTCGCTACCTGGGCGAGTTCGGGCGGCAACCGATGTGGTCGCCGGACGGCTCTTTCGTTCACACGCTGGACGCCCACCCAAGCGGCCAGGAGGCCCTCGTCGCCCATCCGATCGATGGAGGCGAGGCGAGGATCCTGTTTGCCCAGGTCCCAGGGCTGCACCCCAGCCTGCACCCGGACGGCCAGCGAGTCCTCACTGATGTGACAGACTGGCCCACGGCGGGACAGGCGGCGGTCGTGCTGTACGAGCCGAACGGGATCGACTTTGCCGTGCTGGCAGCCTGGGCGACGGCCTCGGGCGGCGCGCAGCCGCGCTACCACGCCCATCCGGCTTGGTCCCGCGACGGTCGGCGCGTCTACCTGAACGCCGTCGAAGGAGACGTGGTGCGCCTGTTTGCCGTCGACGCCGGCGAACGCGGCTTCTGATCGAGGTTGCCATGAGTGAGAGGGTGACGCCGATCTCTGCCAGCCAGGCGCAATTGATCTGCTCAGCTTGCCGGGCCGCGTTCGCCCTCGAATCGCTCCGTTGGCGCTGCGACTGCGGCGGGCTGCTGGACATCGCGATCTCGCCGCGGCTGGACCTCGACACCCTGCGCCAGCGCCCGCCCACCCTCTGGCGCTACCGTGAGGCCATCCCGGTCCGCGATGAGCGCCATGTAGTGTCGCTGGGCGAAGGAGTGACCCCTCTTGCCAGCGTTGCTGTCGGCGGTCGGGAGCTGCTCGTCAAACAGGATCAGCTCTTTCCCAGCGGCTCGTACAAGGATCGCGGCGCCGCCGTCCTGGTGAGCGCGGTCCGGGCGGCCGGCGTCCGCCACGTCGTCGAGGACTCGTCCGGCAACGCGGGCGCGGCCATCGCCGCATATTGCGCCCGAGCGGGCATCGCCTGCGACATCTATGTGCCGGAGGGCACCTCCGCAGCCAAGCTGGCCCAGATCGAGCTCTCCGGCGCCAGGCTCGTCCGCGTGCCTGGGAATCGGGAGGACACGGCGCGCGCCGTTTGGCAGGCCGCGCAAGGCGCCTATTACGCCAGCCACTCCTGGAACCCCTTTTTCTTGCACGGGACTAAGACCTGGGCCTACGAGGTCTGCGAGCAGCTTGGCTGGCGCGCTCCCGACGCTGTGGCCCTGCCCGTGGGCAACGGTACGCTACTGCTCGGCGCGGATATCGGATTCCGCGAGCTGGAGGAGATGGGCCTCATCCCGCGCGTGCCGCGGCTGATCGCCATCCAGGCCGCCAACTGCGCCCCGCTCTACCGCGCTTTCCGCGAGGGCCGCGACTCCGCCTCCGCGATCGAACGGAGCGAGACCGTCGCGGAGGGCATCGCCATCGCCGCCCCCGTTCGCGGGTCCCAGATCCTCTCCGCGGTGCGCCGCAGCGGCGGCGAGATCCTCGCCGTGGGAGAGGCCGAGATCGTTGACGAGCTGCGGGGGTTGCTGCGCCAAGGGTATTGCGTCGAGCCAACCGCCGCGGCGACCATCGCCGGGGCCCGCGCCTACTTGCGCGCCGCGGCAGACCCCGGCCTCGTCGTCTCCACCCTGACCGGGCACGGGCTCAAAGCGATGGACAAGCTGTCGCACCTATTGTAAGGGCCGATCCATGAGCACGGTGAATGTCGTCAATGCGCCTTCGTGGAGGCGTCGGGCCTTGCGCATCGCCGCCGCCCTGGCGGTGGCTGCCCTGGCAGCCATCTTACGCCTGCGCGCCGTCGCCCTGCTGCCCATCGACTATGATGAGGATGACTATTTGCGGGGCGGGCTCGAGTATGCCGCCGCCATCCAGCGCGGCGATTGGGCCGCCTTGACCCAGCTCAACTATCGGCCTGAGCATCCCGCCCTGCACAAGCTGGCCTACGGGCTGGCCCTGGCTCCCTTCCCTCCGGCCACCGTGCCCGATCGCCCCACCACCGCCGCGCCCGCCCCTTCTCTCCCGCAGCCGCACCTTTACGTCGCCCGTCTGGTCTCGGCGTTTTTTGGCACGCTGCAGGTGCTAGTCCTGGCGCTCATCAGCCCGGTGGCAGGGCTCTTTCTCGCCATCAGCACCTGGGCCATCAAGTATACCAGCCAGGCCATGCTCGAGGGGATCCCGTCCTTCACCAGCCTCTTGGTGGTCGCCTGCTACGCCAGGGGGCGCATCCGCGGCTGGCGCTGGCTTGCCCTCTCGGGAGCGGCGCTGGGCCTGACGGCGGCTTCCAAGTACCTCTACTGCGTGGCCGGCGCCGCGGTGGCGGTTCACTGGCTCGCCAGCACAGCGCCGCGCAGAGGCGCCAGGAGCAAGGTCGCCCTCTGGAGGTGGCTGCGGCCGGTGCTGCTCTGGGCGGTGCTGGCCGTGGCCGTCTTTGCCGCGGCAGACCCTTACCTTTGGCCGGATCCCGTGGGCAGGCTGAGGGACTCGGTCTTTTTCCACCCTTATTACACGCAGAGCCAGGCGGTGCAGTCCCTGAACATGCCCTTCTGGCAGACCCTCGCGCTGCTCTTTAGCTCGGTCCCCTGGCACCGCTCCGTGTTCCTGGTTGCCCTGGACCCGCTGGTCACCCTCCTGGCCGCCATCGGCCTGTTTGGCAGGAAAGAGCCTCGCCTGTGGGTCACCTGGCTGGTTGTCGCCGCCGCCTTTCTGCTCGTCTGGCCGACCAAGTGGCCGCAATACCTCCTCTGCCTGCTGGCTCCGGTCTGCTATCTCGGCGCGGCAGCCCTGGCGCGCTGGGTCGCGATGCTCGAGCGGGCTTGGGCGGCCAGGGGCGACTGGCATTGGCGCCCAGCGTGGCCAAGCTCGGCCTCCTGGATAGGCTTGCGTCGAGCGCTTCCCTGGCTTATCCCGGGGCTCGCCGCGGCGGGGCTGCTCCTGATCTACCCGATGATCTACCAGTTCGCCATCTCGCTCACCGATCTGCAGGCGACCTCCATCCGCGACGGCGTTACCGGTGGAGTGTGGCGCGAGGTCTGGCTCGGCCTCACCGGCCAGGTCTCACCCGTGACCCCGTCGGCTCTGGGCCATGGTCCCGCCACTCGCGTGCACTATGCCGGGCCCGGGCTCCTGGCCCAGGTGCTCCTCAGCATCGACGAGGTGCTCGCCTTCGAGATCGTGTGGACCGTCTTGGCTGTGGGTACACAGGCGGCGCTCGGATTGGGTGTGGCACTGCTCCTCAACCGCCGCGGCGTCAGGTTCACGGGCTGGTGGCGGACCCTCTACATCCTCCCTTGGGCCGTCCCCGAGTTCGTGGCGGCTCTCAGTTGGTCGCACATCCTGGAGCCCCGCTTCGGCTGGCTCAGGCTGGCCACCGCCCCCTGGGCGCAACAGGCCCCGGCGCTTGCCCGTGCCAGCGCCGGCTGGATGGCGCGAACGGATCAGGCGCTCCTCCTCTTGCTGATGGCGGCGCTTTGGTACGGCTTCCCCTTCATGTGCCTGGCGGCCAGCGCGGGGCTGCGCATGATCCCTCACGAGCTGCACGAGGCGGCCTGGATGGATGGCGCCGGGGCCTGGACGCGGTTTCGTTATGTCACCTGGCCCCTGCTCGCGCCGCTGCTGGTCCCTGCCCTCCTCATCCGCGCCATCGGCGCCTTCAACCAGTTCTACCTCTTTGTGGTGCTGCGCCCACCGCACCCCCTGGCCACGCTGGCCACGATCTCGTATACGCAGTTCGCCAGCAACAGGCAATATGCCGTCTCCGCGGCGATCAACACCGTCACCGTGGCGATCCTGCTGGGACTGGTGCTCTGGTTCGAACACAAGAGCAGGGCCAGCGAGGGACTGACCTATGCATAGGCTCAGCGCCTCCCGCCAGGCTCTTTGCCAGGCCGCGTTGTTGCTCGTCGGTATCTTTGTGCTCCTTCCGCTGTGGAGTTTGAGCCGCCTGGCGCTGGATGGGGCTATCAAGAGCGTCCCCACCGCCTTTATGCTCTGGCCGCAACAGCCCACCCTGGGAGTGTTCGGGCAGGTGTGGCAGCGCGCCTCGCAGTCCCTCTCGTTCCTCGGCTTGCTAGCCAACAGCCTCTGGGTATCTTGCCTGGCCGCCGGCCTATCGGTGGTGATGGGCGCCAGCACCGCCTATGCTTTCGCCCGCCTGCGTTTTGCGGGCCGGCGAGTCGGGCTGCTGAGCCTGTTGGTGGGGGCGTTTCTTCCGCCTGTGGCGCTGATGACGCCCCTTTACCTTATCTTGGAGAGCCTTCATCTGCGCGACTCGACCTTCGGGCTGGTGCTGGTCTACGCGGCCTTTTCGCTGCCCTTCTGCATCTGGAACATGCGCGCGGCCTTTCAGGCGGCGCCTCGCGAGCTGGAGGAGGCGGCGGCGCTGGATGGGGCGACTCCCTTGGGTTGTTTTTTGCGGGTGGCGCTGCCGTTGGCCCTGCCGGCCATCGGCACGGCGGCGCTGGTGGCGTTCCTGGGCGCCTATTCCGAGTTCGCCGTGGGCTGGCTCTTTGTGGAGAACGGCCGGGACGTGACCCTGGCCATGGCGATCTGGGGCATGCGCACCATGGGCGGTGTGCCCTGGAGCCAAATTGCCGCGATGGCGATCCTGATGACGCTGCCGGTGACGGCCGTCTTCCTCGTGCTACGCAAGGCGCTCTTCGACCGAATGGCTTTCGGGTCCCCCGAGTAGGAGCGCTTGCCCGGCCAGCTTTGACGGCTGCGGGCGCCGGGCGTACAATGCGGCGCATCGCGTTTGGTCGCCAGCCCAGGGACTGCAGAGGAGGCGCCATGAAAATCCAGCGTCTGCCCGCGAACCCCATCATCGGCCCCCACATGGACGAGCGCATGGGCGAGAACATCAATGGCCCCTCGCTGATCCGCGTGCCCGGCTGGGTCCCGAACCCACTGGGCCGCTACTACCTCTATTTCGCCCACCATCAGGGCGCCTATATCCGCTTGGCCTACGCTGACCGCCTGGAGGGCCCCTGGCGCATCCACACGCCCGGGGTGCTGGACCTCGGCGACTCGTTCTTTGACCGCCACATCGCCTCGCCTGATGTCCACCTGGTGCCGGAGCGCCGCGAGATCTGGATGTACTATCACGGTTGCTGTCGTCCGGTGGAGCCGCGGCAGGCCACCCGGCTGGCCATTTCCGGCGATGGGCTGACCTTTGCCGCCCGAGAGGAGGTCTTGGGCGGGCCCTACTGGCGTGTTTTTCACTGGGGAGGGTGGCATTACGCGCTGGCGGGGGCCGGCTTGACTTACCGCTCCCGCGATGGAATCTCGGGCTGGGAGCAAGGGCCCAATCTCTTCACGGAGGACCTGCGGCACCTAGCGGTGCGCCTGCGAGGAGACGACTTGGAGGTGTTCTTCACCTATGCCTGGGACTGCCCGGAGCGCATCCTGCACGCCACGATCCACCTGACGCAGGACTGGGCTTCCTGGCAGCCCAGCGAGCCCGTGACCGTGCTGGAGCCCGAGCAGGACTGGGAAGGGGGAAACCTGGAGCTTGTCGCCTCGCGCCGAGGCGCCATTCACGAGCCAGCGCGGCAGCTCCGCGATCCCGCCATCCATGAGGAGGATGGGCACGCCTACCTGCTCTACTCCGTGGCCGGGGAGCACGGCATCGCCATCGCCGAGATCAGCGAATAGCGTCTCTGGGACTCCTATAGCGACCGGCGATACACCCGGTGCACCTTGTACGGCTCGCCGCCTAGCGTATGCGCGTCGGATAGCATTCGCACCACAAAGTCGGCCATCTGCACCATCTCGCCCTCGACGAACTGCCCCGACGAGAGCGACTTGTGCAGCTCGTTGTAGAGGATGGCGTTCCCGCCCAGGCCGCGGTAGCGCTCCAGGATGCCCATGCCGTTGAGGTCCACCCAGGTCGTGCGCTTCATCTCGCGCAGCAAATAGTACCACCCCAGCGGGAAGAGCCTTCCGCGACACCGCTGCAGCGCCTTGCCGACGTTGAGAAAGGCGGTGAGAAAGCCGACGATCTGGCCCTCCTCGTTGACGATCACCTTGATCATGTCGGGCCGGGTAATCTGCAGCATCTGCCCGGCCACGGCCTTGGCCTCCTGCGGCGTCACCGGCATGTACTCCCAGTTCTCCGTGAAGGTGCTGTTATACGCCTCCACGATCTCAGGGATGCGCCGCTTCAGCTCGGCGGCCGAGGAGAAGTTCATAGCCCGCAGGCCGCGCCGCTGTTGGACTTTCTGCGCCAGCTCCGCCACCCGCTCCGGCATCTTGAAACCCGCCACGGAGAGGTAAAGCGAGTGAAAGTCCACCTCTTTCTCAAAGCCAGACAGCTCCGTCAGCCGGTTATAGTAGGCATAGTTGTAGGGGATGCCCATCGCCGGGAGATGATCGAATCCCTTCTGCAGCATCCCGATGCCGTCAAAGACCACAAAGCCCTTGGGCCCCACCAGCTTGGCCAGCCCGCGCGCCCTGCACCACTCCATCGCTGCGCCATACAGCGCATCCGAGACGGCGGGATCATCGATCGTATCGAACAGGTAAAAGAAGCCGTGCCGGGCGTGGTGATAGCTGTTATAGTTGCGGTTCTCCATCACCGCGATCCGGCCAACCGCCTCCCGCCCCTCCGTGGCCAGGAAGAAGGCGGCTTCAGAGTGGAGAAAGTACGGGTTGCGCCGGGGGTTGACCTGGTTGAGCGCGTCCGCGACGAGGGGAGGCACCCAGTACGGCGAGTCGCGATACAGGTCAAAGGGCACCTGCACGAATCGGTGGGCATCTTGCCGGCGGCCGGTGTCGAGCTGCAGTATCTGGACCATGTGGGCTTCTTCCTCGCAGGAGTGAGTTGACGGGTCGGTCGGGCGATCAGCTAGGCGAAGAAGCCCAGGCTAAAGGTACCCGGTCCGCCATGGGTCACGATGGCCGGTCCGAGCTCGCTCACCATGATCTGCACCTCGCCGAACTCGGCCTTGAGCCGCGCGGCGATCTCTTCCGCCACGTCCGGCGCGGCGGCGTGCCCGACCGAGAACATGGGCTCGCCATCGCGGGGGGCCTGCTCGATGGCCAGGCGCACCAGGTGCTCTAGCGCTCGCTTGCGGGTCCGCTCGCTCACGAAAGGCTCCACCTGCCCGTTGCGCCAAGTCAGCACGGGCTTGATCTGCAGCAGGTTAGCCACCAGCGCCTTGGCCCCGCCGATGCGGCCGCCTCGCTGCAGGAACTCGAGCGTGTCCACGGTGAAATAGAGGCGCATCCGTCCGGTCATGTCCAGCAGGCGCTGCCAGATCGTCTCGGCGTCCGTACCCTCCGCCGCCCACTCGGCCGCCTTGCGCACCATCCAACCGAGCGGCCCGTCGATGGCCTGCGTGTCCATGATGCGGATATCTGCCTCCGGAAACTCTTGCCGGGCGATCATCGCCGAGCGCACCGTCCCGCTCACCTTGGAAGAAGGATGGATGCACAGAATCGGCTGGCCATCGGACGCCAGCCGCGCAAAGTGCTCCACGAACATCTCGGGAGGCGGCGCCGCGGTCTTGGGCAAAGCCTTGGAGCTGGCGAGGCGTTGCGTGAACATGGCCGCGTCCATCTCGGAACCTTCGAGGAAAGACTCGTTTCCAAAGTTGATGATCTGGGGGACGAGGGGGATATGGTACTTGTCGAGCAGATCCTGCGATAGCCCTGCGGTTGTGTCAGCGATGATGTGCACCATGCGTGTTCGCACCTCCGATTCTGTGGCCGTGCGCTAGTATACCCAGATTTGCTCTAGACACAACCCCGCGCCTCGTTGGCCGTTGCGGCGGCTCAGTTGCGCGATTGCGGCAACTGCCCTATACTGGCCAGCAGTTGCCGGCGCACTCGGCAATAACGCTGCCGCGCACTCGCGCCCTCTCTCCGAGACGCGGCCAAAGGAGAGCCCTTGGCCAAGCTTGCCGCCTTTTTGAGACCCACCTGGACCAAAGCCGTGTTCCTCGTCCAGTGGGTGTTCTTCATCCTCCTCACCGCCATCCAGGGCGATCTGGGCACCCCTGGGCAATGGGTCGCCATCCTCTGGCCGCTGGCCTTTTTCTACCTCGCGGCCTGTGGGCTGGTCGCGTGGTCCCAACGCACCACCCAGGTCGCCAGGGGCTGGCGGCTGGTCGCCCTGGCCGCGGCCTTGGCCGCGCTCGACCAGGGCGTCAAGGCGGCGCTGGCCCGCTGGCTCCCCGTGGGACGTGAAATCCCGCTCCTGCCGGGCTTGTTGCACCTTTCCCCCACTCCCAACATGCACGGCACCTGGCTCGCCGGGTTGCTGGACCTTCCCTTCCAGACCAACCTCGTGCTGATGGTCTTGGTCATCCCGGTCCTGCTCGGCTCGCACCACTACCACCGCCGCTATGTCGAGACCGAGAAGCCCAGCCTCTGGGTGGATATCGCCTATATTGGCCTGGCGGCCGGGATCGCCAGTTGGCTCTTCGAGATCGCCACGCGCGGCTACATCTTGGACTATATCGGCCTTCCTGGGGTGGTGGCCGCCGATCTCAAGGACCTCTGTTTGGCTTTTGGCGCCGCCTCCGCGGTGGCTGAGACCTTGGGGCGGCCCGACACAGCGCAGCCGCCCGCTGATGGAGGTAAGGATGGATAGCATCCTGCGATGGGGCATCGACCTGATCACGGTCGTTCAACAGGTCCGCAGCCCGCTCCTCGACGGCCTCTTCAAGGCCATCACCTTCCTTGGCGACGAGGAAGCCTACCTGCTGATCCTGCCGCTGCTCTTCTGGTGCGTCGACTGGCGCATGGGGACTCGCGTCGGCGCCATCTTTTTGCTGTCCACCTTTGTCAACGTGGGGCTGAAGGACGTGCTGAAGCAGCCGCGCCCCTTCGATCTCGAGCCCAGCGTCGCGGTGTCCTACGCCGAGGGCTACGGGCTGCCCAGCGGCCATAGTCAGGGCGCCGTCGTGCTATGGGGCGCCGTCGCTGCCTGGGCGCGCAAGCGATGGGTCTGGGCTGTGGCGCTCCTGCTGATGCTCCTCATTGGCTTTTCCCGCATCTACCTGGGCGTGCATTTCCCCACCGACGTGTTCGTCGGCTGGGTCCTCGGCGCGCTGCTGCTGGGCGCCTACCTGCTCTGGGGGCCGGGCGTGGAGCGTTGGCTGGCCCGGCTGCCGCTCTGGACCCACCTGCTCCTTGGCGCGCTCCTACCGCCCCTTCTGCTGGCCACCCATCCCGTGAAGGACAGCACTGCGGCGATGGCCACGCTTTGCGGGCTGGGAGTCGGCGTGCCGTTGATGGCTCGCTTCGCCCCGCTGGCAGCGCCGCGGGGCTGGTGGGAGCGGCTGGCCCGGTACGTCCTTGGCCTCGCCGTGACGCTCCTGCTCTATATCGCCCTAAAGGCCCTTTTCCCGGGCGAGGAATCGGGGTTCTACCTGCCCTTCCGCTTCCTCCGCTTCGCTCTGCTGGGCCTCTGGGTCAGCCTGGGCGCTCCGTGGCTCTTCCGAGTCGCCCGACTGAGCCGGGGAGCGGAGGATACCCTTCCCGGCGCCTTGGAGGCGTGACGTGAAGCGAGTCTGCGTCTTTTGCGGCTCCAGCCCGGGGGCTCGGCCCGAATACGGCGAGATGGCCCTCGAGTTGGGGCATCTCCTGGCCGAGCGCGGCCTGGGGCTGGTCTATGGCGGCGCGCATGTCGGCCTGATGGGCCGTGTCGCCGAGGGGGCCCTGCAGGCCGGCGGCGAGGTCATTGGCGTGATCCCCTACTGGTTCGCCGACAAAGGGCTGGCCCACCCCCAGCTCGCCGAGCTCCACATCGTCGGGTCCATGCATGCGCGCAAGGCCCTGATGGCCGAGCTATCGGACGCCTTTATCGCGCTCCCCGGCGGAATGGGCACCCTGGAAGAGCTCTTTGAGGCCCTGACCTGGACCCAGCTAGGACTGCACGACAAGCCTTGCGGGTTGCTCAACGTCTGTAGTTATTATGACAAGCTCCTCGCCTTTCTCGACGAGGTCGTGGCGCAACGACTGATGCGCGTCGAGCACCGCCAGATGCTGCTTCTCTCCGATCAGCCTGCCCCGCTGCTGGACCAACTCGCCGCCTTTGTCCCGCGCCGCGTGGACAAATGGTTGGACCGCGACCCACAGTGAGGAAACACCCCGCCCAACCTCCGGCGGCTCGTGGATGGGCGGCTCGGGGAAATGGTTCTCACCAATACAGCTCAGAACGGAGGCCCTATGCAGGAGAAGCAAGACCGGCTTTTAGGCATCCTGCCCGACGTTCGTATCCGCGACCCGTTCATCCTGCCCGACCCCGCCACACGCACCTACTACCTGGTCACCTCGCGCACGTGGCTCGCCGCTGGCTCGCAGGGCGTGGATGTCTACACGAGCCCCGACCTGCGCGCCTGGTCTGGCCCCCGCCCTGTCTTTGAGGTCCCACAGAGCTTTTGGGGCGACCAAGCCGTCTGGGCGCCCGAGATGCACGCCTATCGCGGCAGATACTATCTCTTTATGACCTTTACGGGCCAAGAGCTCGCCCCACGCCCACCCAACTGGTCCAAGCTGGAGCAACGGGGCACCCAGGTCCTCGTGGCCGACTCGCCGCTGGGACCGTTCCTTCCCTTCCACAACCGCG
>Ga0123332_1002306_pt1 | contig 18225 bp, 13 predicted proteins | sample BioC12SIPDNA_4_FD_89958 | JGI IMG/M metagenome (GOLD analysis project Ga0123332, IMG submission 89958) | Anaerobic biogas reactor microbial communites from Washington, USA - Biogas_R2_A C12 SIP DNA | ecosystem: Engineered > Bioreactor > Anaerobic > Unclassified | place: Washington, USA...
CGCCAAGAGTTCTCCGCCGCGGCCGGGCCGGCCGCGGATTTTCGGGCACCGTCGATGGACTGTTGTCGTGAGGGCGATTGTACTACAGGATCCGTGCGCACAAGGGCGGAAATCCCCGGCACGCGCGGCCGCTCAGGCAGCGGGAGACCCCCCGGCACCGGCGCGATGCCGCCGGAGGAACCCGAGAACCGCCCGGGTGCACTCCATGTGCGCCTCCAGCAGCATGTGGCCCGCGCCCGGGAAGATCACCAGCTCGGCCCCGGGGATCCCCGAGGCGAGGGCCCTGGCGTTGTCGACCGGGACGATCCTGTCGGCCCCGCCGTGGAGGACGAGCGTGGGGGCCGTTATTTCCGGGAGCCGGCCCGAGGTATGGTGCCGCATCATCGCCTCCCTCTGCCTCCGGAGGCCGTGGTGCACAGCGGGCTGCTCCGACAGAAGCGCCACGGTCCTTTCGACCATGTCCGGGTGCCTCAGGGCGAACTCCGGGGTCACGCACAGGCGCAAGAACTCCCTCGCCCTCTCCCGGGCGGGCCAGCCGTCGATCTCCCCGATAACGCGGGCCGCTTCCGCGTCGGGCGCGCCTTTGCCGACGGGGCCGCCGCAATGGGTGGATCCCAGGACCAGGCTCCTCACCATGTCCGGGTGCCTCAGGGCGACGTGCTGGGCGATCATGCCCCCCATCGAGATCCCCATGAGATGGGTCGGCCCGACCCCGATGGCGTCGAGCAGGCCGGCCAGGTCGTCCGCCATCATTTCCATCGTGTAGGGTATGTCGGGGGCATCGCTCCGGCCGGCGCCCCGGTTGTCGAAAAGTACCAGCCGGAACTCCCCGGCATAGACCCGGACGGCGGGGTAGAGCGACGGCACGCTCCCCCCGTGGCCGTTGATGACCGTAAACGGCTCCCCGTCGCCGTGCACTTCGTAGTAGACGCCTATGCCGCCGATGTTCGCCTTGGGCATCAGGGCCTCCCTGCCCGGGGGATCGCTTTCGTGCGGCTCCCGCCTGCGGGACGCCCGCCTGCGGGGCTCCCGCCTGCGGGGTTCCCGCGGCGCCTTCCCCCGTTTTCCGATGGTTTGTACCGGCTACCGGTGGTATATACCGGCTACCGGTGGTATATACCGGCTACCGGTGGTTTGTACCGGCCACCGGTGGTTTGTACCGGCTACCGGTGGTTTGTACCGGCGTCCTGTTCTATCATATCCTGCGCCCCGGACGCCAGCACCGGCTTCGCCCGGAACGGCCCCCCGGTACCGCTCTGCGCCGCCCCCGGATAGCGGGACACCGCTCCGGGGCGGGAGGATACAGGATGTTACTGCCGAACATCACCCGCAATATGCGCGCCGTCGCCGATCAGGCCTTCTCCCGCGCCGCCGGCGCCACTCTCGTCGAGGGCAACCGCGTCCGCCTGCTCCGGGACGCCCGCGAGAACTACCCCGCGTGGCTCGAAGCCATCGGGGCGGCCAGGGACCACGTCCATTTCGAAAACTATTTCATCTGCGACGACGCCACGGGGCGCCGCTTCGCCGAAGAGCTGATGGCCAAAGCCGGGGAAGGGGTGCGGGTGCGGCTCATCTACGACTGGATGGGCGCCTTCGGCAAGGCGTCGCGCGGCTTCTGGAACCGCCTGCGCGCCGCCGGCGTGGAGGTGCGCGTCTACAACCCGCCGCGCCTGGACAGCCCCCTCGGCTGGCTCTCCCGCGACCACCGCAAGACCCTGGCGGTCGACGGCCGGATCGGCTTCGTCTCGGGCCTGTGCGTCGGGAGGGCGTGGGAGGGCATCCCGGAGAAGAAACTGGAGCCCTGGCGGGACACCGGGATCGAGGTGCGCGTCCCGGCGGTGGCCGACATCGAGCGGGCGTTCGCCCAGGTCTGGGAGCTGACGGGCGCCCCGATCCCCGCGACGGAGCGGGCACGGGCCGGCGGGCCCGAACCCGAGGGGCCGACGGCCCTTCGCATCGTGGCGAGCGTCCCGGCCACGGCCGGGGTGTTCCACGTCGACCAGCTTGTCGCCAAGCTCGCCAGGAAGAGGCTGTGGCTGACCGACGCCTATTTCGCGGGAACGTCCCTGTACATGCAGTCGCTGCGGGCCGCGGCCCGGGGGGGCGTCGACGTGCGCCTGCTCGTGCCGGGGGGTACCGACATCCCGATGCTCAAGCCGCTTTCCAGGGTGGGGTACCGCCCGCTGCTGGAGGCGGGAATCCGCATCTTCGAGTGGAACGGGACGATGCTGCACGCCAAGACGGCCGTGGCCGACGGACGCTGGGCGCGCGTGGGGTCCTCCAACCTCAACCTGGCCAGCTGGATGGGCAACTGCGAGCTCGACGCGGCCGTGGAGGACGAGGCGTTCGCCGCCGAGATGGAGGAGATGTACCTGGACGACCTGGAGCGCACCACCGAGGTGGTCCTCGACGCCAAACGCAAGGTGCGGGCCCCCGGCGCGCGGCGCCGGCGCCGGCGCCCGGTGACGAGCGGGGGCGGGAACGTCGGGCGCGCTGCCGCCGGCGCCATGCGCCTGGGCAACGCCGTCGGCGCCGCCCTGACCACCCGCCGCGTTCTCGACCCCGTCGAATCCCGCCTGATGGCGGCCTCGGGGGTGTTCTTCCTGGCCCTGGCCCTGCTCGCCTTCCTGTTCCCGCTTGTCCTGGTCTACCCGCTGATGGTCGTCTTCGCCTGGCTCGCCGTCGTGCTGCTCTACAGGAGCTGGAAGCTTCACAGGGAGAACCGCGGGAAACGAAACAGGGAATGAATGCGGCCGGGCCGGGCGCGGCCAGGCTACCTGTCGATCCTGGCGGCGTCGCCCCGCAGGAGCCGCTCCACCTCTTTGAGGCTCGCCATGGTCGTGTCCCCGGGCGTCGTCATCGCCAGGGCCCCGTGCGCGGCGCCGTAATTGACGGCTTCCTCCGGCGTCTTCCCCTCCATCAGGCCGTAGATGAGGCCGGAGGCGAAGCTGTCGCCGCCCCCGACGCGGTCCAGGATCTCCAGGTTTTCGCGGGGCCGGGCCTCGCAGAAGCGCCCCCCCGCGTACAGCAGCGCCCCCCAGTCGTTGACGGTTGCGGTCCTGGCGTGGCGCAGAGTGGCGGCGACGGCCTTGAAGTTGGGGAACATGGCGGCCGCCCGGCCGATCATCTCCCTGAAGCTTCCCGGGTCGGGCTTCGTGCGGGCGGGGTCCTGGCCGGGAACCTCGAACCCCAGCGCGACCGGGAAATCCTCCTCGTTGCCCATCATCACGTCGACCAGAGGAGCGATCCGGCGGTTGACCCGCACCGCCTGCTCCCGCCCCCCGGCGCCGCTCCAGAGCGACGCCCGGTAGTTCAGGTCGTAGGACACGACCGCGCCGTGCTTCCTTGCCGCCGTCATGGCCTCGACGACGACGTCCGGGGCCGAGGGCGAAAGGCCCGCGAAGATGCCGCCGGTGTGGAACCAGCGGGAGCCGTCCCGGCCGAAGACCGCCTCCCAGTCCACGTCCCCCTTCTGCAGCTGCGACGCCGCGCTGTTGGCGCGATCGGAGCAGCCGACGGCCGCGCGCACGCCGTAGCCGCGCTCGGTGAAGTTCAGCCCTACCCGTACATTCCTCCCGATGCCGTCATAAGGCACCCACCGGACGTAGTCCATGCCGACGCCGCCCTGGAGCACCAGGTCCTCCAGGAGCCTGCCGACGGGGTTGTCCGCCAGGGCGGTGACGACGGCGGCGCGCTTGCCGAAGCAGCGCCTGAGGCCGCGGGCCACGTTGTATTCGCCCCCGCCCTCCCAGACCCTGAAGGTGCGCGCGGTGTGGATGCGCTGCTCCCCGGGATCGAGCCGGAGCATGATCTCCCCGAGCGATACGATATCCCATCGGCATTCCCTCTCGGGCCTGATGGCAAGTCCCGTCATCGTCCTACCTCCCCGTGTCCCCGGTCATAGGTCCAGGTTGAAACACCTGCCGGTAGCCTCGCATATCCGCTGCAGGGAGTCGGTGGAAAAATCGACTCCCGGGTACTGGCGGGAGCGGCAGCCGTCTATGAGGGCCTTCACCCTCCCGATCTCCCTCGAAAGCAAACCGTAATCCCCGCCGCCCAGGATGGCGCCCAGGGCCTCCCCGGGGATCATGCTGAACGATCCCCCCAGGACCAGGACGCCGGCCCGGACATAGTCGGGGATGTTGTCCTCGCCGGTGCCCCCGGTGGGGACGATGCTGATGAGCCTGTGGATGGCCGGGTCGATCGCGCGGACGTAGGCGGGGCCGCCGATCTCCCTGGCGGGGAACAGCTTGCACAGGTTCGCCCCCCGGGCGTACTGGCCGACGATCTCCGTCACGGTGCCGCATCCCGGCACCATGGCGATGCGCCCGGCGTATTTCCTGTAGGCGTCCCCGCGGAAGCCGAGGGCCGAGACCAGGTAGTCGGCACCCGCGTCGACGGCTTCGTCCAGGGTGGGCAGCGGATCGGACGGGAACCGCGCGTTGTAGCGGCGCAGCACCGGCGGGGCGTCCACCAGGCTGGCCGCCCCGATGCAGAAACCGGGCATGGCCCGCCGGAGCCGGCGGATCTGCTCGAGCGGTTTCCGGATCCGGCAGGTGATCTCCAGGTTGCCGATGCCGGCCCCGGCGAGCGCCTCGGCCGTTTCGACGACGTCGAGGCCGTCCTGGTTGTAGACCAGGATGAAACCGTCCCGGACGAGCCGGTGAACCGTCTGCCCGGCGTCCATCATTTCCCGCCCGGCACCGGCTCGGCCGGCCGCTCCAGCCGCTCGCCGACGAGCCACAACAGGGGCGCCTGCCCGTGAAAATCGCCCAGCGCCCGCGGCCGGTTCAGGTAAAACTCTATGTCGTCGACCTGCCCCGTCCCGACGCAGATCTCCCGCACGTTCCCCTTGCGGTCGACGTGGGCGCACAGCGCCTGCCACGCCTTCCCGACCGCCCCGGCGTAGGCGGCCCCCTCGAGCCACCCCAGCCGCACCCCCACCGCCATCGCGTAGGCCATCATCGCCGTAGCGGAGCTTTCGGCCCAGGCGTACTCGTAATCCACCAGCTGCCGCCACATCCCGTTGCCCGACTGGTGCTCGAGCAGCGCCCCCATCATCTTCCGGTACCCCGCCAGCAGGGCCGGGCGCCGGGGATGGTCCCCGGGCAGCGACCGCAGCACCTCGGCCATCGACGCCGCCACCCACCCGTTGCCCCGCCCCCAGCAGTAGCGGAACTCCGGCCCGTGGAAGAACAGCCCGTCCTCCTGCTGCAGCCGCTCGAGGTAGGCTTCGAGCTGCCGGCCCGCACGGTCCGCGTACCGCGCCTCCCCGGTCGCGCGGTAGGCCTGTATCTGCAGCATCCCGACCATGTACATGTCGTCGATCCACCACCGGGTCTGCGGGGTCAGCCCGTCCTGGCCGGCCCCCTCCCACTGGTTGTCGGCAAACGTCAGCCCCGCCTCCAGGTACCGCCTGTCCCCCGTGCGGAGAAAGATCTCGAGCGGCACGATCCCCTCCACGTTGTGGTCGACGTGCGGCACCCGGGAGATCAGCCTGTCCTCCGGGTCCAAAAACCCCTCGTACCGGGCGGTGATCCTGCCGAGCAGCTCCCCGTCCCCGGTCCCGGCGGCGAACCGCAGCGCCCCGACCGCCGCGCAGGCTTCGGCGTAGTGCAGCCCCCGGCCCCCCTGGTAGAGCATGTATTCGCGCCCCAGGAGGTTCTCCACCACCTTCGCTCCGACCTCCGCCTCCCGGCACGGCCCGACGCCGTCGAGCCTGGTCCCCGCCGCCGCGGCCGCCGCGGCCAGCAGCACCGCCCCTGCCGCCACTACGCATTTCATCGCTCTCCCCTCCCGTTTCGGTTTTCCCGTCACCGCGCCAGCCAGCCGCCGTCGACGGCCACGGTGAACCCGTTGACGTAATCCGAGGCCGCGGACGCCAGAAACACCGCGGCCCCCTGAAGATCCCGGGGCGCGCCCCAGCGGCCCGCGGGAATCCGGTCCAGAATGGCCCTGTTGCGATCGGGGTCCTCGCGCAGCGCCCGGGTGTTGTCCGTCGCCATGTAGCCCGGGGCGATCGCGTTGGTCTGGATGTTGTACCGGGCCAGCTCGCAGGCCATCAGGCGCGTGAGCCCCATCACTCCGCTTTTCGAGGCGGTGTAGGACGGGACGAGGATGCCCCCCTGGAAGCCGAGCATGGAGGCGGTGTGGACGATCTTGCCGCCGCGGCCCTGGGCGATCATCGTCCGGACGACTTCCCGGCTGAGCAGGAACAGCCCGCGGAGGTTCACGTCCATCACGTCGTCCCAGTCCTTCTCGGTGAACTCCGGGAAGGGGGCGCGCCGGATGATCCCGGCGTTGTTGAACAGGATGTCGATGCCCCCCAGCCCCCGGACGGTCTCCCCGACGATCCGCCCGGCGGCCTCCCGCCCGCCCAGGTCGGCCGTGACGGCGATAGACCGGCGCCCCAGGCTTTCGACGAGGCCCCGCGTCTCCGTCATGTCCAGGATGTCCACGAGCGCGACGTCGGCGCCCGCCTCGGCCAGCCCCAGGGCGATCGCCTGCCCCAGGCCGCGGGCCGCCCCGGTCACGACGGCGACTTTGCCGTCGAGCTTGAATTGGTCCAGAATCATGCCGTTTCCTCCCGTCTACAGGATGTCGCCGATGGGGACGGCGTCCATGTCGTCGAACGCCTGGTTCTCGCCGCCCATCCCCCAGCAGAACGTGTAGGCCGCCGTGCCGACGCCCGCATGCATCGACCAGCTGGGCGATAGGACGACCTGGCGCGGCGCGACCGCGATATGGCGCGTCTCAGCAGGGCCGCCCATGAGGTGGAACACGCGCGCGTCGCCCGGCATGTCAAAGTACAGGTACACCTCCATGCGGCGCTCGTGGGTGTGCGGGGGCATGGTGTTCCAGACCGATCCCGGCTCGAGAACGGTGAATCCCATCACCAGCTGGCAGCTTTGCACCCCGCCCGGGTGGATGCATTTGTAGATCGTGCGCCGGTTGGAGGCTTCGGCGGAACCGAGCCGTACCGGGTCGGCCTGTTCGGGCCGCACGTGCGCGGTCGGGAAATCCGCGTGCGCCGGAAAGCTGAGCAGGTAGTACTCCGCCGCGTGCTCCGGGTCGCCGCTCGAGAACCGCACGTCCCTCGAGCCGCGCCCGATGTAGAGGCAGTCGAGGCTGCCCATCGCGTGGGTGCGCCCGTCGACGGTGACCGTTCCCGGCTGCCCGATGTTGAGCACGCCCAGTTCGCGCCGCTGGCAGAAGAAGTCGGCCCGCAGCGCATCGGCCGCCTCCAGGGCCAGGGGGGCGCCGCCGGGGACGGCCGAGCCGACGATGGCCCGGTCCGCATCGGCGTAGACCATGTCGACCGCGCCGGGCCGGAACAGCGTTTCGACGAGAAAGGACTCGCGCACCTCCCGGGTTGTCATCCGGCAGAAGCGCACCGGGTCGGCCAAATATCTGACTTGCATCGAACCTCTCCTTTCCGGAAACTCTACCGGCGCACCTCGGCCAGGACCGGATGGTCGATCCGGTCCTTGAAGCCGGCCAGGTACCGCTGCCATTTTTCGAAAGTGTCGAACTCGGCGTTCTCGTCCCAGCAGGAACCGGCGTAGTAGACGGCCGCCTCGCCCGCCGGCCGCTCGAGGGCCAGGAGCAGGTGGCCGTCGGCGGTGAGGGCCTCGGGCCGGGGCCCGGGCCCGAAAACCACCCCGCAGCCGAACATGCCCTCGACGAAATCCGTGGGCAGCCAGTAGGCGATCGCCCCGTCGGCGGCCCAGGTGCGGTCGCTGGTGTCCCGGAGCACGATCCCGGCCGCGAGCGTCAGTGCGTCCGCACCCCGGGCCTCATAGCGGCATTCGAAGCGGCTCATGTTCGACCCCAGGTCGATGGAGATCCGCTTGGTTTCCGAAACGGTCACCCCCCCGGCCTCCCAGGGCGCGTAGCTCAGTTCGAAGACCGAGCGGATGGGGCCGTTGGCCAGGACCCTCCACTTTGTGAAATTCCTGGGCAGCCGGACCCGCCCGTCGGCAAACGGCGCCATCCCCCCGCAGCCGAGCGAGGGGCCCACCTTGTAGAAGTCCCCGCCTTCGCCGTGGTTGAGGTGGTAGGGCGTCCCGTTGAGAGCGTACTCCCGTATGAACTTTTCCACAACCGGGTAGGGAACGCATTTGCCCCAGGCGTCCACCCCGCTGGTGATGGTTTCAAACTCCAGGGCCGGGCCGTACATGCGCTGGGCCACCCGGTCGTTTTCCCACGCGAAATCGTCGTGGCGCTCCGGCAGGAAGCAGCAGTAGGTCGTGGCCCGTGGGCGGGGCCGCTTCACGCCGGCCGGCAGCGGCATCAGCCTGAAGGATTTTGCCTGCTGCGGCGCGAAATCGGACTGGAACAGCAGCAGGGCGTCCCCTTCGGCGCCGCAGACCTGGGTAACCAGGAATTGCCCGCTGTCCTCGTCGCGGACGGAGACGGTTTCCGGGGCCAGCCCCGGGACCGCGCCGGCGACATCCTTCCAGCCGATGCTGATGGTTTCCCCCGGCCGCGGCGCCGCGGTCGGGTTGGCCGCCGTGACCAGCACGGAGGGCCCGGCCTGATCCGGCGCCGCCTTCCGTGCCTGCGGGCACCCGCAGCCGAGCAGCGCCATCGCCCCCAGGCAATACAGTACGCATCGATCCATGGTCCAGCCTCCTTGTTCCGCCTCCCGCTGCCGCCGGTTCCCTCCGGGCCCGGGCGGCGCGCCCCGGTCCGCCCCCGGCCTCGTCAGTCCATGTGAAAGACCTCGTCGAGCGGGATCGAGACGGGCTCTTGGTTTTCGTCGTATTCCATGATGCCGTCGTTCATGTAGTCCCACCACTTCCGCACGACCGGATTTTGCGGCAGGGCGCCGGCGGTGTTCCCTTCGGTCAGCTTCTGGAAGGCGAACAGCGTCCGCGTCTCCGGGTCGTAGTAGATGGAATAGTCGCGGACGCCGGCCCGGCGCAGCTCCTCGGCCAGTTCGGGCCAGACGGCGTCGTGCCGGCGCTTGTACTCGGCGATGTCGCCGCTCGACAGCTTCATCTTGAAGGCGTTGCGGATCACGGGCCGTCCTCTCTCCGGGAAGTCCCCCGTGGCGGGGTGCCGGCTTCGGATTGCGGTTGGGCTTTCCCCGACATCATACATACCCGGAGGCCCGTTGCCAAGCAGCCGGTTCCGCCCGCCCGCGGCGGGGCGCCCGCGGGAATTGACAACGCGGTCCCCGGCATGGTTTGATGGGCCCCACAGCGCGTCGTCCGGATCGCGCCAACCCAGAGGCCCCCTATGACCTGGAAACCCGTCGGATGCCCTAGGGCGGCAAGGGCCGCTTCCCTTGCGATCGCGCCGGTGCTGGTCCTGGCCGCCTGCCTGGCGCGGCCGGCCCCGATCGGGACCTACGACGTCACCGGAGCCGGGGCGGCCGGCGACGGGCGGACGCTCGACACCGCGGCGATCAACAGGGCGATCGAGCGGGCGGCCGCCGCCGGCGGCGGGACCGTGCACTTCCCCCCCGGCAGGTACCTGAGCCACTCCATCCGCCTCAGGCGTAACGTCACCCTCTCCCTCGGCCCGGGCGCCGTCATCGCGGCCGCCGCGCCCGACGGGGAGGCCGGGTACGATCCCGCCGAACCGAACCCCTGGGGGGACACCCACCACTACCAGGATTTCGGCCACAGCCACTGGCACGACAGCCTGATCTGGGGCGAGAACCTCGAGAACGTCTCCATCGTCGGCCCGGGCATGATCGACGGCAGCGGGGGGCTCGACCGCGAGGACGCCCTGCGGCCCGGGGCCGGCAACAAGATCCTCGCGCTCAAGCTCTGCCGCAACGTCCTGGTCCGGGACGTCACGATGGTCCGGGGCGGGCATTTCTGCATCCTGGCCACCGGCGTGGACAACCTGACGGTCGACAACGTCCGCATCGACACCAACCGCGACGGGATCAACATCGACTGCTGCCGCAACGTGCGCATCTCCAACTGCACCATCAACTCGCCCAACGACGACGCCCTGGTCCTGAAGAGCTCCTTCGCGCTCGGCCGGGCCCGCGCGACCGAGAACGTGACGATCGCCAACTGCCAGGTCAGCGGCTACGACATCGGCACGCTCCTCGACGGCACCTTCGGCCGGACCCAGCAGCGCGCGCCGGACAACGACGGCGTGACCGGCCGCATCAAGTTCGGGACCGAGTCCAACGGCGGCTTCCGCAACATCGCCATCTCCAACTGCGTCTTCGAGCACTGCCGCGGGCTGGCGCTCGAGACGGTCGACGGGGGCCTGCTCGAGGACGTGGCGATCTCGAACATCACGATGCGGTCGATCACCAACTCCCCGCTGTTTTTGCGCCTCGGGAGCCGGATGCGCGGGCCCGGGGGGACGCCGGTGGGGGCGATGCGCCGGATCCTGGTCAGCAACCTCCTCGTCAGCGACGCGGACCCGCGCTACGCGTCGATCATCTCCGGGATTCCGGGCCACCGCATCGAGGACGTGACGCTCAGCAACGTCCGCATCCTCTACAGGGGGGGGATCCGCCTCGAGCAGGTGGCCGCGCAGCCTGCGCATCTGGTGAACACCTTCTTTTTCCGAGCCCTGGGCGGCCCGCAGCCGCGGGAGCCCTACGAGACGCCGGAGCGGGAAAACGACTACCCCGAACCCAGCATGTTCGGGCTCATCCCGGCCTACGGCCTGTTCGTGCGCCACGTCGACGGGCTCGACGTGGCGCACCTGGACGTCGGCTGGATGGAGGAGGACACCCGCCCGGCCTTTTTCCTCGAGGACGTCCGCGGCGCCCGGTTCTCCCATGTCCGGGCCGACGGGGCCGCAGGCGTCCCCGCCTTCGTGCTGCGCCGTGTCGAGGACTTCCGCGCCGACCGTTGCAACCGCCTGCCGGAGACGCGGATCGACCGGGCCGAAGACCATTATTTCTAGCGGAGGGCTGTCACCGATGACCGGACGCATCGCGTTTTTCCTTCTCCTGATCGGCGCATGGACCGGCGCCGGGCTCACCGAGAACCGCCCCGGGTCCCCGGGCCGTCCCGGGGGCGGCGGGATCCGGGAGCTGACGCCCGAGGAGATGACGCCGAACCTGAACTTCTACACCATGGACCCTCTTTACGACCCCGACGCCGTCCTCGGCTGGTCCGCGACGCGGATCGAGGAGAGGATCGACCGGGGCATGCTGGCGCTTCGCGCCGGGGAGGGGAAGGTCTACCTCGGCTGGCGCCTCCTGAGGGACGATCCCGGGGACGTCGCCTATAACGTCTACCGCACGACCGCCGGCGGCCCGCCCGTGAAGCTCAACGGCGCACCCCTGGCCCGGACGACCGACTTCGTCGACGGCGGCGCCTCCCTGTCGGAGGCCCACGCCTGGTTCGTCCGTCCCGTCGCCGGCGGCCGGGAAGCCGCCGCCTCGGAGCCCGCCGCGCTCGCCGCGCGCGCGCCGGACGGGCCCTACAGGGCCATCCCGCTCAAGGAAGACGTCGGGAGCGTGGCGATGGTGGCCGTGGGGGACCTCGACGGCGACGGCGCCTACGACTTCGTCGTCAAGCACCCCGCCCAGGGGAAGGACCCGGGCAGGCGGGAGCCCAACCGGGGCTCCTACAAATACGACGCCTACAACGGCAAAACGGGCGCGTTCCTGTGGCGCATCGACCTCGGCTGGAACGTCGACATGGGCATCTGGTGGACTCCCATGGTCGTCCGCGACCTCGACGGCGACAACAAGGCCGAAGTCTGCGTCCGGGAATCGGACTACGCCGCCTCGGAGCAGGACATGCTGCCCGGCGGGAGGACGGGGTTTTTGCTCGACGCGCCGGAGTACCTGGCCGTCTACGACGGCGAAACCGGCGCGCGGATCGACCGTGTGCCCTGGATCGAACTCGGCAGGGTCCAGGACTGGGGCGACACCACCGGGAACCGGGCCAGCCGCCACATGCTGGCGGTCGCCTACCTCGACGGCAGGACCCCGGCGGTCCTCGCCGTCCGGGGGACCTACGGCAGGATGAAGGTCGACGCCTACGTCCTGAAGGGCAGGAAGCTGGGCAAGGTCTGGCGGTGGACCAACGAGCGGGCGCCGTTCATGTACCAGGGCCAGGGCCAGCACAGCGTCAAGACCGGAGACATCGACGGGGACGGGATGGACGAGATCCTCAACGGCTCGATCGCCATCGACAACGACGGCAGGACCCTGTGGGGCACGGGCCTGGGGCACGGGGACCGGGCGTACATGGGGGACCTGGACCCGGGCAGGCCCGGCCTGGAAATCTGGTACACGATCGAGGAGCCGCACCCGAGAAACGGCGCGTGCCTGGTCGACGCGGCGACCGGCCGGATCCTGTTCGGGGCCGACGAGCCGACCGGGGACAACGAGCTCGGGAGCTGCATGGCCGCCGACATCGACCCCTCCCTGCCGGGGGCCGAACTCGCCGGCGGGCGCTTCTTCTTCTCGTCCGGGGGCCGTCGCCTCGCCGGCCCGGCCCCCCCCCAGGGCCTGATGGCGTGGTGGGACGCCGACCTGCTGCGCGAGTTCGTCGGGTGGCGCGGCCTGTCGAAGTGGGAGGGCGGCCGCGAGGTCCCCGTCGAAGGGTCGTCGATCGAGGGGGGCGTCCTGCTCGTGGCCGACATCCTCGGGGACTGGCGGGAGGAGATCGTCACGGCGGCCCGGGGCGAGCTGCGCATCTACAGCACGACCATCCCGGCCCGGGACCGGCGCGTGTGCCTCATGCAGGACCCGCTCTACCGCAACGACGTCTGCCACGCGACGGTGGGGTACTCCAACCGCCACTACCCGATGCCCGGCTACTACCTCGGCACGCCCTAGCGAGGAATGGAGGGAACGAACCATGGGAGCCAGAATCCTGGTGTGCGCGCTGCTGGCCTCGGTCCTGGCGCATCCGGCCCAGGCCATGACAGACCAGGAGCGCAGGGCCTACCTTGAGAACCTGCTCCGGATCCTGCCCGGGGTCGGTTCCTTCGACGCGTGGCTGGCCGAAACGGGCGAACTGCCGCCCGATTTCGACGCCCTGCCGCGGAGCAACGGCCTGCCCGACCCCTTCCGCTTTCTCGACGGCCGCCGCGTCGAAACGCCCGGGGACTGGAGGGAGCGGCGCGCGGAGATCCTGAAGCTGTTCGAGCGGTACGCCTTCGGGACGTTCCCCCCGCGTCCGGCGGCAGACCATGCCGACGTCGAGGAAACCGCGCACGCGGGGTACCGCACCCGCGCGGTCACCCTGCACCTGGGTCCGGACGGCCGGGCGGCCTACCCCTTCACCCTGACCCTGCCCGACGGGCCGGGTCCGTTCCCCTCGCTTCTGACCCCGTCCCCGGTCGACACGCCCGCCCTGGTCCGGCGGGGCTATGCCGGCGTGAGCTACCCCGGCAGCGACTTCAACGACCGGGCCCCGGCGGTGCTCGAGGCGCTCTACCCGGGCTGTGACCTGGCCCTCCTGCCCGCCCGGGCCTGGGGGGTGGGGATCGTGCTGGACTATCTGGAAACCGTGCCCGAGATAGACATGAACGCCATCGGCATCTACGGGTACTCCCGCGACGGCAAGCAGGCCGTGATCGCCGGCGCGATCGACCAGCGGATCGACGTCGTGCTGGCCGGGAGCACCGGGGTCGGGGGGACGCTCCCCTACCGGCTCGCCGGGGAGCGCAACCAGGCCGAGTCCATCGAGTCGACCACGCGCATGTTCCCGGACTGGTTCCACCCCCGGCTGCGTTTCTTCAGCGGACGGGTCGACCGCCTCCCCGTCGACGCGAACCTCCTGGTGGCGCTCCTGGCCCCCCGCGCCTGCCTCATCCACTACAACCGCAACGACGAGGTGGGCAACACCTTCGGCAACGAGGCCGCCTGGCGCGACGCCCGGCGCGTCTGGGCCTGGCTCGGGGCGCCGGAAAAAGTCGGCATCCTGCGGCAGCCGGGGTTCCACAGCAGCGGATTCGACCTGGAAAAGGGGCTGGACTTCGCCGACATAGCCCTGGGGCGTTCCGGGGCCGCGTGGACGAACGACGAGCTGTTCCCGTGGGACTTCGACGCCTGGCGCGCCCGGAGCGGCGATTCGATCCGCCCGGAGGATTTCCCCGCCCGGGGCGCCGCGGGCCTGCTCGACTCCGGCGGCGGAAGGATCGCCACGACCGCCCGATGGGGCGTCGAGGCCGACGCCATCCGCGGCCGGGTGCGGCTCCTGCTGGGGGAGGCGCCGCCGCGGGCCGCCGCGGACCCCCGGCGCGGTTTCGGCCGGCCCCCGGCCGGCGGTCCGTCCGCACGCCTGGCAGGCGTGCGCGCCCTGGAGCCGTCCCGCACGGCCCCGGACGTCCCCGGCTGGGTCATCGAGCGCAACAGCGCCGAGTTCGGCTGGCGGGAGCCCGAACGCTCCCTGGTGCAGGCGCACCCGGTGGTATTCGGGCACGGCGGCGTCGAGGGCATGCTCTACGCCCCCCGGGACGCGCCCGACAACGCCCGCCTGCCCACGGTGATCTGGCTGCACGGCTACAGCTACCCCATCGGCTACATGTGGGTCTACCGGCGCGACCTGCACCCGGTGCTGGCCCTGGCGCTCGAGGGCTACGCCGTGCTGGCGTTCGACCAGTCGGGCTTCGGCGAACGGATGGACGAAACCCGGCCGTTCTACGACCGCTGGCCGCGCTGGTCACGCATGGGCCGCATGGTGGAGGACGTGGGCGAGGCGGTGACGGCGCTGGGGCGGAACCCGCAGGTCGACCCGGACCGGATCTGGGTGTTCGGCTACTCGCTGGGGGGGATGGTGGGCCTGCATGCCGCGGCGCTCGACCCGCGCATCCGGGGGGTGGTCTCCGTCGCAGGCTTCACGCCGATGCGCACCGACACGGCCGCAACCGGCACCGGCGGCGTCGCGCGCTACAGCCACGAGCGGGGGCTGATCCCCCGGCTGGGATTTTTCGTCGGCAGCGAAGCGCGCATCCCCTACGATTACGACGAGCTGATCGCGGCCATCGCGCCGCGGCCGGTCATGGTCGTGGCGCCCGAGCTCGACCGCGACGCCAACCCGGGGGACGTGCGCGCGGCCGTCGGCCGCGCCCGGCCGGTATACGAGCTCTACGGCGCCGGCGGGGCGTTGGAGCTGTACGAGCCGTGGGATTACACGCGCCTGCCCTCATCGACCCAGGAGGCGATCATTGCCTGGATGAAGGCGGCGCTCTAACCGACTATCGCGCGGGCGGGCCCGGGCCCGCCCGCGCCGGAGGGTACAACCGATGCACACGCGGATCCCAGGGCCGGCGATCAGGCCGGCATGGTTGCTTCTGTCGCTCGCGCTCCTGGCGGGAGGGTGCCCCCGCACCTCCTCCGGCCCGGTCCGGCTCGAACAGACCGGGCAGGTCTACATCCTCGACAACGGCATCGTCCGGGCCGAAGTGGCCAAGGCTTCCGGCGACATCGTTTCGCTGCGGTATGAGGGCCGCGAGATGTTCGCCACCTTCCTCGACGGGGAGGGCGCGCCCGATCTCGAGCGCGACCCGCCGGGCGAGAACCTCGAGGGCCTCAACCGCGGGATGACCGACCACCAGTACGGGTTCTGGTCGCACGATGCGATGGGCAGGCGCGGGACCGGGGACGCCGCGGCCCGGGTGACGATCGACCCTTCGGCCAACGGGGGGAGGCGGGCCGAGGTCTCCGTCAAGGGCGTTTCGGGCGGGGTGCGCGCCCTGGGCACCGGCCCGGGAGCCAACCGGGACAACGGCGATTTCTTCGCCGACGTCGAGATCCGGTACGCCGTCGAGCGCGGGGATTCGGGCGTCTACACCTACTGCATCTTCGAGCACAAGCCCGGATACCCCGCGACGAGCATCACCGAGGCCCGGTTCTGCATGAAGCTCCACGCCATGTTCGACTGGATGCTCAACGACCGGCAGCGCAACAAGTTCTACCCCGCGACGGACCGCGAGAACAAGTACAACTACACGGCCAACCAGTTCGAAAACCGCGCCTTCGGCTGGGCCAGCACGGCCGAGGGCATCGGCTGCTTCCTGGTCAACCCCTCCATGGAGTACATGAGCGGCGGGCCGACCAAGGTGGAGTTTCTGACGCACCGCGACACCAACGAGATCGCCGCGCCCTGCGTGCTGAACTACTGGCGCAGCAGCCATTACGGCGGGGCGGTGGTCTCGGTCGACAAGGACGAGCAGTGGAGCAAGGTCATCGGGCCCTTTCTGATCTACTGCAACCGGGGCGCCGACCCGCAGGCGATCCTCGGCGACGCCCGGGCCAGGCAGGCGTCCGAGGAGTCCCGCTGGCCCTACGCCTGGGTGGATGCGCCGGCCTATCCGGTCGCCGCGCAAAGGGGGGGCGTGCGCGGGCGGCTGGTCCTGGACGATCCGCTGGCGCCCGAGGGCGCCGCCATGTCACGCGCGCTGGTGGGGTTGACGCACCCGGGCTACGAGATGCGCCCGGGATTCGAGGTCGGCTGGCAGCAGGACGCCAAGTTCTACCAGTTCTGGGTGCGGGCGGGGGAGGACGGGACCTTCGCGATCCCCGGCGCGCACCCGGGAACGTACGTCCTGCGCGCGTTTGCCGACGGCGTGCTGGGCGAGTTCGCCCGGTCGGGCGTACAGGTCAGCGCGGGCCGCCTGCAGGATCTCGGCGAGGTGCGCTGGACGCCGGTGCGGCGCGGGCGCCAGCTGTGGGACGTCGGCATCCCCAACCGGAACAGCCGCGAGTTTCTCAAGGGCGACGACTATTACCATGACGGGATGGAGGCGCTCTACGCCGAGCTGTTCCCCGGGGACGTTCATTATGTCGTCGGGCAAAGCGATTTTGCCCGGGACGTCTATTTCCAGCACGTGCCGCACCTGGACCCGGCGGCATCGGACGACGCCGCCAGGCGGGCGGCCGAGGGGGGGCAGCGGTTCTTCTTCGGCCCGCCCCAGGTGGGCCGGGCGACCCCCTGGACGATCGAGTTCGATCTTCCCGAAGCGCCCGGACCGGGCCGGGCCGTTTTGCGGCTGGCGATTTCGGGAACGGGGGCGCGCTCGATCGACGTGGCCGTCAACGGCAGGCCGGCGGGGCAGGTGCCGCTGGGGATGGGCGATTCCACCTTCTCCGGGCGCAACGGCATCCAGGGCATCTGGTACGAGCGGGAGCTCGGCTTCGACGCCTCGGCGCTCCTATCGGGCCGAAACACGCTGACGCTGACGATCCCGGCCGGGCGCGTCGGCGCGGGCGTGATGTACGACTACCTGCGGCTGGAACTGGTCGAATGAGCCCCGGGGCCCAGAATGTTTTTCATCGGGCCCCGATTATTGTTCATCGGGCCGCCGGCGTCCGGAAGTTGAAACCCGGGTAGTCGCGCCGGCTCCCGGCGGGCGGGGCAAAGCTCGCCGGCCTGTCGAGCGCGACGTCGAACGGGCGCGGCTCTGACGTGACGATCCCGGTGACTCCGCGGATCTCCGCCTCCTCCGGGGCGTCGTGGAGTTCGAGAACCACGATCTCGTTGTCGCCCTCGCAGAGCCAGTGGCGCGGCACGAACAGCGAGCGCAGGGCCCCCCGGTCCCAGAACCGCCCCAGGTTGTGGCCGTTGACCCAGGCGACGCCCATACCCCAGCGGCGCATGTCGAGAAACGTGCCGCCGACTTCGTCCAATGTGAAAACCCCCCGGTAGAAGGTCGGGCCGTTGTGGCCGGCGCCGGAGGGCTCGATGCCCGTGACCGATTCGAGAGGCAGCGAGTACATCTCCCATCCGGTCAGTTCGGCGCCGTCGAGCGAGGCGCCGCCCAGGAGGCCCTTGCGCGCGCGCTCCTGGGTCCAGGGCGCCGTGATCACGCTGATCCGCCCGAGATTGTAGACCAGGATGTCGAGCGTCGCGGGCCCGCCGGTGGCCGGCATCTGCATGGTGAAGCTTTCCCTGCCGTACCCGCGGAACGCCCGGCCCACCGTCCTTCCGTTGACCATCACGACGGCGTAGTCCATCGGCCTGTCGAGCTCGAGGACTCCCCGCAGCCCGCCGGGGAACTCCTTGCGGTAGAGGACGAAGCCGTAGGCCTGGCCGAGCTCCTCCATGGTCGCGGGCCGGTGCTCGACGCGCGTGGGCTCTTTGGGCAGCCGTTCGATCAGCGGCTGGCGCCGGTCGAGGACGATGGCGGGGATCTCGATCACGGGCGGTTCGTCCGGGGGCGCGGGCGGCTCGACCCCGAGCTTGTCCCCGATGATCCGGCGCAGTGCGCGGAATTTTTCGGTCGTCCGCCCGGCTTCGTCGACCGGGGCCCCGTAGTCGTAGCTGGTGTGCACCGGCA
>Ga0123332_1002310_pt1 | contig 18211 bp, 16 predicted proteins | sample BioC12SIPDNA_4_FD_89958 | JGI IMG/M metagenome (GOLD analysis project Ga0123332, IMG submission 89958) | Anaerobic biogas reactor microbial communites from Washington, USA - Biogas_R2_A C12 SIP DNA | ecosystem: Engineered > Bioreactor > Anaerobic > Unclassified | place: Washington, USA...
CCACGCGACCTTCAAGGCCGGGCTGTTCATGGCCGCGGGCATCATCGACCACGAGACGGGCACGCGCGACGTGCGCAAGCTCTCCGGGCTCTTCCGCGCGATCCCGATCACCGGCACCCTCGCGATCATCGCCACGGCCGCGATGGCCGGCGTGCCGCTCGTGAACGGCTTCCTCTCGAAGGAGATGTTCCTCACCGAGACGCTGGCCGTGCACAGCGGCACGTTCCTCGACCGCCTGCTGCCGGCGCTGGCGACCCTGGGCAGCGCGTTCGGCGTCGTCTACTCGGTCAGGTTCATCCACCAGGTCTTCTTCGGGCCACCCGCCACCGAGCTGCCCAAGGAGCCGCACGAGCCGGTGGCGTGGATGCGGCTGCCGATCGAGCTCCTCGTGCTGATCGTGCTGGCCGTGGGCATCCTCCCGGCGCGGGTCGTCGGGCCCCTCCTCGGCTCGGCGGTGCGCAGCGTCCTGGGCGACGCCACTCCGGCCTACTCGCTGGCGCTGTGGCACGGCTTCACGCCGGCGCTGCAGCTGAGCCTCTTGGCCCTGGCGGCCGGCGGGACGGCCTACGCGGTGTTCCGGCGCTACCTCGCCGACAGCCCCGACGAGGGGCCGCCGTGGGCGGGCCGCCTCAGGGCCAGGCGCGTGTTCGACCTCGCGCTCACCGGGCTGGTGCGGGGCGCCGCCGCGGGCCTGAGGTGGCTGGGCACGACGCGGCTGCAGCCCCAGATGCTGCTCCTCACGCTCGTGGCGCTGGGCGCCGGCCTGCTGCCGTTCGCCCTCCTGGCCGCGCGCGGGGCGGGCTGGCTGCTGCCCATCGGGCCCGTGCGCACCGACCCGCTCGAGCCCGCCTACCTCGTCGTCTGGGTGCTGGGCGGCGCGTTCGCGCTGCTCACGGCCTACCTGGCGAAGTTCCACCGCTTCGCGGCGCTGATCACGCTGGCGGGCACGGGGCTGGCGATGGTCCTCACCTTCGTCTGGCTCTCGGCGCCCGACCTGGCCCTGACGCAGCTCGTGGTCGAGGTCACTACGACGGTGCTGCTGCTCCTCGGCCTCAGGTGGCTGCCGCGTCCCGTGCCCGCGATCGAGCGCACGCGGCAGGAGCAGGTGCGGGCCACGGCGCGCCGCCTGCGCGACGGGGTCGTCGCGGCCGTGGCTGGCGCCGGCGTGGCGCTGCTGGCCTACGCCGGCATGACGCTCGACCCCGCGAACCGGCTGCGGTTCGACTCGCTGCGGAGCTACTTCGTGGAGAACGCCTACGAGGGGACCGGCGGCCGCAACGTCGTGAACGTGCTCCTCGTGGACTTCAGGGCCTTCGACACCCTGGGCGAGATCACCGTGCTCGGGGTCGTGGGGTTGACCGTCTTCGCCCTGCTGCGGCGCTTCCGCCCGCCGCGCGAGCTCCTGGGCGGCACGCGCCAGCAGCAGCGCCAGGCCGAGTTCGACAGGGCCGCCGGCGGCCGCGAGGTCGGCGACACCGCCACCGACTTCCTCTACGTCGCCCGCACCGCGATGCACCTGATGTTCCCCGTGCTGGCCCTGTTCGCCGTCTACCTGTTCATGCGCGGCCACGACGAGCCGGGCGGCGGCTTCGCCGCCGGCGTCACGATGGCGATCGCGTTCATCCTGCAGTACATGGCCCGCGGCGCTCGCTGGGTCGAGGAGCGGCTGCGCGTGCTGCCGGTCAGGTGGATCGGCTCCGGCCTGCTCCTGGCCGTGCTCACCGGCGCCGGCGCGTGGCTGTTCGGGGAGCCGCTCCTGACGTCCTACTACGAGTACGCCGACATCCCGTTCCTCGGGCGCCTGCCCGTCGCGTCGGCGATGCTCTTCGACCTCGGCGTCTTCGTCCTCGTGGTCGGCGCGACGGTGCTGATGCTCGTCGCGCTCGCCCACCAGTCGGTCCGCGCGCCGCGGACCTCGGCGCGCGAGGACGCCGAGCCGGTACGGGAGGAGGTCGAGGCCGAGTGATGGAGCTCGTCACGGCCGTGGGCATCGGCGTCGTCGCCGCGGCGGGCGTGTGGCTCGTGCTGCGCCCCCGCACGTTCCAGGTGATCCTCGGCATGTCGCTCCTGACGTACGCCGTCAACGCGTTCCTGCTCACGATGGGCGGCCTACGCGTCGGGGCCCCGCCCGTCCTCGAGTCGGTGGTGGCTCCCGACCCCGCCGAGTACGTCGACCCCCTGCCCGAGGGCCTCGTGCTCACCTCGATCGTGATCAGCTTCTCGATGACCGCCCTCTACCTGGTCGTCCTGCTGACGTCGCGGGGCCTCACCGGCACCGACCACGTCGACGGCGAGGAGAGCCCGTGATGGTCGACCTCACCTCCCGCGGCATCGGCGGGCCCATCACCAGCCAGCTCGTCGACCTGACGCCGCACCTCCCCGTGCTCCCGATCGTGCTGCCGCTGGCGGTGGCCGGGTTCATGCTGCTGCTCGAGGAGCGCCGGCGCATCTTCAAGGCCGGCCTCGGCGCCGCCACGATGGCCGCCCTCGTGCTGGCCTCGTTCGTGCTGCTCAACGCCGTGGCGGGCGAGGCCGACGGCGTGATCGTCTACCGGCTCGGCGACTGGCCGGCGCCCTTCGGCATCGTGCTCGTCGTCGACAGGCTGGCGGCGTTGATGCTGATGGTCACGAGCCTGCTGGGGCTGGCCTCGTTCCTCTTCGCGGTCTCGGGCTGGGCGATCGTCAGCCCGCGCTTCCACAGCCTGTTCCTGCTGCTCGTCATGGGCATCAACGGCGCGTTCCTCACGGGCGACCTGTTCAACCTCTACGTGTTCTTCGAGGTACTGCTGGCCGGTTCCTACGGGCTGCTGCTCCACGGCTCCGGGCGCGCCAGGGTCAAGGCCGGGCTGCAGTACATCGCCGTGAACCTCGGCTCGTCGATGCTGTTCCTCATCGGCTGCGGGCTGATCTACGCCGTGACGGGCACGCTGAACATGGTCGACATCATGCGCGTGGCCGCCGACCTCTCGACGCACGACGCCACGCTGTTCCGCGCCGGGCTGGCGGTCCTCAGCGTCGCGTTCCTCACGAAGGCGGGCGTGTGGCCGCTGTCGTTCTGGCTGCCCGTCGCCTACCCGGTGGCGACCCCGCCCGTGTCGGCGATGTTCGTGATCATGACCAAGGTGGGCGCGTACGTGCTGCTGCGGACCGTCGCCCTCGCCTCCGGCGTCCCCGAGACCGGCGTCGTCGAGTTCCTCTCCCCCTGGCTGCTCTACGGCGGCATCGCGACCGTGGTGTTCGGGTCGATGGGCCTGCTGGCCTCCTCGCACCTCCCGCGCATCGCGTCGTACGCGACCCTCGTCACCGCCGGCACGCTCGTCGCCGCCGTGGGCACCAGCGACCAGCGCGTGATCAGCGGCGCGCTCTACTACATGATCGGCTCGACCCTCGCCACCGGCGCGGCGTTCCTGCTGGCCGAGCTGATCACCAGGCTGCGGCCGGCCGAGGCGCCGCAGGCCGCCGACGCCGCCGTCGAGCCGGTGTTCGGCGACGACTACGAGACGAGCCTCCAGACCGACTTCGAGGGCTACGAGGTCGGCATCGCGATCCCCGCGGGCACGGCGATGCTCGGCGGCGCGTTCGTCGTCGCGGCGCTGGTCCTCGCCGGCCTCCCGCCGCTGTCGGGCTTCCTCGGCAAGTTCGCGATCGTCAGCGGCGTCCTCTCCGGCGGGCCCGAGCTCTCGTGGGCCGCCTGGGTGCTGGCCGGCGTCGTCCTGTTCTCCGGCCTCGCCACGCTGATCGCGCTGATGCGCAAGGGCATCGACGCGTTCTGGCGCCCCGGCGAGGAGACCGTGGCCGAGGTGCGCTCGCTCGAGGCCCTGCCGATCGGCATCCTGCTGGCGCTGTGCGTGGCGCTCACGCTCTTCGCCGCCCCCGTCGTCACCTACCTCGACGCCACCGGCGCCTACCTCGCGAACCCCGTCGAGTACGCGAAGAACGTCCTGGAGTTCGGACCGTGAGCCTCCTCAAGCGCGTCTTCCCCTACCCCCTGCTGGCCCTGGCGCTGACGCTGATGTGGCTGCTGCTCAACCAGTCGCTGGCGACGTTCGACGTCGTGCTCGGCCTCGTGCTGGGCGCGTCGCTGTCGCGCTTCATGCTGCGGCTGGACCCCGACCCGCCCGTGATCCGCAAGCCGCGCGTCGTCGTCGAGCTCACGGCGATCGTGCTGTACGACATCTTCATCTCGAACCTGCAGATGATCGCGATCTCCGTCAACCCGATGCGCCGGCCGACCTCCGGGTTCGTCAACGTGCCGCTGCAGCTCAGGAACCGCTACGGGCTGGCGGCGCTGGCGACGATCATCACCTCGACGCCCGGCACGTTCTGGGCGGCGTACGACCGGCGCAGCGGCGTGCTCACCGTGCACATCCTCGACCTGCGCTCGCCGGCCTACTGGACCCGCGTGATCAAGTCCCGCTACGAGCGGCGACTGCTGGAGATCTTCGGATGAGCCAGCAGACCCTCGCCTACGTGCTGCTGGCGGCCCAGACGATGCTGGGCCTGGCGTTGGCCCTGTGCGCCTACCGCCTGGTCCGGGGGCCGCGGGCGCAGGACCGCGTCACGGCCCTCGACGCCCTGTACATGAACGGCCTGCTGTCGATCGTCCTGCTGGGCATCCGCACGGGCACGGAGCTCTACTTCGAGGCCGCGCTGGTGATCGCCCTGACGGGCTTCGTCAGCACCTCCGCCGTGGCGAAGTTCCTGATGCGCGGGGAGGTCATCGAGTGAGGCCGCGCTCGGGCGATAGGGCAGCGCGTGGGCACGCGGGGGGCCCGAGGAGGGCAGCGCCGTGACCCTGGCTCCCGACCTGCCGCCCGCGGCGGCGCTCGTCGTCGGCCTGCTCGCCGTCGTGGCGTCGGCGGTGGCGCTGACGGGCACGATCGGCCTGATGCGCCTGAGGACGTTCTACGACCGCGTGCACGCGCCGACGCTCTCGACGAGCCTCGGGCTCGCGACGATGTGCGCGGCGTCGATCGTGGCCTTCTCGGTCCTGGGGAGCAGGCCCGTCGTCCACGAGGTGCTGCTGTTCTTCTTCGTCACGCTGACGCTGCCCGTGTCGATGATGCTGCTCGCGCGCGCCGCCCTGTTCCGCGACCGCGCCGAGGCCTACGACAAGAGCATGGCCGCGGACGCTCTCGCCGCGGCGCAGAAGGAGGCGGCGGCGCTGGCCGCCGCCCAGGAGGAGGCAGCCGCCCTCGCCGCCCTCGAGGGCCCGAGCCTGGAGGAAGACGCGGCGTACGGGCGGGAGTGACGGCCGGGTTCCGCTAGCCCCCCACGATCTCGCCGCCGTTGACGTGGATCGTCTGGCCCGTGACGTAGCTCGAGTCGCGCGACGCCAGGTAGACGTACGCGGGCGCCACCTCCTCGGGCTGGCCGGGGCGGCCCAGCGGCTGGTCGGTGCCGAACTTCGCGACCTCCTCGGCCGGGAAGCTGGCGGGGATCAGCGGCGTCCAGATCGGCCCCGGCGCCACGGCGTTCACGCGGATGCCCTTGCTCGCGAGGTTGTCGGCCAGCGAGCGGGTGAACGCCAGGATCGCGCCCTTCGTGGCGGCGTAGTCCATGAGGTGCGGGCTGCCGCGGTAGGCCGTGATCGAGGTCGTGTTGATGATGCTCGCGCCCTCCTCCAGGTGCTCGAGCGCGGCGCGGGTCAGGTAGAAGAACGAGAAGATGTTCGTCCGGAACGTCCTCTCGAGCTGCTCGTCCGTGATGTCCTCGAGGCTCAGGGCCTCGTGCTGCTCGGCGGCGTTGTTGACGAGCACGTCGAGGCCGCCGAGCTCGTCGACGACCCTCCGTACCGCGTCGCCGCAGAACGCCGAGTCGGCGATGTCGCCCTTGACGAGGAGCGCCTTCCGGCCCAGCGCCTCGACGTCCGCCTTCACCTGCTCGGCGTCGGCGTCCTCCTCGAGGTAGAGGATCGCGACGTCGGCGCCCTCCTTCGCGAAGTGCACGGCGACGGCCCGCCCGATGCCGCTGTCGCCGCCCGTGATCAGGGCCACCTTGCCCTCCAGCTTGCCGCCTGCCCTGTAGTCGGCGCCCTCGTAGAGCGGCTCGGGGAACATCTCGTGCTCCCGGCCCGGCTGCCTGTCCTGCTCCTGCGGCGGCATGCCCCCCTTGCCCGGCTTCGCGGCCGCCTCGGCGCCCTTGCCCTTCTTCTTCGCCTCGCCCCGTTCCTGCTTCGCTGTCTGCTCGTCGCTCATCGCCCCTCCGTTCGCCCCACAAGCTAGGGACGCCGCCCGTGGGAACGATGACGCGCTCGTGGGAGCGGCCGCCGGAGGTGAGCGCGCCCGGCGGGTGGCCGGGAGGGACCGCGGGAGGCCGGCGACGCCCGACGTGGGGCAGGGAGCGCCTGACGAGCGGCCGGGAGCGCCGGGTAACATCGGCCGACGTGCCCACCGCCACGAACACGCGACCGCGCGGGATCTCCACGCTCAGGCTCATCGGCCTGGGCTCGGGCTCGTTCGGCCTGGCGGCGACCTGGGCCCTCTACAACACGTTCATGCCGCTGCTGCTGGCGCCGTTCGTGTCCAGCGCCGGCCTGCGCGGCACGATCATGGCGCTCGACAACGTCATCGCCGTGCTGATGCTGCCCCTGGTCGGAGCCTGGTCCGACCGGGTCAAGGGACCGCTGGGCAAGCGGCTGCCCTTCCTGCTCGTCGGCATGCCGCTGGCGGGGCTGCTCTTCGCGGCCCTGCCCCTCGCCGACACGACCCTGTTCCTGCTCCTGGCCGTCGACGTCGTGTTCCTCCTGACCATCACGCTGTTCCGCGCTCCGCTGGTGGCTCTGATGCCCGACCACGTGCCGCCCGGCGACCGCGGCTCGGCGAACGGCGTCATCACGCTCATGGCCGCGGCGGGCGGCGCCGTCGGCCTCCTGCTCCTGGCGCCGCTCTTCGACGTCGCGCAGTGGATACCGTTCGCCGGCGCGGGCGCGATCGTCGTCGCCGCCCTGGGCTTCGTCCTGGTCGCCGCCGACAGGAACCCGCCCTACGTGGCCGCGGGGACGGTGACCGAGGAGGCGCCCGCCCTCGTCGGGCTGTTCCGGGACGTGAGGCAGCTGGTGGTGGAGGAGCGCGGCGGCGCGGGAGTGCTGCTGCTCGCGGTCTTCGCGGTCTTCTTCGGCTACTCGGCGCTCGAGGCGCAGTTCTCGACGTTCGCCACGCAGACGCTGGGCATCTCCGCCGGCATGGCGGGGCCGACGATCGCGGCCACGATGCTCGCCTACGTCGTCATGGCGGTGCCGGCGGGCCTGATCGCGCGCCGTATCGGCTCGGCGAACACGATGCGCGCCGGCGCCCTGCTGCTCGCCGGGGCCGCCGTCGCGGCCACGCTGGTCTCCGACGTCTCCTCCGCGCGCGTCGTGCTGGCCGTCGGCGGCGCGGCCTGGGCGCTGGTGCAGGTGCCCGCCTACCCGCTGGTGGTGAACCAGGGCGGGCCGGCGCGCACCGGCTTCTACACCGGCATGTACTACCTGTTCGGCTCGGCCGCCTCGGTCGCCGGCCCGCCCATCGTCGGGGCGATGATGGACGTCTTCGGCAACCGCGCGCTGTTCTACTCGCTCGCCGTCGCGATGGTCGTGGGCGCGGTGCTGGTCACGACCGCGAAGCGCCGCCGCGTCGAGGGGGAGGCGGCGTCGGCCGCTGCCGAGGAGGCGTCCGCGTCGTCGGGCGAGACGCCCGGCGCGGCCGGAGGAGCGCGCGGCTCAGCCGACGAGGCGCTCGGCGACGGCCCTGGCCTGGAGGTCGCGGAAGCCGAACGCGACGACTGAGGGCCCCGGCACGCGCTCCGCCACGTACGGGTTCCACAGCCCCACGTGCACGAAAGGCAGCCCCGCCGAGCGCGCGGCGCCCGCGAGCCGCGAGGCCGCCTCGAGCTCCTCCTGGGGAGGCAGCGTGCGCGTGGTCGAGGCGTAGACGAGCGCGTCGGCGCCGGCCAGGGCGCCACCCAGGTCCGCGGGCAACGCGGTGGGGTCGAGGCGCCTCACGCTCACGCCGCGCGCCTCGAGGGCGCGCGCCAGCGGCTCCGCCGGCCTGACCCTCACCTGCGAGGCCGCCGAGGCCGTCACCTCCGGCCGCGCGGCCAGCACCACCGTCGCCCCGGGAGCGAAGCGCGTCGGCTCGCCGGTCACGACCAGCCCGCGCCGGGCCGCCTCGGCGAGGACGTCCTCGTCGCCGTCGCGCCACGCGCCGTCGGGGTCCGGCGGGGCTCCCGGGAAGCGAGCCGTCAGGCGGGAGAGGCGCCCCACCGAGGCGGCGACCTCGTCGCGCGCCAGCCGGCCGTCGTCCAGCGCCGCCTCGATCGCGTCCAGCGCCGCCCTGTGCTCCTCCACCGGCCCCAGCGTGAGGGGCAGGTCGGCGCCGGCCGCGAGCGACATGACCGCCGCGACCGGCGCCGGCCACCGCTCGCTGATGGCGCGCATGTCCAGGGCGTCGGTCACGATCACGCCGTCGAAGCCGAGCTCCTCGCGCAGCAGGCCGCGCAGCGCCGCCCGCGACAGCGTGCAGGGGAGGCTCGGGTCGAGGGCCGGCACGACGATGTGCGCGCTCATCACGGCCGCCGCGCCCGCCGCGATGCCGGCGACGAAGGGCGGCAGCTCCACGCGCCGCAGGGCCGCGAGCGGGCGGGCGACCGTCGGCAGCGCGAGGTGCGAGTCGACGTCGGTGTCGCCGTGGCCGGGGAAGTGCTTCAGCGTCGCGCCGACGTCCTCCTCCTGCAGGCCCGTCACGAACGCGGCCACGTGCCGCGACACCAGCTCGGGGTCCGCGCCGAACGACCTGTCGGCGATGACGGGGTTCGCGGGGTTCGAGTTCACGTCGGCGACGGGCGCGAAGTCGAGGTTCACGCCCACGGCGCGCAGGCCGCGTGCGGCGGCGCGGGCGACCGCGCGCGTGAGCTCGGGGTCGTCGGCGGCGCCTAGCGCCATCGCGGCCGGCGGCACGGGCACGTCGAACAGGCGCACGACCCCGCCGCCCTCCTGGTCGATCGCCACGACGAGGTCGTCGCCCGCCAGCGCGCGCAGCTCGGCGACGTAGTCCGCGACCTGGTACCTGTCGCGCACGTTCCGGCCGAACAGGCAGACGCCGGCGACCCGCCCCTCGGCGAGCAGGTCTCGCTCCTCGGGCGTCACCGCGGGACCCGAGAGGTCGATCATCAGCGGGAGGCGGTGCCCGCCACGGGCTTCGGTGCGTGCGTCCACGACACCATGATGGCCCGGACGGAGCATGATGCGCCCATGACCGAGGGCACGGAGCGCGAGGGAGCGGGCGCCGGCGGCGCCGGCAAGCTGGGCCCGGCGACGCGGCTGGGCACGGTGCGCCTGCGCGTGGCCGACATGGAGCGGGTAGGCGCCTTCTACGAGCGCGGCGTGGGCCTCGAGAGGATCGTCGACGAGGGCGGCAGGCGCGTGCTCGGCAGCCGCGGCGTGCCCGTGCTCGAGCTCGTGAGCCGGCCCGAGCTGCCGCCGGCCCCACCCGCCGCCGCCGGGCTCTACCACACGGCCGTGCTGTTCGACGACCGCTCGGACCTCGCCGGAGCGCTCTACGCCTCGGCGGCCGCTACCGAGGGCAGGTACGTGGGCAGCGCCGACCACCTCGTCAGCCTCGCCTTCTACTTCCAGGACCCCGAGGGCAACGGCGTCGAGCTGTACTGGGACCGGCCGGCCGACCAGTGGCGCTGGACCGACGGCCAGGTCGTCATGGACTCCCTGCCCCTAGACCCGAACGCGTTCATCCGCGAGCACCACCGCGGCCCGAGCGAGCCGGGGGCGCCCGTCGGGGCCGCCGCTCGGGTGGGGCACGTCCACCTCAAGGTCGGCGACATCCAGACGGCCAAGGCGTTCTACGTCGACGCGGTCGGCTTCGAGGTCACGACGGCGCTGTGGCAGAGCGCGCTGTTCGCCTCGGCGGGCGGCTACCACCACCACCTCGGCATGAACGTGTGGGAGAGCCGCGGCGCCGGCCCACGCCAGGAGGCGCTCGGCCTCGAGTCGTTCGAGGTCCTCGTCGCCGCCGCCGACCTGGCGGGAGTGCGCGACCGCTTGGGGGACGCCGTCGTCGACGATGAAGGCACGGTGACGGCCGCGGACCCGTGGGGCACGCTGGTCCTCTTCCGCGACGCGGGGCGGGTGGGCTAGCGTGGCGCCATGACCAACGGACCGATGCGTGTCGCGTTCTCGATCGTCTTGCTCGCCATCGGCCTGGCCTTCGCCCAGGTCGACGACCGTGCCAGGGAGCTCCTCGAGAGCCTGAACCCCGAGGGCAGGGTCATCGACATCGCCACGCTCGACCAGACCATCACGATGACCATGTACCAGGGCGGCGACGAGCTCGTCACGACGACCCGGATGGTCATCGACTACGCGGGACAGCGCGCCGCCGCCGTCAACGAGGTCATGGGCATGTCCACGACCATGGTCCACCGGGACGGCGCGACGGTCATGAAGATGAACGGCATGACCCTGCCGGTCCCTCCGGGCATGGACGCGATCTTCGAAGGCGCCTTCGAGGAGACCGGCAGCGCCGACTTCCTCGACGACCCCGACGCCGTCGCCACCTACGACGGCCAGGTCAGCTACGCCGACGTCCTCTCCGGCCAGCAGGTCACCTACACCGGCGACTTCGGGGTGCCCGGCGCCGGCATCGACGCCACGACGATCCGCTGGGTGTTCGACGACGCCGGCCGACTGCTCGGCCAGGTGATCCCCTCCGACGGCAGCGACCTCGTCTACGTCTTCGTCGGCGAGCCGAAGCTCGAGGGCCTGATCTTCTACGACGCCGAGATCTACGAGGTCAGCGGCGGCACGGCCACCAGGTTCGGCTCCGTCCGCTACGAGAACGTCGCGATCAACGAGCCCATCGACGAGTCGCTGTTCGAGTAGGCCGCTACCGCGTCCTCACGTCCGCGGCGTCGCGCAGCGCGTCGCCGACGAAGTTGAAGGCGAGCACGGAGACGACGATCAGCGCGCCGGGCGCCAGCAGCCAGGGGTAGAGCCTGAGCGCCTCGAAGCTCTGCGCGTCCTTGAGCAGGAGGCCCCACGAGGTCATCGGCTCCTTGATCCCTAGGCCGAGGAACGAGAGCGTGCTCTCGCCGAGGATGTAGCCGGGCAGGGCCAGCGTGGCCGCGATGATCAGGTAGGAGGTCAGGTTCGGGACCACGTGCCTGACGACGATCGGCAGGTCGCGGGCGCCGAGGGCCCTGGCGGCCGACACGAAGTCGACCTCGCGCACCGACAGGACCTGCCCGCGCACGACGCGCGCCAGCCCGGCCCAGCCGATCATCGCCAGCACCGCGACGATGCCGGCGTAGACCCACGTCGACGGCCACGACGGCGGGATCACGGTCGCCAGCGCCAGCAGGATCGGCAGGCGCGGGAACGAGAGCAGGACCTCGATGAAGCGCTGCAGGACCTGGTCGATCCAGCCGCCGTAGTAGCCGGAGACGCCGCCGATGAGGATCCCGATCGTGAACGAGATCGCGATGCCGATGATGCCCACGGTCAGCGAGACCTGCGAGCCGACGAGGATGCGAGAGAGGAGGTCGCGCCCGAAGCGGTCGGTGCCGAGCGCGAAGAACGTCCCGCCCTCGACGCCGAACAGGTGCCTGTCAAGGGGGATGAACCCGAGGAAGCGGTAGCGGTCGCCCCTCACGAAGAGCCTGAGCGGCAGGCGCTCGCTCGTGTCCTCGACGAACCGGCGCCGGAACGTGACCGGGTCGCGCTCCTGGACCATGGGGTGGACGAAGGGCCACACCAGGCGCCCCTCGTGCACGAAGTGCAGCCGCTGCGGCGGCTGATAGACGGCCGGGTACTGGCGCGTGATCGAGTACGGGGCCAGGAACTGCGAGAACAGCGCGATCAGGTAGAGCACCACGAGGACCGTGGCGCCGATCATCCCGGCCCGCGAGCGCCGGAACCGGCGCCAGGCGAGCTGCAGCGGCGAGCGGCCCTCGCCCTTCTGCCGCGTACGGCGCCGCAGCAGGCGCTCGGGCTCCATCAGGAGGCGCCCCTGTCGGTCGAAGCGCGCGCTCGGGATCGGCCGGCGCGAGCGAGGACGGTCACTTTGGGCCGGCTGGCGCGAGCGAGGACGGTCACTCGGGGCCTGCCGGCGCGAGCGAGGACGGGTGCTCGGGTGATGCCGCCGTCAGTCATAGCGGATCCGCGGGTCGACCCACGCCAGGGCGATGTCGGCCAGCAGGTTGCCGACCATCAGCAGGACGCTGGAGAGGAGCAGGAGCGACATCGCCACGTACTGGTCCTTGTTGATCAGGGAGTCGTAGAGCAGCGGGCCGATCGTGGGGAGGTTCAGCACGATGCTGGCGATGATCGTCCCGTTGATCAGCTCGGGCAGGCTGAGGCCGGCGAGGGACACCAGCGGGTTGAGGGCGTTGCGCACGGCGTGGCGGTTGATGACCACGCGCTCCGGGAGGCCCTTGGAGCGCGCGGTCCGCACGTAGTCGGCGTTGAGGACGTCGAGCAAGTTCGCCCGCATCTGCCGCATCACGGCGGCGATGCTGCCCGTCCCGATCGCGAGGACGGGGATCCACATGTGGTTGAGGAAGTCGACGAACCGCGCCCAGGTCCAGGGCGCGTCGATGAAGCGCGGGCTGAACAGGCCGCCGACGTTCGTGCCGCCGGACTGCAGCACCAGCGCCACGAGCAGGAGCGCGACGAGGAAGTCGGGCGTCGCGAGGCCGACGTAGCCGACGAAGCTGGCGAAGAAGTCGGTGAAGCCGTTGCGCCTCAGCGCCGTGAAGATCCCCAGCGGCACGGCCACGAGCCAGGCGAAGCCCATCGTGATCCCGGCGACGAGGATCGTCCACCACAGCCGCTCCCCGATGACGGTCCACACGGGCCGGTTCGCGAAGAAGCTGAAGCCGAAGTCGCCGCGGGTGACGATGCCGCCGACCCAACGCAGGAACTGCTCGTGGGGCGGCCGGTCCAGGCCCAACTGCTGCTGGATGCGCGCCACCTGAGCGGGGCTCATGCGCGGGTCCTCGAGGTACCTGTCGGTGAACGAGCCGGGGGCGATCTGGATGACGAAGAAGCAGACCACCGACACCAGGAACAGCGTCGGGATCATCACCGCGATGCGCCTGATCACGTAGACCAGCACGGGGCCTCCACGCCCTGGCCCGGCGCCCCGCTAGGGGGCGCGCGGGCGCCCAACAGAACCGGGCGGGTGAGGGAAGCCCCTCACCCGGCCCGGCAGTGGACCGATCTCGACTCTACCGCCCCGTGATCACCGCTCGACGGTGTAGAGCGGGACGGGGTTGTACCCGGGGATCACGCCCAGGCTGTAGACGAAGTTGCCGACGTGGTCCCACACGGCGGCGACGTTGGTGGGCTTGGCGATCATGATCACCGGCGCGTACTCGGCGTTCAGGCGCTGCCACTCCTTGTAGAGCTCGGCGCGGGCCGCCTGGTCGACCATGACCGTGCCCTGGTCGAAGATCTCGTAGATGCGCCGCTCCCAGTCGGCCATGGCGTCGAAGTTCGGCTGGCCGCCCGGCTCGGCCGGCTGGGTCGAGCGGTGCCAGTAGTACAGCGAGCCGCCCGGCTGCCAGATCGGCTTGCGGAGCTCGGGGTCGGGCTGGTTGCCGAGCGCGACGATGATCGCCTGGTAGTCGCCGGCGAGGCCGGTCGAGAGCAGGGCGGCGTTCTGCACCGCGACGAGGTCGACCTGGACGCCGATCTGCCCGAAGTCGTTCTGGAGGATCGTGGCGATGTCCGTGAACGTCTGCGAGTCGGAGGCGTAGGTCAGGCCGAACTGGAGGTTCGGGCCGCCGTTCGGCATGTTGCGGATGCCGTCGCCGTCGCTGTCGACGACGCCGAGCGCGTCGAGGGCCGCGGCCGCCGCCTCGAGGTCGAACATGTTCATGAGGCCGGTCGTGTCCTCGTAGAACGTGCCGTCAGCGGGGGCGGTCGGCGTGCCGGGCAGCGTGGCGAGGCCGTTGTAGACGTCCTCGATCACGCGCTCGCGGTTCACGGCGAACTCCATGGCCTTGCGGAACTCGTGGTTCGAGAACAGCTCGCCGAACGTGGGGTCGTCGAAGTTGAAGGCGATGTGGGGCGGTGAGCCGAACAGGGCGTCGCTGACGACGACGCGGAAGCCCGAGCCCTGGAGCTCGAGGTCCTTGAAGTTCGGGAACTGCGCGCCCGAGATGTTCAGCTGGTCGAGGTTGCCGGCGAGGAACTGCGCCGTCTGGGCCTCGGTGCCCTGCACCACGAGGAACCGGAGCTCCTCGGCGTACGGCAGCTGGGTGCCGGCCGCGTCCTGCTTCCAGTAGTTCGGGTTGCGCTCGAGCACGACGAGCTGGCCGGGCGTGTAGCTGCGGTACATGAACGGCCCGGTGCCCACGACCTCGGAGAGGTCGACGTCGGTCGGCCAGGCGTTGTTGATGTCGCCCGGCGCCGCGCCTCCCTCGACGGAGAAGTCGAGGAGCTTGTGCTTGGGCATGATCGGGAAGCGCTGCTGCAGTAGGAAGGCGGCGGACGGGGCGGGCAGCGTCATGACGACCGTGTGCTCGTCAGGGGCCTCGAACGTCACTTGCCGCTGCTCGCCCTCGACGGTGAAGGTGAACTGGGCGGCGTCGCCGGCGCGGGCCTCGGGGTTGGCGATGATGTTCTCGTAGGTGAACACCACGTCCTCGGCCGTGAACGGCGTGCCGTCGTGCCACGTCACGCCCTCGCGGAGGTGGAACGTGATGACGGTGCCGTCCTCGGAGACGTCCCAGCTCGCGGCGAGGCCGGGCTCGAGGGCGTAGGTCTCGAGGTTGAACTCGACGAGCGAGTCGAAGACCTGACCGGTGAGGGTCTGGGTCGCGTTGTCGATCTGGGCGTAGTAGAGGAAGGTGGGCGGGGCGGCGCCGAGGGGCAGGGTCAGGCTGCCGCCTACGGTGCCCGGATCCATGCCGAGCCCCGGGTAGTCGACGACCTTCGGCTGCGCCATGGCCGCGCCGAGCAGGGCCAACATGGCGGCCGCCAGCACGGTCACGAGGGTTCTTCGGTGCATCGTTACCTCCAGTCTTGTCGTCATCACGAACCGCGAGGCCAGGATAGACCAGCCCTGTACCACTCACAAGGGGTCGCACTGTGCATTAAGGAACCATCCGCACGGGCCTCACGCGGGCCCCGGGCTTTGGCGAGCGGGCGCCGGGCTATGGCGAGCAGGCGTCGGGCTATGGTCAGCGGGCGCCGGGATGGTATAGAAGTGGTACGCAACCTGTTGGGCTGCACCGTCCGGCGCCCGCGGCGCCCGGTGCTGGGAGGCGGGCCACATGACGGGAGCACGGTGAGCGAGCGAGCGGCTACGGGGGCGCTGTCCGGCGGCGCGCGGCGCGGCGGGGCGGCGTCGTCGCGCAGGGCCGAGCGCGAAGCGGCCGCGCACGCCGCCGGCCTGGGCATCGCCATCGACAAGTCCCTGCCTACCCCCGCGTACCTGCAGCTCCGCGACCAGCTCGCCAAGGCGATCGACGGCGGCGCCCTCCCCGCGGGCGCGGCGCTGCCCTCGGAGCGCGGCCTCGCCCTCGGGCTCGGCCTCTCCCGCATGACCGTGCGGCGCGCCTTCGAGGAGCTCGTCGACGCCGGCGTCCTCGAGCAGCGCCAAGGCTCCGGCACGTTCGTCAAGCCGCGGCCGCTCGAGCAGGTCATCGACCGCGTGCTCGGGTTCACCGACGAGGCGCGGAGCCTGGGGCTCCAGCCCGGCGCCCGGCTCCTCTCCGCCGAGGTCGTGGCCGCCGACGAGGTCGTGGCGAGCGCGCTCGGCCTCGAGCCCGGCGCCACCGTGCTGCGGCTCGCGCGGCTGCGCACGGCCACGGGCGAGCCTCTCGCCCTCCAGGACGCCTACCTCCCCGGCGACCTCGCCGACCTCTCCCTCGACCTCCTGACCGAGACCGGCAGCCTCTACCGCACGCTCGAGACGCAGTTCGGGATCCGACCGGCCAGGGCCCGCCAGACGATCGCGGCCCGCCTGCCCACCGAGCACGAGTGCCGCGTGCTGGGGATCGCCCGCTCCGTGCCCGTGCTCGCCCTCGAGCGCACCACCCACGGGGCCGACGACCGCCCCTTCGAGTACGTGCGGAGCGCCTACCGCGGCGACATCTACCGCATGGCCCTCGACCTCAGGTCGTCCTAGGTGGGCCCACGGGCCTCAGACGACGTCGAGGTCAGGCCGCTGCTCGGGGCCGAGGCGCTGAGCGTGCCGGCCCTGTGGAACGCGGCTTGGACGGGCCGGCCGGCCGCCGGCGCCCCCTACCCGCTCAGCGAGGCGCTCTGGCGCGAGCGTCTGGCCTCGCGGCACCACGACCCCTCCCTACTCCTCGGCGCCTACCTGAGCGGCGAGCCGGTCGGCTTCGCGTACGGCAAGCTCCCCGCGTCGCCCTGGCAGCCGGCGGGCGTGGCGTGGGTGTCGGCGGTGGCCGTAGCGGCCGCGCACCAGGGCCGGGGCATAGGCGCGGCCCTGCTGGGCGCGCTCCTGGCCCGCCTCGCGGCCGCGGGCGCCACCGAGGTCAGGTTCGGGTCGGACGCCGACCACCTCCTCCCGGGCGTGCCGCTCGAGGCGCCGCCGGCGGCGTGGCGGCTCCTCAGGCGACACGGCGCGCGCTTCGCCGCGCTCGAGCACGACCTGCACCTCGACCTGAGGCCGCCGCTGCCAGCGGCGCCCCTGCCGCCCGGCTGGCGGCTGCGCGACGACGACCCGGAGGGGGCCGAGGCGTTCGTCGGCCGCGCCTTCCCGGGCCGCTGGGCCGAGGAGCTGGGCGCCTACCTGCGGGGCGGCGCGACGGTCTTCACGGTAGAGCGCACGGCGTCGCACCCCGACGGCGCCTCGGCCGGTGCCGAGGGCTTCTGCGTCGCGTTCCGGGGCGGCGAGCGCGTGACCTCGCCGGGCCTGCACTGGGCCGCGGCCCTGGCGCGCGACTACCCGGGAGGACGGCTCGGCGCCATCGGGCCGCTGGGCGTCTCGCCCGCGGTCCGTGGCGGCGGCGTCGGCCTCGCCATGGTCAGGGGCGCGGCGGCGGCCCTCCGGGAGCGCGGCGTGACCGACGTCGTCATCAACTGGACCACGCTGGGCGCCTTCTACGGGCGCCTGGGCGCGCGGGCGTGGCGCACCTACCAGCGGGCGCAGGCGCCGCTGCCGACCGGCGCGGGGCCCGACGCCGGGTCGCGGGCGAGCGCGGCCGACACGGCCGCGAGGAGCGGAGGAGAAGCGTGAGCACCGAAGGGATCGACCCGGCCTACGCGGGCCTCGACACCTGGGAGACCGAGCGGATCCTGCGGGCGATCACGGCGTCGAACCTGCGCGCCGTGCAGGCGGTCGAGGCGGCCGTGCCGGCCCTGACGCGGGCGGCCGAGGGGGTCGAGGGGCGCCTGGCCGCCGGCGGGCGGCTCGTGTACGTGGGCGCCGGGACGTCGGGCCGGCTCGCCGTCATGGACGCCGCCGAACTCGCGCCGACGTTCGGCTACGACGACGCCGTCGTGCTCATGGCGGGCGGCGGCGACGCCCAGGTGAGGGCCAAGGAGGGCGCCGAGGACGACGTCGACGCCGCGGTCGCCGACCTGGAGGGCGCCGGCGTCGGCTCACGGGACGCGGTCGTGGGGATCGCGGCCAGCGGCCGGACGCCGTACACGGTGGCGGCCGTCGAGCGCGCCAAGGAGCTCGGGGCGTTCACCGTCGGGATCGCGAACAACCACGGGTCCCGGCTGCTGGCGGTCGCGGACGTCGGCGTACTGCTCGACACCGGCCCCGAGGTCCTGGCCGGCAGCACGCGCCTGGCCGCGGGCACCGCCCAGAAGGTCGCCCTCAACGCCCTCTCGACGGCCGTGATGGTCAGGCTCGGCGGCGCCTACGACAACCTGATGGTGGGCATGCGGCCCCTCAACGCCAAGCTCGTCGAGCGCGCGGCCGGCATCGTCGCCAAGGCCACGGGCCGCGACGTCGAGGCGGCGCGCGGGCTCCTGGCGGCGTCGGGCCGCGACATGCGCGTCGCGATCGTCATGGGCCTGACCGGGGCGGAGGCGGAGGCCGCCCGCGCCGCGGTGACGGCTAGCGGCGGCCGCGTGCGGGCGGCCGTCGCGGCGCTGCGGGAAAGGGGTTAGCGGGACCCGGCCCCGCCGGGAAGGGCCGGCCACCGGGCTTAGCCGCTCGGGGCTCCGGCCGCGCTACTCGGTCGCCGCCACGAGCGCCGCGACCGCCGGCTCCGGGTCGACGCCCAGGCCCTC
>Ga0123332_1002311_pt1 | contig 18203 bp, 11 predicted proteins | sample BioC12SIPDNA_4_FD_89958 | JGI IMG/M metagenome (GOLD analysis project Ga0123332, IMG submission 89958) | Anaerobic biogas reactor microbial communites from Washington, USA - Biogas_R2_A C12 SIP DNA | ecosystem: Engineered > Bioreactor > Anaerobic > Unclassified | place: Washington, USA...
CCCAGCCGATGTCGAACTCCCAGCGGCGCAGGGCGAACTTGGCCGAGCTGGGGAAGGCGTGGTGGTTGTTGTGCAGCTCCTCGCCGCCGATCCACACGCCCCAGGGGGTGAGGTTGGTGGCGGTGTCGGTGGTCTCGAAGTTGCGGTAGCCCCACCAGTGGCCCAGGCCGTTGACCACGCCGGCGGCCCAGAACGGGATCCAGGCCATCTGGATCGCCCAGATCGCCACCCCGGCGAAGCCGAACAGGGCGAACGAGACGAACAGCAGCAGGGTCGTGCCGAGGGTCGCGTACGGGGTGTAGAGGTGGCGCTCGATCCAGTCGTCGGGCGTGCCCTTGCCGTACTGCTCGATGTCGCCGCGCATGCGGCGCGCCTCGCGGTACAGCTCCACGCCCTGCCAGAACACCTTGCCGATGCCCTTGTGCATCGGGCTGTGCGGGTCTTCCTCGGTCTCGCACTTGGCGTGGTGCTTGCGGTGGATGGCCACCCACTCGCGGGTGATCATCGAGGTGGTCAGCCAGGTCCAGAAGCGGAAGAAGTGGCTGACCACGGGGTGGAAGTCGACCCCGCGGTGCGCCTGGCTGCGATGCAGGTAGAGCGTGACCGAGAAGATGGTCAGCTGGGTGGCGACGAGGAAGTACAGCGCAAGCGGCCAGAAGCCCCACTGCAGCAGGCCTCCGGCGAGGAACTCGATGAACGACGCGGGCATGACGGTGTCGAAGGGGAAGGAACCCGGGCATCATGGGGCCCCGGCCGCGCCAAGGCCAGCCCCCGCGCCCTCGCCGGGGGCCGCGATTCATTCCCATGTCACAGAAATGAGCGAAGACCCCGGCGCGCCCGCGCTGATCGAACTCGACCAGGCCCGCGTCCTGCGTGGCGGCCGCCCCGCCCTGGACCGGGTGAGCCTGTGCCTGCCCCAGGGCCGGCACACCGCCATCCTCGGGCCCAACGGCTGCGGCAAGTCCACCTTCATCCAGCTGATCACCCGCCAGCTGTATCCCATGGCGCATCTCGACGGGCGCCCGGCGGTGAAGATCCTCGGCCAGTGGCGCTGGAACGTGGCGACCCTGCGCTCGCGCCTGGGGATCGTGACCGGTGCCATGCACGACGACCTGCTCGGGCTGCCCGGACTGGGAGTGCTCGACGTGGTCCTGGGCGCGTTCGAGGCCCGCCTGGCGCCGCCGGACGGCGACCCGCCGCCCGCGGCCTGGCTGGAACAGGCCCGCGCCGCCCTGGAACGGGTCGATGCCGACCACCTGGCCGACCGCGAGTACGCAACCCTGTCGACCGGCGAGGCCCGGCGGGTGCTGCTGGCACGTGCGCTGGCGAACGCGCCGATGGCGCTGCTGCTCGACGAGCCGGCCGCCGGGCTGGACGTGGTGGCGCGCGCCCGCCTGCTGCGGATCCTGCGCCGGCTGGCGCGCGAAGGCGTGACCCTGGTGCTGGTCACCCACCACGCCGAGGAGCTGATCCCCGAGATCGGCCACGTGGTGCTGCTGCAGGGCGGCCGGGTCCTGGCCGACGGGCCGCGCCACGAGGTGCTGGTGCCGGAACTGCTCAGCCGCGCCTACGGCGCCCCGCTGCGCTTCGAGGACGGCGCGTCGCCGCGCTTCGTGCCCGAAGAGGCGGTCGATGCCTGAACTGCCCGAGGTCGAGACCACCCGCGCCGGGCTGGCGCCGCACCTGGAAGGCCGCCGCGTGCGCGCGGTGGTGCTGCGGCGGCCGGACCTGCGCTGGCCGATCCCGCCCGAGGTCCCCGCCTTGCTTCCCGGCCAGCGGATCCAGGCCGTGCGCCGGCGCGCCAAGTATCTGCTGCTCGACACCGCCGCCGGCAGTGCGCTGCTGCACCTGGGCATGTCCGGCAGCCTGCGCGTGCTGCCGGCCTCGACCCCTGCGCGCGCGCACGACCACGTCGACCTCGCGCTCGACGCGCGGCGGGTGCTGCGCTTCAACGACCCGCGCCGCTTCGGCTGCCTGCTGTGGCAACCGCCGGGCGAGGTCCACCCGCTGCTGCAGGGCCTCGGCCCCGAGCCGCTGTCGGACGCGTTCGACGGCGACTACCTGTTCGCCCGCAGCCGTGGCCGGCGGGCGCCGGTGAAGGCTTTCCTGATGGACCAGCGGATCGTGGTCGGGGTGGGCAACATCTACGCCGCCGAGGCCCTGCACGTGGCCGGCATCTCCCCGCTGCGCCAGGCCGGCCGGGTTTCGCGCGACCGCTACCGCGTACTGGCCGACGCGGTCCGCGCCATCCTCGCCCACGCCATCGCCCGGGGCGGCACCACGCTGCGCGACTTCCTCGCCCCCGACGGGGCGCCGGGCTATTTCGAGCAGGAACTGCTGGCCTACGGCCGCGGCGGCGAACCCTGCCCGCGCTGCGGCCGGCCGCTACGCCAGGGCCTGATCGGGCAGCGCGCCACGGTCTGGTGCGCGCGCTGCCAGCGCTGACCCGTCCACGGCGCACGCGCCGTCGCGGTATAGTCCGGACGCTGACCGCACGGGTACAGGAATGCATGGCCGACCCCGCTGACATCACCCTCTGGCTGGACGCCGCCCGCGGCGGCGACCGCGGCGCGCTCGACCAGGTCCTCGCCCGCCTGTACCAGGAACTGCACACCATGGCCCGGCGCCAGCTCGCCGGTCAGATGGGGCAGACGCTCGACGCCACCGCGCTGGTGCACGAGGCCTACCTGAAGCTGATCGGGCGCAAGGAAATCCAGTTCGACGACCGCGCGCACTTCTTCGCCTATGCCGCCTCGGCGATGCGCAGCGTGGTGATCGACTACGCCCGCCAGCGCCTGGCGCAGAAGCGCGGCGGCGACCTGCACCGGGTGACCGACCTGCCCCAGGACATCGAGGGCGGCCTGCGCCTGGACGAGGACATGCTGGCGCTGGACGTCGCGCTCAACCGGCTGGCGGCGGTCGACGCCAGGCTCGCGCAGGTGGTGGAACTGCGCTATTTCGGCGGCCTGTCCGAGGCCGAGATCGCCACCCTGCTGGGCCGGTCCGACCGCAGCATCCGCCGCGACTGGCAGAAGGCCAGGATGTTCCTGCTGGCGTCGCTGCAGGATTCATGACGGGACGCACGGCGTGACGGGGGAGAACGCCCGACGCGAACGCCAGTCCACGGGCCACGGGCCACGCGCCGCCGCCCGCCCGCCGCGGACCGGCACCCCGGACGCGCCGCGCGCGGGGGGATAGCGCGATGGATCCGGATCGCTGGCAGCGCCTGTCGCCGCTGCTCGACGCCCTGCTCGAACTCGACCAGGCCGCGCGCGCCAGCAGCCTGGCCTCGCTGCGCGAGGACGACCCGCAGCTGGCCGACGACCTCGAGGAGCTGCTGGCGCTCGAGGCCGAGGGCGACGACTTCCTCTCCGAACCGCTGATCGCGCCTCCGCTCGGCGTGCAGCCGGGCGCGAGCGTCGGCCCGTACGAACTCGAGCGCATGCTCGGCGAGGGCGGCATGGGCCAGGTCTGGCTGGCGCGCCGCGCAGACGGCCTGTACGAACGCCGGGTCGCGCTCAAGCTGCTGCGCCCGGGCCTGGCCGACCCCGGCCTGCGGCTGCGCTTCACCCGCGAGCGGCAGATCCTGGCGCGGCTCGAACACCCGCACATCGCGCGCCTGCTCGATGCCGGCATCAGCAGCGACAACCAGCCCTACCTCGCGCTCGAGTACGTCGAGGGCGAGCCGATCACCGACTGGTGCCGCGCGCGCGACCCCGGCGTGGCCACCCGCGTGCAGCTGTTCCTGCAGGTATGCGAGGCGGTGAGCCACGCCCATACCAACCTGATCGTGCACCGCGACCTGAAGCCGTCCAACATCCTGGTCACGCCGCTGGACGACGTGCGCCTGCTGGACTTCGGCATCGCCAAGCTGCTCGATACCCCCGACCACGCGCCCGAGCAGACCCGCACCGGCCTGCGCACCTTCACCCTGCACTACGCCGCGCCGGAGCAGATCCGCGGCGAGCCGGTCACCACCATGACCGACGTGTATTCGCTGGGCGTGGTGCTGTACGAGCTGCTGGCCGGGCGCAAGCCATACCAGCTCAAGCGCCCGACCGACGCCCAGTGGGAGGACGCGATCCTCAACCACGATCCGCAGCGGCCCTCGCTGGTGCTGCAGCGCGCGGCCGCGGAAGACGGCACGCCCGACACCCGCGCCAGGCGCCGCGCGCGCGAGGTGGCGGGCGACCTCGAGAACATCGTGCTCAAGGCGCTGTCGAAGAAGCCCGAGCAGCGATACCCCTCGGTCGAGGCGCTGGCGCTGGACCTGCAGCGCTGGATCGACGGCAAGCCGGTGCACGCGCGCCCGCAGAGCCTGCCCTACCGGATCGGCAAGTTCGTGCGCCGGCACCGCTGGGCGCTGTCCACCGCCGCGGCGATCGCGGTGGTGCTGGTGAGCGCGCTGGCGATCGTGGCCTGGCAGGCACGCCAGGCGCTGCAGGAGTCGGCCCGCGCGCAGGCGATGCAGGACTTCGTGGTCGGGCTGTTCGAGACCGCCGGCGACGTGCCCTCGGACGCCTCGGTGGACGTGCGCCAGCTGATCGAGAACGGCGAGCGCAGGATCGAGAGCGAACTGGCGCGCCAGCCCGAGGCGCGCGCCGAGCTGCTGGGCGTGGTCGCGCGGCTGCGCACCGGCCTGGGCGACTACAACGAGGCACTGGAGGTGCTGCTGCGGCAGGCCGCGCTGATCGAATCGCTCGACGACGCGCCCGCCAGCCTGCGCCTGCGCTCGGCCACCGATCTGGGCCGGGTGTTGCGGCTCAAGGGCGACATCTCCGGTTGCGAGGCCCGGATGCAGCCGCTCGCCGGCCTGGCCCGCGACCACGAACGCCGCCTGCCGCTGCCGGTGTCCGCGTTCTACACCCAGCTCGGCCGCTGCCACGCCGCGGCGCGACGGCTGTCGGAGGCGCGCGCGCTGTACGTGCGTTCGCTCGGCCTGCGCCGCGATCAGCTCGGCGACAACCCGGGCATGGTCGAGAACCTCAGCGACCTGGCCGCGCTGCACGCGGCCGCCGGCGACACCGCGCGCGCCCTCGACGGCACCCGTTCGGCCCTGACCCTGCTGCGCGGCAGCGAAGGCGCACGGCACCCGCTCGCGATCGACCTGCTGCGCAACCTGTGCTCGCTGCAGCGCGAGGCCGGCGACCTGCCGGCCGCCGAGCGCGACTGCCGCCAGGCGCTGGCCCTGGCGCTGGAGCTGCGCGGGGCCAGCCACCACGCCACCATCGACGCGCGCCGGCAGCTGGCCGCGCTGCATGTCGACCTGGGCCGCTTCACCGAGGCCGAGGCGGAGTTCCGCGACACCCTGGACTGGATGACCGCCCGCCTGGGCGAACGCCATTCCGACGTCGCCCGCAGCCGCAACAGCCTGGCGATCGTGGCCTGGGAGCGGGGCGACGTGGACACCGCGTTGCGCGAGATGTCGGCCGCGGTGGACATCTGGCGCGAGGGCGGCGGCCCGCCGCTGGCAGCCGGCCTGTTCAACCAGGCCATGCTGCTGCACGGCCTCGGCCGCCACGCCGACGCGCTGCCGCTGCTGCGCGAATCGCTGGCGCTGCGGCGCGAGGCATTCGGCCCGCGCCATGGCCTGGTGGGCGACACCCTGCGCCTGGTCGGCGAGGTCGAGGCGGCGCTCGGCCATGCCGACGCCCGGGAGACGCTGCGCCAGGCGCAGTCGCTCACCCGCAGCGCCTATGGCGCGCGCCATTCGCACACCCGTCGCGCGGAGATCTCGCTGGCCCGGCACGAGGCCCTGGGCGGCGATCCCGGGGCGCTGACCCGGCTCGACGCGCTCGCCGAACTCGACCCGGACAACGTCGAACTGCGCAAGGCCGGCTGGCTGGCGCGCGCCTACGCCGCGGACGTGCGCTGCCGCGCGCCTGGCGAACGCGACCTGGCCGTGGCCAGCTTCCAGTCGCTGGAAACCCTGGTGGCGCAGGCGCAGCCGGAAGGCGGCGCGCTGGCGCGCGAGATCGCGGGCCTGCACGCCGACTGCATGGGCCGCGCGATCAGCCGCCCGGCGGTCGCACGGGCTCGACCCGGTCCTCGCCGCGGGTGATGCGCTTGAACTGGGCGCGGCTGACCGAGACGTAGCGCTCGTTGCCGCCGATTTCGACCTGCGGCCCCTCGTTGACCGCACGCCCGTGTTCGTCCACGCGCACGGTCATCGTGGCCTTGCTGCCGCTGTGGCAGATGGTCTTGATCTCGACCAGCTCGTCGGCCCAGGCCAGCAGGTACTGGCTGCCCTCGAACAGTTCGCCGCGGAAGTCCGTGCGCAGGCCGTAGCACAGCACCGGCACGCCGAGCGCGTCGACCACCTCGCCCAGCTGCCAGACCTGGTCGCGGGCCAGGAACTGGGCCTCGTCGATCAGCACGCAGTGCAGCGGGCCGTGGCGGGCGATGTCCGCCCCGACCAGCGCGTGCAGGTCTGCGCCGCGGTCGAACGCCGTGGCGCTGGCCGACAGGCCGATGCGCGAGGCCACGGTGCCGCTGCCGGCGCGGTGGTCGAGTGTCGGGACCAGGATCAGGGTCCGCATCCCGCGCTCGCGGTAGTTGTGCGCCGACTGCAGCAGGGTCGTGGTCTTCCCCGCGTTCATCGCCGAGTAGTAGAAGTACAGCTTGGCCATCGGGCGATTCTACCGTCCGCGCGGGCCGGCCCGCGGGCCGGGCGGACCTCGGACCGGGCCGCGGCCGGCGGACCCCGCCCGGCGGGTAGAATGCACGGCCGCTCCACGCAGTTCCCCGATGCACGGCCTCAACCCCCAGCAGTCCGCCGCCGTCGCCCACGTCGAAGGCCCCATGCTCGTGCTCGCCGGCGCGGGCAGCGGCAAGACCCGGGTGATCGTGGAGAAGATCGCGCACCTGATCCGCAGCGGCCGCTACCCGGCCAGGCGGATCGCGGCGATCACCTTCACCAACAAGTCGGCGCGCGAGATGCGCGAGCGCGTGGCCAAGCGGATCAAGGGCGACGCGGCCGACGGCCTGACCGTGTGCACCTTCCACGCGCTGGGGCTGAAGATCCTGCAGGTCGAGCACGCCCGCGTCGGCCTGCGCCGCGGCTTCTCGATCTTCGACAGCGACGACGTGCTCGCGCAGCTGCGCGACCTGATGCCCGGGGCCAAGCCCGACGCGGTGCAGGCGATGCAGTCGCTGGTGTCCAGCGTCAAGAACGCCGGGCTGTCTCCCGAGCAGGCGGCCGAAGCCGCGCGCAGCGCGCGCGAGCACGAGGCCGCGGCGCTGTACGCGCGCTACCAGCAGCGGTTGGCGGCGTTCAACGCGGTCGACTTCGACGACCTGATCCGGCTCCCCGTGCAGCTGCTGGAAGGCAGCGAGGAGGCGGTGGCCGCGTGGCGCGAGCGCATCGGCTACCTGCTGGTGGACGAGTGCCAGGACACCAACGACGCCCAGTACCGCCTGCTCAAGGCGATCGCCGGGCCGAGGGCCAACTTCACCTGCGTGGGCGACGACGACCAGAGCATCTACGCCTGGCGCGGCGCCAACCCGGAGAACCTCGCCCAGCTCGCCCGCGACTACCCGGACCTCGTCGTGGTCAAGCTGGAGCAGAACTACCGCTGTCCCAACCGCGTGCTGCGCGCGGCCAACGCGCTGATCGCGCACAACCCGCACGAGCATCCCAAGACCCTGTGGAGCGCGCAGCCCGACGGCGAGCGGATCCGGGTCTGGGAATGCCGCGACGCCGCGCACGAGGCCGAGCGCGTGGCCGGCGAGATCCACTTCCTCGCCACCTCGCGAAAGGTCGAATGGGGCGAGTTCTGCATCCTGTTCCGCGGCAACCACCAGTCGCGGCCGCTGGAGAAGGCGCTGCAGCTGCTGCGCATCCCCTACCACCTGTCCGGCGGCACCGCGTTCCTCGACCGCGGCGAGGTCAAGGACGCGCTGGCCTGGCTGCGCCTGATCGCCAATCCCGAGGACGACGCGGCGTTCCTGCGCGCAGTGCAGTCGCCTTCGCGCGGCATCGGCGCGACCTCGCTGGCGAAGCTGGCGGAGATGGCGCAACACGCCGGCCTGCCGCTGGCGCGCGCGGCCGAGTCGATGTCGCTGCTCAAGCAGCTGCAGCCGCGCGTGGCCAACGCGCTGGGCGCCTTCACCGACATCGTCCGTGGCCTGCGCGCCGACGCCGCGCGGCTGCCGCCGACCGAACTGGTGCGCAGGCTCAACGAGAAGTCGGGACTGGTCGCCGCGCTGCGCGAGCAGTGCCGCAGCGAGGAGCTGTTCAGGCTGCGCCGCGGCAACCTCGACGAACTCGCCGACTGGTTCGAGGGTGCCACCATCTCCGGGCCGGGCGAACTGGCCGCGCAGCTGGCCCTGCTCTCGCACGTCGACAAGGGCGACCCCGGCAACCAGGTGCGGCTGATGAGCCTGCACGCGGCCAAGGGCCTGGAGTTCCGCTACGTGTTCATCGTCGGCATGGACGATTCGACCCTGCCGCACGAGTCCAGCCTCGACGAGGGCAGGCTCGACGAGGAGCGCCGCCTGCTCTACGTCGGCATCACCCGCGCCAAGGAGCAGCTGTGGCTGTCCTACAGCCGCGAGGCGCAGCGCTGGGGCACGAAGGTGCGACTGGTCCCGAGCCGCTTCTTCGACGAGTTGCCCGCGGCCGAGCTGCAGCGCGACGGCGCCGATCCCGAAGCCGACGCCGCCCGCCGCGCCGAGCGGGCCAGCGCCGGCTTCGCCTCGATCCGCGCGCTGCTCGAGGACTGAGCCGTCCGCCCGCGGCCGGCCACCGGCACCCCGCTACACTCGCCCACCCGTCCCCGCCAGGAGGCACGCCCCATGCGCAAGCCACTCGTTTCCGCGGTCCTGCTGGCCGCCCTGACCCTCGCCGGATGCGCTTCCGCCCCGCCGCGCGCCGCGACTTCCGCGCCGGCCGCGACCGTGGCCGCGGACGACAACCTCAACGCGGTGTTGTGGGTGCAGCGCTCGGCCGAGTACCGGGCCAACGCGGTGTCGATCTACCGCGCTGCCGCCGCCCGGCTCGACCAGGCGCTCGCCGATCCCGAGTGGGATGCGCTGGCGCCGGCAGAACGCGCGGAGGCCGGCCCCGCGACCGGCCTGCCGCCCGCGGTGATCGTGGACATCGACGAGACCGTGCTCGACAACTCGCCCTACCAGGCGCGGCTGGTGGCCAACGGCGGCGAGTACGACGAGGCCAGCTGGGCGCAGTGGGTCGAGGAGCGCCAAGCCAGGCCGGTGCCCGGGGCGCTGGAGTTCGCGCGCGCCGCCCACGCTCGCGGCGTGACCCTGGTCTACCTGTCCAACCGCGCCGCGCACCTGGGCGAGGCCACCCTGACGAACCTGCGCGCAGCCGGGTTCCCGGCCGCGGACGACGGGGTCTTCCTCGGCCTGGGCACCCATGTCGCCGGCTGCGAGCAGCAGGGATCGGAGAAGCGCTGCCGGCGCCTGCTGGCCGGCCGCCAGTACCGGGTGCTGATGCAGTTCGGCGACCAGCTGGGCGACTTCGTCGAGGTTGTGGCCAATACGCCGCAGGCGCGCGCGGCGCTGCTGGAGGGGCACCGCGACTGGTTCGGCGAGCGCTGGTGGATGCTGGCCAATCCCACCTACGGCTCCTGGGAGCCGGCCCTGTTCAACAATGCCTGGTCCGAGCCGCGCGAGGCTAGGCGCCAGCGCAAGCGCGAGGCCCTGATCCTCGACGACAAGTAAAATCAATAATTTAGCGTCGATAATTTAAGGTATTGCATCAGATTCCGTCACGGGCTAGTCTGCCCGGGCCACAACACCAGTCCTCCGGCGGACGCCGGATTCAACGGGAAACCAGCGGTTTCCCGTTTTTTTTTGGCGGCCTGGGGCGGGTGACGACATCGCGGCTGGCGCGACCCCCACCCGGCCCTCCCCCGCAGGCGGGGGAGGGAGCAGGTTGCGGGACCTGGGGTCTGGGGGTGGTTTGGCGCAAGTGCCTCTCCCACGCCTGCGGGAGGGCCGGGGAGCAATCGCGCCGGTGGAGCCGGCGGATCGATTCCGGGACACGCCGGCAACGCGCGCCCGCCTCACTCCCCCCGCCGCAACTCCGCCGCCCGCCGCAGGATCGCCGGCGGCGCGGTCTCCTCGGGGGTCGCGAAGATGCCCCTGCGCCGCAGCCAGGCCCCCGCGCCCGGGGACGAGGTCAGCGCCACCACCGGGATCGACAGGACCAGGCCGGCGATCACCGGCGACATCCACGCCGCCAGCCCGGGCGAGACCAGGTACGCGGCCATCGCCGCGCCGAGCCCGAACAGGGTCATGCCGCCATAGCGCGAGAGCAGCTCGGACATCGGCAGGCTGCCGTCGTCGCGGCGCTGCGGGTTCCAGCCCGAGTCCCGGCCGGCCAGCACCTCGGCCACGCCGCGCGACTGCAGGTACATCGTCACCGGCGCCATCAGTGCCGCCAGCACGGTCTCGAGCACCGCGCCGGCCGCCAGCCGCCAGCCGCCGCCGCAGGCGCGGCGCAGCCGGCGGTCGAGCAGGGTCGCCAGCAGGCCCAGCAACTTGGGGGCGAACAGCAGCACCATGGTCAGGGCGAACAGCCACAGGAAGCGGCTGGGATCGGCCTCGCGCCAGTAGGCCAGCGGCGCGTAGGCGGCGCCGGCGGGCGCGAACGGCCCGCTGGCCTGCAGCGGGATCGCCAGGCCCACGAGCATCAGCATCGCCCACATCGGCGCGGTGAGGTAGTGGCCGATGCCCACCAGCAGGTGGCTGCGGCTGACCCAGTGCAGCCCGCGCGCGGGCACCACCAGCGCGTGCTGCAGGTTGCCCTGGCACCAGCGGCGGTCGCGCACCAGCATGTCGGTCAGCGACGGCGGGCCCTCTTCGTAGCTGCCCGCCAGCGCCGGCGCCATGTGCACCGCCCAGCCACCACGGCGCATCAGCGCGGCCTCGACGAAGTCGTGGCTGAGCACGCTGCCGCCGAACGGGGCCCGCCCCTGCAGCACCGGCAGTCCGGCGCAGGCGGCGAAGGCGCGGGTGCGGATGATCGCGTTGTGGCCCCAGTAGTTGCCCTCCGCGCCATGCCACCAGGCCACGCCGTGCGCGATCACCTGGCCGTAGACGCGGCCCGAGAACTGCTGCATGCGCGCGAACACGGTGTTGCCGTTGACCACCAGCGGCAGGGTCTGGACCAGTGCCAGGTCCGGGTGGCGCTCCATCGCCGCGGCCAGGCGCACCAGGGTGGCCCCCTCCATCAGGCTGTCGGCGTCGAGGATGAGCATGTGCGCGAACGCGCCGCCGTAGCGGCGCACCCAATCGGCGATGTTGCCGGCCTTGCGCTCGCGGTTGTCCTGGCGCCGCCGGTAGTACACGCCGATCCGGTCGCCGAGCCGGGCGCGCAGGGCCAGGAAGGCGCCCTTCTCCGCCGCCGCGATGTCCGGGTCGCGGGTGTCGCTGAGGATGAAGCACTCGAAGTGCGCGCCGCGGCCGGTGGCCACCACCGACTCGAGCACCGCCTGGACGCCGGCGAAGGTGCGCCGCGGATCCTCGTTGTACACCGGCACCAGCAGCGCGGTGCGGGTGGAAAGCGCGGGCAGCGGGCCGTCCACCGGGATGTCGAGCGACGAAGGACGCCTGCGCAGCAGCTGCACGAAGCCGGCGACCGCGGTGGCGAACGAGAACGCGATCCAGGCGAACAGCGGCACGAACAGCGCCAGCACGATCGCCTCGAGCAGGGCGATCCCGCCCGCGCGCAGCAGCCACCACAGCTGGTAGGCGGCGACCAGGGTCAGCCCCGCGGTGGTGCCGAACACCAGCGCGCGGCGGCGGCCGATCGTCGCCGGCGAGCTGGACGGGCGGCCGCGCGCCAGCCGGCCGGCGTCCAGCGACTGCACGGGCATCTCCAGCGGCGCCTCGGGCGGCATCCAGGGTAGCAGCGGATGGTCGGCCTCCTCGACCGGCCGGACGATGGTGATGTCGACGATCCTGTTCACGACGGCCACCTCGACAGCCAGGTTTCACTCAGGGGCGCGCCGGCGGCGTCGAGCAGCCGGGCGCGCAGCTCGACCACCCGGGCGTCGCCCGGCCACAGTTCGAAGGACAGGCGCCAGCGCCCGTTGGCCTCGAGCCGGTAGGCCACCGGGTTGCGCAGTTCGCCGGCCGAGGCGCTGGCCTCGACGCGCGGCGCGGCGTCGGCGCCCAGCGCGTCCAGGCGCCCCCCCTGGAAATCGACCACGTACTGGCGCGGGCGCTCGCTCTCGGCGTCGCCCAGCCCGCTGCGCGTGGCGACCGCGCGCGCCAGTTCGGGCCGCCAGGCATGGTCGGCGCACCAGTGCAGGCGGTAGCGGTAGCGATGCTCCCGCCCCGCGGCCAGCGGCGCGCGCGGACGCCAGAAGGCGACGATGTTGTCGGCGAACTCGTTGCCGGTCGGCAGCTCGACCAGATGCACTGCGCCCGGCCCCCAGCGGTCCAGCGGCTCCACCCAGGCACTGGGGCGTCGCTCGTACCGCGCCTCGGCATCCTGGAAGTCGGCGAAGTCGCGCTTGCGCTGCATCAGGCCGAAGCCGCGCGGGTCATTGTCCTGGAAACCGCTGTGCGAGATCTCCGGCGGGTTGCGCAGCGGGCGCCAGACCTGCTCGCCGCTGCCGGTCAGCAGCGCCAACCCGTCGGAGTCGTGCACCGCGGGACGGAAGTCGTCGACGCCGGCGCGGTCGCCGTGGTCGAACTCGAACATGCTGGTGAGCGGCGCGATGCCGGCATTGCGCAGCGCCACGCGCGGGTACAGGCGCGCATCCACGTCCATCCGCGTCTGCCCGCCGGCCGGGCGGATCGCGAAGCGGTAGGCGCCGGCGACGCTGGCGCTGTCGAGCAGGGCGTGGACCACCGCGGTGTCGGCGTCGGGCGCCGGGCGCTCGAGCCAGAAGGCGCGGAACACGGGGAACTCCTCGGGGCCCGGGTCGCCGCTGCCCAGCGCCAGGCCGCGGGCCGACAGGCCATAGGCCAGGCCGCGCGCGACGGCGCGGAAGTAGCTCGCGCCGAGGAACACGCACAGTTCGTCGAAGTAGTCCTCGCGGTTGACCGGCGCGTGCAGCCGGAAACCGGCGTGGCCGAGCGCGGGATCGTCCGGCGGGGGCGGCTGCGGCCCGAAATCGAACCGGTCGCGGCGGTAAGGCAGCGGACGCGCCCGCCCGCCCTCGACCTCATGCAGGTCGATGCGCTCCTTGAAGATGAAGCCGCGGTGGAACAGCTGCGCCTGGAAGCGGCCGCCGTCGCGCCAGAGCGCGTGGTCGGAGCGGAAGCGGTAGTCGCGAAAGGCATCGTAGTCGATGGCGTCCAGCGCCGCGGGGAGCTCGCGCGACGGCGGCCGGAAGGGGCGCGCGGCAAGCTCCCGCGCCAGCGCGGGCACGGTGGAGGCGTCGAAGGGCACGGCATCGCCGGCCATCGCCCGCGTCCACGGCGCCAGGCCGGGCAGCGGGCACAGCAATGGCAGCGACGCGCCGGCCACGATCAGGTGTCGGCGTCGCAAGGGCACCTCGGGGGAGGGCTGGAACCGACGCCAATTAGACGCAGCTTCGCTTAACCGGGCGTCAAGACGGCGTCACGACGGCCCCTGGTGCCATGCCGGTATGGCGCAGCAGGGCGTCGATGCTGGGAGCGCGGCCACGGAAGGCGAGGAAGTTCTCCGCGGCCGGACGGCTGCCGCCGCGGGCCAGGACCTCGCGCAGGAAGCGCCGGCCCACCTCGCGCTCCTGTCCCGGCGCTTCCTCGAATGCTGCATAAACGTCGGCGCTCAGCACCTCGGCCCACTTGTAGCTGTAGTACCCGGCCGCGTAGCCGCCGGCGAAGATGTGGCTGAACTGGTGCTGGAACCGGTTCCACTCCGGCGGCAGGTTGACCGCCACTTCCGCGCGCACCCGGTCGAGCACCTGCTGCACGGTCTCGCGTCCCGGGTCGTAGCCGTGGTGCAGGGCCATGTCGAACAGGCCGAACTCCAGCTGGCGCACCGTGAACATGCCGCTCTGGAAGTTCTTCGCCGCGAGCATGCGATCGAACAGCGCGCGCGGCAGCGGCTCGCCGGTGTCGACGTGCCGGCTCATCGCCCGCACCCGCTCCCATTCCCAGCAGAAGTTCTCCATGAACTGGCTGGGCAGCTCGACCGCGTCCCACTCCACGCCGTCGATGCCGGCCACGCCGGGCTCGCCCACTTCGGTCAGCAGCTGGTGCAGGCCATGCCCCATCTCGTGGAACAGGGTGGTGACCTCGTCGTGGGTGAGCGTGGCCGGCTTGCCGTCCACGCCCTTGCCGAAGTTGCACACCAGGTGCACGACGGGCGTCTGCACCCGGCCGTCGCGGTCGCGCCGGTTGCGGCAGTCGTCCATCCACGCGCCGCCGCGCTTGCCTTCGCGCGCGTAGGGATCGAGGTAGAGCTGGCCGACCAGTCCGCCGTCCGCGTCCACCAGGCGGTACAGGCGCACGTCCGCGTGCCAGACCGGGCCCGCGTCGGGTTCGACCGTGATCCCGTACAGGTCGTGGACCAGGCCGAACAGGCCGGCAAGCACGTCCGGCTCGGTGAAGTACTGCTTCACTTCCTGGGCCGAGAAGCTGTAGCGCGCCTGGCGCAGCTTCTCGCTGGCGTAGGCCAGGTCCCAGGCCTGTAGCGTGTCCAGCCCGAGCTGCCCGCGGGCGAAGGCCTCGAGTTCGGCCCGGTCGCGCCGTGCATGCGGCCGCGCCCGTGCGGCGAGGTCGCGCAGGAAGTCCAGCACCTGTTCCGGGGTCTGGGCCATCTTGGTCGCCAGCGAGTACGCGGCGTAGCTGGGGAACCCCAGCAGCGCGGCCAGCTCGGCGCGCAGGGCGAGGATGCGGTCGATCAGCGGGCCGTTGTCGAGCGCCGGATCGTCGCCGAGCTCGGAGGCGCGCACGACGAAGGCGCGGTAGAGCGTGGCGCGCAGCTCGCGGTCGTCGGCGAACTGCTGCACGGCCAGGTACACCGGCATCTGCAGCCCGAGCTTCCAGCCCTCGCGCCCTTCGCGCCGGGCGGCGGCGCGGCAGGCGGCGACGACGTCCGCGGGCAGGCCGGACAGGCGCGCCTCGTCCTCGACGTACAGCGCCCAGCGGTCGGTGGCGTCGAGCACGTTCTGCGAGAACTTCGCCGACAGCGCCGAGAGCTCCTCGCGGACCTGCGCATAGCGCTCGCGCGCGGCGCCCTCCAGCTCCGCGCCGCCCAGGCGGAAATCGCGCAGCGCGTTCTCCACCGCCCTGCGGCGGGCCTGGCTGTAGCCGGCGAACTCCGGCGCGTCGGCCAGGCGTCGGTACTGGGCGAACAGGGCGCGGTTCTGCCCCAGCGCGGTCCAGAACCGGGTGACCTTCGGCAGCGCGGCGTTGTAGGCCTCGCGCAGCTCCGGCGTGCTCGCCACCGCCTCCAGGTGCGCCACCTGGCCCCAGGCCCGCGACAGGCGGCTGGTGGCCTCGTCCAGCGGCACGACGAAACTGTCCCAGGTCGGCGGCTCGACCGTCTCGGCGGCGCGCACCGCCGCTTCGGCCTGCTCCAGCAGCGCGCCCACCGCGGGCGCGACGTGTTCGGGACGGATCGCGTCGAAGCGCGGCAGGCCGGAGAAATCGAGCAGCGGGTTGGACGTCATCGCGGGGCGCCGTGGCGGAAGGAATCCCGAGGGTGGGTGCGCCGCCGCATCCGATCAACCCCCGCCCACCACGACCCCCACCCACCTTGTAGGAGCGGCTTCAGCCGCGACCGGCTCCCTCCAGGCCTTGCGGAAGGCGGCGCGGGCGGTCCGGTGGCGGGGTCGCGGCTGAAGCCGCTCCTACAGGGGGTCCGGGTGCCCTGGCGGCAGCACCTTGCCGGGGTTGAGGATGCCGTCGGGATCCAGTGCCGCTTTCACCGCGCGCATTGCCGCGAGCGTCGGGGCGTCGAAGGCGCGGGCCATCCAGTCGCGCTTGGCCACGCCGATGCCGTGCTCGCCCGAAAGCGTGCCCTCCAGCGCCAGCACCAGCGCGAACAGCTCGTCGAGCGCCGCCCGGGCGCGCGCCGCCTCGCCCGCGTCATCGGGATGGAACATGACGTTGACATGCAGGTTGCCGTTGCCGGCATGGCCGAAGGCCACGATCGGCAGCGCATGCCGGGCCGCCAGCGCTTCCACGCCCTCGACCAGCTCGGCGATGCGCGAGACCGGTACCACCACGTCCTCGTTGAGCTTGCCCGGCGCGATCCCGCGCAGCGCCGGCGAGAGCGCGCGCCGCGCCGCCCACAGCCGCTCGCGCGCCGCGCCGTCGGGCGCCACGTCCAGGTCCAGCAGGCCTTCGCCGGACGCGGCATCGGCCAATGCCTGCAGCACCCCGGGCAGTCCGTCGTCGTCGCCGTCGGCCTCGACCAGCAGCATCGCCCCGGCTTCGGGCAAGGCCACGCCGTGGCCGCGCAGCAGGCCCAGCGCGCTCCGGTCGAGGAACTCGAGCATCGCCGGCACCTGCGGCTGGCGCATCAGCCGCGCGATGGCGGCGGTCGCGGAGGCGGCGTCGCGGTACAGCGCGCGCAGTCCCGCCACTGCCCGCGGGCGCGGCTGCAGCCGCAGCGTGGCCTCGACAATGAGCGCCAGCGTGCCCTCGCTGCCGACGATCAGGTGGGTGAGGTCGTAGCCGGTGGCGTCCTTGGTCCATGGCCCGCCGCAGCGCACCAGCTCGCCACGCCCGGTCACCGCCACCAGGCCGAGCACGTTGTCGCGGGTGGCGCCGTACTTCACCGCGCGCGGGCCGCCGGCGTTGCAGGCCAGGTTGCCACCGATGGTGCAGGTCTCGAAGCTCGAGGGATCCGGCGGCCAGAACAGGCCCAGCGGCTGCAGCGCCTGCTGCAGGTCGCCATTGACCACGCCCGGCTCGACGACGGCGCAGCGGTCGTCCGGCCGCAGCTGCAGGATCCGGTTCATGCGCGCGAACGACACCACGATCCCGCCGCCGAACGGGACCGCGGCCGCCGCGGTCCCGGTGCCCGCGCCGCGCGCCACCAGCGGCACCCGGTGCCGGCGGCAGGCGCGCACGATCGCCGCCACCTGGTCGCGATCGCGCGGCAGCGCCACCCCTGCCGGCATCGCATGGCGACGCGAATCGTCGCTGCCGTGCGCCTGCCGCGTGGCCGCGTCGGTGCGCCAGCCTTCCGCGCCGAGGAGCGCGGACAGCTCGGCATCCAGGTCCGGTGGCAAGGTCGCAGTGGTCATGGTCACGATCGCAGTGGGGCCGGACCGGCGGCCCGCGGAACACGGCACGGACCAACGGCGGACACGACGGGGTACGACGCCGGAGCGCATGCGCGAGCCAGGGCCGCACGCAGGCCACCCGCGGCCCGCGCCTGCCGCAAAGCGTGAACGGGTTGGCCAGCCGATTCAATGGCCACGCGCACCGGCTCACGGCGCATTGACCTCGCCTGCGCCAGCCTGCCGCTCCCGTCCGCACGGATCGCGCCCATGGCCAGCCTGCCCGCCTGCCCAGGCGCACGTGCCACCCGGGCACCCACGCCTTGCGATCCCGGGCCAGCCGCGCCGGCATCGCCCGCATGACCCGCCCGGCCCGCACCCGCATCGGCTGCGCCGGCTGGTCGATCGGCACGCCCCAGCGCGCGCTGTTCGGCGACGGCGCCAGCATGCTGGTGCGCTATGCCACGCGATTCGACATGGCGGAGGTGAACTCCTCCTTCCATCGCCCCCACCGCCGCGAGACCTGGCGGCGCTGGGCCGGCGCCGTGCCGGCGCGCTTCCGTTTCTCGGTGAAGCTGCCGCGCACCATCTCCCACGAGCTGGGCCTGCGCGGCGCCGGGCCGGCCCTGGACCGGTTCCTGCTGGAGGTCGAAGGCCTGGGCGCGAAGCTCGGTTGCCTGCTCCTGCAGCTGCCGCCGTCGCTCGTGTTCGACGCGCGCAGCGCCTCGGCGTTCGTGCGCATGCTGCGCCGGCGCAGCGACGTCGCGCTCGCCTGCGAGCCGCGCCACGCCAGCTGGTTCGACACGGGCGCCGATGCCCTGCTCCGGCGACATGCCGTGGCGCGGGTCGCCGCGGACCCGGCACGCCTGCCGGCGGCGGCCATGCCCGGCGGCGATACCGGCTGGAGCTACTGGCGCTGGCACGGTGCGCCGCGCATGTACTACAGCCGCTACGACGACGAGGCGCTGGCGAACCTCACGCACGCAGTCGCCACGGCCGGAGGCACCCCGGCCTGGGTCGTGTTCGACAACACCGCGCACGGCCATGCCGCCACCGACGCGC
>Ga0123332_1002318_pt1 | contig 18166 bp, 16 predicted proteins | sample BioC12SIPDNA_4_FD_89958 | JGI IMG/M metagenome (GOLD analysis project Ga0123332, IMG submission 89958) | Anaerobic biogas reactor microbial communites from Washington, USA - Biogas_R2_A C12 SIP DNA | ecosystem: Engineered > Bioreactor > Anaerobic > Unclassified | place: Washington, USA...
CTACTGGTGCGACTCGTTCCGGCTGCCGGACCGCACCGCCGAGGAGCTGTCCGCCACGGTGCGGGTCGTGGGCGACGACGCCCCGCGCGCCGAGCTGGAGGGTGGCCGGGGCGTGGTCTGCTTCCTGGGCCACCTGGGCAACTGGGACACCGTCGGGGCCTGGGCCACCCACCACCTGGCCCCGGTGACCACGGTCGCCGAGCGGCTCAAGCCCGAGCAGCTCTTCAACCGCTTCCTCGCCTACCGCGAGTCCCTCGGGATGACGATCCTGCCGCTCACCGGCGGCCACCCGCCGTTCCCGACGCTGGTCCGCACGGTCCACAGCGGCGGCCTGGTGCCGCTGCTGGCCGACCGGGACCTCACCGACTCCGGCGTCGAGGTGACGCTCTGCGGGCACGCCGCCCGGATGGCGGGCGGGCCGGCCGCCCTGGCCCTGGCCACCGGCGCCCCGCTCCACCCGGTGACGGTCACCTACGAACCCGCACCGACCACGGACCCGGGCGGCACAGGCAGACCGGACCCCGCGTCATACGGCGTCGTGCTGACCTTCGCCCCGGCCGTCGCGGTGCCCGAGGACGGCACCCGCGCGGAGAAGATCCAGGCGATGACCCAGGCGTGCGCCGACGTGCTCGGCGAGACGCTGCGGACGCACACCGAGGACTGGCACATGATGCAGAAGGTCTTCGTCGCGGACGGGATCCGCTGATGCGCATCGGGCTGGTCTGTCCCTACTCCTTCGACGTGCCCGGCGGGGTGCAGCTGCACATCCGCGACCTCGCCGAGTACCTCCTGGGCCGGGGTCACCAGGTCTCCGTCCTGGCCCCCGCGGACGAGGACACCGAACTGCCCCCGTATGTCGTGAGCGCGGGTCGGGCGGTCCCCATCCGGTTCAACGGGTCGGTCGCCAGGCTCTCCTTCGGGCCGATCGTCGCCAACCGGGTGCAGGCCTGGCTCGACGAGGGGGACTTCGACGTGCTCCACCTGCACGAGCCCGCCGCCCCGAGCCTGTCACTGCTGACCCTGTGGGCGGCCGAGGTGCCGATCGTGGCGACCTTCCACAGCTCGCAGTCCAAGCTGGGGGCGCTGCGCGCCGCGCAACCACTGCTCCAGCCGGGGCTGGACAAGATCTCCGCCCGGATCGCGGTGTCCGAGGCGGCCCACCGCACCATGGCCTCCTCCGTGGGGGGCACCACCCTGGTCATCCCGAACGGGGTATATGTCGACCGGTTCCGTGCCGAGGGGGACCTCGAGCCGGACCCGGCCGCGCCCCCACGCATCGTCTTCCTCGGCCGGTTCGCCGAGCCGCGCAAGGGCCTTCCGGTGCTCTTGGCGGCGCTGCCGCTGGTGCTCGCCCAGGTCCCCGACGCCGAGCTCGTCGTGGCCGGCCCCGGGGACCGGAGCGAGATCAAGGGGATGCTCTCGGACCAGGTCGCCGGGTCCGTGCGGTTCGTCGGCACCGTCGGCGAGGCGGAGAAGGTCGAACTGCTGACCCGGGCCAACGCCTACGTGGCGCCCAACACCGGCGGGGAGAGCTTCGGGATCATCCTGGTCGAGGCCATGAGTGCCGGGGCGCCCGTCGTGGCCAGCGCCCTCGACGCTTTCCAGGCGGTGATCGGCGACTCGGGGGCGGGCGTGGTCTTCCCGGTGGGGGACCACCGCGCGCTGGCGGCCGAGATCGTCCGGCTGCTGGAGGACCCGGCAGAGCAGCGCCGGCTGCGCGCCGCCGGGCAGGAGCGGGCCCGTCAGTTCGACTGGTCCCGGGTCGGCGCCCGGATCGAGGCCGTCTACGACTCGGTGGCGGTGCCGTTGGTCGGCGCGGGGTCGCCGGTGCCGCGGGCCGCCGGTGGTGCCTCCCACGGGGGCGCCCGGGCCGGTGCGGGAGCGCACGACCCGGGCGCGGGTCACCGTGGGCCCACCCGGACCGCCGGGTCGGGGCGGCACCGGGACCCCGACCGACCGTCCTGGGCCGCCGGCTCCGTGGCGGCCAGCGTCGTGCCCGCCGCCTCCAGCGGGGCCGAGCGGGTCCGGACCCGGTTGAGGAGGTGGTTCACCCGATGAACGGCACCTGGCGCGTCGGCGAGGTCGTCGTCGTGATCTCGGTCATCCTGGCGGTGCTGCTCGCCCTGGGCTGGTACCTGTCCTACACGGCCGTCCGACTCGACCGGCTGCACCACCGGGTCAAGGGCACGGCCGCGGCACTGGACGCCCAGCTGGTGCGCCGTGCCGAGGCCGCCCTCGAAGTGGCCTACCTGGCCGGGATCGACCCGGCGTCGGCCACGCTGCTGGCCACCTCCGCCGGACGGGCGCTGGACCAGGACCAGCCCTGGTCGCAGGAGCGCCTCTACGCCGAGAGCGAGCTCACCGAGGTGCTCCGCGCCACCCAGGCCCCCGACAGCGAGCAGCCGGCGGAGGTCGAGGAGCTGATCGAGCGGCTCCGTGGGTCGGGGGAGCGGGTGCAGCTCGCGCGCCGCTTCCACAACGAGTCGGTTCGGGAGGCCCGGGACGTCCGGGGGCAGCGTCTGGTGCGCTTCCTGCACCTGGCGGGACGGGCCAAGGTCCCGTTGCCGATCAACTTCGACGACGACTGGCCCAGCACGGGATAGCAGCACCCGGCTCCGGCCGCTGCACGGGCCCTCGGAAACGGGCCGTAGACTGGAAGGCCGATCAGCACAAGAAGACCGGGCGCCCCTGTCGGCACTCGCGTCCACCCACCGTGACCAGGCCCGTACGCCGAGCACCACAGCCCCGGAGGCAGCCCCAGATGAGCACCACTGACGTGACCGCCGCGACCGCGACCGACGCACCGGCCCAGCAGGCCGGCACCACGCGCGTGAAGCGTGGCATGGCCGACATGCTCAAGGGCGGCGTGATCATGGACGTGGTCACCCCCGACCAGGCCAAGATCGCCGAGGACGCCGGTGCGGTGGCCGTCATGGCCCTCGAGCGGGTGCCGGCGGACATCCGGGCCCAGGGCGGGGTCTCCCGGATGAGCGACCCCGACATGATCGACGGCATCATCGAGGCCGTCTCCATCCCGGTGATGGCCAAGGCCCGCATCGGGCACTTCGTCGAGGCCCAGGTGCTGCAGAGCCTCGGCGTCGACTACATCGACGAGTCCGAGGTGCTGACCCCGGCGGACTACGCCAACCACATCGACAAGTGGGCCTTCACCGTCCCCTTCGTGTGCGGGGCGACCAACCTGGGTGAGGCGCTGCGCCGGATCACCGAGGGCGCGGCGATGATCCGCTCCAAGGGCGAGGCCGGCACGGGCGACGTGTCCAACGCCACCACGCACATGCGCCAGATCCGGCAGGAGATCCGGCGGCTGCAGAACCTGCCCGAGGACGAGCTCTTCGTGGCGGCCAAGGAGCTGCAGGCCCCCTACGACCTGGTGGCCGAGGTCGCCCGCAACGGCAAGCTGCCCGTCGTGCTGTTCACCGCGGGCGGCATCGCCACCCCGGCCGACGCCGCGATGATGATGCAGCTCGGCGCCGAGGGCGTCTTCGTCGGGTCGGGCATCTTCAAGTCCGGCAACCCGCAGGCCCGCGCCGAGGCCATCGTCAAGGCCACGACCTTCTACGACGACCCCGACGTCATCGCCAAGGTGTCCCGGGGCCTGGGCGAGGCCATGGTCGGCATCAACGTCGACGACATCCCCCAGCCGCACCGGTTGGCCGAGCGCGGCTGGTGACCACCCGGCATACTGCTGCCCCTCGCATCGGCGTCCTGGCCGTCCAGGGCGACGTGCTGGAGCACGTCCGGGCCCTCGGCCTGGCCGGTGCCGACGCGGTGCCGGTGCGCCGCCCCGGTGAGCTGGCCGACGTCGACGGCCTGGTGGTCCCCGGCGGCGAGTCGACCACGATCGACCGGCTGAGCCGCATCTTCGGGCTGCACGAGCCGATCCGGGCGCGGATCGCCGAGGGGATGCCGGTCTACGGGTCCTGCGCGGGCATGATCCAGCTGGCCGACGAGATCCTCGACGGGCACCGGGACCAGCAGACCTTCGGCGGCATCGACATGACCGTGCGCCGCAACGCCTTCGGCCGCCAGGTGGACTCCTTCGAGACCGACCTGCACCTGGCCGGCATCGAGGACCCCGAGAGGCCGGTCCGCGCGGTGTTCATCCGCGCGCCGTGGGTCGAGCGGGTCGGTGACCGGGTCGAGGTGCTCGCCGAGGCGGCTGGTCACCCGGTCGCGGTGCGCCAGGGCAACCTGCTGGCCACCTCCTTCCACCCCGAGGTTACCGGCGACCACCGGGTGCACGAGCTCTTCGTGCGGATCTGCCGGGACCGCTGAGTCCGAGTCGTATGCCGGGGCTGGCGGACGAGAGTCGCCTCACCTCCAGCGGGGAGACCCGGCTGAACCGGCTCAGGAGACCCTGAGCCACACGTCTGACAGGGCGGAGTGGAGGCCGCACGCGAGTCTGGTGGTCCTGGACGTCAGGGCCTGACTGAAGGGCTGGTCGCCGTCGGTCGACCACACCCGGGCGGCCGCAAGGCGGGTCTGGGAGCCCACCTCGCAGTAGACATCCGGGCCCTCGCTGGCGAAGACCAGGTGATCGTCCACCATCGAGACCGTTCCCCCGTCCACGAAGGTCAGGTCCTGTCCGCCTCCGCTGAGCGCGTAGTGGTAGTTCGCGTCGTCGGCGTCCCACATGATGAGCAGCAGGCCGCCAGAGGCCTGCAGCCGCCATGCGCCACGGATCTGCACCCTGGAGGTGACCTGCTGGGTGCCGGTCGCCGGCTCCGGTGCCGACCAGGTATCGGCCTCCGTCCCGGGCACCGCGGGGGTGAGCCTGCTCAGCGTGTGGTGACCGGTGAGGTCGCGGCACAGCCCCGACGTGGGCCCTCCCCACGGCACGGGCTCGCGCACCAGCGTCGACTGCATGGTCCCGCCCTGGCGAGGTTCCAGATCGAGGTCGCACCAGTGGTCAGGCAGCGTGATCCCCGTCGGGCCGATGGTGATTGTCGTCGTGTTCTCCTCGTCGAAGGTGGACGGGTCACCAGGGTTGACGACGTCCAGCCGTCCGTCGCTGCCGAAGGACAGCAGCCAGCCGGAGGCGCTGTCGACCCACACGCCGTGCAGGTTGGCGAAGGTGACCGGCAGGGTCGTGGGTTCGACGGTCCGGGACGGTGGCAGCGAGTCCACCGTGGCAAGCAGCTGTTGCAGGGCGACGGCCCCTGCACCGAGCACGACGACCGCAGCCGCAGCAGCCACCACGGCCCGCATCCGGCGTTGCCGCCTCACCGCGCGCAGACGGCGCGTGTAGCGGTGCACGACGTGTCCGAGCTGGTCGTCGGTCACCTCCACCGAGTCGGCGCTGGCCGACAGGTCGTCGCGGATCAGCTCGTCCAGGGTGCTCATCGCTCGACCTCCAGCCAGCGGGACAGTGTCTGCCGGGCACGGTGGGCGTGCTGCTTCACGGCCCCGACGGACAGGTGCAGGAGCTCGGCGGTCTCGGCCTCGCTGAGCTCGAGGTAGTAGCGGCACACGATCACCTCGCACTGACGGTGCGGCAGGGCACGGACCGCTCCGGCGAGGGTGCCGGCCTCGGTGTCGGCGATGGCGTCCTCGCTGCTGGGGTCGGGGCGTGCCACCTCGGAGCGGGGGTGCCAGTGTCGCGACCGGACCGCCTGGCGGATGACGCTGCGCGAGCCGAGGATCACCGCCGAGCGCAGGTAGGGCAGCGGCGCGGATGACCGGCGCATCAGGGGCCAGTGCACGTGCAGGGAGCAGTAGGCCTCCATCACGACGTCCTCCGCGCTGCACCGGTCCCCGGTGATGCAGTAGGCCAGGCGCAGGAGGCCCGCGTACTCGGACCGGAAGAGGGCGGAGATGATCTCCTCCCGCGGGCTCTCGCCGACCGTGGGCACAATGCTGAAGGGCAGCCAATCGGCCTCCGGGCCGCCGGTGGGCACGGCCACCGCCTCCTCGGACCAGGCATTCATGTCCACTAGTCGCTCCACATGTCTCCCAGGTTGACACGAGGTGCCGAAGGTCCACCAGTGCCTAGTAGCATCGAGGGCCGGGCAGCAGCCGACGGAAACTCGAGCACGACGAACAGGGATGACTGATGAGTGGGCACTCCAAGTGGGCGACGACCAAGCACAAGAAGGCGGTGATCGACGCCAAGCGGGGCAAGCTCTTCGCCAAGCTGATCAAGAACATCGAGGTCGCGGCACGCACCGGCGGCGGTGACCCGGCCGGCAACCCCACGCTCTACGACGCGATCCAGAAGGCCAAGAAGACCTCGGTCCCCAACGACAACATCGACCGCGCGGTCAAGCGCGGCTCGGGCGCGGAGGCCGGCGGTGCCTCGTACGAGTCGCTCGTCTACGAGGGCTACGCGCCCGGTGGTGTCGCGCTCTACATCGAGTGCCTCACCGACAACAAGAACCGCGCCGTCATGGAGGTCCGCACCGCGCTCTCCCGCAACGGCGGGACGATGGCCGACAGCGGCTCCGTCGCCTACCTGTTCAACCGCAAGGGCCACGTCGTGGTGCCCAAGGAGCAGGAGTCCGGGCAGACCACCGAGGACGACCTGCTCGAGATCGTGCTCGAGGCCGGCGCCGAGGAGGTGGAGGACCTCGGGGAGTCCTACGAGATCATCTCCGAGGCCACCGACGTGGTCGCCGTCCGCACCGCACTGCAGGAGGCCGGCCTGGACTACGACTCGGCCGAGGTGACCTTCGTGCCCAGCATGGAGGTGGAGCTGGACGCCGACGGCGCGCGCAAGGTGATGCGGGTGGTGGACGCGCTCGAGGACTGCGACGACGTGCAGAACGTCTACTCCAACGCCGACGTCTCCGACGAGGTGCTGGCCGAGCTCGAGGCCGACGAGTAGAAAGCCCGCGCCGTCCGGGAGGCGTCCCAGGAGGAGCTCCGAGCGGGTCCCGGTCGCCCGCAGGGCTCGGGCCGTTGAGCCCGGGGGCGGCCCACCCGGCGAGTCCTCCGGCGTGCTGACGGCGCCGTGACGTAGCGTGGTTCGCGAACAGGTGTTCGGACCAGGCGGCGTGCCTCACGCCGCACCACGACCCGGAGGAGGTGGCGCCCGTGCGGGTGCTCGGTGTCGACCCCGGCCTCACCCGGTGCGGCCTCGGCGTCGTCGAGTCCGGTCCGGGCCGGACCGTGCGGATGGTCGCCGTCGGGGTGGTGCGCACCCCGGTGGCCGACGACCCTCAGGAGCGGCTGCTGACGCTGCAGACCGAGATCGACGCGTGGTTGGCCGAGCACCGACCGGACGCGGTCGCCGTGGAGCGAGTCTTCGCCAAGGCGAACATCAAGGGGATCATGGGCACCGCCCAGGCCTCCGCCGTGCCGATGCTGGCGGCCGCCCGGCTCGGGCTCCCGCTGGCCCTCCACACGCCCACCGAGGTCAAGGCCGCGGTGACGGGCAACGGCCGGGCCGACAAGGCCCAGGTCACCGCCATGATCACCCGCATCCTGGGGCTCGAGTCGGCCCCCAGACCCGCGGACGCGGCCGACGCCCTCGCGCTGGCCGTCTGCCACCTCTGGCGCGGACAGTCCGACGCCCGGCTGCAGGATGCGGTGCGCGGCAACGCCCTGCGGCGCGCCAGCGAGGCGGCCGGTCGTGCCGGTGCCCCGCGGAACAGGCTGGAGGAGCTGCACGCGGCGCACGCCTCCCGCGGCGCCGCGGGAGCGCCGCGACCCCAGATCGCCGCCGTGAGGAGGAGCGCCCAGTGATCTCGCTCGGGCACCGGACCGGGACAAGGAGGGAACCGTGATCTCATCCGTGCGGGGCACCGTGCTCCATGTCGGACTTGAGCACGTCGTCGTCGAGGTGGGCGGCGTGGGCCTGCACGTCCACACCACACCCGGTACGGCAGCCGCCAGCACGACCGGGCGGGAGGTGACGCTGGCCACCACGTTGGTGGTCCGGGAGGAGTCGCTGACCCTGTACGGCTTCGACGGGACCGAGGCGCGGGCCCTGTTCGAGCAGGTCCAGACGGTGTCCGGAGTCGGCCCTCGACTCGCGCTGGCCATGCTGTCGGTGCACAGCCCCGACGGCGTGCGGCAGGCGATCGCCGGCGGCGACCTCGTCGCGCTCACCAAGGTGCCGGGCATCGGCAAGAAGGGCGCCGAGCGCCTGGTCCTGGAGCTCAAGGACAAGATCCTCGCCAGCGGCGTCGAGCCGGCGCTGGCGGGCCCGAGCGCGCAGGGGAGCGGGGCGGACGCCACCGGTGGCCAGGTCCACGAGGCCCTGGTCGGCCTGGGCTGGAGCGCCAAGCAGGCCGACGACGCGATCGAGCGGGTGCGCGCCGTCGGGGGCGCACCGACCGGCGTCGCGGAGTTCCTGCGGGCCGCACTCCGGGAGCTCGGCCGGTGAGCCTGTCCGAGGAGTTCGAGCTGGACCGCGCGGATGACGGGTCGCTGGACGCCACCTCCCGGGTGGTCGACGTCGGGTCCACCGACGAGGAGCGGCGCATCGAGGCGGCCCTGCGACCGCGTCGGCTTGCCGAGTTCCCCGGGCAGCAGCGGGTCCGCGAGCAGCTGGGCCTGGTGCTGGAGGCGGCGCGCCGTCGCAACAGCCCGCCCGACCACGTCTTGCTGTCAGGGCCACCGGGGCTGGGCAAGACCACGCTGGCGATGATCATCGCGGCCGAGCTCGAGCAGCCGATGCGGATCACGAGCGGTCCGGCGATCCAGCACGCCGGGGACCTGGCCGCCGTGCTGTCCTCGCTGGCCGAGGGCGAGGTCCTGTTCCTGGACGAGATCCACCGGATGGCCCGCCCGGCCGAGGAGATGCTCTACCTGGCCATGGAGGACTTCCGGGTCGACGTGATCGTGGGCAAGGGGCCCGGCGCGACCGCGATCCCGCTGGAGCTCCCGCCGTTCACCGTGGTCGGGGCGACGACCCGCTCGGGCCTGCTCCCCGCCCCTCTGCGGGACCGGTTCGGCTTCACCGGGCATCTCGACTACTACACCACCGAGGACCTTCAGAAGATCCTCACCCGCAGCGCGGGGCTGCTGGAGATCGAGTCGACCCGGGAGGGGATCCACGAGATCGCCTCTCGGTCCCGGGGCACCCCCCGCATCGCCAACCGCCTGCTGCGCCGGGTCCGGGACTGGGCCCAGGTGCACGGCCAGCACATCGTGGACGAGGAGGCGGCCCTGGCCGCACTGGACCTGTTCGACGTCGACCAGCAGGGCCTGGACCGGCTCGACCGCGCCGTGCTGGAGGCCCTCTGCAAGCGCTTCGGCGGCGGCCCGGTCGGGCTCAGCACACTGGCCGTCGCCGTGGGGGAGGAGCCGGACACCGTCGAGACCGTGGCCGAGCCCTATCTGGTCCGGGAGGGCTACATCGTGCGCACCCCGCGGGGGAGGGCCGCCTCCCGGACCGCCTGGCAGCACCTGGGTCTCACGCCTCCGAGGACCACGGGCGCCCAGGACCAGCTCCCGATCGACCAGCCCGGCCGGCTCGACCACTGAAGAGTCCGGCCTCGCGCGCCCGGTCGGGCCCAGGAACGCCACCCCACGCGCCCGGTCGGGCCCAGGAGCGCCAACCCACGCGCCCGGTCGGGTCTGGGAACGCCATCCCACGCGCCCGGTCGTCGTGACCGAACTGTGACCTGTGGCCCCGCATCTGTACCTGATCTTTACCTGGCGTGCGGGCGATGGTGTTGGGACGACACAGTCGCGTCACCTAGACTGCCGCGAGTGCCCATCGGCTGTGGGACCCGCAAGTGGCCACGAAGCCCGGACACTCTCCGACTGACGTTGTAAGGATTCTTCATGTCGCCAATGGCCTCGGCCACCTCCACCGGAGGGGACGGGTTCAACATCCTGCTGTTGATGCTCCCGCTCCTCCTGCTCGCCTACCTCTTCTTCTCGCAGCGGCGGCGGCAGTCCAAGATGAAGGAGATGCAGGCGGGGCTGCAGATCGGCGCACGCGTGATGACGACGACGGGTCTCTATGGCACCGTCTCGCACCTGGACGAGTCCACGGTCTACATCGAGGCGGCACCCGGCGTGGTCCTTCAGTGGGACCGGCGGGCAGTCGTGCCCGCCCCGGGTGCCTCGACGGAGCCGACCGAGGCGCCCGAAGACCCGGCGGGGAACGAGTGATGGCGCGCAACGCTCGCAACCGGAGCGCTCGGAACACGCTGCTGGCCCTGCTCGCCATCATCGTGGTGCTGTCCGGCACCCTGGGGGCCGCCCACCTGTGGGGAAACCCCAAGGCGCAGCTGACGCCGTTGCTCGGTCTGGACCTCGCCGGTGGCCGGCAGGTGGTCCTGGCCCCGATCATCGACGGTGACCAGACCGCAGCGCCCGAGCAGCTCAACCAGGCCATCGACATCATCCGCCGCCGAGTCGACGGCCAGGGCGTCGCCGAGGCCGAGGTTTCCCGGCTGGGGTCGAACATCCAGGTCGCCATCCCGGGCACCCCGACCGCGGCCCAGCTGGAGGCGCTGAGCCAGTCCTCGCAGCTGCAGTTCCGCGCTGTGCTCGTGGCGGCACCGGTGGTCCCGACGCAGCCGACCGAGCCGCCGCGGGAGCTGCCGCTGCCGGTCGGCCCGACCGAGGAGCCCGCCGAGGACCCGGCCGTCGAGCCCACCGACCCGGACAACGACCAGGCCGAGACCACCAACGCGGCCTACCCCGAGGGGCTTCTCGCCGACCAGCAGCCGACCGTGCAGGCGGCTGGACAGCTCCCCGCGACCGGTGGTGTCGACGCCGCCCAGGCGACGGAGTCGCCCGACACGCAGACCGACGACGCCGGACAGACCGAGGCGCCCGACGACAGCGCCGTGACGGACGCGCCGGACTCCGCCGAGCCCACGAGCGCCAGCGACCTGGCCTGGATCACCCCCGAGCTGCAGGAGGAGTTCCTCACCTACGACTGCACGGACGAGGTCAAGCAGCGTGCGGCGTCCCAGGCGCCAGCCGAGGAGCCGATCATCGCGTGCTCGGCGGGCGGGACCGAGAAGTACATCCTCGGACCGTCCGAGCTGAGCGGTGGCGAGCTGACCGACGCCAGCTCCGGCCTCCAGGTCGGGGCCGGCGGTCAGACGACCGGCGTCGTGGAGGTCCGCCTGCAGTTCAACGATGAGGGGAGAGACGCCTTCAGCGCGATCACCACGCGGCTCTTCGGCTTCGGCCAGAACTCCAACCAGAACCGCTTCGCGATCGTGCTGGACGGCCAGGTCATCTCGGCGCCGGGGGTTCGCTCCCCGATCAACGACGGCGTGGCCACGATCTCCGGCGGGTTCACCAACGAGAGCGCCAAGGAGCTGGCCAACCAGCTGAAGTTCGGTGCGCTGCCGATGAGCTTCGAGGTGCAGACCTCCGAGCAGCTGAGCCCGCAGCTCGGTGGGGAGCAGCTGCGGCTGGGCATCATCGCCGGCCTGGTCGGCATGATCCTGGTGTTCATCTACTCGCTCATCCAGTACCGCGCCCTCGGCCTGGTCACGGTTGCCTCGCTGATCATCGCCGGCATCCTGGCCTACCTGTCGGTGACGTTGCTGGGATGGACCAACAACTTCCGCCTCACCATGGCGGGCGTGACCGGTCTGATCGTCGCGATCGGTGTGACGGCGGACAGCTTCATCGTCTACTTCGAACGCATCCGTGACGAGGTGCGCACCGGACGGCCGCTGCGGTATGCCGTGGACACCGGCTGGGTGCGCGCCCGCCGGACCATCATCATCTCCGACGTCGTCAACCTGATCGCCGCCGGCGTGCTGTACTTCCTGTCCGAGTCCGGGGTGAAGGCGTTCGCCTTCGCGCTGGGTCTGAGCACCGTCATCGACCTGCTGGTGGTCGTCATGTTCACCCACCCGGTCGTGAGCATCCTGGCCAACACCAAGTTCTTCGGCGAGGGTCACAAGTGGTCCGGCATGGACCCTGAGCGGCTCGGCGCACGCCGGTCCACCTACCTCGGGCGCGGGCAGTTCGCGCGCCCCGCACCCAAACGGACCGGACCCACCCGGGAACAGACCGAGGGAGGCATCGTCTGATGGCCAGTTTCGCCAAGTTCGGCAACGACCTGTTCACCGGCAAGCGGTCGTTCAACATCGTCGGGCGCCGCAACCTGTGGTACGCGATCGCGGCCGTCTTCATCGTGCTCTCGCTGCTCGGGATCTTCGTCAAGGGGCTGAACTTCGGCATCGAGTTCCGCGGCGGGACCGAGCTGCGGGTCCCCGGTGTCTCCAACATGGAGAGCTACGAGGGCCGGGCCGCCGAGACGCTGCGTGCTGAGGCACCCGGGGCAGCGGAGGTGTCCGTCACCCAGATCGGCACCAACACCATCCGGATCCAGACCGGCGAGCTGTCGGTCGACGAGTCCAACGCGGCGGTCTCCGCCCTGGCGGAGGAGTTCGACGTCTCCGCCGAGGACGTCACCAGCTCCTTCGTCGGCCCCTCATGGGGCGAGACGGTCACCAACAAGGCGATCCAGGCGCTCGTCGCCTTCCTGGTGCTGGTCAGCGTCGTGCTGGCGCTCTACTTCCGCACCTGGAAGATGGCCCTGGCAGCCATCATCGCCCTGCTGCACGACGTGGTCTTCACCGTCGGCATCTACGGCCTGCTCGGCATCGAGATCTCGCCGGCGTCGATGATCGGCTTCCTGACCATCCTCGGGTACTCGATCTACGACACCATCGTCGTCTTCGACAAGGTGCGCGAGAACACGGAGTACGCCCTGGAGTCCAAGCGCACCACCTACGCCCACGCCGCCAACCTGGCGGTCAACCAGACCCTGGTCCGGTCGATCAACACCTCCGTCGTGGCGCTGCTGCCGGTGGCCGCGATCCTGTTCTTCGGCATCGCCTTCATCGGCCCGGGCACCCTGCTCGACCTGTCGGTCGCCCTGTTCATCGGAATGGCGGTCGGCACCTACTCCTCGATCTTCATCGCCACCCCGCTGCTGGTGCACCTGCGGGAGAACGAGCCGGAGGTGCAGGCCCTGGAGAAGAAGGTCGCCAAGCGGGCGGGCCGGGCCAGCTCCAAACTGGACGCGTCGGCTCCGCCGGGGATGGAGGCCATCGACCACCACGCGCCCCCCGGGATGGAGACCCTTGGGGCCGACGGCGGGGTCGCGGTGCTCACCGAGGAGGCGGACGGCTCCGAGCCCGACCACCTGCCGACCGGTGACGACGCCGCGGGCGACACCGGAGCAGACCAGGGGAGCGCGCCGCGCGAGGTGCACCCTCGGGCGCGGGAGGTGCACCCGCGGGCCCGCGGACCGCGCAACCAGCCCAAGCGGCCGCCGAAGTCGAAGCGCTGACCGGACCCACGGCATACTCCCGTCATGACCGACGAGGTGCGGAGCGCCCAGAACCCGCCTGACGCCCAGGACCCCGACCTGGCCAGGGAAGTCGCCGCCCGCCTGCGCGACATCCCGGACTTCCCGGAGCCGGGGGTGCTGTTCAAGGACTTCACCCCGCTGCTGCTGGACGTGCCGCTGCGCGACCGTGTGGTCCGGGACGTGGTGGGACGGCACGACGGGGCCGTCGACGCGGTGCTGGGCATCGAGGCGCGCGGGTTCATCCTCGGCGCGGTGATCGCCCAGGAGCTGGAGGTCGGCTTCATCCCGGTGCGCAAGCAGGGCAAGCTCCCGGCCGCCACGCACGCGGTCTCCTACGCGCTGGAGTACGGCACGGCGACCGTGGAGATCCACACCGACGCCGTGCAACCCGGCCAGCGCGTGCTCGTCGTCGACGACGTGCTGGCCACCGGCGGGACGGCGGCCGCCGCCGTCGAACTGGTCCGCCGCTGCGGTGGGGACGTCGTCGCCGTCGAGGTGGTCCTGGAGCTGGGTTTCCTGCAGGGGCGCTCCCGGTTGGACGGCACCGCCGTGCACGCGCTGCTGACCACCTGACCCGACGGAGCGGCCTCCCGGTCCCGGCGCCGGGCGTCGTGGCACGATCAGCGGGTGGTGCGGCCTACAATCGGGCCATGAGTGAGGACGTCGCCCCGACCTCCTCCCACGCCAGCCACGGCGTCCGCGCCCGGCTGGCCCGCCTGGGAGGGACCAGGGCCGGGTCGAACCCGGTCCTGGAGCCGCTCCTGCGCGCGGTCAAGGCCACCCATCCCAAGGCCGACCTGGAGCTGATCGAGCGGGCCTACGAGGTCGCCGAGAAGGCCCACCGTGGCCAGGTCCGCAAGAGCGGCGACGCCTACATCACCCACCCCCTCGCCGTGGCGACGATCCTGGCCGAGCTCGGCATGACTCCCTCGACCCTCGCGGCCGCGCTGCTGCACGACACGGTCGAGGACACGACATACTCCCTGGACCAGCTGCGCAAGGACTTCGGCGACGAGATCGCCATGATGGTCGACGGGGTCACCAAGCTGGACAAGGTGCAGTATGGCGAGGCCGCCCAGGCGGAGACCGTCCGCAAGATGGTGGTCGCCATGGCGCGCGACATCCGGGTGCTGGTCATCAAGCTCGCCGACCGGCTGCACAACGCCCGCACCTGGCGCTACGTGTCGGCGGAGTCCGCGGCCCGCAAGGCCAACGAGACCCTGGAGATCTACGCCCCGCTGGCGCACCGGCTGGGGATGAACACGATCAAGTGGGAGCTGGAGGACCTGTCCTTCGCCCAGCTCTACCCCAAGATCTACGACGAGATCGTGCGGATGGTCGCCCAGCGGGCTCCCGCGCGCGAGGAGTACCTCGCCACGGTCCGCGCCGACATCGGCAAGGACCTGAAGGAGGCCCGGATCAAGGCCGTGGTCACCGGGCGGCCCAAGCACTACTACTCGGTCTACCAGAAGATGATCGTCCGGGGCCGGGACTTCGAGCAGATCTACGACCTGGTCGCGGTGCGGGTCCTGGTGGAGACGGTGCAGGACTGCTACGCGGTGCTCGGCGCGCTGCACGCGCGGTGGAACCCGGTGCCCGGCCGGTTCAAGGACTACATCGCGATGCCGAAGTTCAACATGTACCAGTCGCTCCACACGACGGTCATCGGCCCGGACGGCAAGCCGGTCGAGGTGCAGATCCGCACCCACCAGATGCACCGCCGCGCGGAGTACGGCGTGGCCGCCCACTGGAAGTACAAGGAGGACGGCGCCAAGGGCGCGGTCGGTGCGGACGGCGGCCCCGGCCAGATGGAGGGGATGCAGTGGCTGCGTCAGCTCCTCGACTGGCAGAAGGAGACCGCCGACCCGGGGGAGTTCCTGGAGTCGCTGCGCTTCGAGATCAGCGGGGCGGAGGTCTACGTCTTCACCCCGGGCGGCGACGTCATGGCCCTGCCCTCCGGCGCGACGCCGGTCGACTTCGCCTACGCGGTCCACACCGAGGTCGGCCACCACTGTGTCGGCGGGCGGGTCAACGGCAAGCTGGTGCCGCTGGACAGCGCCCTGGCCAACGGTGACGTCGTGGAGATCCTGACGAGCAAGGCCGCCGACGCCGGGCCGAGCCGGGACTGGCTCAACTTCGTCAAGAGCCCGCGGGCGCGCAACAAGATCCGGCAGTGGTTCTCCAAGGAGCGCCGCGAGGAGATGATCGAGTCCGGCAAGGACCAGATCGCCAAGGTGCTGCGCAAGCAGAACCAGCCGCTGCAGCGGCTCATGTCGCACGACACGCTCACGGCCGTCGCCAACGACCTGCGCTACAACACCGTCGACGGGGTCTACGCCGCGGTCGGTGAGGGGCACATCTCCGCCGACCACGTCGTGAAGCAGCTGGTCGCCACGCTCGGTGGGGAGGACGGCGCCACGGAGGACCTGGCGGAGGCGACCGTGCCCACCAAGGGCCGGCCCCGGACCCTGGACTCCGGGGTCACTGTGGTCGGCACCGACGACGTCTGGGTCAAGCTGGCCCGCTGCTGCACGCCCGTCCCCGGCGACCCGATCATGGGCTTTGTGACGACCGGCAAGGGCGTCTCGGTCCACCGCACCGACTGCACGAACGCCGAGTCCCTGAAGCAGCACCCCGAGCGCCTGATCAACGTCGCCTGGTCGCCGACCGAGACCAGCGTCTTTCTGGTGCAGCTCCAGGTGGAGGCGCTGGACCGGCCCGGCCTGCTCGCGGAGATCACCCGGGCGCTCACCGAGCAGCACGTCAACATCCTGTCCGCCTCAGTGCAGACCGGCCGCGACCGGGTGGCGCTGTCCCGCTTCACCTTCGAGATGGCCGACCCCAGCCACCTGGAGTCGGTGATCCGCGCGGTGCGCCGGGTCAGCGCCGTGCTGGACGCCTACCGCATCACGGGCACGTCACAGACCGACCCCCACCGTCGGCACCGCACCGCCTGACCAATTTTGATAGTGGTTTTGCAGGTCCTTCACGCATTTTCGTAGTGGTTTTGCTGGTCCTCCCAATCACTTGGCTGGAGGCACCCCCAGACCAGAGACCGCGGGTGCAAGAAGTCAGGCCCGGATTCCCCGGTGACCCAGCGCTCAGGCGGGGGACAGGAAGGCAGCCAGCGCCCCGGCATACATCGCTTGGTCGGCGACGCCGCAGGCCTCCCGGGTGGAGTGCATCGACAGCGTGGGGGCACCGAAGTCGACCGTGGTGGCCCCGGTGAGCGCCGCGGTCATCGGGCCGACCGTCGAGCCGCAGGGCAGGTCGGTGCGGGTCACGAAGGTCTGCACCGGGACCCCGGCCTGCTCGCAGGCGAGACGGAACGCGGCGGCGCCGAGCCCATCGGTGGCGTACCGCGCCTGGGCGTTGACCTTCAGGACCGGCCCGCCGTTCATCCGCACGTGGTGGCCCGGTTCATGGCGGTCGGCGTAGTTCGGGCTGGTCGCGTGCGCCATGTCGCCCGAGGCGATCACGGTGCCAGCCAGGGCGCGGAGGAAGTCCTCGCGGGAGCCGCTGCGGGACAGGACGATCCGCTCAAGCGTGGCCGGGAGGAAGGTGGAGTGGGCACCACGCTCGGTGGTGCTGCCGACCTCCTCATGGTCGAACAGGGCGATGACGGGCACGAGTCCGGACGGTGGGCCGGCGTCGACGGCGGACGCCAACGCGAGCGTGGCCGCGAACGACGTCGCCAGGTTGTCCAGGCGGGCGGAGGCGAGCAGGTCCCGGTCACGGCCGATGCGGCGCGCGGGCGTGAGGTCGTGCGTCATCAGGTCCCACCCGAGGATGTCCTCGCGCTCCACGGCGAGGCGCTCGGCGACGAATCCGACGAAGTCGGCCGATTCATCACCCAGGCCCCAATGGGGCACCAGGTGCTGCTGCGGGTTGAGCTTGAGGCCGTCGGTGTTGACCGTGCGGTCCAGGTGCGGCGCGAGCTGCGACACGCGCAGGATCGGCTCGTCGACCAGCAGCAGAACCGGCTCGACGCCGGACGCGGCACGCACCGCGACCCGTCCCGAGAGGCCCAGGTCCCGGTCCAGCCAGCTGTTCAGGAGTGGCCCGCCGTAGACCTCCACGGCCAGCTGCTGCCAGCCGGCGCGGAGCACGTCGGGGCGTGGCTTGATCCGCAGGTTGGGGGAGTCCGTGTGCGCCCCGACCACGCGGAACGGGGTGGCCGGTCCCAGGTCTGACTCGGTGGACCAGGCGATCAGCGAGCCGCCGCGGACGGTCAGGTAGCGGCCCGGGGCGCTGGGCGTTGCCTCTGTCTCGGCGACCCGCACGAACCCGTGGTCCGCGAGCAGCGCGGCGGCGCTCTCCACCGCGTGGAACGGGGAGGGGGAGCCATCCAGGTATGCCGCCAGGCGAGTTGCGATGTCGTCCTCGTCGAAGGCGTGGGTCACCTCAGCCACCGAACTCGGTCAGCCCGTCGCGGGCCGAGTCCAGCCACTGCCGCCGCGCGTCGAGGGCTGCCTGGGCCTCGGCGATCTTTTTGTCGTTGCCGCTCGCCTTAGCCGCCTCGAGGTCCTGCTCCAGCCCCTGGACGGCCCGCTCCAGCTGGTCGACCATCGACTGTGCCCGGGCGTTGAGCTCCGGGTTCGTCTTGGTCCACTTCGCGTCCTCGAGGTCGCGCACTGCCTGCTCCACCTTGCGGAGCCGGCCCTCGATGCGGGACATGTCCTCGCGCGGCACCTTGCCGGCCTCGTCCCACTTCTCCTGGATGGTGCGCAGCTGGGTCTTGGCCGACTCGAGGTCCTTGACGGGGACCAGGGCCTCCGCCTCCTTGAGCAGTTCCTCCTTCACGGCCAGGTTGGCGCGGAACTCCTCGTTCTCCGCGGCCACAACTGCGTCCTTGGCGTCGAAGAAGGCGTCCTGGGCGGTCTTGAAGCGCTCCCACAG